>Ga0247825_10000186_pt1 | contig 36680 bp, 45 predicted proteins | sample 13C_Vanillin_Day_FD_194413 | JGI IMG/M metagenome (GOLD analysis project Ga0247825, IMG submission 194413) | Soil microbial communities from agricultural site in Penn Yan, New York, United States - 13C_Vanillin_Day48 | ecosystem: Environmental > Terrestrial > Soil > Agricultural land | place... | reverse complement strand
GGCGACGTCGAGCTCGCGCGCTACGCGACTCTCGCTTCCGGCTTCGAGATCTGCATCGCCTCGCGCAGCATCCGCGATGCCGATCGCCTGCGCCGGCTCGTCTCGGTGTTCACGAGCCGCGACGGCCCCGATCCGCGCGCCGCCGCGCTTGCCCGTGTCGATTCGTTCGCGTGGCAGGACTTCGATGCCCTGCTCAAGACCCATGAAGAGGGCTGGAGCGAGTTCTGGGAAGAAGCCGATATCCGGGTGCCGGGCAGCCCGGCCACCGAGCAGGCGCTGCGCTTCCTCGCCTACCACCTGCGCATCGCCGCGGCGGACGATCCGCGTGTGTCGGTCCCCGCGCGCGCGCTGACCGGCCGCGCGTACGAGGGGCACATTTTCTGGGACACCGAGATCTTCATGCTGCCGTTCTACCTGCACGTCGCCCCTGGGCAGGCGCGCAACCTGCTCCTCTACCGCCACCATACGCTGGAGGGCGCGCGCCGCCGCGCGCGCGAGCTCGGCTACCGCGGCGCCTGCTATGCCTGGGAATCCACCGTCACCGGGGACGACGTGACGCCCCACGAGATCGTGCTCAAGTCGAGCGGCAAGGAGATTCCGATCTTTACCGGCACGCAGCAGATCCATGTCACCGCGGATGTCGCCTACGCGGTGTGGCGCTACTGGGAGGCCACGCGCGACGAGGCGTTCCTCGCCGGCCCGGGCGCCGAGATCCTCTTCGAGACCGCGCGCTTCTGGGCAAGCCGCATCGTGCGCGGCGCGCGCCACGGCCACATCCGCGGGGTGGTGGGCCCCGACGAATACCACCACGGCGTGAACGACAACGCCTACACGAACTGGCTGGCTCGCTTCAATCTCGAGCGCGCCGTTTGGGCTTCCGAATCTCTGGAAAGGAACCAGGCAGAGGCCGAGGAATGGCGGGAACAGGCGTCGTCCTTGTTCTGTCCCGGGCCGAATAAGCAAGGCGTGATCGAGCAGTTCGAAGGCTTCTTCGCGCTGGGCGACTATCCGCTGCCCAAGGAGGAACGCTTCAAGGCGCCGCTCAGCCGGCTGTTCGACTGGGACCAGATCAACCGCTTGAAATTGATCAAGCAGGCCGACGTCCTCATGCTGCCCATGCTTTTCCCCGACGCCTTCTCCGAGGACGTGGTGGCGGCGAACTACCGGTACTACGAGCCGCTGACGGACCACGGCAGCAGCCTCTCGCCCGCCATCCATGCGGCCATTGCCGCGCGCATCGGCATGCGGGACGACGCCGAGCGCTACTGGAAGCAGGCGCTGTGGCTCGACCTGAGCAATGCCATGGACAACAGCGCCCTCGGCGTGCACGCGGCCGCGATGGGCGGCGCATGGCAGGCGCTGGTGTTCGGCTTCCTCGGGGTACGCTTTGGCGACGACGGCCCCACGCCGGACGCGCGCGCCGCGGAACGCCTTCCCCAGGGCTGGAAAGCGGTAGAAATGAACCTGGCATGGCGGGGGAAGAGGCATTCGATAAAGGTTTCCCGACCATGAGCTTCGATTCCATATTGGTGCCGCACGACGGCTCCCCGGAGGCGGCCAAGGCGCTCGGCTGCGCCGCGTGGCTCGCGCCGCGCCTTCGCGCCACGCTGCATGTGCTGGAAAGCAGCGCCGAGCCGGCGTCCGATCTGCTCGCGGCCATCGACGCGCACCAGGCGAAGCTGGTGGTGATGACGGCGCGCGGCGCGTCCGCGAGCGCGGGGGTCGAGCCCGGCCGGCGCATGGGGCGCGCAGGCGAGGTGCTGATCCGGGAGAGTACGGTGCCGGTGGTGCTGCTTCCCGTTCACTACCGCGAGGCGCTGCCCTGGACGTCGATGCTGGTGGCCGCAAGCGGGGAGCCCGCGGCCGACCAGGCGCTCGAGGCCGCCCTGCAGCTCGCCACGGCGCTCGGGCTGGAGCTGGACGTGTTCTACTGCGAGAGCCCGCGCACCAAGGCGCAGGCGCTCGGCGAATATGCCGACGCCGTGCACCACGAGTACGGCGAGCGGCTCCAGGAGTTGGTGCGGCGCGCTGCCGCGCGGCGCCCGGCCGAGGAGCGCGGCTGCATCGGGCAGGTGCTGCTGTGTCGGGGCGATCCGGCGGACGAGCTCCTCGCGCAGGTTGCGCAAAGGCGCGCCGGCGTGGTGGCGCTCGGCTGGCACGGCACGCTCGGCGCCGGGCGCGCGCTGCTGCTCAAGCGCCTGCTGGACGAGGCCGAGTGCCCGCTGCTCCTCGTGCGACACGCGGCGCGGCCGGCGTCGCGGCTCAAGGTGGGCGAGGAACTGCAGCGCGCGGCGGGGTAGCGCCTGCTCGCGACCGGCCGCAACTGCTGGCGCATCGGACATGCGCGGCGGCTCGCTTTCCTGGTCGACGGCGCGGCCTACTTCGCGGCCGTGCGCGCCGCGATTGCGAAGGCGAAGCGCAGCGTCTTCATCCTCGGCTGGGATTTCGACAACCGCACCCGGCTCGTGCCGCAGGGAGCGCGCGACGGCTATCCCGAGGAGCTGGGCGATTTCCTGAACGAGGTAGTGCGGCGCAACCGCGAGCTCGAGATGTACGTCCTGTCGTGGGACTTCGCCATGGTGTTCGCGGCGCAGCGCGAGTGGGTGCCGCTCTACAAGCTCGGCTGGCGCGCCGGGCCGCGGCCCCGGCTGCACTTCCGGCTGGACGACCGGCATCCCCCCAGCGGCTCGCATCACCAGAAGGTGGTGGTGGTGGATGACGCGGTGGCATTCGTCGGTGGCCTGGACCTCACGCATGGACGCTGGGATACGCCCGAGCACCGGCGCGAGGAGCCGTTCCGCGTCGACGTGCGCGGCCGCACCGCGCGGCCGAACCACGACGTGCAGGCGGTCGTGGACGGCGCGCCGGCGCGCGCGCTCGGCGAGCTCTGCCGCGAGCGCTGGCACCGCCTGGGCAGAAAGACCATCCCCCTGGGTGACCTGCCCGCCGATCCCTGGCCGGCGGGCGTAGCGCCGGACGCCACGGACCTCGACGTCGCCATTGCTCGCACCGATCCGGGCTGGCTGACCGCGCCGCCGGTCGAGGAGATCCGCAACCTCTACGTCGATGCGATCGCGGCCGCGCGGCGCTCGCTGTACCTCGAGAACCAGTACTTCAGCTCGAGCGTCGTCGGCGCCGCGCTCGAGGTGCGCCTGCAGGAAACCGGCGCGCCCGAGGTCGTGGTGGTATCGCGGCTGACGGAGGAGGGCTGGCTCGAAGAGCGCACGATGGGCGTGCTGCGCGCGCGCTTGCACGCGCGCCTCAAGACCGCCGACGCGCGCGGCCGCTATCGCCTCTACTATCCCCGCATCCCGGGGCTCGAAGGCGCGATGCTGCTCAATGTGCACAGCAAGGTGCTCGTCATGGACGACGAGCTGCTCAGCGTCGGCTCGGCCAATTTCAACAATCGCTCGATGGGCTTCGATACCGAGTGCAACATCGCCATCGAAGCGCGCGGCGAGCAGCGCGTGCGGCGTGCGATCGCCGGCCTGCGCGAGCGGCTGCTCGCGGAGCACCTGGACACGACCCCCGCCGCGGTCGCGGCGGAGATTTCCCGCACCGGCGGCAGCCTCATCCGCGCCATCGAGGCGCTGAAGCGCCCGGGCCGCACGCTCGAGCTGTTGAATCCGACGGCCAGCACCGACCTCGACAGCCTCATCCCGGCGAGCGCGCTGGTCGACCCGGAGCGCCCCGCCGACCCCGAAGTGCTGGTGAGGGAATTCGTGCCGCCGGACCTCGGCCGGCCCGTGGCTAGGCGCATCACCCGCTTTGCCGCGGAGCTGCTCGCGCTCGCTGCGCTGGCCGCGGCCTGGCGCTGGACGCCTTTGGGCGACGCCATTTCACTCGACCCGGTTTCGCCGCTCGCGGTGCTCGCCGCCTACGTGGCCGGCGGCCTGCTCGGCATCCCGATCACGCTGCTCGTCATAGCGACGTGCTTTCTCTTGCCGCCGGTTCCGGGCGCGCTCACCGCCCTGGCCGGCGCGCTGCTCAGCGCTGCGGCGACCTACGGCGCCGGCCGCCTGCTCGGCCGCCACGCCGTGCGGCGGCTGGCGGGCTCGCGGCTGAATGCGATCACGCTAAGGCTGGCGCGCAAGGGCGTGCTGGCGGTGGCCGCCTTGCGGCTGCTTCCCATTGCGGGTTTCTCGACGGTCAACGCCGTTGCCGGCGCTTCGCGCATCCCGCTGCGCGACCTGCTGCTGGGGACGATGCTCGGCCTTGCGCCGTGGATCCTGCTGGCTCTCACTTTCGTGAACCGGGTGCGCGCGGTGCTCGCCGACCCCGGCCCGGTGACCTACGCCTTGCTCGCCGCCGATGCTGCCCTTATCGTGGTGGCCGTGCGATGGATATGGCGGCGTTTCGGCGCGTCCCAGGCAGCCGCTTGAGCAATGCGTAGACCGTCAGCGCGCGTCCGACCCATGGCCACGCATCGCGAATGCCGGACACCACCCGATCGGCCAGTGCCACCGGCGCGACGAGCGGCGCCGCCGCGGCGGCAAGCGCGCGGCGCTGAGCCTGCGAGCGCTCGACCAGCGCAAGCCGGCGGCGGGCCAGGGTGCGCGCGCCGAAGATCACGGCTTGATGGCGTCGTAGTCGCGCGCCAGCTCGCTGAGCGTGGCGTCGAAGGCGCGCTGCTTGGCGTGCGCGAAGCGCGCCAGCGCCCAGCCGAGCAGGAGCGCGGCAACGAGGAACGCCGCCGCGACAGCGCAGGCCGTCAGCAGCCGGTATTCCTCGCCCACCGCCAGCACCAGCGCGAACGCGCCGAAGCCGATGCCAAGCACCGCGAGCAGCACCACCGTGAGCCCGCCCAGGAGCAGCGTGGCGAGCCGCGCCAGCTCCTCGCGCAGCTCGGTGCCGAACAGCTCGAAGCGCGTGCGCCCGAGCGAGATGAGTCCCGCGGCGACGGCGCGCGCCGAGTCGAGCAGGCCGGCGCTCATTTGCGCGCGAGGAGCACGCCGAGCACGAGGCCGGCGGCCGCGGCGATGCCCAGCGCGGCCAGCGGATGCTTGCGCACCTGCTCCTCGAGCTCGCGACCCACGCCCTCGAGCTGGCTGCGCGCCGCGCGCAAGGTCTCTTCCAGCTCCTCCGTCAGCTTCTCGCCGGCTGCGTCCACGTGATCTCCCTTCGTTATGCGGTGCTGGCCATAATGCTACTCCTGCTTGCAGGATGCGGCTCGTTGCCATCGCTCGAAGCGCGCAGCGTTTCCACGGCCTTTACCGACACCGAGTCCACGCGCATCGGCCGCGCGGTGACGCCGCTCGCCGCCCGCCACCCGGGCATGTCGGGCGTCCATCCGCTGCTCGACTCGCTGGATGCGTTCGCCGCGCGCATGCTGCTCGCCCGCGCCGCCGATCGCTCGCTGGACGTGCAGTACTACATATGGCACGACGACCTCTCGGGCCGGCTGTTGCTGCAGGAGCTGCACGAGGCGGCCGCGCGCGGCGTGCGCGTGCGGCTGCTGCTCGACGACAACGGCATCGCCGGGCTGGACGTGACGCTCGCCGCGCTCGACGCCCATCCCAACATCGAGGTGCGGCTGTTCAATCCGTTTCCCAGCCGCACGCTGCGCTGGACCGGTTACCTGACGGATTTCTCGCGGCTCAACCGCCGCATGCACAACAAGTCGTTCACCGCGGATAACCAGGCCAGCATCGTCGGCGGGCGCAACGTCGGCGACGAGTACTTCGACGCGGCCGAAGGCAGCGTGTTCGTCGACCTCGACGTGCTGGCTGTCGGCCCCGTGGTGCGCGAAGTATCGCGCGACTTCGACGGCTACTGGGCGAGCGGCTCGGCCTACCCGGTCGACCGCCTGGTGCCGCCCGCCGAGGGGCCGTTGCAGATCGCGGCGGACGAAGAGAAGGCGAAGGTTTTCGTCGATGCGGTGCGCCAATCGGATTTCGTGCTCCAGCTTATGGAAAGGAGGCTGCCGTTCGAATGGGGACGTGCCCTGCTGGTGAGCGACGATCCCGCCAAGGGGCTGGGGGACGCGGCGGAGAGCGCGCTGCTTCCGCACAAGCTCGGTGAGCTCCTGGGCGAGCCGCGCGCCGAGGTGGAGCTCATCTCCGCGTACTTCGTGCCCGGCGAAAGCACGGGGCTTTTCACCTCCATGGCGAAGCGCGGCGTGCGCCTCACCGTGCTCACCAATTCGTTCGAAGCCACCGACGTGGCGGTGGTACACGCCGGGTACGCGAAGCGCCGCAAGGAGCTCCTGGAGGCCGGCGTCACGCTGTATGAGCTCAAGCGCATCTCGCCGCAGAGCCAGAGCGCGCGGAGCTTCGTCGGCAGCTCGGGAAGCTCGGCCTCCAGCCTGCACGCCAAGACCTTCTCGGTGGATCGCGCGCGCGTCTTCGTCGGCTCGTTCAATTTCGACCCGCGCTCGGCAAACCTGAACACCGAGATGGGCATCCTGATCGACAGCGCGGCGCTCGCGCAGCGCATTGCGTCGAGCTTCGAGACCGGCATTCCGGAGCGCTCCTACGAGGTGCGCCTGTCGGATGAGGGCGAGCTCTACTGGATCGAGCGCCGCGGGCAGGAAAGGGTCCGCCACGACACCGAGCCCGGCACGAGCTTCTGGCAGCGCGCCGGCGTGCGGTTCATGTCACTGCTGCCGATCGATTGGCTGCTGTAGCGCTGGCGATCTTCGACTTCGACGGCACGCTCGCCGACTCGTTCGGCTTTTTCGTCCGCGTATTCAACGAGCTCGCCTCGCGGCATGGCTTCCGCAGCGTCGAGCCGCACGAAGTCCCGGCGCTGCGGCGCCTCGGCGCGCGCGAGATCATGCAGCGGCTCGGGCTTCCGGCGCGCAAGCTGCCCGCGGTGACGAAGGATTTCATCGGGCTGATGCGCAAGGACCGCGGCAGCGTGCGGCTCTTCGACGGCATCCACGACGCGCTGCTCGCCCTGCAGGGCCGTGGCGTCGCGCTCGGCGTGGTGAGCTCGAATGCCCGCGACAATGTCATGCATGTCCTGGGCGAGGCGGCGCGCGCCGTACGCTACTTCGAGTGCGGCGTGTCGATCTTCGGCAAGCGCGCGCGCCTCAGAAAAGTGCTTCGCAAGAGCGGGATGGCGGCGGGGGAGGCGCTCTACATCGGCGACCAGGCCACCGATCTGGAGGCGGCGCGCGCCGAAGGCGTGCCTTTCGGCGCGGTCGCGTGGGGGTACGGAGACTTCCAGGCGCTGCGTGCAATGGAACCCGAGCGAGAGTTCCATCGCGTCGCAGACCTGCTCGGCATTACTGCGCCGGGGCGATGAAGTGGTAGTCGTTCGCCCAGGCACCGGTGGCCCAGCCCGAGCCGTTGTCGGCGCTGCGGACCGCTTCACCGGCCGAAATCTCGGCGTCGGAACGGGTGCTGCCAATGCTGGCGGCCTCGGCGACTCGCGTGCGCTCGACCTGCAGGTTCGGCAGCGCGCGATCGATGGCGAGCTGGTCGTAGGGCAGGCCGACTTCCGCGAGCGCGGGGGCGGCGAGGAGGGAGAACGATACTGCGGCGATGAGGCGTTTCATGAGCGTTTCCTTTCGGTAGAGGTCGATTGCTGGCACGCCCCCACTATAGGAAAACGCGGAGCGCCTGATTAGCCGGTCCGGACGGCAAGCTTTGTGCAACCAGCTGCATAATCACGCGTGGATCTCGACGGCATAGCCGTGTACGTGAAGGTGGTGCAGGCCGGCAGCTTCAGCGCGGCCGCGCGCCAGCTCGGCATTCCGAATACCACGGTGAGCGCGAAGGTGGCGCGCCTCGAGAAGCGCCTGGGCGTGCAGCTCATCCAGCGCACCACGCGCAAGCTGCACGTCACGCCGGCGGGGCGCGCCTACTTCGAGCGCTGCGTGCGCGGACTGGAGGAGATCGAGACTGCCGAGGCCGAAGTGACCCTATCGGCCGCCGAGCCGCGCGGCCTGCTGCGCATCACCGCTCCGGGCGACGTGGCGCACGGCCTGCTGCCGCCCTTCATCCGCCGCTTTCTCGAGGGCTACCCGCGCACCCAGGTCGAGCTCATCGTCGCCAACCGCGTGGTCGACCTGCTGGCCGAAGGCGTGCACCTCGCCATCCGCGCCGCGGCCCTGCGCGACTCGACGCTCGTCGCGCGCAGGTTCATGAGCTACACCGGCGGCCTGTGGGCGAGCGCCGCTTACCTGAGGAAGCACCCGGCGCCGAAGAGCGCCGAGGAGCTCGACCGGCACGAATGCATCGCTTTCCCGCGCTTCTCCGGAAAGGCGCTGCGCCTGACCGACGGCCGCGGCCATGTGGAGGTCGCGCTGAAGGGCCGGCTGGCGGCGGACGACTTCGAGACGCTGCGCCAGTTCGTGGTGCAAGGCCGCGGCATCGGCATGATGATCGACTACCTGGCGCGCGAAGCGGGCCTCGTGCCGGTGCTGCCCAGGTGGAGCTGGGCGAGGGGGGCGCTGTCGTTCGTCTATCCGGGGCAGCGCTTCGTGCCGGCCAATGTGCGGGCGTTCATCGACATGGCGCTGGCCTTGCGCGACGGCACCTGATGCTCATGGATTGAGCTCCTCGACGTCGTATTCGGTGATGATGTCGACGGCCCGAAGAAAGAACTCCTGCGGAACCGGCCGGGTGCCTTCGAGCCAGCTCATGAGCTCTTCGATCGGCACGTGCCACTCGGCGCTCAGTTGATTTACCCCGCCTGCAATTTCGGCGGCCCGGCGCACAGCCCGCGCGTAGACGGAAGGCATACCGACCTCCTCTCCTGGCGCCAGCGTGGGCTTCTTCCCACGGGTAGTCAACGAGCGATGCAGCAATCAGGCGAGGGGGGAAGCTAGTGCGGCTTGCTGGGACAACCGCTGTCGTTGAGAACGATGTCCGCGGCGCCACGAAATACTTCCGGCGGTATGGGCCGGTCTCCCTGCAGCCAGACCCAAAGCTGGTCACCCGACACTCCCAGTTCCATGGCCAGCTCACCCAGCCCGCCGCAAATCTGTGCGGCCCGCCGCAACGTAAGGATTTGGACGTTAGTCATGGTTGTCTCCGGTTGTACCCCACCCCACAGTGGACCCGCCTCCTCGTGCGGTCAATCCGCGTTTGTGCTCCGTGCGGACGCCAGCCACGGCCCATACGGACGTGGTGGGCAGGGGAACTAAGTTCTTAGAGAGAAAATAGATCTCCGCCTTCGCGGGGACGACTATTTCAGAGCTTCCCTACGCAGGGACTGTCGGGCCAGGATGGCGTTCATCAATTCCAGCTCCAGAAACGCCTGCTTCAGGTACGCCCGCTGCTTCGGCAGCGTCAGCTTTCCGACCTGGGCCTTGCTCAGAAACTGGAATGGCTTGCGAGGGTTCTTTTGGGCTGAAGACATCTCTCCACCATAGCGTGCCTCCACGGACCGTGACTAGGAATTTGTACGGCCTTGCCAGGTGTTTGCACGCCATGCCGGCTAATCAGGCAGGCTCCACACGGGTAGAGTAGGGCACATGGACCCCAAACTGATTGAACGGGCGCTCGACGAAGCGCTCGAAATGACCTTTCCCGCGAGCGATCCAATCGCCTTGAGCCGGGAAGCGGACCAGGACGAGGACGAGGATGAGGACGAGGAGCAAGCATGATCGAGCTGCGGCACGCCGCGGAGCGCGGCCATGAAAACCACGGCTGGCTCGATTCGTGGCACAGCTTTTCGTTCGCCGATTACTATGACCCGCGGCACATGGGCTACGGCGCCTTGCGCGTCATCAACGAGGACCGCATCCAGGCAGGCTCGGGCTTTCCGCCGCACTCCCACCGCGACATGGAGATCATTACCTACGTGCTCGAGGGCGCCATCGCGCACAAGGACTCCATCGGCACCGGCTCGACCATCGTCGCGGGCGACGTGCAGCGCATGAGCGCCGGCACAGGCGTGGCGCACTCCGAGTACAACGCCCACGAGGGCGAGACGCACTTCCTGCAGATCTGGATCCTGCCCAGGCGCGCCGGCATCGAGCCGTCCTACGCGCAGGAGCACTTCGCGTCCGGGGAAAAGCGCGGCCGCCTCAGGCTCATCGCCTCGCCCGACGGGCGCGACGGCTCGCTCGACATGAACCAGGACGCCTTCCTCTATGCCGGCCTGTTCGACGGCGACGAGCGCGCCGAGCTTGAGATAGCCAAAGGGCGCAAAGGCTACGTGCACGTCGCCCGGGGCCAGATCACCGTCAACGGGCATGCGCTGGGCGCGGGAGATGCGCTGAAGAGCGACGGTGGCACCCTTTCCGTGGAAAAGGGCGAGGGCGCGGAGGTCCTGCTGTTCGACCTGCCGGCATGATCAGCATCACGTGCGCCGCTAAAATGACGCATGGCATTGAAGAAAACCGACATGGAGCGCCTGAAGGCTGCCGGCATTACTGATCGCCTTCTCAAGTCCGCGCCGCCGGCGCGTTACGGCAGCCAGTCAGGCATCGTAGGCCGAAAGGAGCAGCGCGAGCGCGAGCGGGCGCTGGGCCTCGTTCCCTTCGCCGTGAAGCTGAACGGCGAGCTGGTGAAAAAGCTGCACGCCCGTGCACGGGACGAAGGAATGCCGCTCAATGAGCTGGTGACGGACCTCTTGCAGAAGGGACTCGCAAAATGATCAGCTGGCTGGGACTGGGCAAGATCGGCCTGCCCATGGCGGCGCGCCTCGCGAAGGCGGGGTTCGCGGTGAAGGGCTTCGACATCGATCCGTCGCGCCGTGCGCTGGCGGCAGAAAAGGGCATCGACGTCACGGAAAAGCTCGACGGAGCGGAGCTCCTGTTCACCTCCATGCCGACCGAGGGCGCGCTGGTCGATCTCGCCAGGACATTGAAGCTGGGAGGAACGCTGCTCGTGGAAACGTCCACGATCAGTCCCGACATATCGAAGAGCATCGAGGCAATCACGGGCCCGTATCTGCGTTCCCCCATTTCGGGCAGCACGGCACTGGCCGAGGCGGGGACGCTGACCGTGTTCGCCTCGGGGCCGCGTGCGGCGTTCGAGAAAGCGAAGCCGGCGCTCGCTGCCTTCAGCAAGGCGCAGATCTGGCTGGGCGAGCGCGAGGAGGCGCGCTACGCCAAGCTGGCGGTGAACCTGATGGTGGCGGTGACCGCCGGGATGATGGGCGAAGCGCTTGCGCTCGCGACGAAAGGCGGCATCGGCTGGGGCGCGATCCTGGACGTGATCGGCGAAAGCGCGGTGGGCTCGCCGCTCGTCAAGTACAAGCTCGATCCGCTCAAGCGCCGCGATTTCTCGCCGGCTGCCACCAACGCGCTGGTGAAGAAGGACCTCGACCTCATCGTCGCCGCGGCGAAGGCGGCGGGCGTGCCGGTGCCGCTCGCCGAGCACATGCACGGGGTCTACAAGGAAATGCTGTCCTCCGGCCGCGCGGAGGAGGATTTCTTCAGCGTGGCAGCACGCCGACCTTGATGCGGCGGCGCTCGGGATCGGCGTAGGGCCCGTCGGCGATCACATCCAGGGCGTCCAGGAACACCTGATCGGGCGGCGCCTCCTCGCCGGCGAGCCAGCGCAGCACGCTCGCGCGCGGTACGTTCAGGAACGCCGCGAGGCGCGCCGGGCCACCAATGGTCGCGGCAGCGAACTGCAGAGTTTCCGTATAGCGGGTTCGGACGTCCACGGCATAGCTACGCCAAGCAAGGCCTGTGCCCGGGCATGCTTATTGCGTCGCGGGCCCCATGACAAAAGATCTGTACCGCATCGGCATCACGGGGTCCTACGGCGGGCTGAACCTCGGCGACGAGGCGATCCTGCAGTCGATCATCCTACAGCTGCGCCGCGACCTGCCGGTGGAAATCACGGTGTTCTCGCGCGACGCCGAGGACACCAAGCGCCGCCAGGCGGTCGACCGCGCGGTGCCGGTGCGCAAGCTCTCGCGCGCCGAAGTCGGCCCGGAAATCGAGCGGCTCGACCTGCTCATCGTCGGCGGCGGCGGCATCCTGTTCGACGCGGAGGCGCAGCTCTACCTGCGCGAGGCGCAGATCGCGAAGGAGAAGGGCGTGCCGGTGATGCTGTACGCGATCGGCGCCGGCCCGCTCAAGGATCCGGTGGTGCAGGGCGTGGTGCGCGAGACGCTCGAGCATGTAGACATCATCACGGTGCGCGAGCGCAGCGCGCAGCAGGCGCTCGAAGCCTGCGGCGTGCACCGCGAGATCATCGTCACGGCCGATCCGGCGCTGCTGCTCAAGCCCGAGCCGCTGCCGCGCGGCGTGATGAAGGTCGAGGGCCTGGAAGGCCGCCGCCGCCTGATCGGCATGTCGGTGCGCGAGCCGGGCGCGGCCGCTCCGGACATCGACCCGAAGGAATACCACGCGCTGCTTGCCAATGCCGCCGATTTCATGGTCGATCGCTTCGACGCCGACGTGTGCCTGGTGCCGATGGAGCGCTCGGTGCTGGATTCGCAGCACAGCCATGCGGTGATCGCGCAGATGCTGCGCGCGCAGCGCGCCACGGTGCTCAAGGCCGAGTACAGCTCCGGCCAGCTGCTCTCGCTCATGGGCAAGTTCAACTTCGTGGTCGGCATGCGGCTGCATTTCCTCATTTTCGCGGCGTTGCGCGGCGTGCCCTTCGTGGCGCTGCCCTACGCCGGGAAGGTGAGCGGCTTCCTCGAGGAGCTGGAGCTGCCCGCGCCGCCGATGAAGCTGGTCAACGCCGGCCGCCTCATCGCCTACATCGACCAGTCCTGGGACCAGAGCCGCTCGATGAAGGCCAAGCTCGCCAAGAACGTCGCGCCCCTGCAGAAGCGCGCGCAGGAGACGCACCGCATCCTGGTCGAGCTGCTCACCCGGGAGAAGCTCCAGCTTGCCAGCGCTAAAGCGGCCTGAGGAGCGCGTCCGGCTCGCGTTGCCGGCGCGCCAGGGGCTGCTAGCGGGCGAAACGGACGTGGTGGTGGTGGGCGGCGGGCCTGCCGGCCTGGGCGCGGCGATCGCGGCGGCGGATGCGGGCGCCCGCGTGGTGCTCGTCGAGCGCTACGGCTTCTTTGGCGGCAACGCCACTGCGGCGCTGGTCATGCCGCTGATGTCCTTCTTCACCGACAAGGGAACCCGAAAAGAATCTACGTCGACCAGCCTGCTGCCTTCGGACCACGGCCCCGGCGAGGCGGTCGTGCACGGTGTGCTCAGGCGCCTGCTCGAGCGGCTGGTGGCCGCAGGCGGCGCCGTCGCGCCTTCGCTTGCCACGGGATTCGTGGTGCCGTTCGATCCGGAGTGGCTCAAGCTCATCGCGCTCGAGCTGCTGGACGAGGCGGGCGTCGAGTTCCTGTTCCATTCGTTCGCAAGCGGCGTGCTGCCCGGCAACGAGGGGGTAGTGCTCGAGACGAAGGCGGGCCCGCTCGTCATGCGCGCGAAGGTGATCATCGACTGCACCGGGGACGGCGACGTCGCCGCGGCGGCTGGCGCGCCGTACGAAGTCGGACGCTTCGACGGGCTGGTGCAGCCGATGACGCTCATGTTCCGCGTTGCCGAGTTCCGCCGCGCGGCGTTCAACGCTTATGTGCGCGAAAACCCGAAGGAATGGCGCGGCGTGCATGGGCTCTGGGCGCTGGTGCGCCGCGCCACCGAGGCCGGCGAGCTCGACCTGCCGCGCGAGGACATGCTGTTCTTCGCCACGCCGCACGAGAGCGAGGTGAGCGTCAACAGCACGCGCGTCACGCGCGTCCTCGGCGTGGACGTGTGGGACCTGTCGTACGCCGAGTGGTGCAGCCGCCGCCAGATGCGCCAGATCGCCGCTTTCCTGCGCCGCTACGTTCCCGGGTTCGAGGATTCCTACGTGGTGCAAAGCGGCGTGCAGGTAGGCGTGCGCGAGACGCGCCGCATCCTCGGCGAGTACCAGCTCAACGTGGAAGACGTGCTGGGGGCGCGCAAGTTCGACGACGCCATCGCGCGCGGCGCCTACCCGGTGGACATCCACAATCCGAAGGGCACGGGCACGCTGCTCAAGCGCCTGCCGCCCGGCGAGGCCTACGACATCCCGCTTCGTTGCCTGCTGCCGAAAAACACCGAGCGGCTGATCGTCGCCGGGCGCTGCATCTCCGGGACGCACGAGGCGCACAGCTCCTACCGCGTCATGGCCATCGTCATGGCCACCGGGCAGGCAGCCGGCGTGTGCGCCGCGCTCGCCACGCGCAAGGGAACGACGCCGCGCCGCGTCAATGTCAGGGAAATCCAGAGAGAGCTGCTGCGCCAGGGCGCGAGCCTGCGGCACGAGCTTGTAGTCGAGGCCGCGACAAGCAGCGCACGCTGAGGCGTTTCAGTAACATTGCGGCTTCACGCGGAGGAGGGGAGGCCAACATAGCCTATGTAGTCGTGCTCGCGGCCATCGTAGCCGCGGCGCTGATAGCGGCTCTGTACGTGGCGATGCGCCGCGCGGCGGCGCGCGCACGGGCGAGCGACGAGCGCTTCCGCAAGTTCATGGAGAACTCGCCGGCGTGCGTGTTCATCAAGGACGCGGAGGGTCGCTACGTCTACATGAATGCGGCGGCCGAGCAGCTCGTGGGAACGGCCGATTGGCGCGGCAGGCACGACGCCGAGCTGGTGCCGCCGGCGCTCGCGCGCCACATTCGCGAGAACGATCGGCGCGTGCTCGAGGCGGATGCGGCGGTCAGCTTCCAGATCGCCATGGACGGCGCCGAGGGCCGGCGGCATTTCCACAGCACCAAGTTCCCGCTACGCGAGGCCGGCCGCACGCTCGTCGCCTCCGTCACTGTCGAGGTGACGCCGCAGGCGCGCAGCGCCGAGGAGTTGCGCCTGGTCGCCGACACCATGCCGGTCGGCGTGGTGCGTTGCTCGCGCGACCTGAAGTACAAGTGGGTGAACCGCGTTTTCGCCGACTGGGCAGGCGGGACGCCGGAAGAGTTGGCCGGCGCGCCGATCGCGCAACGCCTCGGCGAGGAAGAGATGCGCGCGGTGCAGCCCTACTTCGAGCGCGTGCTGGCCGGCGAGCGCGTGGAGTACGAGCGGCTCGCTTCCTTCCCGCGGCTCGGGCAGCGCTGGATCCGCGCCGTCGCCGCGCCGACCTTCGATGCCGCCGGCCGGCCGGACGGCTGGGTCGGCGTGGTGACGGACGTGCACGAGCGCAAGCAGATGGAAGAGGCACTGCGCGACGCCGACCGGCGCAAGGACGAGTTCCTCGCGACGCTCGCGCACGAGCTGCGCAACCCGCTGGCGCCGATCCGCAACGCCGTGGCGATCCTGCAGAAGAGGGGGCCGGTGGACGCCGAGCTCGCCTGGAGCCGCGCGGTGATCGATCGCCAGGCCGGGCAGATGTCGCGGCTCATCGACGACCTGCTCGACATCGCGCGCATCGCGAACGGCAAACTGCACATCCGCAAGGAGCACGTGACGCTCGAGCAGGCGATCGACATGGCGCTCGAGACCAGCCGGCCGAACATCACCGCCGCCGGCCACCGGCTCGCGGTGCTGATGCCCGGCGAGCCCATCGTGCTCGAGGCCGACTCCACACGCCTGGCGCAGGTGTTCTCGAACCTGCTGAACAACGCCGCCCGCCATGCCCACGGCCGCGGCAGCATTTCGCTCTCGGCCGAGGTGCAGGGTCGCCACGTCGCAGTGTCGGTCGAGGATGACGGCATCGGCTTTCCGCCCGAGCTCGCCGGGCGGCTGTTCAAGCCGTTCTCGCAGCTCACCAGCCCCTACGAGCGCTCGCACGGCGGCCTGGGCATCGGCCTTTCGCTGGTGCAGGGCATCGTCGAGCTGCATGGCGGCACGGTCGAGGCGCGCAGTCCCGGGCCGGGCAGGGGCAGCGAGTTCATCGTGCGGCTGCCGCTGCCTTCGGCTGCGGCGCAAGCCGGCCAGCCGCGGGTCGGCGAAGCGCGCATCCGGAGCTCCGCCGAGCCGCTGCGCGTGCTGGTGGCGGACGACAACCGCGACGCGGCCGACTCGCTACAGCGCGTGCTCGCGCTGTACGGGCACAAAGTGCAGGTGGCCTACGACGGAAATGCGGCGATGCGCCTCGCCGACGAGTTTCAGCCCCGCGTGGCGGTGCTCGACATAGGCATGCCGGGCGCGAACGGCTTCGAGGTGGCGCGCACCGTGCGCCAGCGCCACGGCAGCGGCACGGCGCTCATCGCGCTCACGGGCTGGGGGCAGGAGAGCGATCGCCGGCGCGCCACGGAGGCCGGCTTCGACTTCCATCTCACCAAGCCGGTCGATCCGGCGGCGCTCAACGACCTTCTGGCGGAGATCGCAGAAAAATAGCCAGAAATAGGGACAGACCCCATTTCAGGAATTTCTGAAATGGGGTCTGTCCCTATTTCTAGTGGTCCTCGATGCGCGGGACGTTGTCCTCGGCCGGTCCGCCGGTGTCCGGATCGATCCATTCGGAGACGCCGATCTCCTGCTCGGCCTCCTGCAGCGTCTCGCCGGGCTCGTACCCGTCGCCCCCGCCGTCTTCGGCAACGCCCGCGATGCGGTCGATCTCTGCTTCTTCGCGCGTGTCGAACGGGCCGCGCAGGCTGCCGGGCTTGGGCTCCCAGTAGTAGCCGTCGGGACGCTTCATGATCGGCGCGAGCTCGGGATCCTTGCGCGAAGCGCGCGCTCTCGAAACTGAAACTGTTTTCTTGCGGGCCATTCACCGATGTTACGCCAAAATTCGCGCGATGAGTCAAGATCGCAAGGCGCTCGACGACACCGCGTTCGCGACGATGGTGCTGCTCTCCATGATCTGGGGATTCCAGCAGGTGCCGATCAAGCTCACTGCGCCGGAGATTTCGCTCGTGGCGCAGGCCGCGATCCGCTCGATCGTCGCGACGGCGCTCGTGTACCTGTGGGCGCGCTGGCAGGGCGCGAGCCTCTTCGACCGCGACGGCACGCTCGTCGCCGGAACCGCGGCCGGGGTGCTCTTCGCGTTCGAGTTTGTGTTCATTTACTTCGGCCTCGGCCACACGGCTGCCTCGCGCATGTCGGTGTTCGTGTACCTGGCGCCGGTATTCGCCGCGCTCGGCTTGCATCTCTTCGTGCCCGGCGAGCGGCTCTCGCGCGGCCAGTGGGCCGGGGTGCTGCTCGCTTTCGCCGGCGTCGCGCTGGCGTTCTCGGAGGGATTTTTCTCCCATGAAAGTACCCTGCTGGGCGACGCCTGCGGCGTGATGGCGGCGCTGCTGTGGGCGGGTACCACGGTGGTGATCCGCGCCACGCGCCTGTCGCAGGTCAGCGCGACAAAAACACTTTTCTACCAGATCGGGCTCGCTGCGCTCATCCTGCCGCTTGCTTCATGGGCGCTCGGCGAAAAGGGCGTAGTCTCGCTGAGCGCCTTCGCGATCGCGAGCCTCGCTTATCAAAGCGTCCTGGTCGGCTTCGTCAGCCTGCTCACGTGGTTCTGGCTGCTGCGCCGCTACCTTGCCGGAAGGCTCGGGGTGCTGTCGTTCATGACGCCGATGTTCGGCGTGGTCGCCGGCGTGGTGTTCCTCGACGAGCCGTTAACCGCGTACTTCACCGCCGGCGCGCTGCTGGTCGCCGCCGGCATCGCGCTCGTCAACCTGCGGCGCTGACGCGAGCAGCGCGGCGCCGGCGGCCCCGGCGACGAGCGAAGCGAAGAACACGGCAAGCTTCGCGGCGGCGAAATCCGCCGGGTCGGCGAAAGCCTTGTGCGCAATGTAGAGCGACATCGTGAAGCCGATGCCGGCGAGCGCGCCCGCTCCGGCGAGCTGGCGCCAGGAATACGCCGCCGGCTTTGTCGCGAGCCCCAGGCGCACGGCAAGCGCCGCGAACAGCACCATGCCGGCAGGTTTTCCCACGATCAACCCGAAAGCAATCGCAGCCATCAGCTTGCCGTGTCCCTCGAAAAGACCGCTGCTCAGCAGCAGGCCGGCATTCGCCAGCGCGAAGATGGGCAAGACGAGATAGCTCGACCAGGGCTCCACCGTGCGCAGCAGCTTGTCGGCCGGCGACTCGATGCGGTCGTGGATCGCGTCCAGCGCGCGCAGGCTGGGCTCCGAGGGGCCGTGGCGCATGACGTCGCCGGCGTAGCGCAGCTCGTGGTCGAGCACGGCCTGCGCCTGCGCCGTCAGCGCCTTGAGATTGGCGGGCGGCCGCGTCGGCGTGGCGAGCGCGAGCAGCACGCCGGCGAGCGTGGCATGCAGTCCGGCGCCGTGCAGGCAGGCCCAGAGCACGATGCCGAGCACCGCATACGGCAGCGCGCGGTACACGCCGCCGCGGTTGAGCAGCACGAGCAGCACGCACACCGCGGCCGCGGCGAGCCCGTAGGCAAGGCTCAGGTCTTCTCCGTAGACGAGCGCCACGATGGCGATGGCGACCAGGTCGTCGACGATCACCGCCGCGGTGAGGAAAATGCGCAGCTCGACCGGCACGCGGCTGCCGAGCAGCGCGATGAGCGCTACGGCGAAGGCGGTGTCGGTGGTGGTGGGGATCGCCCAGCCCGAGGCGAGCTGCGGCGGCGCGAGCGCGAGGTAGATCGCCGCGGGGAGCAGCATCCCGCCCAGCGCGGCGGCCACCGGCAGCGCCGCGAGCCGGCGCGTGGCGAGCCGCCCGATGGTGAACTCGCGCTTGATTTCCAGGCCGACCACGAGGAAGAAAAGCGCGAGCAGGCCGTCGTTGATCCAGTCGCGCACCGGCACGCGGAAGGCGGCGTCGCCAACGGCCACGCCGGCCGGCAGTTCCCAGAAGGCGGAGAACGCCGGGCCGAGCGGCGAGTTGACGATGCCAAGCGCGGCAAGCGTCATGAGGAGGAGCAAGAGTCCCGTGGAAGGCGCCCAGCGCGCGAAGTCGAGCGCCGCCGACTGCACGCGGTGCCCCAGCGAGCCGAGGGCCGCCTCGGCGAGAGATGCCTCGTCCCACGCGCCCTCGTAGCGACGGCCGTTGATGAGAAAGGTGGGCGCGTAGCGCGCCCCGCGGAGCCGCGCCTCGTCGATGTCCGCGCGCACCGTCGCCCGCGCGCGCTGCCACGCGGCCTCGTCGCCGGTATCGAGGCCGAGCTGGCGCGCGAGGCTTTCGAGCTCGTGCTCCGCGAGCCCGGGGCCGCGCTTCATCAGCACGTCGTGCACTTCCCAGAAGCGACCGGCGCTCTCGTGCGCGTACTCCGCGAGGTCCGCGGCGCGCAGCGCCATGTCGTCGCCGGTGATCGGGCGATGGCGGAAAACGTAGCGCATGCGCTCGCCGAAGCGGTCGCGCAGGCGTGTCACCACCTCGTGCGCCGACTGGCAGAAGGGGCAGTCGTAGCTGCCGAACTCCGTTAGCGTGAAGCCGGCGGCCGCGCCGCCCAGGGCATGTTCCTTGTCCACCCGGGCAATCTAGCATCGCGCGGCCTGTAGAATCCGGCCCGTGGATCCCCAGCCCGTAGAGGCCGGCCAGTTCAAGGCCGGCATGCGCACCCTCGCGGGCGCGGTGAACATTATCACCAGCGCGCACGCCGGGCGCCGCTACGGCATGACCGCGACCGCGGTGTGCTCGGCCAGCGCCGAGCCGCCGACGGTGCTCGCGTGCATCAACAAGCTCGCCACCACGCACGGCGCCGTGCAGAAGGCCGGCGCGTTCTGCGTCAACGTGCTGCGCTCGGACGACTGGGAGCTGTCCACCACGTTCAGCGGCGGGCAGAGCGGTGACGCCCGCTTCAAGTCCGGCAACTGGACCAAGCTCGCCACCGGCTCGCCGGTGCTGATCGACGCGCTGGTGAGCTTCGACTGCCGCGTGGTGAAGAAACTCTCGCACGGCACGCACACCATCTTCCTCGGCCAGGTGGAGCAGATGCTGTTCGGGCAGAAGGGCAAGCCGCTGCTCTATTCCGAAGGCCAATACGCGAAGCTCGCCTCGCTCACGCTGGGTGAGCCTTTGCCCGAAGGCCTCGATTACTGGGGTTTCTAGAAAAGCGAATCCGGGTCGTTCTCGCGGCGAACTTCATCACCGTCGCCGCGCGCATGAGCCTGGTGACATTCCTCGGCATCTGGTTCGTGCACGAGGCGGGCATCGCGCTCGCCACGGTGGGCCTCGCGTTCCTGTGCGAGAACGTGCTGCGCGGCCTGCTTGCGCCGGTGTTCGGGGCGCTGTCGGATCGCGTGGGGCGGCGGCCGCTGCTGATGGGGGCATCGCTCGTCACGGCGTGCGTGCTGCCGTCGTTCCTCCTGGTGAGCGGGCCGCTGTCGCTCTTTGCCTGGAGCATCGCCATGGGCGTCGCCAGCGCGGTAAAGATGCCGGTGGGCGCCGCGCTGCTCCTCGACCTCTCGCCGCCCGAGCGGCGCCAATCGATGCTCGCGCTCAACTACACGGTGGTGAGCGTCGCCTACACGCTCGCGGTAAGCCCGGCGGGCTACGTCGCCGAGCGGGGCTACGGCCTGCTCGCCGCCCTGAGCACCGCCGGTTATCTGCTGGTCTTCTTCCTGTACCTTTTCGGCCTGCGCGGCCCGCTGCCGCGGGAACGCAGCACGAATGAAACTTTCTCGCGCGACGCGCTCTCGGTCTTCAAAGACCGCATCTTCCTCGCCTTTGCCGCCATCGCGCTGGCGTTTCCGTTCGGCATGGGGCTGGTGGTGTTCGCTTCGCCCCTTTTCGCGACCGAGCGCGGGCTGGGCGAAGGCTTCATCGGGCTGGTGCTCGGCGCGAACAGCATCATCGTCGCGCTGCTCGCCGTGCCGCTCGCGAGCCGCATGGAGCAGGCCGGGCCGTTCCGCTGGCTCGGGTGGGCGGCGCTGCTGGTCGCGGCGTGCTTCGCGTGCTATGCCGGCATTCCGCACGCCGGCGCGGCGCTCGTCGCCGGCACGGTAATTTTCAGCTTCGGCGAGCTGGTCTTCAGCTCCGCGGTGCCCGCGGCGGTCGCGCGCCTCGCGCCGCCCGGGCGGCGCGGCGCCTACCAGGGCGGCTGGACGCTGGTGAGCTCCTTCGGCATGGGAAGCGCGCTGTTCTTCAGCGGGCTGCTGCGCGACGCGGCCGGCTGGAACGGCGCCTGGCTGTTCTACGCCGCGCTCACGCTGGCGGCCGCCATCGCGCTGCTCCTGTCGCGCGAGTGGTTCCTGCGCCGCTCAGAACGCGTACGCCAGGCTTAGGCCCGCGCCCCAGTCGGGGCTGCCGTCCTCCATCCCCACCAGGAAATACGCCTGCGACTTCCAGGCGCGATCGACCTGGCGCGACCAGAAAAGCGTCACCTCGCTCAGCTCCGCGCCGCCGCTCACGACGCGGTCGCGCTGGTCGTAGGCGAGGCCCAGGGTGTCGCGCGCGTCGATCCGGTACGTCGCGCCGAACGTGGCGTTGAGCACGTTGCGCAGCGGGAAACCCGGAGGGTCGCCGAAGAGCGTATAGCCCAGGCCGACGAAGCCGGTGACCTGCCCGAAGGTCTTGAACGCGTCGGCCTGGAAGCCGATGTCGTGCTCGCCGGTGCCGAGACCTTCGGTTTCATCGGCCGTGCCGAGCTTGACGCGGCCGGTGAGGTCGAATCCGACCTGTTGCCTGGGGTCGTAGTACGTCTTGTGCGTGGCCGAGAGCACCACGTCGCCCAGTCCGGAGGCCGATCTTTCGGGGACGGTGCCGCGGCCCACCGGACCGATCCCCGGCACGACGGCTGCGCCTCCCGAGACCCGGGTCCATGGGACCGTGGCCCGGAAGATCCATCGCGGCGAGTCATAGCGCCCGGTGAAGGCGAGCGACGTTATCTCGGTGGATGCGGGCGTCCCGTAGTTGCCTTCGCTGTAGTGCAGCCCGGCGCCGAGGCTGAGGCCCTGGTAGTCGGCAGCGAGCGCCGCGCCCGCCGCGACGCTTGCGAGCGCGGCGACGATCGCGCGCATCATTTCCTGTGACCGCGCTCCGGGCGCTCGGGCCTTTGAGGCCTCTCAATTCTCGCTGGATGGAAATCCGCACGCGCGGGTCGAGCATCGGCCCGCATCACCTGCCCCAGCTTGAAGCCGTGCTCCTGCGCGATGCGGCCCCAGCCCATGCCGCTTGCACGCATCTCCAGCACGCCGTCGAGCTTCACTTCCTTCCCGGATTTCAGCGTAACGGTGCCGCCATTGAGCGCCGCTTCGATCTGCTCCGGCGTGGGCTTGTAGATTCCCTGCTCGGCGAGCGATTCCCTGGCGAGCGCGAGCGCGATCTTCACGTTGCCGTACCCGAGCTTCTCGGTGGCCGGCTTGAATGTCGTGGTCGTGGTGCCGTCCTTCGACGCGAGCTTGATCGGCTCGTCGTTGCGCAGTCCGGTCACCAGTGACTCGGCATTGGCTTCGGATCCCGCGAAGCGGGTGTAGTCGCGGACCAGCTGGTCCTGCGGCTGCGCGAAAGCGACTAGCGGCAAGGCGAGCAATGCGGCAACGGCGGTGTGCCTCAGCATGGGACTCTCCTGTATGGGTCTGCCAATCCTAAAGCCTGTTGTCGCAAATTACATTACACAAGAACTATTTGTCGCCGGCAGGCGACAGCGATTCCAGAAATACCGCCAGATCCTCCGCTTCCTGCACGGAGAGGCGCAGCGGGCGCAGGATTTTTTCCCCGTCCGCGTGCAGCCGCTCCTCGTTCAGCTCGGAATAGAACTTCACCACGTCGCGCAGCGCCGGCAGGCTGCCGTTGTGCATGTAAGGCGCCGTGAGCGCCGCGCCCCGCAGTCCCGGCACGCGGAATTCGCCGAAGTTGCGGTGCTGCGGCTCGACATGCCGGGTACCGACCGCGGTGCGCGCCATGGCATCGTCGTTGTGGCGGCCGAGCAGGTTGAAGCGGCTCTGCCTGAGCTTCGCGATGCCCGCGTGCCGCCCGGCATCCACGCGTCCCGGCGCGACGAAGAAGGGCACGCCGGTATCGGCGAATTCGCCGTTGGTGAACTGCGGCCCGAAGTGGCACACGCTGCAGTTGCCTTTGCCGATGAACAGGCGCAAGCCCCGTTGCGCGGCGAGCGGGTAGCGCGCCGCCTTTTCCCTGTCTCCCTTGCTCAATGCGTCGCGGAAGTCGTCGAACGGTGTCCTGGGGCTCACCAGCGTTTCCTGGAACGCCGCCAGCGCCTTCGCCGCATCGACCATCGCTGTTTCATCATCGGGGGGCACGGGACGGGCGAAGGCTTTCTCGTACTCCTTCGCGAAAATCCTCCGGAGGGCCGTGGCGACATGCGCGGCGCTTGCGTCCATCTCCCGCGGATCGAGCAGCGGCCGGATGCTCTGCGCCCAAAGGCTGTCCTGCGCCCCGTCCCAGCCGAACCAGCGGTAGAAGCGGGCGTCGACGACGCTGAGCGTGTTGCGCTCGCCTTCCTTGAGGCCGAAGCCGCGCGGCCTGCCGTCCTGGAAGGCGCGGAAGGGCACGTGGCAGGTGGCACACAGCACCGAGCCCGGTCCCGAGAGGCGCGGCTCGAAAAACAGCTTCTCGCCGAGCGCGATGGCTTCCGGCCTTCCCGAGACCCTGTTGCTGGGATCGGGCTCGAGCCGCGGCGGCCACGGGCCGTGGGAAAGGATTTTCCGGATTTCAACGTCGTTGAAGTCGAGGACGCCCCCGAGGACAACCGACGACGCGAGACGGTCGTTCGTCCCGCCGCCCCTCAGCTCGAAGACGAGCTCCCAGCGCCCCGGCATATGCAGCAACAGTCCCTCGGCGCGCCAGCGCCCGGGGCCCAGCGGCTTTACCTGAGGCGCGTAGTTCATGCCGTGGCGGTGCTCCGGCATGTGCGCATCGACTTTCAGGCTTTCGGGCGGCGGGTGGCCCGGCTTCGCGCACGCGGCCACGTCGAGCGCAAAGTGCTCGGCTACGGAAACCTTCTGCGCCTTGTAGGCTAGTACGTAGCGGGCGGACTCGAGGCGCGTCCCCTCAATCGCGGGGTCGCACGCCCAGGCGGGAAAGCTCAGTGCGGCTGCAGCAAGGAGCCAAAGACTTCTTCGCCGTTCTTCCATGCGATGCGCTCCGCGACGTCCCTGGGCAGGTCGGCGAGCCATTGCCGCGACCAGTCGGCGTGTCCGGGGATGTAATGCCAGCGCTCGGGAGTGTAGCTGTCCGTGCCGACCATGAAGCGATCCGGAAACTGCAGGAAGGCCGAGCGCCACGCCGGGTCGACCTTGCCGCCGGAGGCGTGGTCCGTGCGGAAGGCGAGGTCGCACCAGAGGTTGCGGTACTTGCGCAGCAGCTCGGCGACGCGCTCGGGCCGCTCGAAGCCGCCGTGCGCCCAGAGGATGCGCGCCTGCGGCCATTGCCGGAAAAGCCGCTCGATGGCGTCGATATCAGAGTGCGCGTGCAGCAACAAGTTGAACTTCTTTGCCAATTGAACCACCAGCCGCGGCACCGGGAGCTCTGCATCCGCGCCGTAAAGGTGGAACTCGCCGATCGATGCGTACTTGTACTTGGAAAGCTTCTCTTCCAGGTAGGCTACGACGGTCTCGTCGCGCACCCACGTACCGATCTCGCCACGCGTGCGGTAAGGCCGTAGCTCCGGGATGACCAGGTCGGGCGCGGCGCGGTAGAGGCGCTGCTGGCCCTCGTCGCCCGAGCTCGATATGAGCGCGCGCTTCAGGCCCGCCTTGCGCATGATGTCGATCGCCTGCTCCACCGGCACAGTGTCCCAGGCGTCGTGGCTGTAGTGAAGATGCGCGTCGAAAATCGGCAGGGGTTGCGGTTGGCAATTTCCCGCCGAAGCGAACGACACCAGGACAGCCGCCAGCAGGGCGCGCATTTGCGTCAGTCTACAATAGCGAAAATGGATGTCGCGCCGCCGAAGCACCTCGGCGAGCTCTTCATGGGGTTCCTCTGGATCGGCGCCCGCTCCTTCGGCGGGGTGCTGCCGTGGGCCTATCGCACCATGGTGGAAGAGCGCCGGTGGCTGACGCATGCCGATTTCACGGAGACCGTCGGCCTGTGCCAGTTCCTGCCCGGGCCGAACATCGGCAACGCCTCCATCGTCCTCGGCAAGCGCTGGTTCGGCCTCGCCGGCTCGATCGTCGCCTTCCTCGGCCTCATGGCGCTGCCGTTCGTCTGGGTGCTGGCGCTGTTCGTGGTGTACAACGACTTCGCTTCGCTGCCGGCGGTCAACGCCATCGTCACCGGAGTCGGCGCGGCGGGAGCCGGGCTGTTCATCGGCACAGCGCTCAAGCTCGGCAAGGTGCTGGCGCGCAAGCCGGCGGCGCTGGCGCTGATCGTCGCGTGCTTCCTGTGCGCCGCGGTGGCGCGGCTGTCGCTGCTCTACATCGTCCCGGTGGCGTTCCTCGTCGCGCTCTACGCGGCGCGCAAGGACTGGCTGTGACGCTCCTCGAGCTCGCGCTCTATTTCGGCCTGCTCTCGCTCATCTCGGTGGGCGGCATGCCGGCGGTGATGCCCGAGCTGCAGCGCTACGTGGTGGACGTGAAGGGCTGGCTCACGCCGGGCGAGTTCCTGCAGGCTTTTGCCGTGGGGCAGGCGGCCCCGGGGCCCAACATCCTCATCGCCAGCCTGATCGGCTGGAAGGTTGCCGGCATTCCGGGGGCGATCGTCGCGCTCGCCGCGATCTGCGGCCCGGCCGCAGTGATCGCCTGGTGGGTCGCCGAGCTGTGGGAGCGCTTCAAGGACTCGCCCTGGCGCAAGGCCATCCAGAAAGCCATCTCGCCGATCGTGGTGGCGCTCATCCTCTCGAGCGGCGTCATCATCGCCACGCCCGGCGCGCCCGACTGGCGCATGTGGCTCATCGCCGGCGCCAGCGCCGCGGCGATGCTCGCCACCAAGGTGAATCCGCTCTGGATGCTGGGCGGCGGCGGTGTGCTGGGCGTTTTACTGCTTTGACTCGGTGGGGTGGCCGTCCCTCTTCCACCAGTCGAGGCCGCCGATCAGCTCCTTCACGCGGAAGCCGAGCTCGGCCATCCTGAGCGCGCCCTTGGTCGAGGCGTTGCAGCCGATGCCGTCGCAGTAGGTTACGACGAGGCCATTGCGGTCGATTCCGGCAGTCGTTTCCCTGGTCATCTCGCGATGCGGGATGTTGATCGCGCCCTGGATATGCTCGCGCGCAAACGCCGCGCGTGAGCGCGCGTCGATGACCGTGACCGCCTCGCCCGCCTCGCGCGCCACCTTGAGGTCCCACGAGTCGATCTCGAACTCCAGCTTGCGCCGGTAGTGCTCGAGCTGCTCTTTCATGCGGTCAGCGTGCCATCCAGCCGTGATCCGGTCTTGGAGGAAATTGCACGGCGAAAGCGCCCGGGAGTGGTTCCGTGGATGCGCAGGAACCAGCGGTTGAGATGGCCCTGATCGGCATAGCCGCACATCGCCGCTACTTCGGCGAGGGGTCTGCCTTGAAGAATGAGATTCTTGGCCCTCGCCACGCGGCGCGAGTGCTGGTAGCGGTGCGGCGAAAGCCCGTACGCTCTTGCGAAGCCGCGCAGCAGCCCGGTGGGTGAGCGCCCGGCGAGCGCAGCCAGGTGGCCGAGGCGCAGCGGCTCGCAGCACTCCTCGTCGATGCGCTGGCGGACCGCATCGAGGGTCTTGGAGGCGATGCTGCTTTCAGGCCGTTGGCTGAGAAGCGTATCCAATACCAAGGCGAGCGACGCTTCGATGCCAAGCGCCGTGCCGTAATCGATGGCATCGAAGAGCTCGAGCGTGCGCTGCCTTGCGAGAGCATCGCGCCTCGCCTGGCGCGGAAAGGCGCGCTCGCCGGGGACGAGCGCGGTGTCGACGTACACCATGCGGTAGGACCAACCCTGCGGCGTCGCCGGACCGCCGTCGTGCACCTCGCCCGGATTGAACATCGGCACCGTGCCCGGCTCGTAGAAATTGAGCGCGCGCCCGACGCTGCAGCGCTCTACGCCGGCGAGCACGATGCCGAATGCGTAGGTATCGTGGAAGTGCCGCTCGTACTGCAGCCGCAGGTCGTGCGCCTCGAGGGTCTCCAGTCCCGGCAGCCCGGGGACCGGGCCGTACCGGAAGATCGGCCGCGTGCCCCCGGCAAGCGACTTCATCTAGAATGCCTCGACACCATTTCGGGGAGGAAACCATGAGAAGACTGGTCGTAGCAAGCTGCATCGCTTTCGCCGCGGGCGCCGCCTGGGCGCAGGACAAGCCGCTGGTCGTCGGGGTGGACGGCACCTTCGCCCCCCACGCCATGCCGAAGCTCGGCGGCGGGGTGGAGGGCTTCAACGTCGACCTGATCGAGGCCATCGGCAAGAAGATGGGGCGCAAGATCGAGATCTTCTCCGGGCAGTTCTCGGGGCTGATCCCGGCGATGAATTCGGGCCAGCTCAGCTTCGTCGGCGCGCCGACCACGGTGACGCCCGAGCGCGCAGCCCAGCTGCTTTTCACCGAAGGCTACTTGAACACCTATTACTCCTTCGTGGTGCCGGCCAAGGCGCCGGATCTCAAGTCCCTGCAGGAGCTCAAGGGCAAGACCGTCTCGGTGAACCGCGGCTCGGCCTACGACAAGTGGCTGCAGGACAACGCCGCCAAGTACGGCTTCAAGAGCGAGTCGTTCGGCACCAATGCCGACGCGGTGCAGGCCCTGATCTCCGGCCGCGCGCAGGCGCATATCTCGGGGAACACCGTGGCCGCCTACGCGGTGCTCAAGGCGAAGGACCAGATCAAGCTCGCGACGCTGAAGGTGGACCAGGGCCTCGTCTGGGGCGCCGCCTTCCGCAAGGACGACGCGGCGCTGCGCAACGCCGTGGAAGAGGGGCTGGAGTGCGCAAAGCTCGACGGCACCGTGGCCCGGCTGCACGAGAAGTGGTTCGGCACCAAGCCGGAGAAGGGCTCGGCCGCGGTGACGGTGTACCCGGGCTATGGCGTACCCGGCATGCCCGGCCACGATGCCAAGGAACACAAGCCGCGCTGCAAGTGATTCTTGATGTCACGGGCCTGCGCAAGTCGTTCGGGCAGCTGGAGGTACTGAACGGCGTCGACCTGAAAGTGCGCCAGCGGGAGCTGGTGTTCATCATCGGCCCTTCGGGCTCGGGCAAGTCGACGCTGCTGCGCTGCTGTAATCGGCTGGAGGAACCCACGTCCGGCTCCATCCGCGTCGAGGGCGTCGACATCATGGCGCCCGGAGTCGACATCAACGCCGTGCGCCGGCGCATCGGCATGGTGTTCCAGTCGTTCAACCTCTATCCCCACCTGGACGCGCTCGGCAACGTGACGCTGGCGCTGCGGCGCGTGCTGCGCAAGACGCGCGCCGAGGCGGAAGACATCGGGCGGCGCGCGCTCGCCCGCGTAGGCCTTGCGGAGAAAGCGGGCTCGTATCCCAACGAGCTCTCCGGCGGCCAGCAGCAGCGCGTCGCCATCGCGCGCGCCCTGGCGCTCGAGCCGGCCATCCTCATGTTCGACGAGCCCACCAGCGCGCTCGATCCGGAGCTGGTCGGCAGCGTGCTGAATGTCATGCGCGAGCTGCGCGAGTCCGGCATGACCATGGTGGTGGTGAGCCACGAGATGCGTTTTGCGCGCAGCGCCGCCGACCGCGTCATCTTCATGGACCACGGGCGCATCCTCGAGGAAGGCGCGCCGGAGAAGCTCTTCAACCGTCCGGAGCACCCTCGCATCCGCGAGTTCATCGCCTCCATCGAGCACTAGGTGGGACGCTTCGCCGACACGTTCCTCGACTGGGCGGTGATGGCGCAGTACGCGCCCAAGATCGTGGAAGGCGCCTGGGTCACGATCCAGGTCGCGCTGGCGGTGGTGATCACCGGCATCGCGAGCGGCCTCGCGCTCGCCATGCTGCGCGCCTTTCGCGTGCGCATGGCGAGCGCGCTCATCGTGGTCACCGTGGACGTGCTGCGCGCGCTGCCGCCGCTGGTCATCATCGTGCTCTTCTATTTCGCGCTGCCGGCGGTGGGCGTGCAGCTCTCCGCCTGGGTGGCGACCTGGCTGTCCCTCTCGCTCGTGCTGATGGCCTTCGCCGAGGAGATCTTCTGGGCGGGCATCCTCGCGGTGCCCAAGGGCCAGTGGGAAGCGGCTCGCTCCACGGGGCTGTCTTTCCTGCAGACACTGCGCGACGTGGTGCTGCCGCAGGCCGTGCGCCTCACGATCCCGCCGCTGACCAATCGCACCATCGTCATCACCAAGAACACCGCGCTCGGCGCGGTCGTCGCCTTGGGCGAGATCCTCTACCAGGCGCAGAGCGCGTACTCCTTTTCGTACAACCCCTCGCCGCTGCTGCTGGGCGCCTTTGCCTATCTCGTGCTCTTCATCCCGGTGGTCTATTTCGGCCGCTGGGTGGAAACCCGCTTCGCGTGGAAACGCTGATCCGCAGCCCGTCATGGAAGCGCTGATTCGCAGCTTTTTCAACCTCGACATCCTGGCGCAGGCCTGGCCCATCCTGCTTTCCGGGTTATGGATGACGCTGCTGTTGACCGTGGTGGTGGTCCCGTTGGGATTGGCGGGGGGTCTTGCGGTTGCTTTGCTTTCGAACACCAGGAACTTCTTCGTAAGAGCGGCGGTGGTTGTCTACGTGGATTTCTTCCGCGCGTTTCCGCCGCTCGTGCTACTCATGCTGGTGGCTTATGGCCTGCCGTTCCTAGACATCCGCCTGGGCGCGTTCGGCTCGGTGGCGCTCGCCTTCCTGCTCAACACCTCGAGCTACTACGGCGAGATCTTCCGCGCCGGCATCGAATCCGTGCCGCGCGGCCAGACCGAGGCGGCGCGCTCCACCGGGCTTTCGGCGCTGCAGACGCTTGCCTACGTGGTGGTGCCGCAGGCCGCGCGCAACGTGACGCCGGACCTCATTTCCAACACCCTGGAGGTGATCAAGCTCACCTCGATCGCGAGCGTGGTCGCGCTGCCCGAGCTGCTGCACGCGGCGCGCGAGGCGCAGTCGCTCACCTACAATGCCACGCCCATCATTGCCGCGGGCATCATCTACCTCGTGTGCCTGTGGCCGCTGGTGCGGCTGCTTTCGCGCTTCGAGCACCGCCAGATCGCATTGCACTAATTGGGGTACGTCCCCGATCAGCTTTCCGGCAGCTTGCCGGGGAGGTTGAACCTCTGCCGCGTGGTGCAGTAGCGATTGCCGAACAGGCGACCGATGGGGTGGTAGGCCTGCTCGGAGATGCGCTTGGTCTTCGGATCGATGATGCCGTCGCGGGCGTGCACCAGCAGGATCTCGCCGAGCACCAGCTCCCGCGTCGCGCTTACTTCGATCAGCTGGAAGAGCCGGCATTCGAGGCAGGCGGCGGCCTCGGCGATGCGCGGATGCTGCACCAGCGCAGCCGTGGCCTGCGTGAGCCCGGCCTTCTCGAACTCGCTCTCCTCCTCGGGCAATTCCTCGCTCGAGAGATGCATGGCGTTGGCGCTCGCCTCGTCCACCAGGTTGACGACGAACTCGCCGGTGCGGCGGATGTTCTTGAGCGAATGCTTCATGGCGCCGTCGCTCGAGCGCGGATTGATGCCGACGACGCAGAGCGGCGGGTCCTCGCTGAAGACGTTGAAGAAGGAGAACGGCGCGCAGTTGGCCACGCCGTTGGCGCTGCGCGTGGAGATCCAGGCGATCGGCCGCGGGATCACCAGGCCGATGAGCAGCTTGTAGCGCTCCAGAGCAGGCAGCTCGGAGAGCCTCAGATCCATCAGAGCTTCAGCAGCCTGCGTGCGTTGCCCGCAACAATGGCCTGCTTTGTCTCTTCGGAAAGCAGCGGGTTGGCGGTAACCACGTCGACCGGGCGTTCGTAGGCGATCGGGAAGCAGTAGTCGCTGCCCATCACGATGCGATCGGGTCCGACGACCCTTGCGAGATAGTCCACCACGGGGTCCGAGTAGCCGACAGTGTCATACCAGAAGCGCCGCAGGTAGTCGACCGGCGCCTTCTGGATGTGGCGGAGGTCCTGGCGTTTCTCCCAGCCGCGGTTCAGGCGGCCGACCAGCCAGGGGAAGGCGCCGCCGGCGTGCGGCAGCACGACTTCGAGGCGCGGAAAGCGGTCCAGCACGCCGCCGAAGATGAGGTGGGCTGCGGCGATGGCGCTTTCGAAGGGATTGCCGAGCAGGTTGGTGAGGTAGAACTTCTTCAGCCGCTCTTCGCCGATGACGAACACCGGGTGCAGGAACATCGGCAGGCCGAGGTCCTCCAGCACCTCGTACACCGGGAAAAAAGCCTCGTCCGACAGCTCGCGTTCGAGGATTGCGGTCGCCATGTAGACGCCGCGCACCCCGCGCAGCTTCGCAACGCGTTCGGCCTCGCGTCGCGCCAGGTCCGGCGCGTGCATCGGCAGCGTAGCCAGGCCGACGAAGCGCTGCGGCGTTTTTTCGTGCGCTTTCTGCACCTCGTCGTTGTAAACGATGGAAAGCCGGTTGCCGAGCTCGCGCCCGGCCCAGTACACCATGGGCTGCGTGAGCGACAGCGCGTGGACCGCGACACCCTGCTCGTCCATCGCCCGCAGCCGCGTCTCGAGGTCCACGAAGCGCGGCCCGGCCGGCCCGGTGGTGACGCTGCGGATCTTGAACTGCGGGCCGTTCTCGGTTTCCCGCCACTCGAGGCCGTGCGGCGGGCCCTCCTTGCCCAGCAGGGCGAGGAAGGCGCGCGGGTACCAGTGCGCGTGAACGTCGATCGCCAGCGGCGTCGCGAGCTTCAAAAGGTCCCCGGGTACAGGCCGCCGTCCAGCAGCACGTTCTGGCCGGTGAAATAGCCGGCGCGCGCGCTGCACAGCCAGGCGCACATGTCGCCGAGCTCGTCCGGCTCGCCCATCCGCTTCGCCGGGATGGCGGCCACCTTGGCGCGGCGCGCCTCTTCCATGGTGATGCCCCTTTGCTTCGCGGCCGCGGCGACTGTGGTCTGCTGCCGGTCGGTGTCGAATACTCCCGGCAGCAGGTTGTTGATCGTCACGTTATGCGCGGCGACCTTGCGCGCCAGGCCGGCGACGAAGCCGGTCAGGCCGCTGCGCGCGCCGTTGGAAAGGCAGAGGACGTCGATCGGCATCTTCACCGAGTACGAGGTTATGTTGACGATGCGGCCGAAGCGGCGCGCGATCATGCCGTCGAGCGTCAGCCGCATCATCTCGATCGGCGCGAGCATGCAGGCGTCCAGCGCCCGCAGCCAGTCTTCGCGCGCGAAGTCGCGGAAGTCCCCGGTCGGCGGGCCGCCGGCGTTGTTCACCACGATGTCCGGATCGGCAAAAGCCTCCAGCACGCGCGCGCGCCCCTGGGCGGTGGCGATGTCGGCGGCCACCGGGAGAACCCGGGCGCCGGTGCTGCGGCGAATCTCGTCGGCCGTCTTCGCCAGCTCCGCTTCGGTGCGCGCCACGATCGCCAGCGACACCCCTTCGCGCGCGAGCGAGTGCGCGCACGCCCGGCCCAGCCCCTTGCTGGCGCCGGACACTATCGCGCGGCGCCCCTCGATGCCAAGGTCCATCGCTCAGTCCTTGATGCAGCCGAGGATATTGCGGCCGGTCCGCTCGATGTGGGACTCGATCAGCGCACAGGCCCGGTCGGCTTCGCGCGCCAGCGCGGCCTCGGTGATCTTGCGGTGCTCCGCCGCGACCTGGCGATCGAACGGGTGCGCGGCGAGGAACAGCTTGCGGTAGCGGGCGAACTGGTCGTGAAGCTGCTCGCAGAACTGCATCAGCAGCGGCGAGCCGCAGGCCCGGTTGAGCGACTCGTGGTACGCGCGGTGCCAGGCCTCCCACTGCTCGACGTTCTCCTCGCGCCCGCGCCGCCCTTCGAGCTTGGTAAGGCGGTGCTGCGCCGCGAGCAGCTCCGCCTCCCAGTTGTCGTCGCCGTTCTGGATCGCGGCGCGCAGCGCCATGCTTTCGAGCGCCTTGCGCATGCGGATGATGTCGGCCATCTCGGCGCGCGACACCGCCGCGACCCGGTAGCCGCGGCTCTCGTCGGTCCGGATCAGCCCTTCGGCGACCAGCCGCGACAGCGCCTCGCGCAGCGGGCTCCAGCTCACGTTGAATTGCGTCTTCAGGTCCTCGAGGCGGATGCGAGCCTGCGGGCGGCGGGCGCCGGACAGGATCTCGGCGCGCACCCGGTTGCAGATCGTCGTCGCCAGCGTTGCCGGCGAGGCGAGGTCGGCCGCGCTCACAGCTTGTTGTGCGTGCCGTCGCAGAAGGGGAACTTGGCGCTGCGCTTGCAGCCGCACAGCCGGGCGGTCTGGTCCTTCTCCTGCGTCCAGATCACCGGCTTGATGCCCGGTACCTTGGAGCTGGTGTGCGAGCCGTCGCAGAACGGCTGCCATTTCGACAGGCCGCAGGCGCACCAGGCGTAGCGGTAGCCGCCGAGCAGCTCCACCTTGTAAGGACCCTTCTGGGCGACGACCGGCTGTTCCGCGGTAGTGGACACGCTATCTCCGTTTATTGGCTTGACTAACGTATTTCATTTTGATTATCGTTAATGCGCTCGTCAAGGAGGAGCTCATGCTTGCTGCAGCCCAGGTCAATGCCGACCCGACGCAATGCGCGGTCGTGGATACGAACAAGCTGCCGTGGGAGCCGACCGCGCACCGCGGCGTGTCGATCAAGGTGCTGGAGCGCGTCAACGATCCGGTGAAAGGCCGCGAAACGGCGCTGTTCAAGCTGGAGCCGGGCACCGCGCTGCCCGCGGAGACGCTGGAGGAGCGCCTGGAGATCTTCGTGCTCGAAGGCAGCTTTACCGACGGCCACGGCAGCTACGGGCAGCACACCTGGATCCGGAATCCGCCGGGGTTCACGCAGACGCTCTCGTCGAAGGAGGGCTGCGTGTTCTACGCCAAGCGGCGCGTGCCGATCTACAAGGACGAGGCGAAGCGCGAGCGCATGGTGATCGACGCGAAGACCGCGCAGTGGCTGGAGTTCCCTCACCGCGGCGCCGACGTGCTGCATCTGCACAAGGACCCGAACGGCCTTGAGACCGGGCGCATCGGCAACGTGCATACGCAGCGCAAGCTGCCTTCGCACGACCATTCGATCGGCGAGGAGACCTTCGTCATCAAGGGCTGCCTGAAGGACGAGTACGCGGCCTATTCCACCGGCGTGTGGTTCCGCATGCCCTGCGGCATGCCGCACGCGCCGTACACCGAGGACGAGCGCTGCATGATGCTGATCCGCGAAGGCGACCTCGTCTGGTAGGTTCCAGATTTTTCGAAGGCAAGAGGAGGAGAGCTCGAATGTTCAAGCGATTCAGGTTTGCATTGGCGGCCGCGGCTTTCGCCGCCGCGCCGGCGCTGGCGGCCGATTTCACGATGAAGATCGGCTTCGCCACGATGAACGACGTACAGCACCAGTGGGCCAACTGGTACAAGGAGGCGCTCGAGGCGCGCAGCAAGGGCCGCATCGCGGTGAGCATCTTCCCGCGCGGCCAGCTGGGCACCGTGGCGAGCCAGATCGAGGGCCTGCAGCTCGGCACGGTGGAGGTGTTCACCACCCCCGCGGACTTCTTCGCCGGCATGGACCCGCGCTTCGGCACCTTCAGCATCCCGCTGCTGTTCAAGAGCAGCGAGCACGCGGAGAAGGTGCTGCTCGACCCTTCCATGAACAAGGAGATCCTCGCCCTCGGCACCGACAAGAACATCCAGGTGGTGTCGGTGTACACCTACGCGCCGGCGCACTATTTCGGCAAGCAGCCGATCCGCAGCCTCGACGATTTCAAGGGCAAGAAGCTGCGCGTCAACGCCACCGCCGCCGAGCGGGCCAAGATGCGCCAGTTCGGCGCATCCGCGGTGCCGATGGACCTGTCGGAGGTGGTGCCCGGCATCCAGCAGGGCGTGATCGACGGCACGATGAGCGCGACCGCGGTCTACGTGAACCTGAAGTTCGGCGACATCGCCAAGGTGCTCACCGAGGTCAACGACACGATGATCGTCTCGGTCGGCGTGGTGAGCCGGCCGTGGCTGGCCAAATTGCCCGCCGACCTGCGCGCCATGGTGATCGAGGAGGGCAACAAGCTGCAGGCGCGCATCAACCCGCATTCGCGCGTGCTCGACCAGAGCATGGTCAAGCGCTGGCGCGACGCCGGCGGCGAGCTGGTGAAGCTGCCTGCCGCCGACCAGGCGCGCGTGCAGCAGTTGCTCGCCGGCGTCGGTGAAGAGGTAACCAAGGACAACAAGAGCGCCAACGACTTCTATCGGCGCCTGGTCGCGACCGGCAAGAAGTACTGAGTCGAGCCGATGCGCTGGCTGTTCGTCAGGCTGCCCCGCCTCCTCATGGGCAGCCTGATGCTGGCCGGGGTCGCCATCTGCTTTGCCAACGTGGTGAGCCGCTACCTTTTTGGCTACGCCTTTTTCTGGGCCGAGGAGGTGATGGTGTTCCTGGCTATCTGGGGCGTGTTCATCGGCGTGGCGGCCGCGGCCTACGATCGCGCGCACCTCAACATGGACCTTCTGTCGCAGGCGATCACGGGGCGCGCGGCGCAGGCGCTGAACGCCGCCATGGTGGCCACGCTGCTCGGCTGCTGCATCTTCATGATGGTGCAGTCCTGGCAGGTGATATCGCTCTTCTACGAGAGCGGCGTGGTCAGCGTGTCGGCCGGGGTGCCCAAATGGATCGCCCACGCCGCGCTGCCGGTCGGCTTCGCGCTTACCGCGCTGGCGGTGCTGGTGCGCCTGCGCCTGTATCTCGCCGGCAAGGCCTGAGCCGCGCGCCATGGGCTGGGTAATGGCGCTGCTGCCCGTGGCGCTGCTGGTTGCGGGATTCCCGTTCTTCCTGGTGCTGCTCGCCACGGTCACGGTGGTGCTGCTGTTCTTCGCCGGCGTGCCCGCCACCGCGGCGCACCAGGTGATGTTCGGCGCGCTCGACAAGTACGCGCTGCTCGCGGTGCCGTTCTTCATCTTCGCCGGCGACCTGCTCAGCCGGGGCGGCGTATCGGTGCGCCTGGTGCGCTGGGTGCAGTCCATCATCGGCCGGATGCGCGGCAGCCTGCCGTTCACCTCGCTCGGCACGGCGGTGGTGTTCAGCGCCATCTCCGGATCGACCGCCGCCACGGTGGCGGCAGTCGGCAGCCTGACCTACAAGCGCCTCAGGGAGGCGGGCTACAGCGAGCGCTTCTCGAGCGGGCTGCTGATCGGCGCCGGCGCGATCGACAACCTGATTCCGCCCTCGGTCGGCTTCATCCTCTACGGCATCGCCTCCGAGACCTCGATCGTGCGCCTGTTCACCGCCGGCGTGCTGCCGGGGCTGGTGCTGGCCGGGTTCTTCTCGCTCTATGTCTATCGCCACGCGGTGCGCCGGGGCGACCGCGGCGGGCCGCCCTTCAGCCGCCGCGAGTTCGTCGCGGCGAGCCGGGACGGCATCTGGGCGGTAGCGGCGCCGGTGGCCGTGCTCGGCGGCCTCTACGCCGGCGTGTTCTCTCCCACCGAGGCGGCGGGGGTCGCCTGCGTCTACGCCATGCTGGTCGCCGTGCTCGTCTATCGCGAGGCGACGCCGCGCGACGTTTTCGATTCCGCCGCGCGCTGCATGTACCTGACCGCGCAGATTTTCATCATCCTCGCCTGCGCCGGGGTCTACTCGTGGCTGCTTACCGTGTCGGGCGCCGGGCCGGCGCTGGTCGGGGCAGTCACGCAGCTCGAGCTGCCGACGTGGGGACTGCTGCTGGTCATCAATATCCTGCTGCTGGCGGTCGGCATGGTGCTCGATACGGTGTCGGCCATCCTGGTGCTGACGCCGCTGCTCGCGCCGATCGCCAAGGCGGCCGGCATCGATCCGGTGCACTTCGGCGTGGTGGTGATCATGAACCTGAGCATAGGCACCTTCACGCCGCCGTTCGGCATCAACATCTTCGTTGGCCAGGCGGTGTTCAAGGCGCCCCTTTCCAGCATCTACCCCGGGCTGGTGCCCTTCATCGCGGCGGCGATCGGCGCGCTGATGGTGGTGACCTACGTGCCGCAGCTCTCGCTTTTCCTGCTGCGGTTCCTCTAGGCGCGCTTCCAGACGTGGCGCTCGCGCGAGGCGAGCAGCGGCACCGCCTCGGCCAGGTA
>Ga0247825_10000185_pt1 | contig 37195 bp, 34 predicted proteins | sample 13C_Vanillin_Day_FD_194413 | JGI IMG/M metagenome (GOLD analysis project Ga0247825, IMG submission 194413) | Soil microbial communities from agricultural site in Penn Yan, New York, United States - 13C_Vanillin_Day48 | ecosystem: Environmental > Terrestrial > Soil > Agricultural land | place... | reverse complement strand
GGATCGACGATCATCTCAGCCCTGTGCGCCATTCCCATGAGGCAGATCGACGACGACGCGGGAGGGGTCGGTACCACGCCCAGTCGAACCGGTCGAACGGCTCCACAGCTTTGACAGCAGCACCCATCTATTGCAAACTGCCATAGTACGTCCCAAGAGGTTTCGTCGGTCCCCGTAGGGCCATCGCTGTGGTCGCTGCAAGAGAACTGTCGCCAGGAGCCTTCATCGAAGGACATGCGACGGGGGCATCATCGAGGTCATCGAGCGATTCCGCGTCAACATCTCCAACGAGTATGAGAACGCATTTCCCGGGCGCAGTCCATGGAAGCGCTCACCTCGACGGCCGACATTGCCGACTACCGTGCTGTCGTGGGGGGCCGCCCACACGTTCGGTCGGTTCTTCACCGGTCAGGTCATCGCCGCGGGCAAGTTCCCACCGGCCAAGGTTCTGATCGCAGGACCCGGTGTCGCCGCGAGCAGCCTCGGTGCGATCGTGCGTACAACCGATCCCGAATAAGAGAGGACCGAGATGCGCACTACAGCAGACTCTTCCGTATCGTCCCGGCTTCCCATGACTTGGTTCTGGGACTGGCAGCTCCGAGCACGCTGCCGCGGGATGGACATCAATGTCTTCTTCCCCCTGGATGACGAGACGCGCGGTGACCGTCTTCGTCGAGAGCGCGTTGCCAAGCAGATATGTCTCGGCTGCCCCGTCCTACGCGAGTGCCGCAGCTACGCTGTGGCGTCGCTGGAAGGAAGCGGGATCTGGGGTGCCACTTCCGAAGTTGACCGCCGGTACCTGGCCCGCTCGTCGCCTCGGCGGACCGGCGATCCAAAAACCACCCACCCACGAGTGCCGCCACAGCATTCGGCGCCAAGAGGATTACGCAGGCTCACCGGGTGAACAGCCTCGCCGAGTAGCGTGAGTGCATATGTGGGCAGACGCGAGCCCGTCCTCGACCATAACGAAGGCTCAGACAGGTCGCACAACTTTGGACGATTGAACGTAACGCGCATCATTCACTTCGTTCGTCGCCGACGATCACCGTTCTGACTACGCGGTTGAATCTAGGTGCTAACGAATCGCGTGCTGGCCAATGCGCCATTCGCGAGACCTCCGCGTGGGAGCGCCCTCGGGAGAGGAGGCGAATACCACTGATTGATGGGTCGTTTCAGGGTCTGCTGATCGTTGTCGCCTCTTCGTCGCGATGGATTCATATTTGCCGGCGTGACGAGCATGGTTAATGACTTACAATTATCTAAGTGGGTCCACCATGCCAACGGTAGACGTGACGCACAGTATTCCCGTTGATCAGCCCCGCCCGGAGCTTTACAGCTCGGAACTCCACGGCTGGTGGGTAGTTCGTTGCTTTTGCAGAGGTGACTGCACCACTCAGTTCGATCGATAGGAGCGCAATGCCCGAAGGCAACCAGAGAAAGTACATGGAGCAACAAGGACTCGGTGCATGTTCCACGTCGCCGCCCCTCTCCAGCGCCGGTACACGTATGGCCGACATCCCAGTAGCTCTACGTAAGCATGGGAGGGATTGGCGTTATCGTCGACGCGCAGAACTGCAAAGGGCACTCTTGGGACTTCCCCACCCAAGCGCTGATCCACAGGATTTCATTGGATTCGCCCACTCCTGGCTGCCGTATGGCGGCGCGCCGGACGAGGACATCTTTGAGAAGTTCGGGATGACACGTACACGCTTTATCGAACGACTCTGGCACACAATACGGGAGTCTCATGCCGATCCACGTCTCTCTGCGAGGTTGGCCGCCGTTTACCGTCCACCTGGCACAGGTTGGAGAAAGCCAGTAACGACTGGCACAGGTTGAGAAGCCAGTAACGAACGACCCGAATGACTTTCTGAGAAACTGAATAGCACGACACGAAACGTATTACAACGTTGATGATTAAGAAATGCCGTGAGCCGGCGTTCTCCTCGATGCGGGAGGTGCAATTGGGTTCCGGGAGATGGGGACGATCCAGGTCTGCTGTGCGAGCAACCGGCCAGGGGCAGCCTGCCCGGGGTGACGTCCTTGCACCGAGTCGGTTGACGTGCTCGACGAGGGTTGCGTTCGCGGTCGGATTCTTCTCGGTGAGCCGTGGGACCCTGTTGCGCACATCCCGTCGGTAAACGTCGTTGTGGAGCACACGGTGCCGGCGAGGAATCCATTGCCGAGCAGACTGAACGGGACCAGTCCGATTCCAGCCCGGCCAGGGTTGGCAGATCTCCCCGTGTCCACAGCAAGTACTCGCTGCAGGACGGCGATCCGCTGATGTCACGGAAGATTCCCCGGACAGCCCGAAGTGCCGCACCTTGCCCTCATGGATCAACTCCCCTACGGTCCCCACGACGTCCTCGACAGGCAGGCACATCTGAGTCGACGCGGTGCTGGTAGAACAGGTGCTTCGGTGACGCCTCGGGGATGCGACGTATCCGCTCTGGTCGGCTCGAGACGGAACCGTGTTGCCTTCGATGCGCCAACCACTTCGTGGCAATTACGACCTGGTCACGAACCGGTTCAACTACCTCATTGACGTTGGGCTGCGGGTCGACGCGACCACATCTAATCCTGCTGTAGGCCGATCGCCAGGGGATCACGTTGGCGAGCACGGTCTCTACGATTCCCCGGCGACAGGGCAGCATCACGGGCCCCGGTAGTCCCGCACCGTGCGCAGCCGACGGCCGACCGTGGTGATTCGCGGCACCGCACCACCCCGTAGCAGGTCGTCGCGACCCGAGGGAGTTCTCGTCGAGCGCCCTTCCTGTAGTGGTGGTTCACAGGGGGTCCATCGAAGGCAATCTAGAAGCTCCCGGCCACCGGACGCGCTGGGTGGTTCGATGCATAGGGAGCCAGACCAAGCCGGACTGGCGATAGGTCGCCTGATGACAACATGCGCGAGCTCATGCCCCCTACGGGGACCGCTTTTGTACGGCCTGCATCCTGTCGGAGCAGGTCAGCGTACGGGAGCGTTTGTCGCACACCTGCCCCACTCGGGTTCTAGGAATTTCAGTCTCCGGATCGACTCGCGACGTTCCATTTGTCTCGCCCAGCGCATCCATCGACTACAATCTACAATACTGTCATATCTTTTACGTAGTCTGCGTGGGATGTAGGGGAGCCAGATGTTTACACCACAGCAAAAGGGATTCCCGCCGAGGTGATCGCGCACCCCTTGGAGGACGCCTGCATCTGCGAGACTGTAGGACAATTGCCGACCGCCGAACGGTCGCGCGTCCAACCACAACTGGAGACCCGATGGCATCTACCGCAAACAAATCCTTCAAGGCGACGCAGGTCACCCGGCCGCGAGATCAGGTGGAGGCACAGCTCCGGGAAGCGATCTTGGACGGTCGTTTCGCGCAGGGCGACAAGCTTCCGCCCGAGACCGAGCTCGCTCAGCTGTTCGGTGTGAGTCGACCCACCGTTCGCGAGGCCCTCGGCGCCCTCGTCAGCTCTGGGCTGATTCGCAAGATCCCTGGCGTCGCTGGCGGCAGTTTCGTCAACACCGTGACGCCCGACTCTCTGAGCCAGATGCTCAGCGAGTCAATGGACACTATTTTGCGAATTGGCGCGCTAGACGTCGACGAGATCACCGAAGTCCGTCGTGTTCTCGAGATCCCCGCCGCGCAGTGGGCGGCGCGCAACCGCAGCGATGAGGATATCGCCACGATGCAGTCAGTCATTGACCAGCAGAAGAAGATCACCATCGACGACCCGAACATTCCGGAATACGACCTGCGTTTCCACACCTCCATCGGTTTCGCCTCCGGCAATCGCCTGCTGGCCGCATTCATCGCCGCGGTGCACAACGCCACCCATCCAGCGCAGTTCCTCGAGGTCACCCGCGATGTTGCACAAAAGACAGTTCGGCAGCACATCGCCATTGCCAAGGCCATCGAGTCAGGCGACGCGGACAAAGCTGGGGAGGAGATGCGCAAGCATCTTGACTTCGTTCTTCGCTACTCACTACCTTGCTGATTCTCGAGAACTGCGTGAAAGTCTTCCGAAGTTAGTTGTTGTCCGACAAGTAAGTTGCAGTTTGCTCATCCGCCACCAAATGACCCGTCGCCCGGTGGTAAGGCAGCGAGGGGACCGCAGCCGCGGTCCCCTCGCTGCGACCGTTGACTGGCCACTATCCGGGTGCCAGTCAGCGACGTCGGCTACCGATCGGGCTCTCCGATTCGGTGCAACCGGCCTGGAAGCGCCGCTGATGACTCACTTGAACGATGACAGTGTGGACGTGGTCGATATCCCTGCGAAGCTGGCCGCGCGGGGGCGGCTGCTCTCCAGCAGTCACGGCCAAGAGAAGTCCGGTCGACGCTTCGAGTTCCGTTTAGCAGAACCGGACCTTCGACATGCATGTCCATGCCCGACGAGCCCTCGAAGCGGATACGTTTACCACCGACCATATTGTTGATCAGCACACTGAATTTCGGCTCCGGACTGCCATCAGCGCGAGCAGCAGCTCTCGGCCCTAGGGAGGCGAAGGATGACCCGATCAATTCCTCGGTTCAGGTTCGCCCAGAACAGACTGGCGCCGGCGCGGTCCAGCGGCCACCGGTCGGCATCGCTGCCGCGAACTCCGTGCAACGGGCCTCCACTCCACGCCGTCGCTCATCGGCGGGTCTATGGTCGGTAGTCGTTCCAGTCGATCTATACCCCCGGCTCGAGTTCCCGCCTCTGCCTCCCTCTCACCCGGCAGCCGTCTCGCGCGCCGCGGTAAGTCGGGTGTCCCGGGCCACGAGCATGCTTTGTACCTGGTTAGTCCCGTCATAGATCTCTGCGATCTTCGCATCGCGCAGCCGACGTTCCGCGCCGACCGAGACTCGGTCACCGTCGGGACCGAGCAGTTCGACACAGCTCGCCGCAACCCTGGTACCCAGGGTGGTGCAGTGCATCTTCAGCAGTGAGACCTCGGCGACCGGTTCGTCTGCACTCTGGTCGACCTGATCGGACACCGACATCAGCATTGCGCGGGCGGCAGTGATCTCGCCGCGGAGACGCGCAAGATCGAACTGGAGATCCTGCGCTTCGGCGACCTTCGACGACAGCAAATCACGCTCCATTGCCCAGGCAACGACGGAGTCGAAGGCGCCCTGTGCGAAGCCGACGCCCTGCGCGGCGGCACTGATGCGCGAACGGGTCACCGAACGCAGTAGCAACGCATAGCCTTCGCCCTCAGCGCCCATCCGGGCGGCCACCGGAATCCGGCAATCTTGGAAGGACAACGCAACGGTGGAAGCGCCCTTCTGCCCCAGCTTCTTCATCGGCGCCCCGGCTTCGAATCCCGCAAGTCCCGCGGTTTCCAGCAGGAATGCGGTCACTCCGCCCTTTCCTCGCGAGGGGTCCACCGTCGCGAAGAGGACTATGACGTCCGCTCGATCGCCGTTGGAGATAAAGGTCTTCTCGCCGTTGACGACGTACTCATCGCCCTCGCGACGGGCCACGGTGCGCATCGCCCCGACATCCGAGCCGGCTCCAGGCTCGGTGAGCGCGATCGAGCCAACAGCCGACCCGTCGCAGAGCCGGGGAACCCAGGTCTGGATCTGTTCCGGGGAGCCCTGCAGCTGGATCGGGTGGGCGCAGTGCATCTGCGTCATGTACACCGTAGAGGTGGAACCGCAGGCCGCGGCGATACGAGACAGCGCCTCGGCATAGGTTGCCGTGCTGGTTTCTGCACCGCCCAGGGACTTCGGGGCCAGCATGACGCCGAGCCCGGATTCCGCGAGATCGGCCAGCCCGGCTGTCGGGAATTCGGCGGCGATGTCGACCGCGGCCGCCTGCGGTTCGATCGTGCGCTCGATCACTCGGTCAACGGCGTCGACCACATCTGGATCGACTGACGCCCACTGTGATTTCATGATTCCTCCCGCTCGAAGATCGGCGCCCGACGCTCGGCGAAGGAGATGATCCCCTCCTGGCCGTCACGCGAGGCGATGGAGATCGCCGCCAGCGCGGCCTCGTGATCCAGTGCGGACGCGGCGAATGCCGGACGCGCGGCATCGAGGATGTTGGCGGTGCCGCGGCGGCTCCCGGTGGCAATTAGTTCGGCCAGACGGCGTGCTTCCGTCGCGGCTTCGGCGGGTGCCAGTGGCGGCACCGACAGCAGGCCGATCTGCCAGGCCCGATCGGCGTCGATCCGCTCGCCTCCCAGCATGAGTAGCAGCGCGGCGGGCTTGCCCACCGACATCGCAAGCCGTTGCGTACCACCGAATCCTGGAATGCAGCCGATACGCGCCTCGGGCAGTCCGAACCGGCTACGACTCGATGCCACCACCAGGTGGCAGGCGAGCATCAGCTCGAAACCGCCGCCGAGCGCGTAGCCGTCGACTTCGGCGATGACGGGAACGACAGAGTCGGCGATCGCCGACATGGTCCGCTGTCCGGCATGGATGAAGGCCTGTGCGTCCTCGACCGGAAGGGCGCGGATCTCATCGAGGTCCGCGCCGGCGCTGAAGGCGCGTTCTCCTTTACCGCGGATCACGATGCAGCCCACCGACGTGTCGTGGCGTGTTCCCTCGACCGCGTCTCGGATCTCGCGCAGCACCTGCGCGTTGAGTGCGTTGAGCTGTTCGGGGCGGCTGATCTCGATGGTCAGCACTCGCCCGTCGTGCGAGGTCTCGATCACGGAACCCACAATGTCTCCCTTCCTACCAGTTCGGAGATGGTCTTCTCATCGAGCCCGATCTCGGTGAGGATCTCGCGGCCGTGTTCGCCGCGCATGGGTGCCGGAATCCGGGCTTGCCGGTCTTCGGGATCGGACGCCAGTCGCCATGGCGCGCCCACGCCGCGGAACACTCCCGCCACCGGGTGCTGGTAGTCGACGATCGCCTTGCGTGCCTCGACTTGTGGGTCGGTAACCACTTCTGACAGGAAGTTGATCCGGCTACAGGGCACCCCGACGTCTTGCAGCAGCTTGAGCGCCTCATTGGAGGACAGTGCGATCAGGCGTTCCTGGAAGGCTCCGACGACCTCTTCGCGGTTGGCCCGGCGATCGGCATTGGTCGCCAAGTCCTCGCGCTGTGCCAGTTCGTCCAGTCCCAGCGCGGCGCAGGACCGCTGCCAGTGCCGATCGTTGCCGATCGCGACGACGATGGGCCGGTCCGCGGTACGCATCGGCTGGTAGATCGCCACCACCGAATCGGTGCCACCGCAGGGCTTGGGTTCTTCGTCGCCGGCCAGGAAGCTGGCAATGCGCGGCGACATGAATGCCAAGTCGGCCTCCAAGAGAGCGACGTCCACGATCTCGCCTTGGCCGGTCTGCTGCTGACGCACCAGTGCCGCAGCCACCGCGAAGGCTGCAACGGTGCCCGCGGCCACATCTGAGAGCGCGGTACTGACCCGCTGTGGGACTCCGTCGACGCCGGTCACGCTCATCATCCCGGACCGTGCCTGGGCAATCAGGTCGTAGCCGGGCAGCCCGGCATCCGGACCGGTGAGCCCGAAGCCGGAGAACGCGCAGATCACCAGCTGTGGGAAACGTTCGCGCAGGCCGTCGAGACCGAGTCCATGCTTGTCCAGTTTCACCGGGTTCAGGTTCTCGATGAAGACATCGGCGGACTCGAGCAGCTGGAATAGGACCTTGCGGCCCTCCTCCCCGCGGATGTCGAGGCACATGCTGCGCTTATTGCGGTTCACCGAAAGGAACCAGGCTGCCTCACCGTTGAGAAAGGGCGGCCCCCAGCCCCGGGCATCATCGCCCCCCAGAGGTTCGATCTTGATGACGTCGGCACCCATGTCGGCAAGGTACATCGAGGTCGTCGGTGCGGCGTAGGAGGAGGAGATGTCGACGACTCGCACGCCGTGCAATGGCCCGCTGCCTGTACTCATGCTCGTCTCCTTCGCGTCTGCTGATCTGGTTTCGTGTGACGTCATTGGTGCCGCCCCGTCCGCGGACCCAAGCCGCGTTCGGCGACCCGTGCGACGTGCAAGCGTCTGCCGCCGGTGCGCGCCTGGATGCCGATAGCGTCACGCAGCAGCCCGGCGAGCGGGTACTCGTCGATGTAGCCGTAGCCGCCGTGCGCCTGAATGGCGTCAATGCACACCGACGTCGCCGCACGTCCGGCGGTGGCGGCGAGGTTGACGATCGAGGTGCGGTCCTCCAGTGCCCGATCCAGGGCAGTCTCGACTCCAGCCACCGTGAGATCCATGTCGGCGACGAGCGCGCGCAGCCCGGCGAAGGACCCGATTGGCACTCCGAATTGATGCCGTTCGAGCACATAGGATTGGGTCTCTGAGACTGCTCTTCGGGCTACGCCCGCGAGAGCGGCGCCGGTGAGCAGGTCCCACAGGAAAGCGGCCTCGGCGGCGGAGCCTTCGAGGGCGGCGCCACCGTCGGGAATCGTCACCGAGACGAGGTCCGCCCGCTGCAGCCCCGTGCGGGCCTCGTGGTCCACCGACGGTGCCAGATCCGCCCAGGGCACCACGTGCAGGGAGGACGTAGTGCTATCCAACACCACCACCGCGTCCGGTCCCAGGGCGCCGGCCAGCACCGGACGCGATCCCGGAACGGCGAGGGCGAAGGTCGGTTCGGTGGCGGCCTCGGCATCGATGGCACGATCGGCCACGTACCGGCTCGCCAGCACGAACGCCAGCGAGGGATCGGTCTGGGCGACGGTCCGGACGGTGTACGCCAGCCACTGGAGGGCGTCGGGTTCGTCCGCTGTGTCCCGCGCGAGGTCCAGGAGGCCGGTCTCGCTCAGCGAGTTCCGCATGGCAGACAGCGCACTCTCGCCGTCAGCTGCCGAGGCGACGACCTTCGAGACGACCGCGAGAAAGTCTGTGAGCTCTGTGCTGACTGAAGTCACCGGTGGAACCTCGCACGGTCGGGTTCGCGCCGCTGCTCGAAGGACTGCGACATCTCGTCCGCTTCCTGGGTGCTGCGGTAGGCCGTGAGCAGCAGGTCGTGCGCGATGCGCGCCTGCCCGACGACGCCTGAGTGACGACCGGAGAAGGCGGTTTTCAGCGCGCTGAGGGCGAACGGGCCTCGCTGCCGGAGAGTTTGGGCGATCTCGTGGGCATGTGCCACCGGGTCGTCGGCGATGTCGTTAACTAGTCCCATGTCGAGCGCCTGCTCGGCAGTGTATTTGCGGTTGAGATACCACATCTCCTTGGCCCGTCGCCGGCCGATCGTTTCCTCCAGGTACCAGGTGCCATAACCGGCATCGAAGCTGCCGACCATCGGGCCGACCTGCCGGAATATTGCGTGCGGTGCGGCAACGGTCAGGTCGCAGACCACCTGCAACACGTTGCCCCCGCCGACCGCGTAGCCGTTAACCGCTGCGATGACGGGCTTCGGCATGGTGTCGATGAACTCGTACAGGTCGATCACCGGCATCACGCTGGAGTAGTCCAGCGAGGCAAGCTCCTCGTGTTCGCCGCCGATGCAGAAGAACTTGTCTCCCGCGCCGGTCAGCACGGCGACGTCGATGCTTTTCGTCTCACGGACCATACGGAAGGCGTCGAGAAGCTCCCTCGCGGTCACGAAGCGGAGCTTGTTGGCGTTTTCCGGGCGGTTTATCGCGATGGTCGCCACCCCTGCATCCACAGTGACGACGATGTCCTCAAATGTCATAGCACTACCACTTCCGCAACGTCGGTCTGACCGTGGCCAGCCCTTCCTAGTTGGTAACTTGTTGACAGCAAGTTATATTATCTTACAGATAGTTGCAAGGGTCCCCACCCTTTTCAGCGAGCCACGAACCGAGGAGACGCGATATGACCACAGCTTCCACCCCGATCTGCGTAATCGGAGCGGGCACCATGGGACGTGGGATCGCACAGGTGGCACTGGCCGCGGGCCATCCGGTGAGCCTGGTCGATCCGCAGCAGGCCCAGCTGGAGGCCGCCGCCACCGAGCTCGCGGCACGCCTCGCCAAACGCCATCCGGAGGTCGCAGCCAACCTGGATGCACAGCTAGGCACATATGCCGCCATCGATCAGGCCCCCAACCACCCGGACACCGTTGTGATCGAAGCCGTCCTCGAGTCGCTGGAAGTAAAGGCGTCGGTATTCGCCGCAGCCGCCAAACACTTTGGCGACCGGTGCATCCTGGCCACCAACACCTCCTCGCTGTCGGTAACCGAGATCGCCGCCCGCTCGCCGCTACCGGATCGCGTGGTCGGATTGCACTTCTTCAATCCGGTTCCGGTGATGAAACTGGTCGAAGTAGTCACCGGCCTGCAGACCGATCCGCAGGTCACGGATCGCATCGACGAACTAGCCGTGACCTGGGGCAAACAGGTGGCGCGCGTCAAGAACGCCCCCGGCTTCATCGTCAACCGGGTCGCACGTGGCTTCTACGGTGAGGCGCTGCGGGTCCTGCAGGAACAGGCCGCCTCGCCCGCCACGCTGGACGCCGCCCTGCGGGGCGCCGGGCAGTTCCGGATGGGTCCGTTCGAACTGATGGACCTGATCGGCAACGACGTCAACGCCGCAGTCACCCGATCGGTGTGGACCGCGTTCAACTTCGACCCACGCTTCGAACCCTCCCGGATCCAGGACGAACTGGTATCCGCAGGCCGCTACGGACGCAAGCGCGGCCACGGCTTCTACTCGTACGCCGAGGACGCGGCCCCTCCGTCTCCGGCTCTCGTCCGCCCCGGCGACCTTCCCGGCACCGTCGGCTTGCGCGGACAGTGTGGTCAGCTGAAGGCGATCATCAGCCGCGCGGACATCGCCGCCGAGCCGCTCGACGGTGACGGCACCGAGCTCGTACTCGACGAGGCGATCGTCATGGTCACCCGCGGACTGACCGCCCACGCCGAGTCCGCAGCGCGGGGAGGGGCGCCGGTGGTGGTGATCGATCGATGGATCTCGGCGGAGAACGCCACCGGGCTCGCGGTGGCCGCGTCGCATCCCGAGGCACTGTCGACGGTCGCGGCGTTACTGGACCGCGCGGGCATTCACGCGTACCCGGTCGACGACGTCCCGGGTCTCATTGCGGCCCGGACCCTCGCGGTGATCGCCAACGAGGCCTGGGAGACGACCCTGCATGGGGTCGCGACCGCCGATGACATCGATGTTGCGATGCGGTTGGGCACCAACTACCCGGCCGGCCCATTCGAGTGGACCGCGGCCTGGGGCACGGGCGCAGTCGTGGGGATCCTCGACCGGCTGTGGGAGACGTACCACGACACTCGCTACCGTACGAGCCGAGCCCTCCGGGACGCCGCCGTCGTCTGACGCGGCAGACGCACAGAGCACCCTCGTCAGAAGGAAGGGAGGTGCTTCCACCTGGAAGCACCTCCCTTCTTTCCGGCTCACCGCGGTGGGGTATCCGAGTGCCGCCTGAGCCAATCGACCACCCCCGGCATGGTCTTCTTCCGCGCGGCTGACCCCATCAGGGCGCCCGCGTGGCCACCGGGGATACGCAGGATCTCCACGTCATCGGACCCAACCAGCTCGGCGAGTGGTTCCGAGTTCGCGGGCGGCACGAACTCGTCCTTCTCCGCGATGATCATCAACAGCGGAATGGTGATCGAATGCAGGTCCACGGGCCGGCCCGCCAACTCCGCTCCCCCGTTGACCAATCGATTTTCTCGGACGTAATCCTCCACCATCTCTACAAAAGATGGTGCGGCCATCGATCGATGGTCCCACGCCCAGTGATTGATGGCGCGGTGCGCGTCGGCGTAGCCGTCCCGCCACAGGTTCTCCCACAACGTGACGTACTGGACGATGTCCGAGGTCGGCTGCAACAGCGGAACATGCCCCGGACGGCATCCTCCGGGACGAGGCCCGTCATCTCGTCCACCACATGGCGGGTCTCCAGCCGGCCGTCCTTGAAGCCGGTGAGAAACCCGGGGGCATGGTCGTAGTCGCAGGGCGGAGCGAACAGAACCGCGTTCCGTACCGGCACGTTGCTCCGGCTGCCGAGCAGCAGAGTCAGCATGAGCGAGCCCATGCAGTAGGCCCCCACCGACACCTCGTCGGCGCCGGCGATCCTGCGCACCGCATCGACAGCAGGCACGAAGTAGCCGTCCATATACGTTCCGAGGTCGTGCTCCCCTTCAGCCGCCTCCGGCCGTCCCCAATCGAACAGGAACACGTCGAAGCCCTCCGCGACCAGTTTCTCCGCCCATGAGTTTCCCGGAAACAGGTCGAAGATCGCCGAGTCACCAACCAACCCCAGGAACATCAGTACCGGTGGCCCATGCCGCACGTCGTCATTGCGGTAGCGCCACAGCTTCGCCTTCCCGAACGACCACACTTCGTCCTTCGGCGTATTACTCACCTGAGGGGGCGGGCGCCGCGCGATCAGCTCGATGCCCCGCCGGGCACGCAACTGCGTGCGCTCGACCTCACGAACCAGTCCGCGTGCGATATCCACCACCGGGCCGATCGGACTCATTCTGAATCCGTCGACTCTCGCTCGGTGACGGCCTGTTCACGACGCATGGCCAGCAGTTCACGTTGCACCTTGATGAGATCCCTGCGCAGAACGCGCACCTCGGCATGGGACGGGATCCCGACCAGGTGCAGACCGAAGCCCACCACCGCCTCGACGGGGGCAATCACCGCCTTCTTCACGCGTCCCACCTTGAGGGAGAACACTTGGAAGTCCGCGGAGCTGGTCGCGTTCTCCAGCGGGGCGCCGATCCGACGCTCGACACCGTCGAATGCCTTCCGCCACAGAGGCGACTCAGCGGCCATGCCCGCCACGCTCCTTCTCGAGCGGGTACCGCCAACGGACCAACGCGTTGGTGTACTGGTACGGATATGCGCTCCACGGTGCGGACCGCACCATCCCGGCCATCTGTTCGGGAGTCACGACCTGCGCCCCCGTCCACGCGGAACTCTCATCGTGGTGGTCTGCACCGAAGAACTCGGCGATGGCGTTGCCGGCTCCTGAGGCATCGTCATGGAGCATGTAGTGTCCCCAGCCCTCGAAGATGCGCAGCCGCGCGTTCGGCAGGTAGCCCGCCAGAATCGCACCGTTCGCCATCGGGATGATCCGATCACCGGATCCACTCAGGACCAGCGTCGGGTGGGCGACGGTAGGCAGCCATGGAAGGCTGTTGAACCTCGACATCGCCATCATTTGCAGCGTGTACCCGCGCATTGTCGGCGCCGCGCCGTGGTGCCAATCGGCCATCAGCTCCTTGAGTGCGATGCTGTTCTTCTCCTTCGGGGCGAGGTTCACCAGCTTCATCGTCGCCCGGTACGCGACCTTGGAGTGGTGCCGCGCGGGGGTCATCACAGCCATCAGCGCCAACATCGACCCCGGTACCGCTCCGGCTCCGCACGTCGCGCTGACCAGCGCCAAGCGTCGCACCCGCTCCGGCGCCTGGCGGGCGAGCTGTTGCGCGACCGCGCCGCCGAGTGAATAGCCGAGCACGTCCGCGGATTCGTGACCGAGCGCGTCGAGCACCTCGAGCGCGACATCGGCGATGTACGACAGGCTCTCAACTGTTGCCTCGATATCTAATACTACCCAGTATGTTCTGGCACTATCTACGACGCGAATCGGTGAGGCTGCGGAATACTTGGGCCCTTCGGTAGTTAGGACGCGCAAGGCGGCATCGGAGGGCCGGTTGCCGTCTCGGCGCACCGGTTCGGGTCACCGAATCTTTGACCGCGCGGACCTCGACGCCTATCTGGTCAGGCCTGCATCGGAGTGTGCGGGAGCGACGCCGGAGAGGGTGGCGGCACTGTATCTGCCGGGTGTCGGGCTCGACCGGGCAAGAGGCTTCGCTGGCCCATCAGGAAAAGATGTTGCGGGAGAGCGCTCCTGGTGAGATATATCGGGTCTGCATGGGATCGCGGTTCGGGACTCGAGGGAGCGGCGGGGTGGGCGCGGCCGGATGCTCGACGACGCGGCCGAGGCGGGGTTCACGGTGGTGCGGGTGGTGTGGCGGGATCGATTGGCCCCCGGTTCGCCGGTGGCGCGGATCGACCGGTACTTGTCGGAGGTCGGCGTTACAGTCGGGTTCTGCGAGACAAGGGCGAGCTATCGCCGGTGGAGGAGTTGATGGATGACGTCATCGTGTTGCTGGCATCGTTGTCCGCCCGGTTGTAATCAGCTGCGGTCGATACAGATTCAACACCGACTCCTTCAACACCGGCTTCGGGGCGATGCCGCCGCACGGTGGCGGAAGGGGTAACCGGTGAGCATCTCGGCAGATCAGGGTCTTCTTCAAATGCGAAAGTGCTCGCCGATCGTGAATTGCGCCCCGGCATGACCGGGCCGGGATCGACTGCGCCGCGGCAATTCGCGGTCACCACCCGCGCATACATGGCAGTCGACGACGCGACCGGCGAGCCGATCGGACTCGACGACGTCGACACCCGGGTGGGGTGGCTGCTGGACCTGATCGCCGCGGCCGGTGCCGAGTTGGTGTCGCGGCTGTGGCAGCCGGCGACGTTCGATGTGCTCGCCGCCGGCCTGGACCGCCAGGACCGCAGGCTCCCCGCACAGGGTCACGTCGCCGCGGCCCGCCTCGGCTGGACTCCGCTCTACCCGGACGGGGTCTATGTTCCGTCGCGGGTCACCCGGGTGGTGACCGCGCAGGTGATGGCGACCCTGCGGACCCTGTCCTACCGGGACACCGCGATCGCGGCGCTGTCGGCCCGATTCGATCCGGCCACCGGGGTTGTGGCGCCGCCGACCGAACCGGGCGACTCTGTGCCGGCGGGTTTCGTTCGGGGTGTTCGGCGCCAGCTGATTGCCCGCGCCCGTCGGGACGGCGGGGTACCGGCCGGCCGGTTGCGGATCACCGAGGTGCAGGGTCCGCCGCAGACGAGCGCGATGGCCCGGCTGTCGGCGGCCGATCGGCAGCTCGCGCAGATCACCTCGACGGAGCGTGAGCTGGTGTTGACGGTGAAGCTGCCCACCAGCCCGACTCCGGCGGGGCGGGCGCAGTGGCGCAGGGTCCGGCTGACCGCGGCCATCCCCGAGCATCTGGACGGTCGCCCTGTCACCGATTGGCATCTGCCGTCCCTGGTCCTCGACCGCCGAGGCCTGTTGTGGCGGTGCGCGGCGACCGAGTTGGCGCCCGCTGCGGATCTGACGGCCGGGAGGGTCGCGGTCGGGGTGGATTGGTCCCCGACCAGTCTGGGTGCCGCCGCCACCGCAGCGCAGGGCGCTGAAGGGTTGTCCTCGGATTACCGGGGTTGGACCTACGACGACCGCGGGCTCGGGATCAAACTGGCACGCCTGCAGGCCGAGGGGCAGCTGCTGCATGCCAAGGCCGCGCGGTTGACACGGCTGGCCGCCGCCGCCCCACCCGAGGTCCGCGCACAGTTGGAGGCGAAGATCGCCGTCCTCGACGCTCACCGCACCGCGGTGGGCGTCAAAAGAGGCAAGATCAACCGGGAACTGGCCTTCCACTTCTCCCGCCAGGTCACCGAGTACGCCACCGCGGCGGGCGCGCAGGTGATCGCGGTGGAAGATCTCACCACCCTCGAGACCCGCGGCCATGGGCGGGTGAACAACAATCGGGCCGCGCAGTCCGCCCGCCGCCAGGCCGTCGCCGCCCTCGCCCACACCGCCGCCGGTGCCGGTATCACGGTGGTCTCGGTGCCGGCCCGAGGTTCCTCCGCACTGTGTCCGGGCTGCGACGAACCGCTCTCCCGCCCCGGCGGCTACCACGACGCGTGGTGTCCCCGCTGCCGGGTCGGTGGTAACCGAGACCATATGGCCGGGGTGAACCTGGCCAAACGCGCACTGCTCGGCAGAAACAAAGCCACCAGACGGCGTGGGCAGATGCCCGCGGTCCGGGTCGCCGAACACGCGCCGGTGCGCCGGTGCCGGGACAAGAACGGTCCAACCCCGAGTAGGCCGCGGCATCGCCGGGTCCGCCGCAGCCTGCCCACCGTGCCACAGCGGATGGGGGTGAATCCGAAACATCATGTTCCTGCACCACAAGCGTCGGTGTGGGACACGGTCAAATCCAGACCACCACGAGGTGGTGCGGGTAGCCGTGACACACGTACATTTCAGGCGTCCGCCATACTAGTGGCAGATAGTATGAGATCTACGTAGACGCTGTACGGCAGATAGGGCGCCTGCGAGCGTCCCACACCCGGCGCATCGAAGGTGATCACCTGGAAGTCCTCGAGGTGTGGCAATAGCGGCCCCCACATCGCGACGTTCGCCCCCAATCCGTTGATCAGTAGCAACGGCGGTCCCTCGCCGTGGACGCGGACGCGGACCTGCCGCCCGGAGATATCCAGGTACTGCTCGTTCACGGTCATCGTCCCCCACTCATCCGGCCACCTCGTCCATGCCCCACAACCGATTCCGCGCCTGATTCACATCCACCCGATGGGTGAGCAGCATCAAGTCCCGGTTCTCACCGTCGCTGTCCCGAACGAAATCGACGAGCAGCGCCTCCGGCTCGAACCCGATGTCCTGGAACATGGCGACCAACGCATCCTGTGCCGCGATCACCTCGACGTACACGTGGCTGCAGCCGAGCTTGACCGCCTCCAGCAGCGCCGCACGGGCCAGCGCCCGCCCGACACCGCGGCCCCGATACGCCGCACCCACCACGACGCGGATCTCGGCGACGTGCGACGACCAACCCTCCCCCGCGAAAGCACCCGCCAATCCGGCGATCTCACCGGCACCGTCGAGCGCGGCCAGCCGCACTGCCGCCGTCTCCCGTTGGTAGTCAGCGAAAACCTTCACGGGATCAGACAGGTCCTCCTTGAGGAAACGTCGTCCCTCACCCGCCAAGGCCATCGCAAACCGCGTGAACGCGTCGAGGTCCCCCGGTTGCAGCGGCCGCACGACCGCTTCGGCCCGATCGTCAAGCTCTGACGGTGTCATGTTTCGTCACACCATTTCCCGGGTCGTCAAATATCACTCTATTCACAGCTTGTCTCGCATGACTCAGCGGCCGCCAAACGAAACAGTCCCGCCATCCGACTCGGACGGGTGGGATTGCAACTCCTCAGCGCCATACCGAATTCGGCGCTCATCGCGCACCGAAGTCAGTCCTCTTCGGAGCCGAGCACTTCCTGCGCGACGGCCATCGCGGCCATGGCCTTCGGCCAACCCGCGTAGAACGCGAGGTGGGTGATCACCTCGACCAGCTCGATGCGTGTCGCCCCGTTGTCCCGCGCCCGCACCAGGTGATAGCGGAGCTGCTCCACGTTGCCGCCCGTCACCAGGCATGCAACGGTGATCATGCTGCGCTCCTTCGCGCTGATCACCGCGCGCTCCCACACTTGGCCGAATAGGACGTCGTCGGTGAAACCGATCAGCCCCGGGGCGAACCGCCCCAGCGGATGCCGATCACCGCTGGGGCGCTGGTCTTTCTCCGACATCTGCACTCCTCATCCAACTGTTCGCGACACTCGCCGCAGGTCTCACAATCGTTGCGGGCCGACCACTGCGGGAATCACCCGCGCAGCAACGCCCGGTTCATCAATCGTTTCGGTGCGCTGGCATCATCGTCGTGACCACCGTCGTCGGGCGGTCACTCCGGTTCTGCCACGCATGGCGTGTACCGCGCTGAACCATCGTGTCACCGGCGCGCAGTACCGTCTCCCCTTCTTCCATGACCGCCCAGATCTCGCCGTCGATCACGGTCATCACGTCGATGGTCTCGGTGGTGTGCATTCCCGGCACGGCGCCGCCCTCCGCATTTCCGGGGCCGTAAATGTCCGCCATCGCCGCCGCGTACGCTGCAGCGGCCTCGGCCGAGATCGAGCTATCGGGCGGAAAGACCGTCGTCCGCACCACGACACCGGTGGCGGGTGGGGCCAACACCACTTCGTTTTCCAGCGTCGACTCGGAGTTCACCGAAATCGGCAACTCGTCCTCACGCCACAACTCCATCACCAGGGTCCCAGTCGGCCGACGTGTCCAGGGACTCGCCGGCCCGTCGGACGAAACAACCGACCTTCCCTCGTCATTCACGCCGGTCACCACAACCCGGGCCAACGCCGGCTCACCGCTACTCGTCATGCTGATACTCCTTCCATTCTGTGAAACAGGGGCGGGTGAGATCGGAGCAGTAGCCCCATCTCACGGCGCCGCGGTCAGGCCCGAGCCTCGCCGTACTCGGCGTCGGTGACCTCGGATTCCCAGTTCGTGGCACCCAGGGTGACCGATGTGTGCAGCATGAAGCGATCGTCGGCGGCACCGTGCCAGTGACGAACGCCGGGCGGAGTCCACACCATGTCGCCGGCGCGAACGGTGACAATTCCGTTCTCGTCGGACACATGCCCTTCGCCAGCCATGACGATGAGCAGCTGGCCGCCGACATGCGAGTGCCAATAGGTCCGCGAACACGGCGCGAAAAAGTTGTTGCCAATCGCCACCCCGTCGGTCGGCGCCATCACCATGTCGCGCCAGGCCTCACCGGTGAAGGTCCCCTGCGCCAGGGCGGACGGCTCGCTGTTTGCTCCCCTGATAACTGTCAACATGGAATCGAAACTACTTTCTCTGTATATGCGTTGTTATCGTTTGACATTTTACACATTGCTCGAACGTGCATGCACGTATTCCGTCCGTTCGGGTCACCCACCGCGTAGGGCTCTACCGAGGCGAGTCGCGGCCGTGAGAACCATGTCCTTCGCAGTTTCGATGAGCGCAAGATGGTGGGCGAACCCGTGCATCTGGTCGTCGGCCACGAGGAGCGTCACCGGCACCTCGGCTTGCCGCAGCAGTCGTGCGTATTCGATCCCCTCATCCCGGAGCACGTCGTACTCCGCAACGCACAGCACCGTCGGGGGCAGGTCCGCCAGAGAACCCTGGAGTGGAAACAGGTGGGGATCCTCGCGCACCCACTGCGACGGTAAGTACGCATCCCAGATCCACTTCATGAACGACCGATCGACGGTGAACCCGGGACCACGTTCGCCGTAGGAGGGCGTCCCCGGGTCCCAGTAGTCGAGCACGGGATACAGCAGGAAGTGCGCCGCGAGCTGGCGCGCGCCCCGCTCTCGGATCCGTTTCGCCAGTGCGGTCGCGATGGTCCCGCCGGCGCTGTCGCCGCCGAGAGCGAATGCGCCCGGCTCAACATCGAATTCGTCACTATTGGTGAGCAGCCACTCGAACACGACATCGCCATCGTCGATCGCAGCCGGATACGTGTGCTCGGGGCTCCTCCGGTAGTCCACCGAGAAGACGCTGCACTGCGCGACCTCGGCGATAGTCCGGCACAGTTCGTCATGCGTATCGAGGTCGTTGAAGACCCAGCCGCCCCCGTGGAAGAAGACGAGCGCAGGGTTCCGATGGCCGGGCGGCCGATAGGCACGCACTCGGATACCCCGATCCCCGGCGGGAACGATGAAGTCCGCGACGCGCAGCGACGACGGCTCGGCCTGCCTGATGAGTGCCGAGCGCATGCGAACACGAGCAGCCTCGAGTGGAATCTCGTAGGACGGGGGCAACTGGGTGGCGGCCACCCGCATTTTCTCCGCCGCTGGGTGCAGCGCCTTCGGGCGCAGTTCGTCCATGCTCACTCGGCCCTCGGATTGATCGCTACCCATCCCGGGAGGGCCGCACGATGTCAACCACGGGGATACCACTCGGCCATGAGCTGACTCTGATCCGCATCGCCGCCGAACCGCTCGATCGCCGTCTCCGTCATCTCTTCCACGAGATGTCCGATCGGCGTCGCGTGGTTCATGCTCGCGGCGAGTTCGTTTGCCAGGTGAACATCTTTCCGCATGAGATCGAGGGTGAACCCCTGCAGCTTGTAATCGGGCTCGCTCAGCAGAGTCGGGAACGTGTACTCGGTCGTGTAGTTCCGCCCGGTCGAGCTGTTCAGCACCGCGACGACCGTGGACTGCTCGATACCGCACGCCTGCCCGAGCCGGATGGCCTCCAGCGCGGCGAACCGATTGCAACTGTTCAGAAGATTGTTGACCAGCTTCATCGCGTGACCGGCACCGACCGGCCCCACGTGATGGACGTCCGGCGTCACCGCCTCGAGCACCTCGACAACCTCTGCGAACACGTCGTCGTCGCCACCCACCATCAGGGTCGCCGTACCCTCGCGGGCCCGCCGGACACCGCCCCCGATCGGCGAATCGAGGAACTTCACTCCACGTTCGCCGAGGGCCGCAACGACCTGGTAATCCGCCGTGGGGGTTCCGGTGGTGATATCGACGACGACGGTGCCGACGGCGAGGTCCTTCGCGATCCCCTCGTCCCCAAAGAGCAACTGATCGACATGCGTCGGAGCGGGGAGGCACAGGAACACGACCCGACACGTCCGGGCGATCTCGGCCGCGTCGGTGAAGGTGGCGCCGGCGGCGACCAGTTCGTCCGCAGCCACACGGTTGCGATCGTTGACGTACAGATCGAAGGGCTCGACCAGGCGGCTCGCAATCGCGGAGCCCATCGCCCCGATCCCGATGAATCCAATCTTCTCACTCATAGCATTGACTCCTTAACTGTCCAATAATCCAGCTGGCCCGGCGAAGCCAGCGACTCAGTCCACAGTGATGGACGCGCCGAGGTGCCAATCAACGAAGGCCTGGAGGCCGTCTTCGATCCGGGTGCCCAGGATCGGACCGAGGTCTGCGAGCATCAAGTCCCGGGACACCTGCTGATACCGCACCAGTTCGGGCTGCCAATCGATCGTTGCCGCGTCGCCCCCGACGAGTTCGACGAGAATGCGAAACAGCTCAGTGGTGTTGATCGGCTCACCGACCACGTTGATCGCCTTCGCCCCGGAGTCGACGTCGATCGCGGCAAGAAGCGCCGCGGCCGCATCATCGACGTACACCAGATCGTGAAGCGCGTCGGGCGCCCACCGCACCACCGGGGCCCGGCCCGCGCGCACGGCGTCGATGGCATCCATCATCATCCCGCCGATCGAGTTGTCCCGGTTTACTCCGGGACCGTAGATGGTGCCGAGCCGCAGGGAGATGAACTCCGCCCCTCCGGTGTTCGCATGCGCCTCGAGATATGCCTCGACGGCCAGCTTGCTGGCTCCGTACATACCGATGCCGCTCCCCTCGGCGACCTCGTTTTCGCGATGCCGGTACGTCTGACGCTTCGCGAAGTTCCCGTAGACACTGTGCGACGAGCCGTAGACGATGCGCCGCACCCCATGGCGCTTTGCCGAATCCATCAGGCCGTAGGCGGCCGCCACGTTCACCTCGAATGCGGCCCAGGGATCGTCGAGCCCTGCCACCGCGCGAATTGCCGCTAGATGAACGATGCTTCCCGACCTGGCCACCAGAGCATCAACCGCCTCTCGATCCCGGAGGTCGATGTCGCATCGCTCCACGTCGGACAGTTCACCGAAGGTCTTGGATCGGTCGGTCCAGTGCGAATCCGCGGCCAACACGCGATAGCGGCCCGATGTACTCAGCTGCTCGACCAGCCTCGATCCGACGAATCCGGAAGCACCGGTCACCAGCACGACTTCTTTCGATCCCGTCACGCCAACCTCTTTCGATTGTTCCAACTCACCCGCCCACACCCCCGAGCCGACGAAAAGGATCGAAGACGCAGTGACATTCGACACACGATTTCAGCAGATATTTTACCAGCTGTCAACTATCTGACTTATGATATTCTGTGCACAGAGTCCTTGGCTAGCAGAAGCCCGACCGTGAGATCGACGCGCACGAGCGATCGGCCGTGGCTTACCGCCACAATGCCCATCAGGACGAGGAGGACGCCCCCCTCACCCGACGTTCCCACCCAAAGGAGATAGAGCAATGCTCATGGAACACCGACACGGGAAGTTGTTCGTCGATGGTCGATGGATTGCAGCGCGCGGCGAGCGCATCCCCGTCGTCTCCCCGGTCAGCGAAGAACTCCTCGCCGACGTGGCGTCGGCATCGCCTGCCGACGTCGATCTCGCTGTAGCCGCGGCCCGCGTGGCCTTCGACACCGGCCCGTGGCCCCGCATGTCGCTCGACGAGCGCATCGCCGTCGTACGGCGGTTTCGCGGATTGTTGATTGACCATGCCGAACAGATCGCGGAACTGATCACCACCGAGATGGGGTGCCCGATCACCCAATCCCGCACCATCCAGGCAGCGAACCCCGTGCGGGTGATCGATGCGTATCTCGACTTCATTGGTGAGTACCCGTTCCGCACCGTCCGGTCAGGACCACTCGGAAACGCATTGGTGACAAGAGAACCCGTCGGGGTGGTCGGGGCCGTCGTCCCCTGGAACGTGCCGATGGGTATCAGCGTGCAGAAGATCGTGCCGGCGATCCTCGCAGGATGCACATTCGTGCTGAAGCCGGCACCGCAGACGACGCTGGACGCGTACCTGCTGGCTGAGCTCATCGAACGGGCGGGGTTCCCCGCAGGTGTGATCAACGTCGTGCCCGCCGAACGCGAGGCATCGGAGCACCTGGTCGCGCATCGCGGGGTGGACAAGGTCACCTTCACCGGTTCAACGGACGCAGGTCGCAGAATCGCATCGCTGTGCGGCGCGAATATTCGTCGTGTGACGCTCGAGCTCGGCGGCAAGTCGGCCGCCGTGATTCTGGACGATGCCGACATGAACGCGACTGCCGAACTGCTCCGTATGGGTTCCTTCAGGAACAACGGTCAAGTCTGTACTTTGAAGACTCGCATCCTCGTCTCCGAGAAGCGGGAGAGTGAACTTCTGGATTCACTCGCTGCGATGATCGACACGATGGCAGTCGGCGACCCGCACCACGATGCGACCGAGATCGGTCCGCTGTTCAGTGAGCGCCATCGCACCACGGTCGAGAAGTACATCCGAATCGGTCAGGAGGAGGGTGGCCGAATCATCAAGGGCGGCAACCGCCCCGCCGGCCTCGAGCACGGATGGTATGTGGAACCAACGATCATTGCCGGAGTATCCAGAGGCGCGACCGTCGCACAGGAGGAGATCTTCGGGCCGGTGGTGTCCGTGATGACCTACCGCGACGAAGAGGACGCGATCGCCATCGCGAACGACTCGCAGTACGGCCTCAACGGTGCCGTCTTCTCTTCGGATCTCGAACGCGGGCTACAGGTCGCCAGCCGGTTGCGCACCGGCGTGGTCGAACTGAACGGCAGTCCGATCGGACTGCAGTCGCCGTTCGGTGGATTCAAGATGAGTGGAATCGGCCGAGAGAACGGGGTCGAAGGATTGGAGGCGTACACCGAACTGCGGTCGATCGGCCTGCCGGCGGAGTTCGCGCAATCCCTGGCCTGACCGCCACTGACGGACTACAAACGTGGAGGCCCGGAACCGAGAACTGGTTCCGGGCCTCCGACGTTACGGATGAGCTACTCACCACGCATATGCTGCCGGAGCCTCACCGCCGGGCCCCGGGAAGATCTTGTCCAACTCCGCCATCGTCTCCGCGGACAACGACACGTCCAACGCACGAGCGCTCTGGTCGAACTGTTCGACGGTCCGCGGCCCCGCAATGATCGTGGAGACGACGGGATTCGCCAGCAGCCAGGCGGTCGCGACGTCGGAGGGACGCTCACCGATCTGCCGGCAGAGTGCTTCATAGGCCTCCAGCTGGGGACGGATCCGCTCGATCCGGGCCTGCATTTCGGGGCGGCTGCGGCGACCGCTGCTGGCGTTGTCGAGCACCCCTCCGAGGAGGCCACGCCCCAATGAACTCCATGGAATCAGCCCGATCCCGTAGTTGCGCAACGCCGGAATCAACTCGAGCTCGATTGTCCGCTCGGTCAAGTTGTACAGACTCTGCTCCGAAACCAGACCGAGAAAGTGGCGGGCATTCGCGATGCATTGCGCGGTCGCGATATCCCATCCCGCGAAATTGCTGCTACCGACGTAGCTGATCTTTCCCTCCCGGACCAACTGCTCGAATGCCTGCCACACCTCTTCCCACGGCGTGGTTCGGTCGACGTGGTGCATCTGATAGACGTCGATGTGGTCGGTCTGCAGCCTGCGGAGGCTCGCCTCACACGCCCTACGGATGTGATAAGCCGAAAGCCCGCGATCGTTCGGACCGGTATCCATCGGCTGGTAGACCTTGGAAGTCAGGACGATCCTGTCCCGTCGGGAGGGGTCCTGTGCCAGCCACTTGCCGATGATTTCCTCGGAAGTGCCGAATCCCTTCTCCATGTCGGGAGTCTGCGGACCACCGTAGACATCCGCCGTGTCGACGAAGTTGATGCCCAACTCTACTGCGTGATTGAGAATCTCGAAGCTTCCCGCCTCGTCCGTGACGAATCCAAAGTTCATCGCTCCCAGACCGATTCGACTCACCTTGAGCCCAGAACGCCCCAGCCTGTTGTATTCCATTTCCCTCTCCTTAAGTCTCATTCCAGAGCCGCCCGAACCCCGATCACGATGATCCACGCACCATTCTCAGACCTGCATGATGTCGTTCCCGCCGCCCGGCCAGCCCCGTTGCGCGCACCGCTCTAATTCGCCAAGCTGTACTGCTCCATCACGTTGAGCACCAGCTTGCGCACCTCGGGCCGGGCAATCAGGGCGATATTCGCGGCCAGACTCTCCTTCAGCGCGGCGTCCAGCTCGAGCGTCGCCGCGGCACGCGCGATCCGCTTCGCGTTCGCATACGTCGCCACCGGCCCGTGCGTCATCTCGCGGGCCACCTCGGCCGCCCGGCGTGCGAGGTCCTCGGTGTCGCACACCTCGCTCACCATGCCGGCCGCCAGTGCCTGCGCGGCATCGATGAACTCGCCCGTCGCAATCATCCGGGATGCCTTCTCCAGACCGATCAGCTTCGGCAGCAGGTACGCACCGCCGGCCACCGGCACCATGCCGAGGTTGACATAGCTCTCGGCGAACCTCGCTTGGGACGCGGCCAGGCGCACATCACAGGAGAGTCCGAAGTCCAGCCCGCCGGCAGTCGCGTGGCCGTTGTATGCGGCGATCACCGGAACCGGGGTGTTCCACAGCAACCGCACCGTGCGCTGCACGGCCGGCATCCAGGTGACGGCGAGGTAGTCCATCAACCCGTCGGCACCGTCGGCGGAGTACACCGCGTACATGTCCTTGACGTCGGCGCCGGCGCAGAACACCTTGCCGGTGCCAGTAAGCACCACCGCACCGATGCCGTCGGTCTCGGCGAGGTCGGCGACCGCATCGCCCATGCGGGTCACCACGTCGGGGGTGACCGAGTTGCCCCGGTCGGGCCGGTTCAGTCGTACCGTGCCCACACCGTCCACGGTATCGATGACGATGTCATCGGTGGACTCGATCACTGCGTCAGCCACGTTCCTTCACCACTTTCGTTACGTTGCGCGGCACCACGGTAGGGTCCTCGACCCACGACCGCACCAGCCGCTTGATGTCACCGCGCGCGATCTTCGCCGCCTTCGAGGCGCGCGGGATCGGATCGGTCGAGATGTACACGTGACCCGGGCGTTTGAACCCCGCCAGGTTCTCGCGCAGCACCGCGGCCAGCTCCCCGCTCACGTCGGCCCACAGTGCGTCGATGTGCACGTACGCCGCCGGGGTCTCGCCCCATTTCGGGTCCGGCACGCCCACCACCACCGCCTCGCGGACCATCGGATGCAGTTCGAGTGCCCGCTCGATCTCCACCGGCTGGATGTTCGTGCCACCCGTGATGATGGTCTCGCTCGCACGACCGACGATGAAGATCCGGCCGTGCTCATCGAAGTGCCCGAGGTCGGAGGTCCGCCACCAGCCGTCCGGCAGGGTCCGATCGGCATGCTCCACCTCGCCGCCCAGCAGGGTCGGTGCCACGCTCGCGGTGCGGATCACCAGCTCGCCGTCGACCCCCGGCTCCGGCCGGTCCTGGACGGCACCGTCGGCGTACACGGAGAACTCGACGCCCGGCACCGGCCGGCCGATCGAGGACCACAGCGATCGGTCGCGCATCTCGGCACGGGTGAGCAGCGTGGTCGACGCCGGGGCCTCCGTCTGCCCCCAGCAGTTGATCATCGCATCGGTGTACTCGGTGAGCACCTCGAGCGCAGGCAGCGCGGCGGGCTCACCGGCGAGCATCAGGCAGCCCAGCGACGAGGTGCGAAGCCGTTCGAGGCCCGTGATCTCGGAAAGCCGCCGCAACATCGTGGGCACCGCGAACATCCAGGTGATTCCGCGATCGACGATCACGTCGAGCATCTGCTCAGGATCGAACCTGGTCATCACCACGTTGGTGCCGCCGCACAGCAGCGTCGGCAACACACTCCAACCGCCGGCGTATACCAGCGGCGCCACCTGCAGGGTGCGCGGCGATGCGCTGGGCGCACTGGTGCTCATCACCCAGGTGTTGCCGAGGATCGCCGCGCGAGCCCCGCGATGCGTGATCGGGATGCCCTTGGGCTTTCCTGTCGAGCCCGAGCTGAAGCGGATGTGATAGAGGTCGTCGGGCCCGGTGGCCGCCTGCACCGGCCCGGATGCCCCACCGGCGACCAGTTGGTCGAAGGAGGTCCACCCGTCTCGTGCGCCGATGACCACCTTGTGCACCGCGGAGCCTGCGAGCACGCCGTCGAGCACCTCGGCCGAGGACGGATCCGCAACGACCAGCCCGACGTCGGCGAGGTCCACGCACCGCCGCAGCTCGTTCGGGGCGAAACGATTGTTCAGCGGCACCTTGACCAGGCCCGCCTTGAGCAGGGCGAACTCCAGGACTACATACTCGATGTGGTTCTCGGAGACCCATGCCACCCGCCCGCCGGGCCGCAGGCCGAGACCGATGAAGGCGTTCGCGAGCCGGTTGGAGGCGGCGACTAGCTGCTCGATCGTGAGCGACCGCTGACCGGTCGCCTCCTCCACCGCGATCTCGTGGCCGGGTCGTCGCTGGACCTGGCTCATCAACTGCACCACGGTCTGAGCGACGGCCGACGATTGTGCGCTCATATTCAGTTCTGCCCGAATCCGATTGGCATGGTGGCCACCGACAGGCCACCGTCGACCACGATGGTCTGGCCATTGATCGCAACACTCTCCGGCGAGCACAGGAAGGCCATCACTTCGGCCACCTCTGACGGGGTCGCGTAGGCGCCCGAGGGGGTCTGGGTCAGCCAGTTCTTCGCGTAGTCGTCCCAGGAATCGCCGGCGTACAGCCGGAACGAATCGGTATCGATCGGGCCGGGGCACACTCCCACCGCGGTCACGCCGTCACCGGCGAGCTCCACGGCCAGGTTCCGGACAATGGACTCCATGCCCGCCTTGGCCGCGCCGAGCAGGCCGTGCAGCGGCAGCGCCCGGAAGCTGTCCCAGCCGCTCACCGCGAGCACCCGGCCCCCGTTCCGCATGTGCGGCAGCGAGATACGGACCAGATCCAGGAATCCCTGGATGGTGATGCCCATGGTCTTCTCGATGTGGTGCGCGCGGATGTCCATCAACGGTTTGAACGCGCTGGCTGCGGCGTTGGCCACTACCACGTCCAGGCGGCCGAACCGCTCGACGGCGGCGTCCACCAACTGCTGTACCGATTCGGTGTCGGAGATGTCGGCCTTGAGCGCCAACGCGGTGCCGCCGACCGCCTCGATCTCGGCGACGGTCTTCTGCGCCGACTCGTCGTCGCGACGGTAGTTGACCACGACGTTCGCGCCCTTCGCACCCAGCTTCAGGGCGAGCTGCTGGCCCATTCCGCGGGATCCGCCGGTGATCAGGACGGTCTTGCCTCGCATGTCCATGGATGCCTCTCGGTGTTGTTGTGACGAGCGCGGGTGATGCGCTTGATCGAAGGTATGGGCCGGCTCTACGAGCCCATGGTCAACCCACCGCCGACGCACAGCGTCTGGCCGGTGATGTAGCTGGCGCCGTCGCCGGCGAGGTAGGCGATCGCGTCCGCGATCTCGGACGGCTCGCCCAGGCGGCGCATCGGAACGCCCCGCAGGATGCTGTTCAGCACGGCGTCGCCGTCGCCCTGGGCATCGTCGCCGCCGGCGATGCCCTGCTCCACCAGCAGCGGCGTCGAAGTGATGCCGGGCGCGACGGCGTTGACCCGGATTCCGTAGCGGGCCCACTCGCGGGCCAGCGACTTCACCAGGCCGATCACCGCGGCCTTGGCCGCGGAGTACACCGCCTCCCCGGAGGTGCCGACGGTACCGGCCTCGGACGAGGTCAGCACGATGCTGCCGCCGCGCTCTCGCATGGCCCGCGCCGCGGCGGCCGAGAGGTAGATCGCCGACATCAGATTGACGTCGATGATCCGCTGCCAGTACTCGGGCGTCTCGTCGAGGAACTTGGTGATCGCGGTCCAACCGACGGTCGAGATCACGGTGTCGAGATGCCCGACCCGCACCACCGCCGCGGCGACCAGCCGGTCGCAGTCCTCGTGCCGGGTGGCATTCCAGGACTCGCCCAGGTCAACGATGTTCTCGTGCTCGTCGGAAAGCGCCGCCACCGCATCGGCATTCAGATCCGCGGCGACCACGCACACACCCGAGCCCGCCAACTCCAGCGCGGTGGCACGTCCGATGCCGGAACCGGCGCCGACCACCAAAGCAGTACGGGTCTCGTTGTTCTCTGCCATGAAAATGTCTCTCCTCGTCATATGGGCGGCTACGGGTTGCGGCGCGCCGGTCTCACACCCGCGGACGGTGCACACACTGCCAAATATTGAACAAGTCTAATGTCTAACAATTGCTCAACGGAGCTCGTCGTGCGCCCAGCTCAGGGCCTCCACCACCGGCACCAGGCCAAGGCTGGTGCCCAGCATCAGGATCACCGCCTGCTCGATCGCCTCGACGGGCACGCCCGCGTCCCGCGCGCGGTTGCAGTGCACGCGGAAGCCGCCCTCGTTGCGGGTCACGGCGAAACCGACCAACAGGCTGAGCTCACGCTGCCCGGGTTCCAGCGGCCCGTGGGCGTCCTGGGCCACGCGCAGCGCGCGGAACGCGTCCGCGGCGGCAGAGGAAGTCTCCCGCAGCCGATCCAGATTGGAGATGAAGCTCTCATGCTTGCTCAGGGGGTATTCGGGTTTCATTGGTGTTCTCGTCCCTTACCTCGAAATAGGGGTCAGTTGCTGGTATCGCCTGCGGCGAGCCGCGCCAGGGCCGGCACGTGGTAGCCCTCCGCGTATTCCGCGCCGGCCTGTCGGATGGAGGCCTCGGGGGCACGGGCGTACAGCCGACGACGGCTCACGAACGAGCCGGACTGACGGTGCACTCGCACCGCCGCCTCGACCGCTGCGACCAGGGAGACGGTGCCGTCCAGCAGCGGGGCACCGTCGACCTCGCGGATGTTCACCGCGTTCAGGAACGCGGTCAACCGCCCGCCGGCGGGAATCACCACTTCGGCACCCTTGTCCAACGAGGCGCGGGCGGCGGCGGTGAACGAGTCGATCGCCTTCTGCCGGCCGTCCGGATCGGAGAAGCAGGCATCCAGCTCATGCGGCGTCAGCCCCATGCACTCGATGCTCGCCAGCCGCTCCCGCAGACCGTACTTGGCCACGTTCTCCTCGAACCGGCCGCCGAAGTAGGGGTTCACGCCGACCAGGGAGAACTGGCTGCCCATCATGCAGGAGGTGAGCATCGAGGTCTCCCCCAGCCCGAGGACCGGGATGTCGACCATGGACCGCGCCTCGCGCAGCGCGGGGTCGAGGATGTTGCCGATCGCAATCGCGTCGAAGCCGTCCTGTTGGGCCTCGATCGCGGAGTCCATGATGGACACCCAGTCGAGGACCTCGAAGAACCGGAAGCTGTCAATCCGCCCCACCCGGGTGCCGCGCAGCTCGACCTGGGTGCCTGGCGATTTCACCTGGTCGATGTACGACCTCAGGTAGGGGAAGTAGTTCGGCGAGTACTCCTCGCGGGACATGCTGAGGTAGAGGATCTTCATCTGTTTCATCCCACTCGTTCGAAGATTGCGGCGAGGCCCTGGCCTCCACCGATGCACATGGTTTCCAGCCCGTACCGCGCACCGCGGCGGTCCATCTCGCGGAGCAGGTTCGCCAGGATCCGGCCCCCGGTCGCGCCGATCGGGTGGCCGAGGGAGATGCCCGAACCGTTCACGTTGACCCGGTCCAGGTCCGCGTCGGTCAGCCCCCAACCCCGGAAACAGCCGAGGACCTGCGCGGCGAAGGCCTCGTTCAGCTCGATCAGGTCCATGTCCGACCAGGACAGCGAGGCCCGCGCCAGCGCGCGCTCTGCCGCCGGGACCGGACCGATCCCCATACGGTTCGGCTCCACGCCCGCGAGTGACCAGCTGACGAGGCGGGCGAACGGCTTCAGGCCCAGCTGCTCGGCCTTCGCCCGCGTCGTCACGATCGCCACGGCGGCGGCGTCATTCTGCCCGCTCGAGTTGCCGGCGGTCACCGTAGCCCCCGGGAGCGTGGCGGCCATCATCGGCTCGAGCCGCGCCAGCGACTCGACTGTGGTGCCCGGGCGGGGGTGCTCGTCCCGCGTCACCACCAGCGGATCACCCTTGCGCTGCGGCACCGAGACCGCAATCGTCTCGTCGTCGAACAACCCCGCCGCCATCGCGGCACCCGCCCGTTGCTGCGACCGCGCAGCCCAGGCATCCTGCTGCTCGCGCGTGATGCCGTAGTCGCGTCCGACGTTCTCCGCGGTCTCGATCATCCCGCCCTCGACCGGGTACCGCCAGCCGCCCGAGTTCCGGCGTGGCGCCGCGAGGCGGTCCAGCAGCTTCGGCTGCCCACCGGCGTTCCAGCGACCGTTCGGGATGTAGTACTCGGCCTGACTCATGCTCTCGGCCCCTCCAGCCAGGACCAGGTCAGAACCACCGGTGGCGACCTGCATGCAGGCGTACAGCACGGCCTGCAGACCCGAACCGCAGCGGCGGTCGATCTGCAGCCCCGGCACCGTGACATCGAGGCCGGCGTCCAGCGCCGCGATCCGTCCGATGGCCGCGGCCTCGCCGTTGGCGTAGCCCTGACCGAAGATGACGTCGTCGACATCCGCACCTGCCAGGCCGGTGCGCTCGGCCAGCCCGGCGATCACCGTCGAGGCCAGGGTGGTGACCGGCACGTCCTTGAAGATCCCCCCGTACCGACCGACGGGGGTGCGGACCGGTTCGCAGATGACTGTTTCTACAGTGGTGTTCGTCATCGCCTAGACGCTCGACTCTCCGCCGTCGACGGCGATGGTTTGGCCGGTGAGGAAGTCCGGCGCGTTCAGTGCCAGGTAGGTGACGACGTTCGCCAGTTCCTCCGGTGTACCCATCCGGTACGCGGGGATCCCGCGCAGCACCTTCTTGTACGCCGCCTCGTCCGCCCGCATCTCGGCGTTGATATCCGTGGCGATGTAGCCAGGCGCCACCGCATTCATCTGGGCACCGAAGCGGGCCCACTCGGCCGCGACCGAGCGGGTGAAGTTGATGACCGCTCCCTTCGACGCGCAGTACGCCGAGAAGCCGGGGCGGCCGACCAGGCCGAACACCGAGGCGATGTTGATCGCGCGACCGGCACCCGCATCCCGGAACCGCCGCCCGGCCTCACGGCTGCTGAGGAACAGGCCACGGACGTTGGTGTTGAAGATCCGATCCCAATCCGCCTCGTCCATGTCGACCATGTTGGTCTGGGTGGCGATTCCGGCGTTGTTGACCAGCACGTCGAGCTTCCCGAAGGCCTTCTCGGTGTCATCGAAGAGGCCCGAGATGGACTCGGGATCCATGACATCGGTGGGACGGACCAGCGCGGTCCCCCCGTCTGCCTCGATCGCGTCCCGCACACCCTCGAGCGCGGATACGGTGCGGCCCGACAGGACGACCTTGGCACCTTCCTTGGCGAGCGAGCGCGCGACGCACTCCCCGATGCCGCGCCCGGCCCCTGTGACGACTACCACTGCATTAGACATGTATGTAATATGTCTGACAGCTAGCTTTCAGTCAAGCTGTCATCACAGACTTATCCAGTCACGCTGTCATCACAGACTTATCGCAGAGGAGTTCGATCGACATCATGAGACGTCTCGTGCGCACCGAGGGCCTGACCGCCGAGCAGGACGAGATCCTGGCCGTTGTCCGGCAATTCGTGGACAAGAAGATCATCCCGGTCGCCACCGAACTCGAACACGCCGACGAGTACCCGACGGAGATCGTCGAGGGCCTCAAGGAGCTCGGCATCTTCGGCCTGATGATTCCCGAGGAGTATGGCGGTCTCGGGGAGTCGCTGCTCACCTACGCCCTGGTGGTCGAGGAGATCGCCCGCGGCTGGATGAGCGTGTCCGGCGTGATCAACACACACTTCATCGTGGCCCACATGCTCAACCAGCACGGCACGGAGGAGCAGAAGCTCGAGTACCTGCCGCGCATGGCCACCGGCGAGGTGCGCGGCGCCTTCTCGATGTCGGAGCCCGGGCTCGGCTCGGACGTCTCGGCCATCACCACCAAGGCCACCAGGACCGCCGACGGCTACGAGATCACCGGCCAGAAGATGTGGCTGACCAACGGCGGATCCTCCACCCTGGTGGCAGTGCTCTGCAAGACCGACGAGGGCTCCGAGTCGGTCTACAAGAACATGACCACCTTCCTTGTGGAAAAGGAGTCCGGCTTCGGCGAGACGGCCCAGGGGGTCACCATCCCCGGCAAGATCGACAAGATGGGCTACAAGGGCATCGACACCACGGAGATGATCCTCGACAACCACCGGATCTCCGCCGACCAGGTCCTCGGGGGCACCCCCGGCAACGGCTTCTACCAGATGATGGACGGCGTCGAGGTCGGGCGCGTCAACGTCGGCGCCCGGGCCGTCGGCATCGCGAATCGCGCATTCGAGCTCGGCATCCGGTACGCGCAGCAGCGCGAGACGTTCGGAAAGCCGATCGCGCAGCATCAGGCGATCCTGTTCCGGATCGCGGAGATGGCCACCAAAGTGGAGACCGCGCACTCCATGGTGGTCCGTGCCGCCCGGCTCAAGGACGCCGGCGAGCGCATGGACGTCGAGGCGGGGATGGCGAAGATGATCGCCAGCGAGTACTGCAACGAGGTCGTTCAGGACTCGTTCCGCATCCACGGCGGCTACGGCTACTCCAAGGAGTACGAGATCGAGCGACTGTACCGCGAAGCGGCGTTCATGCTGATCGGCGAGGGCACCTCGGACATCCAGAAGATGATCATCGGCCGATCCCTGCTCAAGGACTATCGAATCTAGACCGACGTACGGCGCGCAGAAACGACAGAAAACAGGAAGCCGGCTTGATTCATCAAGCCGGCTTCACTGGTCGCTTCTACCAGGCGTAGCCCTCGGGCGCTGTCCGATACCCCGGGAATATCGTATCGAGACGTGATGACGGCATCGAGACTCAATTCAAGCGCCGCCGCAGCGTCGTCGAGATCGTGTTCGGTACGCGGCCCCACGAAGGGTGCCCGTGATCCCGTGCACACCAGCACCCACGCGAGAGCCATCCGCGCCGGCGGGACCCCCACACAACAGTTTCATACTCCTTCAGCTACCTCCGGCACCCGCGAGCTGCTCCTACGTGAATCGGGCCCCTGGACTTCGCAGCCGATTACACCCCGATGCAGCGGGCCCATGCCAGAATTCCGATGAGCACGCTGCGTCGTTGCCGGAGCGCGATCTGGCCAATGCGGTGGCCAGGTGTGTTTTGCCGACGCCCACGCGCCGAGGACCAGCCTGCAGTGGCCGGCGTCGGCGAAGCGCAACGAGACCAGATCCGACAACGCCCGTCGTAGTGCAGGTCGTCGAGTGCGTTTCAGGTGTCGATCCCGCATGTTCGAATTCAACCCGGCCTTCGCCGAACGTATTAGTGCCGAACGCGATTCGCGGCGTGACACTTCGTCGGCCCAAACAGTTCCAGGAAGGCGAGGTGGCTGAGCTGGTGCTGTCGGGCCAGCGCCAGTCGCTGCGGCAGGATGTCCTTCGGTGAGCGGAGTTTGAGGGCTTTGAGATCGCGATCCATCAAATTTCTTTTCCACATTCGATCATCGAGCACCCCTCGACGGGTTTGATACCAGTGCTCCGGCCGCCATCGTGACGACCGGAGCCCGCCGTCCATGTTCGACGGCGGGCTCCTGGTCGTCACCTGCGAGGTTGTCGCTTCGTATCCGTCATGTGGCGGCTAATCGACGGTGCCGGCGCCGCTCGTACTCGTCACGCGGCACCTCCGGTGCATCCTTCCGACCCAGGTCGTCCATATGCACCCGGTAGGTCTCCCGCGTGAAGTAGGCGGCGATGGCTGCGACTACGCCGATACCGAAAACGACCGACCCGACGATCACCGGCACATTCGCGCCGGGGGGAGCGATGACGGCGAACACGGTCGGCATGATCGCTGTGGCCATGCCTGCGAGGTTTTGCGGGATTGCGAATCCGGTGACACGGGACCGGGTCGGGAACTGTTCCTGGAAGGAGCTCGGGAAGACTCCTTGGAACCCCTGAAAGGCCACACCGTATGCGAGGAGTCCGAACACGAACACAAGAACGACGTTATGAACACTGATGAAGTACAGATAGCCGAAACACAGGGCCGTAGAGCTGAGCATGCCGAAGATCAGACACGGCCGCCTGCCGATCTTGTCAGACAGGGCACCGGCCGCTGGGACGAGCAGCGCGGCCACCGCATTGCCAATCAGCGAGAGCCAGAGGAGGTTCGCCGGAGTGAACCCATTGCCATAAGCCTTGTTCGTCGCGAAGGTTGCGCCGAACACCAACATAACTACGGGAATGATGGTAAGCAGCATCATGATGAACACGCGCACCATGTCGGCGCCGTTGCTGCGAACGGCCTCCACAATAGGTGAGGGCGGCGTGTTGTCACCATCCCGCTCCTCGAGGAATGCCGGCGTCTCGTTCACCCTGCGTCGAATAATAAGACCAATGAGGACCACGACCGCACTCAGCAGGAACGGGATCCGCCAACCCCATGAGTGGAAGGCTTCATCCGGAAGCCACGTGGCCATCGGCAAGAATGCCGCCGCCGCGAGAATCTGGCCGACCGCGACGCCCTGCATCGTGAAGCTCGTGTAGTAGCCGCGCCTTCCGAATGGCGCGTGCTCCATGATCATCGCGCTCGCCCCGGAGATCTCCCCACCGACGGCGAAGCCTTGAACCAAGCGCAAGACGACCAAGAGGGCCGGAGCCCAGACACCGATGGAATGGTAGGACGGAATCAGCCCGACACAGAACGTTGCAACCCCGATGATGAGCATGCAGAGAACGAGGACATTCTTCCGTCCATGCTTATCGCCCCAGTGACCGAGAACGAATCCACCTATCGGCCGCGCCACATAGCCGACGCCGTATGTGGCGAAGGACGCAACGATCGCAACCGTCGGATCCGCCCCCGGGAAGAAGAGCGTGGGAAACACCAGCGCGGCGGCTTGTGCGTAGATAAAGAAGTCGTAGTACTCGAGCACCGAGCCGACCCACCCGCTCGCGGCGGCCTTCTTCGGCGTCTTCGCATGCCCTGCCGGTTCGCCTGAGCCGAGCGGCTCAACGATCTCATCACTCAATGGACTCTCTCCTAGCAACGGCAACTCCGAGGCATGACGCTCGAAATCGACTGTGAGCTCTACCACTGTCAAGTTAGACCATCGTTGACACTGATGCAATAGTCAGCCGATTAACTGTCCGACTTATAGAGAGGACTTCTATCTGACAGTAATCAGCGATCTCCACGATTCAGCCGAGCGCCAAGGGCACTGCGGGCCGGGCGCGTTCGCAGTCCGGCCACCGGGGATTCGTTCTGCGCACCCGTGGCGGCGGTAGCGGGTCACGCCGTGCGAATCAACCAGGGCGTCTGGCTCACTGTCCGCGCGAGCGTGACATCGGGCACCCGGCCTTCCAGCACCCCGGCCAGCCACGGCATCGGTTCGAGGGCAACATCCACTACGCGGATTGTTCGGACCGAGCACGGTGGGGCATCGGCAGGCGAGGCACTCCGCGTAGATTCCGGATGATCGGGCGACGCAGCCAGCCGAGCAGGGTCGGCCGCATGAGGACATGACCCGATCGAAATCGACCCGCACGTCCCATCCATCCCCGGCGCGGGTGACCGGCAACCGAACGCGGGCACACTGCGAGCCCCGCGCCTCGATACGAATCGTGGGGCGTGCCGCCGTGGCAGCGCGTCGACTGCGACCAGTTGAGGGCGAGGTGATGTCGACCGGAGTCTTCACGAGCACTGGTTTCACCCCGTCCCGGGTGCGGATGCAGACATGTTCTGCGCGGTCAGACGGACCCGGTCGGCTTGGCCGACAGTCGATCCGGTTCGAACTGAGCATCGATCGAGGACAAGATGAAAGCCACCGGGGTGCTCCCCGTGGTAGCTCGAATCCGTCATGGCCTCCCGGACCGGTTCTTCGCCGACACCACCTCCGCGCTCTCCGTCGGCACGAAGAAGTCGGATGCCGAGGCTGTAGCTTTGGGTGCCTCACGCGCTCCCGGCACGGTTGAGCAAATAGGTCTGCGGAGGTAATCGTTTGATGGGATTGCCTCGGCCCTGAACGCCCCGTACAGTTATTGCACTGCAACACAATCCGATCGTCTCCGTGAGACGATGCGCTCCAGCTGGGATACGCGTCACCTGACCGAGGTCGAGAAGATTACGCTCGATGGGACGGTGCCCTCTTCCACCAGCCGCGAACCGCCGGGTTCCCGCGACACACTACTGGGAGGCCAAGGGCTTCGTACTGGTAGGCGTGACGAAGTCCCTCCAGATTTCAGAGCATCCACTCAAGATCGACGAATCGGCATGGCCGCAATGCCAATTAGTCGACGCTGGAGTGTTGCTGCATCGCAGCTAGCGGGCAGCCGGGGCTACATGCGGCGCGACTTCAGTGTCTGAACCGGCAGCCTTACAAGATAGGGACTCGTGTCCGCGGCGCGAATCGGCAAGCGAACCTCCGGCAAACTATCTTCTCGATCGAACTAGAGGCGCTCCTCGCCTGCGAACAGATGGTAGAGAACGTCACCCACCATGTGCGAGAACGACTCGCGCTCGTCGATGAGCTCTCGGGCGTCACGGCTCACCGACCCACCAGCCACAACCACGGATAATTGACAGCTAGTAACTTCCAAACATTTAGGCATGTTTTTTACTTTTTCTCACATATTCGACCTTTATGAAAAAGACTGCTCTTGCACTGTCTGTCAATTACGTGATTGACTGAGTGTCGTACATCACTCTGAAGGGATGCGTCATGCCATCAGCCCTCGTTGAAGCAACGCGAGAGACCAAAGACACCGCGAGATCGACGCGGGCACCCGCGTTGGTGTCCGTGCACGGTCTGACAAAGTCATTCGGACGCCCAGGCAACGAGATTCACGTCCTCCGCAACGTCGACCTCGAGGTGGCCGATGGCGAACTGCTCGTACTCCTCGGCCCCAGCGGCTGCGGAAAGACCACCCTGCTGCGCTCACTTGTGGGACTCGAGCGCCCCGATTCAGGCCGCATCC
>Ga0247825_10000184_pt1 | contig 37357 bp, 34 predicted proteins | sample 13C_Vanillin_Day_FD_194413 | JGI IMG/M metagenome (GOLD analysis project Ga0247825, IMG submission 194413) | Soil microbial communities from agricultural site in Penn Yan, New York, United States - 13C_Vanillin_Day48 | ecosystem: Environmental > Terrestrial > Soil > Agricultural land | place... | reverse complement strand
CAAACGGTCCCGGCCGACGACGAATCGTCAAGGTATCGTGGAGAGCAATCGACTGGAAGATCGTTCGCAGCTCGTGGTAGCCGTCCGGGCGCACGCCAACCACGCGAAGCGACAGGTTGATCTTCGCAGGAGCATGGATCTTCATCGGTGTCACTGGCGGCCAGCTCACCGCGGCGGCGCCAGCGGGCCCGAAGCGCGAAGCTCGTCGAGCGAGATGGGTGTCGCTGCGGCGGGAACCCGGACTGTGAAAGCTTCTGGCGCGAGCGGCGTGTTGATCTCCACCTGTGAGAGAGTAAGGCGCAGATCGAAGGTCTTCCCGGTATTGCCCTCGTCATCGATGCTCGTCACCCGGATCGAGCGCGGCACCTCGGCTTGCCGGTCGGTGTACTCAGCGCGCCATCGTCCCGCCGAAGCGGTCCGCGTCGCGGCCACGAGCTCCCACGATCCGCTCGGCGGGTTGCGCCGGAGGTACAGCTCGCCGCCTGGCCAGCCGATCACGATCCACGTATCGCCGAACTGTCTGGCGTCGGAAGCAGCCGAGGCATCCGGAGGAGCGCACCCCGTCAGGGTCGTCTCGAGATCGCTCGCGGCGAGCGGCACGCCGGCAACGGCCTCGAGAACGGCATCCGGGCGTCCGCCCTGAAGCACACGCTCGTCTCGCGGCAACAGCAGAGTGGCCTGATCGTCCATCGCGACGAAGATGAAGATCGGTTGTCCAAATGGCGCCAGGGCTTCCAGCCGTACCGATGACGGCGCTGCAACCCCTCCAAGCAGCCGTCCGCGGAGGCGGCGCTCGCCGGCCGATCCGTTGACCGCCAGTTCCGCCGTGAGCGTTCGGACGGCGGCGCATCCGGACGTCGCCTGGGCCAGCGCGGCGGCGGCTGCCGCCGGAGCGACCGGAGTGGCGGCGCCAGAGGGGAGCGTCATGAGGGAAGGTCGGCACGCCGCGGTAAGGGTGGCGAGCAGCGTGAGAGTCGCGAGGTTCGTGACCTTCAATGCGGCCACCGCGCCCGCGTCATTTCTTCAGTCGTTGCCTGGCTTCCCGGATGCGCCTGTCGATGTCTTCGCGGTCGATCGACGCGCCGTCTCCGGCGAGCGCGCGATTCCACGCCGCGATGGCGTCTTCGAAACGGCCCATCCTGAACAACACCTGACCGTAGTGTTCCTGGACGACCGAATTGACCCTCATCTGATCGGCCGCGCGCTTCAGGTTCTCTTCGGCCAGATCGAGTTTGCCGGCCTTGAAATAGGCCCACCCGATGCTGTCGAGAAACGAGCCGTTGTCCGGCTCCATCTCGAGCGCCTTCTTCAGGTACTCCACCGACTCGTCCAGTCGCTCGCCGCGCTCGGCGAGCATGTAGCCGATGTAGTTGAGCGCGGCCGCGTTGTCGGGCTCGATCACGAGCACCTGTTTGAATGCCGCTTCGGCCTCCACGTAATTCTTCTGCTTCTCCAGGGTCGCGCCGAGCTCGAAGACGATCGAGGTGGAAGAGGGGAATTTGGCCTGAGCGTCCTGCAGCAGCTTGACGGCCTGCGGGTGGCGGGATGCGTCGGCATAGACCTGGGCGAGCGCCACATAGGCGGCGGGGTTGTCGCCGTTCGTTCCGAGCAGCTCTTCCATCAGCGCGATGCCCTGAGCGGATTTGCCGTCGTGCTGGAGCGCCTGGGCTTCGAGCCGCGCCAGCGCCAGATCGTTCTGGTTGTTCGCGCGAACTTTCTTCGCGAGCTCGATGGCGGTGGTGTACTTCTTGGCGGCGATGTTCGCGCCGATCAGATAACCGGCGATGGACGGGTCCTTCGGGGAGAGGCGATACGCCTCGTCGAACACCGCGAGCGCCTTGTCGTACTCACCCAGCTCCTGATGCGCGAAGCCCAGATGCGGCAGGAGCATCCCAAGCTCCAGCGAGCGATCGCCTGACAGCCCACGGAACTTCGCCACCGCAGGCGTCAGCGCATCGATCACCTCCTGATGCTGGTGGGTGGTCTCGAGGGCGAGCGCCAGCGCATAGTAGCCCCAGGGACTCGAGTCCTGAACGCTGATCAGACGACGGGCGGCAGCTTCAGCGGCCGGCACGTCACCAAGGCGCCGGTTCGCCTGCGAGAGCATGTACAGTGCGCGCGCATCGTTGCGGGTCGACACCAGCTCGTTGAGCGCATCGCGCGCTTTGGTCAGATCGTCGCGTCCGCCGACGTTGAGCAGCGCCTGGGCGTAGCGAATCTTCAGATCGGTGTTGCGCGGCGCCACATTGAGCGCGCGCGCGTAAGCGTTGGCGGCGTCGGACCACCGGCGCTGCCGCTCGTAGAAATCAGCCAGCGTCGGCAGCAGGCTTGGATCCTCGGATGCCTGCTGGTCCAGCAGTTCGATCGCCTCGGCGGTCCGACCGGCGCCCGCGTATGCCTGGGCCAGAAGCCGCGGGCCCTCGGCCCAGGCCGGTTGCTGGCGCACGAGATCGACGAGCACCGGAATCGCCTTCTCGAACTCGTTCGAGCGGAGGTACAGGCGCGCCAGCGTCCCCCGCGCGTTCGGGTCCGCTTCGCCGACGGGGTCGGCGACTGCCCGTTCGAGATGATCGATCGCGCTTTTCATGTTTTCGTCCGCGACGCCCTGCGGCAGCCGCCGCCCGTCGGCTCTCACTGCGGCAATCATCCCGAGCACACGGTGTGCTTCGCGATTCGCGGCATCGATCTTCAGCGCGCGCTCTGCGCTGCTGACAGCTTCGTCCAGCCGATCGCGGCGGAGGTACAGCGCAGCGAGCTCAGCGGGAATCTCCGCGGCTGACGGATCGAGATCGCTCGCCCTCTGGTACGCGGCAATCGCGCCCGCGATGTCATCCTGCTCCTCGAGGTGGTGACCGAGCAGGAACTGCTCGTACGCCTGAGCAACATTGCTGGCGGGAGCCGGCTGTTGAGGCGCCCGGGCGCCCGCCGCCTGTGCGGCGGCCCCCGCAGGCACCGATATGCAGACCAGACACACGAGGGGGGCGGAGAGCGCAAGCCTCATAACCTGGAATTGTTCCACAAAATGCGTAAAGGTGTCATATATTCCCGTCAATGGCTGTTGACCCGGAACTACTCGAGATTCTGGCGTGTCCGAACTGCAAAACCGCCGTCGTACTCGTCAAAAACGGCACGGCGCTCAAGTGCGACGTGTGCAAACGTGTGTATCCGATCAAGGACGACATCCCGGTCATGCTCATCGACGAAGCCACCATCGAACCGTGACGCGGCAGGAAGCATGACCTTGCAAATCGCGGACGACGGGTTGCGGGTTTACTGCAGATTGCGGATTCATTGAAGATTCTGTTGGTGCGCCTGCGGCAGATCGGCGATGTGGTCTTCACCACGCCCGCCGTGGCAGCCCTGCGCCGGCGGTTTCCGGACGCCCATCTCACCTATCTCGTCGAACCGCCCGCCGCTCCGGTGGTAGCCGGCAACCCGCATCTGACCGAAGTGATAGTCGTCCCCCGCCGCGGTGGCGTCGCTGGACTGTCTGCGGATCTTCGACTCGCCCACCGACTGCGGCGCGCCCGTTACGACCTGGCCATAGACTTTCACGGCGGGCCGCGCGCTTCCCTCCTGACGCTGCTGTGCGGCGCCCCCCGACGGATCGGCTACAACGTCGTCGGCCGGAGCTGGATGTACACGGACGTGGTCGAACGCCCGCGCAGCCTTCGACGTCGGCATTCAGTGGAAAACCAGTGGGACCTGCTGCGGGTGCTCGACATTCCCGCGCCGAACCGGGTCGAGAATCCGATCGAAATGCCCGTTGATCGGGACGCGGCTCGACGCGTCGACGAACGGCTGGCCGCGGCGGGCGTCGGGTTGGACGAAGACATTGCCGTCGTGCACGTGAGCGCGAGCTCCCCGTTTCGCCGATGGCCTCACGCGTCGTTCGTCACCACCGTCGCCGCGCTGGCCGATCACGCGGGGCGTCGCGTCATCGTCACGTCAGGCCCGGCTGACCGGACGGCTGCGCGGGACATCGTCGACCAGGCGAGGCAGACGCTTTCAAGTGACCGCCAGCCACGGGTGCTCGACAGCGGCGATTTTTCGCTGGTTGAGCTCCGCGCCCTGCTCGAGAGAAGCGCGGTGTACATCGGCGGTGACAGCGGTCCGTTGCATCTGGCAGCTGCGACTCGCGTGCCGATCGTCGCCATTTTCGGGCCGACGCCTTCCGAACGCTCGTCGCCGTGGCGCGATCCGGCGATCGGCTCGGAGTCGATCGAGATCGACGGGTTGCCGTGCAGGCCCTGCGACCAACGTGTTTGCGAGCCTGGCGACTTCCGGTGTCTCACCCGCATCGAGGCGTCGCGCGTTATCGACGCCGCCGAGCGGTTGCTCGCCACCGGCAAACGTCCCGCGCCGTCGGCGCCCGCGAACCCCGCGGTGATCGAGCGGTGAGCGAGTCGGCGCGAACCCGCTTCGGAGTCCTGGCGTATGGACCGAGCGCCAGGCTCCATCGCGAAGCCGCGCTCGCTCTGCTGACGCTCCGCGCCCACGCTCCGGCATCGAGCGAGGTCATCCTCTTGACCGACCGCCCGGCCCACTACCGGTGGTTTCGAGACTCGATTACGATTGACCAGTTGACGCCGGCGCTCGTCAAGAGTTGGCGCGGGCCGTACGACGATCCGTTCCGTCCCAGCCTCGAGGCGCTCAGGCACCTCGCCGCGGACGGGGCGGCCGACGTCGCTCTGGCCGACACCGACACGATGGCGCGCCGGGATTTGACGCCCTTTGTCGCGCGACTGGCGGCCGGAGCCGTGTTCATGCATCAACGGGAGTACCGGCTGGCGGCGCCGCCCAGAAAAGGCGATCGACCGCTGGCCCGAGAGGTGGTTGGTCGCACGTGGAACGGGATTACCCCCAACGAGACATCGGCGATGTGGAACGCGGGCGTCGTGGCCAGCTCGCGCCGGCATGTGGGGATTTTCGATCGGACGCTGGCCGTCTACGACGAGATCCGGCCCGCCACACGATATTTCGCTGTCGATCAGCTCGCCTGCAGTATTGTGTTGCCCGCCTACGCGCCGCTCGAAGAGGCGGCGCCGTGGTTCGATCACTACTGGGCCAACCGCCCGTGGTTCAACTGCGCCGCGGAACGGTTCCTGTGCCGGGTGCTGCTCGAAGACCTCACGGCGTCCGAGGCTGCCGATCGGCTGAAAGCTCAGCCGATCATGGGCCAGCTCGACGGCCGGGCCCGCTGGTGGTTGGCCCGGTTGCGTGGGATCATCGCGTCGGAAGTGCCGAATGACGACGACATCCCTGAATCACGCGATCGCTGACGCGCCGATCGAATCGCAGGCGGCGATGCTCCCGCGGCAGGTGGCACTCGTCGGTCTGGCGCTGACGGTCGCCGCGGTCGAGTTCTCGATCGCTATTTCCGAGATGTTCCTCGGCCTTGCCCTGGCCGGCTGGGCGGTGACCTTGATCATCGAACGGCGACGCCCACTGGCACCCTCCTGGATGATGCCGCTGCTGCTGTACGCCGCGTGGACGATGGTCTCCGCGGTCCTGTCCCCCGATCCGGCCACCAGCTTCGCCGACTGCAAGCAGTTGATTCTGTTGCTCCTCGTACCGTTGACCTACGACGTCGTGGACGAGGATTCGGCGCTGATGCTGACGACGATCGTGCTGGCGGCAGCGGCCTTCAGCGCGCTGATTGGCATCAGCCAGTATTCGATCCTGCACTACGACAACCTCGGACAGCGAGTGCGCAGCACGCTCGGTCTGTACATGACGTTCTCGGGTCTGATGATGCTGGCGCTCACGCTGGCGCTGGCGCGTGTGCTCTTCATGACGCGATCGCGAATCTGGCCGGCGCTGGTCATTCCGGCGTTGAGCGTGGTGCTGGCTCTCAGCCTGACGCGCAATGCCTGGCTGGGCGCGTGTGCGGCCGTGGCCCTGCTGCTGGTCATGCGGGACATCCGGCTGACAGCGGTCTTACCCGTCATCGCCGCGCTGTTCTTTGCCAGCGCCCCCGCGCCGGTCCTTCAGCGCTTCTACTCCGTGTTCGATCTCGGCGATATCACGATCAGTGATCGATTCGCCATGCAGCGTGCGGGAGCCCAGATCGTCAAAGCCCATCCGATCTTCGGGGTGGGACCCAACATGATTGAACGGGTGTACCCGCAATTCAGGGACTCGGGCGCCGTAGAGGAAACCGTCTCGCACCTGCACAATGTCCCGCTGCAAATCGCCGCCGAACGCGGGCTCCCCGCCCTCGCCCTCTGGCTCTGGTTCGTCGTCGCCGCCGTCCTGGGTGCCGTCGCGCTGTTTCGCCATGCGCCCCGCGACGGTCCGCTCCGATTCCTGTCCGCCGCGACCCTCGGATGCACCGTGGCGATGTTCGCCGCCGGTATGACCGAGCACAACTTCGGCGACTCGGAGTTCCAGATCCTGTTTCTCGTGCTGATCACGCTGCCGTTCGCCGTCGCACGGCCGCGCGCAGGCTAATCGGCCTGCCCACGGTCCCAGCCCCTAACCTCCAGCCTCTAGCCTCCAGTCTCCAACCTCCAGCCTCCGCCTTTGACGATCAATGCCGAAAATGCCGTCGGCCGGTGACCACCATCGCCAGGCCGTGCTCGTCGGCGGCCGCGATCACCTCGGCGTCACGCACCGACCCGCCCGGCTGGACGACGGCCGTGGCGCCAGCCCTGGCGACCGCGTCGAGCCCGTCGCGAAAAGGGAAGAACGCGTCGGAGGCGGCGACAGAATTCTGGAGCGTCCGTTCCCCGCGCTGACGCGCTTTCATAATCGCCACTTCGACCGCGTCCACGCGGCTCATCTGGCCCGCACCAATGGCCAGTGTCTGCGTCGCGTTGGTGAAGATCACCGTGTTGGACTTGACGTGTGCGCAAACCCGCCAGGCGAAGCGCAGCGCGCCCCATTCTTCAGCCGAAGGCTGCCGCCTGGTCACCACGCGCAACCCGTCGGGCTCGCTTCCCTGCCAGGCCGTGCGCGCTTCGGCGACAACGTCACGCTCCTGGACGAGCGCCGCGCCGAGGATGCTGCGGACCTCGAGACCGCCGCCTCGCAAGCGTTCGAAGTCGGCGATCACGACGCGCATGTTCGCCTTCCCCGCGAGAATCGGCCGCGCGTCGGGCTCGACCGCTGGCACGACGACGGCCTCGATGAAGGTTGACACAATCGCCTCCGCTGCCGCGCGGTCGAGCGGCCGGTTGATGGCGACGATGCCGCCAAACGCCGCCAGGCTGTCGGCATCGCGCGCCCGAACGTACGCGTCGGCCGCGGATTGGCCGATCGCGGCGCCGCACGGGTTCGTGTGCTTGATCACCGCCGCCGCCGGCTCGTCGAACTCCAGGGCAATGCGCGCCGCGGCATCCAGGTCGAGCAGGTTCGTGTACGACAGCTCCTTGCCCTGAAGGATGGTCGCGCCGCCGAGACCGTCCGCGAGCGCCGACCGCTGGAGAACGCTCGAACGATACCAGGCCGCCCGCTGATGAGGGTTCTCTCCATATCGAAGATCCCGAATCTTCTCCAGCGACCAGGTCAGACGGTCTCCCAGCGTCCCGTCGCCGCCGCGACGGACGAACGTGTCATCGTCCAAATCAATCGTCGCCAGCGTCGCACTGATGGCGGTGTCGTACGCGCCCGTATGCGCGAGCGCCTTGCGCATCAACTCGTAACGGAAGGCGAGACTCGGGGTGCCATCGAGCGCTTCAATCAACCTCGGGTAGTCTTCGGGGTCGACGACCACGAGGACGCCGCGAAAGTTCTTCGCGGCGGCGCGCACGAGGGAGGGTCCACCGATGTCGATCTCTTCGACCAGCGCGTCGAACGATGTCTCGGGATTCGCGGCCGCCTTCACGAACGGATACAGGTTGACGATCACGACGTCCACGAGGCCCAGGCCGTGGCGTTCGAGCGCGGCGAGATCCTCGGGGCGATCGCGGCGGGCGAGGATGCCGCCGTGCAGCGCCGGATGGAGCGTCTTGACACGCCCGTCCATCATCTCGGGGAAACCCGTCAAATCCGACACGCCGGTCACATTCAGACCCGCGGCGGCCAGGGTCCGGGCCGTGCCGCCGGTCGAGACCAGCTCGAACCCCCGCGACACGAGACCCCGGGCCACGTTCACGATCCCGGTTTTGTCCGAAACGCTAAGCAGAGCCCTTGGCATGGGTAGAGAGTTCCAGTATTATCTGTGACGACGCCGGGCGGGCCTGGCGCCGTAAGGGAAAGGCCGCAGACGCGGCCTTTTTTTTTGGCTCCGGTGGAATAGTACAGGGTGTACGCGACCGGGGCTTGGTTTACTGACACGACTTCAGGTCGGGTCACAGCAAGTTAGGAAGAAGAACGATGCGCATCACAGGCAAGGTCAAATGGTTCAACAACGCCAAGGGTTACGGGTTCATCGAACGCGACGGAGGCAGTGACGTCTTCGTCCATTACTCGGCGATCCAGGGTGACGGGTTCCGGTCGCTCGAGGAAGGCCAGGCGGTGGAGTTCGAAATCGTCGACGGCCCGAAAGGCCCGCAGGCCGGTAACGTCACAAAAATGTAGACTGCGTATCGGGGCAGAGGGCTTCAGCCCTCTGCCCTGGACATAGCATCAAGTCCCTCGACTGCCCGCCTCCCTCTTTCACGTCCACTTTCTTCAGCCTGATTCTCAGCTCCCGCCGCCGGCTACTCGTTCTCGTTCTTCATCGCACGCGCCGTGAACGACACCTTGCCGTCCTGGACAGCGACGCGGAACGCGACTTCGGAGCTGCCGCCCTGACGGAACTTCTCGACCTGCACCTTCACGAGATCGGCGAACCTGTGGAACGGGACCTGCGCTTCACCCATCTCGCGCCGGGCTTCGGCCAGCGATTCGTACAGATCGGCGAGCTTGTCGAGCTCACGCAGCGGGTCGGTGAAGGCCGCGACGCGGAGCACCCGATCTTCGGCACTCTTCTTCGGCTGGTCGTACTCGGACCGCTTTTGCGGGAGGGGCCCCGCGCGCCCTTCCTCGCGCGCGCGCATGCTGCGATCCCAGAGATCGATGAACGCCGCGAAGCGCGACTGGAGCGTGTGAAAGCGAAAGCGGTCGCCCGTGTTCTGAATGTACGCCCGGTCGTACTGTTTGACGATCGTTTCGACCCGGCTGCGCGTTTCCCAGGGTGGCCGGTTGAGCCGCCCGGAAAAGTACATGTTGTACTCGGCTTCCAGACGCTTCAGCTCGGCCTCGAGCTGAGTCAGTCCGCGTTCCATCTCGGTGGCAGGCACTGGTCTCCCTACCGCTGAATGAAGAACCAGACGAGCGGCAGCCAGAGCTGGCGCGCGTACGGAATGGGACGATCGTCGATCAGCACATCGGTCGCATCCACGGTTCCGACGATCTCGAAAACCTGTCGCAGGCGATCAGCGTCCGAGGGAAGAAAGCGCGCCCGGTACCGGTGAGCGGCGCCACTGCCGGTTTCCCGGAACTCGGCGGCCCCGCGCGCCAGCTCGAGCGCGCGAGGGAACTCCGGCACGCTGAGCTTCGGAAAGACGAGCGTGATCGAGAACGGATGGGACGTCGGACCGAAGAGCGCGTCGTGCAAATCGGGGTCGAGCGCGGCGAGCTCCTCCTCGGTTGGCTGCTCGGGAAGATCCGCGTACGGCCAGAACCGCTCGAGCGGACGGTACTTCGGCGTCTCCACCTCAATAGTATTGCAGAATTGCAGGATTGCAGGATTGCAGGAAGGATCACGAAGGGAAGGAAGGGTTTTCTTTACAATCCTTTCTGCAATCCTGCAATTCTGTAATTCTGCAATCGATGGAGTAATCCTGCAATCGATGGAGTAATCCTGCAATCGATGGAGAGAGTGCTGGTCAGCGCGTGCCTTCTCGGCGAGCCGGTGCGTTATCACGGCGGCCATGCGCGAATCGATCACGCCATCCTGAACCGGTGGCAGCGAGAAGGCCGTCTCGTTCCACTCTGCCCTGAGGTCGTCGGCGGGCTGACGACGCCGCGACCGGCAGCCGAGATCCGGACGACGCTCGACGGACGCCGTGTGCTGACGGCGGCTGGCGACGACGTCACGGGGGCCTTCGAACGCGGCGCCGCAGCGGCGGCCGCCGCCTGCGCCGAGCACGGCATTCGCGTGGCGATCCTCAAAGACGGCAGTCCGTCGTGCGGAAGTGGAACGATTTGCGACGGGACCTTCAGTGGTCGTCGCATCAGCGGGGACGGGCTCACGGCGGCTCGCCTGGCGAAAGAAGGAGTCCTTGTCTTCCGCGAGGACCAGATCGAGGACGCCGCTCGTCACGTTGAATTCCTCGACAGCGCGAACCGCGGGCGACCGCGAGCACGCTGAATCGCCGCAGCCCGCCCGCCTCGGTTTCGAACGCTCAGAAAATCGTCGAGATGGAAGCCGCCGCCCATTCCATGACCTGGGTAGGCAGGATGCCAAGGTAGAAGACGATGAACGCGGATGCCGCGAGCGCGAGCCCTGCGATTTTGGGCACGGCCGGAACCTGCACGGGCCTGTCACCCGGGGTCATGTACATCATCACGATGACGCGCAGATAGAAGAACACGGCCACAACGCTCGTGAGCACGCCGAGAATGGCCAGCCCCGCGTACCCGGCGCTGACGGCGGCGTTGAACACGTACCACTTCGCGATGAACCCCGCCGTCGGCGGAAACCCGCCGAGCGACAGCAGAAAGATGGTCATGAGCGCCGCCAGGCCGGGCCGCGTATTCCACAGCCCCGCGTAGTCGCTGATGCGATCGTTGGGGCGCTCGGGTTCCTCGAGCAGCGCGATCACGCCAAACGCCCCGACGTTGGTCACGCCGTAGACCAGCAGGTAGAAGAGCACGGCGCCCTTGCCGGTGTCGTTCGCCGCGATCAGCGCCACGAGGAGATACCCCGCGTGGGCGATGCTCGAATAGGCCAGCATCCGCTTGATGCTCGTTTGTGCGATGCCCACCACCGTGCCGACGATCATGGTCGCGGCCGCGACGGCCCAGAGCATCGGCGCCCATTCGGCTTTGAGCGGCTCGAACGCCGACAGAAAGACGCGGGCGAACGCCGCAAACGCCGCGGCCTTCACCCCGGTGGACATGAACCCGGTGACCGCGGGCGGCGCCCCCTCGTACGCGTCGGGCGTCCACATGTGAAACGGGACCGCCGATACCTTGAAGGCGAAGCCGACCAGGAGCAGTCCGAGCGCCAGCAGGTGCATCGGCGTGGGCGTGAGCGACTGAGCCGCCATCACGCTGCCAATCCGGTCGAGCCGGGTGCTGCCGGTCACACCATAGGCGAAGGCGATGCCGTAGAGGAAGAAGGCGCTCGAAAACGCGCCCAGGAGAAAGTACTTGAACGCCGCTTCGGTTGCGGCCGCCGAGTCGCGACGGATGCCGGTCAGCACGTACACCGACAGGGACAACACCTCCAACGCGAGAAACATCACGAGGAGATCGGAGGCGGTCGCCATCAGCATCATGCCGGCGATCGCAAAGAGCATCAGCGCGTAGTATTCACCGCTCGGCAGACGTTGGCGTTCGATCGTGGGTGCCGAAAACGCCAGCGACAGCAGCCCGACCACTATCAGCACCCAGATGACGAACAGACCGAAGTTGTCGGCCAGCACGACGCCGTAGCTGGAGGCGTTGTGGTTCCAGAGCAGCACCGACGAGAGAGCAGCGCCGATGAGCCCGATGGCGCCGAGCGGTCCGATCGGCATCCGCTCCCCTGGCGCGCGGAATGCCTCGGCCACCATCGCCGCAATCGCCGCGGCGGTCACGCAGAGCATGGGAACGATCGCGTTCAGCGCAATCATCTCTGGGACTCGCGCACAGCGGCCTGAATCCGATTGGGAACCTCGGCGCGTACCTGCCCGACCACTCGCGCCGCCGACGGTTCGATCGGCCGCAGGAACAGGTTCGGCAGAACCCCCATCAGGACTGCCACGATCACGATCGAGCCCACGACAATCCACTCGCGACGGTCGAGATCGTCAAGCGTGCTGTTCTTGTCGTTGGTGACCGGACCGTAGTTGACCCGCTGAAACATCCACAACATGTACACGGCTGAGAACACGATGCCGGTTGCCGCGAACGCCGCGAGCCGTGGATCCCACCGGAACGCTCCGAGCAGGATCAGGAACTCGCCGACGAAGCCGTTCAGCCCCGGCAGACCGATCGACGAAAGCGTGATGATGAAGAACACAGCGACCAGCCGCGGAACCACGCTCTTGAGCCCGCCGTATTCGGCGATCAGCCGTGTGTGTCGTCTGTCCGACAGCATGCCGACGATGAGAAAGAGTCCGCCGGTGCTGACGCCATGGCTGATCATCTGGTAGACGGCGCCCTGCACGCCCTGGAGGTTCAGCGCCGCGATGCCGAGCACGACGAATCCCAGATGGCTGACGCTCGAGTACGCGACGAGCTTCTTCATGTCCGGCTGCACCATCGCGACGAGCGCGCCGTATACGATGCCCACGACGGCGAGCGCCGCCAGGTACGGTGCAAAGAACGTGGCGGCGAGCGGGAACAGCGGAAACGCAAACCGCACGAGCCCGTAGGTGCCCATCTTCAGGAGCACGCCGGCCAGCAGCACGGAGCCGGCCGTCGGCGCTTCGACGTGCGCATCGGGCAGCCACGTGTGAAACGGGAACAGCGGCACCTTGATCGCGAAGGACAGCGCGAACGCCAGAAAGAACCAGAACTGAAGGTTCGCAGGCACCTGCAACGCGTACAACTCGATGAGATCGAAGGTGTAGCGGCCCGTGCCCACGCTGTGGAGGTACGCCAACCCCAAAATGGCCAGCAGCATCAGCACGCTGCCGCCCATGGTGTAGAGCATGAACTTCACGGCCGCATACACCCGACGGTCGTAGCCCCAGATGCCAATGAGGAAGTACATCGGGACGAGCATCGCGTCCCAGAAGACATAGAACAGAAACAGGTCGAGCGCCACGAACACGCCCATCATGGCGCTCTCGAGCAGCAACACGAACACCGCGAACGCTCTCAGGTGCCGGTGCACCGACCTCCACGAGCTGAGGAAGGCAAGCGGCGTAAGAAAGCCGGTCAACACGAGCAGAAAGAGACTGATTCCGTCGACGCCGACGAAATAGCTGATGCCGAACGAGGGGATCCATCCGTACCGTTCGACGAACTGGAAGTCTGCGGACGCAGGGTTGAACAACGCCCAGAGCAGCAGCGTTTCGACAAAGACGAGCACCGATGCGGCGAGCGTGATGGCTCGGATCACTCTCTCGTTCTGCGGCTCGTCCTTGACGAACAGCAGCGCCAGAGCGCCGACGACCGGCAGAGCGATGAGCGAGGTGAGGATTGGAAAGTTCATGCCGCGTGGCTCACCACAGAGGACACTCGGAGCACCACGGTCGCCTCATCGCCACAGGTAGTACCCCATCACCACGACCACACCCAGAAGGAGCGATGCTGCGTAGGCGCGCACCGAGCCGGTCTGAAGACGCCGGAGCAGACCGGCAGCTCCCTGCACGGCAGTGGCGACGCCGTTGACGGTGCCGTCGATGACCTTCACGTCGACGATCTTCCACAGGCCCTGCTCGGACACGATGCGGATGGGTTGGACGACGGCAGCATCGTAGATCTCGTCCACGTAGTACTTGTGCTCGAGCAGCCGGCGGGGGCCGCCATACTGCTCCGCCAGACGATCGGCGACGTCGCGCCGCTTGAGGAAGAGGAAGACGGCCAGGCCGATGCCCGCCACGGCGACGATGGTCGAGACCGCCATCAGCCTCAGCTCGATTTCATGCGCCTCTGCCTCCAGTTCGGCGACCGGCGTGCCGAAGCTCGGCTCGAGAAAGCGTTCGAAGCTCGTGCCGAAGTACCCGGCGACGATGGATCCCACGGCAAGCACGATGAGCGCGACGGCCATCGCCGGTGGCGCATCGTGCAGCTGCGCGTCGTGCCCGTGATGCCCCGATGGATCGCTCGCGCCCGTCGACCGCGACGGTCCGTGGAAGGCGAGAAAGACGACGCGGAACATGTAGACCGCGGTGAGGAGCGCCGTCAGCAACCCGATCGCCCACAGCACCGTGTGGCCGCTGATGTAGGTCATGTACAGCACATGATCTTTGCTGAAGAACCCCGCGAACCCGGGGACCCCGGCGATCGCCAGCGCGCCAATCAGAAATGTCCAATATGTGATCGGCAGCGCCCGTCGAAGCCCGCCCATCCGCCGGAGATCCTGTTCGCCGCCGAGCGCGTGAATCACCGCGCCCGATCCAAGAAAGAGCAAGGCCTTGAAGAAGGCGTGCGTGTACAGATGGAAGATGCCGGCGGCGTACGCTCCGACACCCATGGCCAGGAACATGTACCCGAGCTGCGAGACCGTCGAATAGGCCAGGACTCGCTTGATGTCGTTCTGCACCAGCCCGATGGTTCCAGCCATCAACGCGGTCGCGATGCCGACGCCAGCGACGATCTCGAGCGTCAGCGGCGCGTGGCTGAACAGCACCGCATTGCGCCCAATCATGTACACACCCGCGGTGACCATCGTCGCCGCGTGAATCAGCGCCGAGACGGGAGTCGGCCCCTCCATGGCGTCTGGCAGCCAGACGAACAGCGGGATCTGCGCCGACTTGCCGGTTGCTCCGACGAACAACAGCAGCGTGATGATGGAGAGCGTGCCAAACGACGCCTCCGGGGCCAGCGACCCGGCCAGGCGCGCGAGGTCCTGGAAATCGAGCGTGCCGAAGCGTGTGAAGATGAACAGCATGCCGAGCAGAAACCCGACGTCGCCGATGCGGTTCACGATGAACGCTTTCTTTCCGGCGTCGGTCGCCGACTTCTTCCCGAACCAGAAGCCGATCAGCAGATACGAGCAGAGCCCGACGCCCTCCCATCCCACGAACATCACCAGAAACGTGGACCCGAGGACGAGGACGAGCATGAAGGCGGCGAACAGGTTCAGATACGAAAAGTAGCGCGCGAACTCGCCGTCGGTCTCCTCGTGCATGTAGGCCGTCGAGTAGACGTGAATCAGCGAGCCGATGCCGGAGACGACGAGAATCATGACTGCGGCCAACGGGTCGAGCCGGAGCGCGAAGGGAATGTTCAGGTCTCCGGAGGTGATCCAGGCGTAGATCGGCTGCGAGATCACGCGCGCCTCAGGCTCGAGGGCGACGAGCCGCCACACCGCCGCGAGCGATGCCGCGAAGGAACCGCCCATCGCCGCGCACGCGATTCCGCCAGACACCGGTTTGCCGAACCGCCGCCCGAAACCGGCGTTCAGCAGGAAACCGAGAAACGGCAGCAAGGGGATCAGAAGCAGCATGACCCGGCCCCTGCGTCTCGTCGCGATGTCGGCGCGATCGTCATCACCATCTCAGCTGCGTGAACGTATCGGGGTCGAGCGACTCGCGGTGACGGAACAGGGCGATGACGATGGCCAGGCCAACGGCGGCTTCAGCGGCCGCGACCGTCATCACGAAGAACACGATGATCTGCCCGTCGGCGGTCCCCATGGCGCGCCCGAACGCGACGAACGCCAGATTGACCGCGTTCAGCATGATCTCGATCGACAGGAGGATCGTGATCAGGTTGCGCCGCACGAACACGCCGGCCGTGCCGACGCAGAAGAGGACGGCCGAAAGCATCAGGTAATGGTTGACGGTCGGCATCTACGCTCCCTCGCGACGGGCGAGCAGGACGGCGCCCACCATGGCCACCAGAATCAGCACCGAGGTCACCTCGAACGCGAAGGCGTAGTCGGTGAACAGCGAGCGGCCGATGGCCGCCACCGCGGTCGTCGCATCGGTCCCAAAACCCACCGATGCGCCGGGGGTCCTCGACAGCGCCCATACCAGCTCCGTCAGGAGCGCGATGGCGAGAAAGCCGCCGAAGCGCATCGCCCCGCTGCGTACCAGGACGTGGAGCCGTTCGTCCGCCTCGGTCTGCTCCTGTGGTGCGTTCAGCAGCATGACGACGAAGAGAAACAGCACCATGATGGCGCCGGCGTACACGACGATCTGGATCACCGCCACAAACGGCGCGTCGAGCGTCACGTACAGCCCCGACAGGGCCCCGAACGAGGCGATGAGCAGAAGCACGCTGTAAATGGGGTTCCGCTGGGCGATCACCAGCAACGATGCCCCGACAGCGATGGCGGCGAGAGCATAAAACAGCAGCATGTGTTCAGTCGGTTCAGCCGGTCCTCACGCTCCGAAATACAGGACGCCGGCGGCTGTCGCCAGCAGATTCACGACGGCGAGCGGCAACAGCACCTTCCAGCCAAAGTCCATCAGCTGGTCGTACCGATAACGGGGAAGCGTCCAGCGCATCCACACGTAGAAGAACAGAATCGCGCTGACCTTCAGAAGAAACCACATCCACCCGAGCGACTCCGGCAGGAACGGCCCATGCCAGCCGCCGAGAAACAGGTTCGTGGCGACGGCCGCCACGGTCACCATGTTGATGTACTCCGCCAGAAAGAACATCGCGAAGCTCATGCTGCTGTATTCGGTGTGATAGCCGGCAACCAGCTCCTGCTCCGCCTCCGGGAAGTCGAAGGGCGCGCGGTTGGTCTCGGCAATCCCCGACAGCATGTAGATGGCGAACGCAATCGGCTGCACGAAGACGAACCAGCGCGGGATGATGCCGAACCAGGCGCCGCTCTGACGTTCCACGATCTCGGTCAGCGACAGCGAATTGCCGACCAGCAGAATGCTCCCCAGTGCCAGGCCGAGCGACAGCTCGTAGCTGATCATCTGCGCTGACGCCCGCAGCCCGCCGAGCAGCGAGTACTTGCTGTTCGAACTCCATCCGGCGAGAACGATGCCATACACGCTCATCGAGGAGACGGCGAGGATGACCAGAATGGCGACGTTCACGTCGGCCACCTGCAGCGGCATCGGCTCGTCGAGCAGGCCGAAGAGCGTCGTCTCGGCGCCGAACGGCACGACCGCGAACGCCGCAAACGCGCACGTGGCGGAGATGATGGGAGCCAGCGCGAAGAGGAAGGCATCCGCCGCCTTCGGCCGGAGTTCCTCCTTGAACATCAGCTTGACGACGTCGGCGAGCGGTTGCAGCAGCCCTTTGGGTCCGACGAGGTAGGGACCGAGACGCTGCTGGAGCATCGCAGCGACCTTCCGCTCGACGTACACCATGCCGGCCGCCGAACTGAGCAACATGACGAAGACAAAAAGCGTCAGGGCGAGCTGAGCGAAGAGCAGGGGGGTCAATGCGCCGCCACCGGCAGCCGCGCGCGCCAGTCGGCGGGCAGCGTGCACCGCTTTTCCTTGACGTGGGCCTCGTACTCGTGGCGAAAGTGCTTCAGCGTGGTCAGGACCGGCGTGACGGCCGCGTCGCCGAACGCGCAGAGCGTCTTGCCCGCGATGTTGGCCGAAATGCTCGACAGCAGATCCAGATCCCGCAGCTGGCCCTCGCCCCCCTCGATCTTCTGCAGAATCTTATACAGCCAGTCGGTGCCTTCCCGGCACGGCGTGCACTTGCCGCACGACTCGTGACGGTAGAAATGCAGCAGGTTGACAGCGAGCCAGACCATGCAGGTCGTGTCATCGAGCACGATGACGCCGGCCGAACCGAGCAGCGAGCCCGCCTTCTGGATGCCGTCGAAGCTGGCCTGGGTGTCGAGCTGATCGGGCAGCAGCATCGGCACCGAGGATCCGCCCGGAATCACGGCCTTCAAGGTCCGCCCCTCGCGCACCCCGCCGGCGTGCTCCTCGATCAGCTCCCGGAGCGTCACGGTCATCGATGCTTCGTACACGCCGGGCCGCTTCACGTGACCGCTGACGCAATAAAGCTTCGGACCGCCGTTCTTTTCCGGTCCGAGCGCTGTAAACCATTCCGCTCCGTTCTGCACGATGAGCGGGATGTTGCACAAGGTCTCGACGTTGTTGACCGCGGTCGGCGCGTTATAGAGGCCGACGACCGCGGGAAACGGCGGCTTGTTACGCGGCTGGGCGCGCTTGCCTTCGAGCGATTCGAGCAGCGCGGTCTCCTCGCCGGCTTCGTACGCCCCGGCTCCGCGATGGATGAACACATCGCAGTCGAAGCTGGCGCCCAGTACACCCTTGCCGATGAATCCGCCCGCGTACGCCTCCTGAATCGCCCGTTCCAGCACTTCCTGCACGTGGAAGAACTCGCCGCGGATGTAAATGTAGGCCACCTTCGCGCCGATGGCATGGCAGGCAATCGCGCACCCCTCGATCAGCAGGTGGGGGTTGCGCTCCATCAGCAGGTGATCCTTGAAGGTGCCGGGCTCGCTCTCGTCGGCATTGCAGGCGATGTAACGCGGCTTGTCGGACTTCTTGTCCACGAACTGCCACTTCATGCCGGTCGGGAACCCCGCCCCGCCGCGGCCGCGCAGTCCAGACGCCTTCACCAGCTCGATGACGGCGTCGGGCGCCATCGCGAGCGCTTTTCTGAGCGCCTGGTACCCCTGATGCCGCAGGTAGAAATCGAGCGTGAACGAGTTCGGCTCGCGCACATGTCTCGTGAGAAGCGGCTCCATAGAAATTCAGCGACTGTTCATCACGAAGAGACGAAGAGCAGGAAGCTCACGAAGTCTTCTTCTTCCATGATGATCCTTCGTGTCTTTCGCGTTCTTCGTGACTCCGTGATACGTAGTCATCGGTCCTTTAGCTCGACCACGTGATGGCACCCGCTCAGCGCGGCTTCGCCACGCGCCCGGAGATCCTCCACGAGCTTCGCGGTATCCTCAGGCCGCAGGCACTCGTGCCAGGCGTCGTTCACCATGACGACCGGCGCGCGATCGCACGCCCCGAGGCACTCCACTTCGATGAGCGTAAACGTGCCGCTCTTGTCGGTTTCGCCCGGTCCGATGCCCAGCGTCCTCTGGAGCTCTTCGGTCACCCGTTCGGCGCCGTTCAACGCACACGAGAGCGTCCGGCAGACCTGCAGCACGAACCGGCCGACGGGTTTGGTATAGAACATCGTGTAGAACGACACGACGTCCTCGACATCGGCGCGCGTGATCCCGAGCAGCTCCGCGACGTGGCGGATGGCATTGGCGGTGATATAGCCCTGCTGGTACTGAGCCAGGTACAGCGCTGGCAACACCGCCGAACGGCGGCGGTCAGGTGGATACCGTTTGACGATCTCCTCGAACCGCGCGCGGTTCTCCGGCGTGTACGCGAACGGAGGGCCTTCGTCCTCGAGCTGACGCGACGACTTGTGGAACGTCGCCCCATACGCCATCGTCGGGTGAAAGGTCACCGGTCTACGTCCCCCATGACGACGTCGATCGAGCCGATGACGGCAATGACGTCCGCGATCAGGCCGCCGACGATCATCCGCTCGAGCGCCTGGCACGCCAGCAGCGAGGGCGCCCGCAGCTTGATTCGCCAGGGGCGGTTCGTTCCATCCGACACCACGGTGAAGCCATGCTCGCCGCGCGGCCCCTCGACCGGCACGTAGGCCTCGCCGGCGGGAACGGTGAAACCCTGCGAGTACACGAGAAAGTGCTGGATCAGCGCCTCCATCTCCGTGTAGACGCGATCCTTCGGCGGCGGCGTGATGCGCGGGTCGGCCACTGCAAATGCGCCGGTCGGCGAGATTCGCTCGAGCGCCTGACGGCAGATCTTGACGCTCTCACGCATTTCGGCGACGCGTACTTGGTACCGCGAATAGACATCGCCTCGAGTTCGCACCGGGACGCTGAAGTCGTAGGTGTCGTAGCCGAGGTACGGAAACACCTTGCGCACATCGTACTCGACACCCGAGCCGCGCGCATTCGGTCCCACAAGGCCGTACGCGACGGCGTCGTCTTTGGAGATGACGCCGACGCCCTCGGTTCTTTTCAGGTAGATCTCGTTCTGCGACAGGAGATCCTCATATTCGTCGATCTTGCCCGGCAGTCGATCGAGCACAGCCCGCACCGCGTCGTGAAATCCGCGAGGGAGATCCTCGCGCAGGCCGCCGATCCGCATGAAGCTGGGGAAGAGCCGGAACCCGGCGAGCATCTCGTTGATGTTGAGGAGCAGCTCACGTTCGCGAAAGCAGTAGAGCATCACCGAGACCGCCCCGACTTCCATGCCGTGGGTGCCCAGCCACACCAGGTGGCTGTTGATGCGCTGAAGCTCCGCGATCAGCACGCGGATGTTCCGCACCCGCTCGGGCGGTTCGATGCCGAGCAACCGCTCCGTCGACAGACAGAACGCCATGCTGTTCGACTGTGCGCTCAGGTAGTCCATCCGCTCAACAAGAGGAATGACCTGCTGCCACTTCTTCTGTTCGGCGGTCTTTTCGATTCCGGTGTGCAGATACCCGATCGTCGGCGATGCCGACACGACGGTTTCTCCATCGAGCTCGAGCACCAGCCGCAGCACGCCGTGCGTGCTGGGGTGCTGAGGCCCCATGTTGACGGTCATCGTTTCGGTGCGAATGCCGGGCATCTACTTCCTGCACCTCTTCGTCACGACGCGCGATGACCACAGCTCGCGATTGGCTCGCAGGCGCACACTAGGACCTCGTCAACCGATCTCTCTGCAGATTCGCCCGGAACTCTTCCTCGGTCATCTGCAGCGGCGCGGCGGAGGTCGGCACCTTCCTGATCTGCACCGGATAATCCTTGCGAAGCGGATAGCCGTCCCAGTCCTCCGGCATCAGCAGCCGTCGCGGATCCGGGTGCCCTTCGAACACAATGCCAAACAGATCCCACACTTCGCGCTCGAGCCAGTTGGCGGCCGGCCAGATCCCGGTGACCGTCTTTGCGCGTGCGTCGTCGCCAGCCAGCTGCACCTTCATCCGCAGCCGGCCGCGGTGTTCAAGGGAGACGAGGAGATAGACGAGCTCGAAACGCGGATCGCGCGGGTGGTAATCGACGGCCGTCAGCTCGACGAGCAGCGTGAACCGCAGATCGGGCCGATCACGAAGCACCTGCGCGACGGTCGGTACATCGTCGCGCGAGACGTAGAGAGTCGGGTGCAGATCGATGGAAGGAGCCGATTCGACAACAGCGCGCGGTATCTCCTGTCGCAATGTGGCAACGAGCGCAGTGGGATCCGGTAGATTCATCAGGCGAGCTTCTGCTGCGCGATCTTCCTCTGGAGCTGAACGATGCCGTACAGCAGCGACTCAGGGCGCGGCGGGCAACCCGGGACGAAGACGTCGACCGGCACGATCTGGTCAACGCCCTGCACGATCGCGTAGTTGTCGAAGACGCCGCCGATCGAGGCGCAAGCCCCCATCGAGATGACCCACTTGGGCTCGGGCATCTGGTCGTAGACGCGCCGGAGCGCGGGTGCCATCTTCCGCGAGACGCGGCCCGCCACAATCATGAGGTCGGATTGCCGGGGGCTTCCCCGGAAGACCTCGGCGCCGAACCGGGCCACGTCATACCTCGAACAGCTCATCGCCATCATCTCGATGGCACAGCAGGCCAGCCCGAACGTGACCGGCCAGATGGACGAGCGGCGAGCCCACTGCACCATCTTCTCGACGGTGGTGGTCAGCACGGGGAGCTCGGATTCAATACCCATTTACGCCTTCTTCTCGTCTCCCCAGTCCAGGGCCCCCTTCCGCCAGACGTACACGTAGCCGGCGAGAAGCAGGAGCATGAAGAGGACCACCTGCACGAAGCCTGTCCAACCCAGGTCGCGGAGCGCCATCGCCCAGGGATAGAGGAACGCGACCTCGATATCGAACAGGAGGAAGATCATGGCGACCAGGTAGAACTTGACCGACTGTCGTTCCCTGGCATCACCGACCGCCGGCATGCCGCATTCGTACGGCGCCGACTTGGCCGGGGTCGGATTGTGCGGGCCGAGAATGCTCGACAGAAACACCGAAATCAGCGCAAACCCGGCGCCGAGCGCAATCATGAGGAGGATGGAGAGCCAGCCCTGCATGGGGACGGTGGCGTCTATCTGGTCGGGCGCGGACGCGCGCGCTTAGCTTGTGAACGATTTCGCAAGCCCAGGCCCTCATGCTAACGCATCGCCCCCGGTTAGTCGATAGCCCGACCTTTTTAACGTTCATCAACAAGCACGGCTTCCAACCACCCTCGAACCGAGTTGACCAGCCAGACGTGTGCGACCGCACCCAGCTCGTCCACTCTCACCACCTCCTCGCGTACCTCGCCGGTCGCCAGCAACTCCGCGCGCAGCGTGCCCGGCAACAGACCACAGGCGATCGGCGGCGTGATTCGCCGGCGGCCCTTCTGGACGACGAGGTTCGCAATCGTGGATTCGGTCGCCTGACCGGACGGGTTCCACAAGATGACGTCGTCGCAATCCGGCAGACGCGCCCGCTCATAGACGGACCGGTTCGTGGTCTTGTGATACAGGAAGATGTCGGTCGGGTCGATGGGCTGCGCGGCCAGCCGCACCCGCATGACCCCTTGCTGGATGTCGAGCGGTGTGGGCTCGACGCGGACACGTCCTTCCCGATTGAGAACGAGGCGGACGCGACAGGCAGCATCCGCGGCCTGAACGGCCTCGTCAAGCGCGCGAAGGATCTCGGGCCGCGAACAGTCGAACCCGAAGTGTCGGGCTGAACTCTCCAGTCGATCCAGGTGACGGTCGAGCAGGTACCACCCCTCCGTCGGAGTCCACCGCAAAGTCTCCAGGAGGTCGAACGTCATTGGTCGGGGGAAGAGCTAGAGCGCCGCGCTGGCTTCCGTCATTCGCCGGTCGAGCTCGGCGAGTGCCTCTTGAATTTGCACGCGACGTCGCTCGTGCGTGGTGGCCACAAGCTGGCGCTCGAGCTCGGTGCGGGCCAGCCTCAAAGATTCGAGCGCCTGCACGCGCTCCGGATCGCGGACGGCGCCCGTGTGCCGCTGGGCCCGTGCCCGCTCCATCTCGTCGATACGTTCCTGAATGCGCGCCTCGGCGTCGATCAACCCCTCGCCAGAATCACCCATGGAGCCTCTTTGTTGTGATGAGTACGGCCATCCGCAAACCTGCAACATTATAAGATCGCGAGGTATCGGATCGCCGTGTGATTGAGCGAACCAGTCGCAATCCAGTGCAGTTGTTCCACCCGGCCGTGCAGGCGTGGTTCATCTCCACCTTCCAGACGCCGACCCGGCCCCAGACATTGGGCTGGCCAGCCATTGCCCGAAGCGAATCGACGCTCATCCTGGCCCCGACCGGCAGCGGAAAAACGCTGACGGCGTTTCTCTATTGTCTCGATCGGCTGATGTTCTCTCCGGAACCGCCGAAAGCGAGTCGATGCCGTGTGCTCTACGTGTCGCCGCTCAAGGCGCTGGCGGCTGACGTGGAGCGCAACCTGCGGGTTCCGCTGACGGGAATCGCGCAGGTTGCCGAGCTGCGCGGCGATTCGTACCTCACCCCGGTAATCGCGCTCCGGACCGGCGACACGCCACAATCAGACCGAGCGCGGTTTCAGCGCGAGCCGGCCGACATTCTCATCACCACGCCCGAGTCGCTGTATCTGCTGCTGACGTCGAATGCCCGCGAAGCGCTCCGGTCGGTCACGACCCTCATCATCGACGAGATCCACGCGCTGGTGCCGACGAAACGCGGCGCCCACCTCGCCTTGTCCATCGAACGACTGGCGGCGCTGTGCCGTCGGCCCCCGCAGCGCATTGGTCTGTCGGCGACGCAGCGGCCGCTGGACGAAGTGGCGCGCTTCCTCGGCGGCGTGGATCGGCCGCTGTCCCAGCGTCGAAAGGCGACCGATCCGGAGGCCGAAATCGCGAGCGAGTTTTCCAGCCATCAAGGTGACGTGCCGTACCGCCCTGTGACGATTGTGGACGCCGGCACCAGGAAAGCGCTCAAGCTGACGATCGAGGTCCCGGTCGAGGACATGGCCCGCCTGACAACGGCCGACGAATTGCCGAGCGGTCCCGCATCTGTCGGCGATGAGCGCCCGTCGATCTGGGCAGCCATCCACCCGAGACTGCTCGAACTGATTCGGACGCACCGCTCCACGCTCATCTTCGTCAACAGTCGGCGTCTGTCGGAGCGGCTGGCCGGAGCGCTGAACGACCTCGCCGGCGAAATGCTGGTGCGCTCGCATCACGGATCGATCGCCCGCGAGCAGCGGGTCGAGGTCGAGGACCTGCTGAAAGCCGGCACGCTACGCGCCCTGGTCGCGACGTCATCGCTCGAGCTGGGCATCGACATGGGCGCGATCGATCTCGTCGTGCAAATCGAAGCGCCACCGTCGGTCGCCAGCGGGCTGCAACGCATCGGACGCGGCGGGCACCGAGCGAATGCGGTGAGCGAAGGTGTGATTTTTCCGAAATTTCGCGGCGATCTGGTGGCCAGCGCCGCGGTGGCCAAGGCCATGCGCGACGGCGCGGTCGAAGCCACGCGATATCCCCGCAACCCGCTCGACATCGTCGCCCAGCAGGTGGTTGCGATGGTGTCGATGGACACGTGGAAGACCGACGAGCTGTTCGCCACCATCAGGCGCGCAGCGCCGTTCGCCGAGCTCAGTCGCACGGTGTTCGAGGGCGTACTCGACATGCTGTCCGGCCGCTATCCGTCGGACGAGTTCGCCGAATTACGACCGCGTGTGACGTGGGATCGGCTCAAGGGAACCGTCTCGGCCCGCGAAGGTGCCAAACGGGTGGCCGTCGCCAACGGCGGCACTATTCCCGATCGTGGTTTGTTCGGGGTGTTCTTATCGGGCCACGATACCGTCCGGGGCGCCTCGCGAGTCGGTGAACTGGACGAGGAAATGGTGTTCGAGAGCCGCGTCGGAGAGACGTTCGTTCTCGGCGCCTCGTCGTGGCGGATCGACGAGATTACTCACGATCGCGTGCTCGTCTCGCCGGCGCCAGGTGAGCCGGGCAAGATGCCGTTCTGGAAAGGCGATCGGGCGGGACGGCCACTCGAGCTCGGGCTGGCCATCGGCCGGCTCATGCACGACCTGATTCGGCTGACCCCGGCCGCTGCAATCCATCGGCTGACCCGAGATCACGACCTCGACGTGCGAGCGGCGGAAAACCTGCTCGAGTACCTCCGTGACCAGATCGCGGTCACGCGCGTGCTTCCGGACGCCACCACGATACTCATCGAGCGCGTGCGGGACGAGCTGGGCGACTGGCGAATATGCGTGCTGTCTCCTCGCGGCGGCCGCGTCCACGCGCCATGGGCCATGGCCGCTGTGGCGAACATCCGGCAGCAGACCGGCATGGAAGTCCAGACGTTGTGGGGGGATGACGGATTCGTCGTGCGTTTCCCCGACGTGGATCGGCCGCCGGAGGCGAGTCTCCTGCTGCCAGATCCAGAAGAAGTCCAGGCGCTCGTCGTACGCCAGCTTGGCGCGACCGCGCTGTTCGCGGCAAAGTTTCGTGAGAACGCGGCACGGTCGCTGCTCCTGCCCAAGCGTCGCCCGGGCATGAGAGCCCCCCTGTGGCAACAGCGCAAGCGCGCCGCCGATCTGCTCGCGGTGGCGTCCCGGTACGGATCGTTCCCGGTACTGCTCGAGACGTACCGCGAATGTTTGCGCGATTTCTTCGACATCCCGGCCCTCGTGGCGACGCTCGCTGACGTTCAGAGCCGGAAAGTCCGGACCGTCACGGTCGATTCCGAGAAGCCATCCCCATTCGCCGCTTCGTTGCTCTTCAGCTACGTCGCCAGCTTCCTGTACGACGGCGACGCGCCGCTGGCCGAGCGGCGGGCGCAGGCGCTTGCCGTCGACCAGGGACAGCTGCGCGAGCTGCTGGGCGACTCGGAGCTTCGCGAACTGCTCGACGCCGAATCGATCGACTCGGTTGAACAGCAGCTGCAGCGCCTCCATCCGCATCATCGGGCCAGGAGCGCTGATGGCGTGCACGACATGCTGCTTGCAATTGGCGACCTCACGGAAGACGAGCTTGCCAGACGGGTGGCGCCTCCCGACGATGCCGGCAACGCCAGGGTAGCGGGCATCATCGACGCCCTCGTCGCCGACCGCCGGATCCTGGCCGTGCCGATCGCGGGTGAGGCACGTTTCATCGCAGTCGAAGACATCGCCCGCTATCGCGACGGTCTGGGGGCAGCGCTGCCGAGCGGCCTGCCGGAATCTCTGTTGCAGCCTGTCAGGGATCCAATCGGAGACGTCGCGTTGCGATACGCGCGCACCCATGCTCCCTTCCCCGCGCGCGCCTTTGCCGCACGCTACGGGCTGGGCCCGGCCATCGCGGAGTCGATTCTGATCCGGCTCGTCAGCGAGGGCCGACTCGTCGAAGGTGAATTTCGCCCCGGCGGCTCGGAGCGCGAATGGACGGATCCGGGAGTCCTCCGGATGCTCAGGAGCCGCTCGCTCGCGAAGCTCCGCCACGAAGTGGAACCGGTCGACCCAGCGGTGCTCGGGCGTTTCGTGACGACGTGGCACGGCGTTGTGAGGCGCCGGCGCGGCACCGATGCGCTGCTGGACGCCATCGAACAGCTGCAGGGCGCGCCACTGCCGGCCTCGATTCTCGAGACAGAGATCCTCATCGCTCGAATCGACGCCTACGATCCGGCAGATCTCGATGCCGTGACAGCCGCCGGAGAAGTGGTATGGGTCGGCTTGGAACCGTTGGGCGATCGTGACGGTCGTGTGGCCCTGTACCTCGCGGACCATGCGCCGAAACTGCTGACACCGCCAATTGGTGCCAACATCGATCGCGATCTGAAGGCGCCCGACACAGACTCACTCGAGACGAGGATTGCGCAGTACCTGGCACAGCATGGCGCATCGTTCTTCGCCTCACTTCATGAGGCGACCGGCGGCGGCTACCCGGCCGACACGGTCGATGCGCTCTGGAACCTCGCATGGCAGGGAATCGTGACCAACGATACTTTCCATGCGCTGCGCGCCTTCACGCGCGCGGATCCGAAGACCACGAAAGCGCGGCGACGGGAGACGGGCGGCTTCCGTTCTCGTCGTCTCGCGCCTCCTTCCGCCGAGGGACGATGGACGTTGGTTCGGCCGGGAACACGGAGAGAGGACGCCACCGTGTGGTCGGCGGCCGTCGCCCAGCAACTCCTCGCCCGTCACGGCGTCGTCACACGTGAGAGCCTCTCGGCAGAATCAGTTCCGGGAGGGTTCGGGACCGTCTATCCGGTACTGAAGGCTCTCGAGGAGGCGGGCCGCGTCCGCCGCGGCTACTTCGTCGCGGGCCTGGGCGCTGCCCAGTTCTCGTTACCCGGCGCTCTCGATCTGCTGCGCTCGTTGCGGGATGGCGGAGACAACGAGACCCCCGAAGTTGCCGTGCTCGCAGCGACCGATCCGGCCAACCCGTACGGCGCCACGTTGAAATGGCCCGCTTCGGTGGAGGGACGCGCTCCCGCGCGAACGGTTGGCGCGACGGTGATCCTCGTGGACGGCGCCTTGGGCGCGTATCTTTCCCGTGGCGACCGACATCTGAAGACCAGCCTGCCCGATCAGGAGCCGCAGCGCTCGCGCGTCTGCCGCGCGGTCGCACGCGCCCTGATCGAGCGCGCCAGAACAGGCGGCGACTCGCCTCGAGGGATGCTCATCGAGGAGATCGACGGCGTGCCACCGGCTGCGCACGTTCTCGCTCCCTGTCTGGCCGAGGCGGGCTTCATTGGAGGTGCGCTGGGATTCCAGGCAACGTTTCGGAGGAACGTCTAGCGTGTCGTGGAGGCCGCCGCCGGAGGGCGACATCGCAAATCGTGGATAATCGACGGGTGACCAGCTCGAACCGTCGCCACATCCACCTCTGCCTGGTGCTCGTCGCGCTGCTGTTCGGCGGCATCGTCGAGGTGGGGCACGTCCAGGCGCCCCCGACGTTTGCCGCGCGCGTCGCCCAGCTGTCCGAGCCCGGCGGCTACTTCGACACCGACAATCTCATCTCGAACGAACGCTCGTACCTGCACGTCGTACCGGCACTTCGAGATGCCTCGCTGCGTGGCGGCGCATATGTCGGCGTCGGACCCGACCAGAATTTTTCGTATATCGCACAGGTCAGGCCGTCCATCGCCTTCATCGTGGATCTGCGACGCGATAACCTGCTGCTGCACCTGTTGTTCAAGGCGATGTTCGCGATGTCGAACACGCGCGCCGAGTATCTCAGCCTGCTGTTTGGCCGCCCCGTGCCCCTCCCGGTCCAGACGTGGCGGAACGCCGACCTCGACAAGATCGTCGAGCATCTGGAGGGTGTGAGGCTCCCGGAGCCTGACCTCGCAGATCTCCGGGCACGGGTGGATGCCAGGATCAAGTCATTCGGGGTGGCGCTGTCCGACGCCGACTTCGTCACAATCAACCGTTTTCACCGCAGGTTCATCACTGCGGGGCTTCCCCTCAAATTTCAGACCACCGGTCGCACGCCCCAGAGTTACTACCCGACGTACCGGGAGCTTTTACTCGAGACAGACCGACAGGGACGGCGGGCGAGCTTTCTCGCCGAGGAGGCCGATTTCCAGTTCGTCAGGTCGCTGCAGCAGCGCGATCTGGTCATCCCTGTCGTCGGCGACCTGGCGGGACCGACGGCGCTGACCGAAATCGGCCGTGTCATGGAGTCTCGCGGCGATCGCCTTTCCGCGTTCTATGCGTCCAACGTCGAGTTCTATCTCTTTGCCGACGGACGGTTTCCCGTGTTCGTGCAGAACCTCGCCCGCCTGCCCCACGCCGATCACAGCCTCATCATCCGTTCGGTGTTTGGCGGCCTCGGGCAATCGGCCCCGGGCTATTACAGCAGCTCACTGGTACAGCCGGTGGACGAACTGCTGCGAGGGTATGCGGAGGGGCGTTTTCGCGGGTATGCGGAACTGACGGTCGCCAGATCCCGCTGAGGGTTCTTTTTCCATGGCTGCTACTTCGTCGTTCGATGTCACGTCGACCATCGATTTTCAGGAGGTCGACAACGCGCTCAACCAGGCCAGGAAGGAAGTCGGCCAGCGCTACGATTTCAAGGGCGCGACCGCCGAGATCACACTGAGCCCGGCCGACAAGACGCTCACGCTGGTCGCAGATGACGAGTTCAAGATGAATGCGTTGTGGGAAGTCGTGCAAATCCGGCTCGTCCGGCGGAACGTGCCGGTCAAGAATTTCAAGGAGACGACGAGCGAGCCGGCGGCCGGGGGCAAAGTGCGCCGCGTCATCGCGATTCAGCAGGGCATCCCTATCGAAGCAGCCCGCGAGATCGTGAAATTCATCAAAGAACGAAAGCTCAAGAAAGTGCAGGCGTCCATCCAGGCGGATCAGGTCCGGGTCTCCTCGGCGTCAAAGGACGATCTGCAGACCGCCATGGCCGCGCTACGCGAACAGGATTTCGGTGTAGCCCTCCAGTTCGGCAATTACCGGTAACCAAGTCATTCTTTGTTGCCGTTCTTCTTCTCTTTGAACTCGACCGCTTTGGCGTTGGCCGGGTCGATCTGGGCGATCTGGTCGGCGATTCGATCGGTTTTTCGATCGAATGGCACGCCGACGTCGTAGCTGATTTCTTCGTCCGAGGTCGCGCGCAGCCTGTAGTCGAGCCGGCCGCGCGAGAGATACTGCTCCACCTTCGATTTGAGCTGTGATGGATCCTTCGCTTTGATCTCCAGGGAGAACGCACGCGACGCCTTCGGCTCGAACGATTCGATGACGCCCAGGACACCCATCACGAACATGGTCGCGAAAATGGCGAGCATCCAGAGACCCACGCCCGCCGCGAGCCCGACCGCCAGCGTCGAGAGCATCACGCCGGCGTCCTTGGGATCCTCGATCTTCGAGCGGTATCGCACCAGGCCGGCTGCGCCCACGATCCCGAAGGCGCGAGCCAGGCTGGCGCCTACAACCAGCATCACAACGGCCCCGACAATCGCCAGGATGATCTGGGTTTCGACGACGTGAACCTGGCGTGCTGGCGTACCGCGTCGACGCGGTCGCATGGCAAGGACCAGGGCGAGGCCCGCAGCGAGCGGGAGCCGGGTCGCGGCGTGTCTCAGCTGGTCGAGCTGCGTGGAGCGGTCCGGCGTGTTCTGAGGGTCCGCGCGTTGTTGGTCAACCAGCTGTTCTTGCGCAAGAACGATGGCGCCGCTCGGCCATCCCACGGGTGTCAGCAAGAGCACCAACAGGGCCGCCCGTCGAAGCCGCGTGGCGCATGCTTTGAACATCGGTAGCTGAAGCAGCAAGTACGCTGCCAGCTCGTCTTTCGCTATCGCTACGGACGAGATTGAAACCGGGCGTCCGGCTTGCATTACGGATGAGCGGTGGCGCCAGCCTGCACGCCAGAATCGACCTACCGACTGCAGTTCAACAAGTCGTTTACCTTCGCGCACGCGACGGCAATCGCGGATTACCTCCAGCGGCTGGGGATCAGCGACTGCTATGCGTCCTCCTACCTCGCGGCTGTGCCCGGCAGCACCCATGGTTACGACGTGGCCGATCCGGGCCGGCTCAACCCCGAGGTGGGCACCGAGGAGGAGTACTGGGCCTGGATCGAGGCGCTGCGCGGCTGCGGGATGGGACATGTGCTCGATCTGGTGCCGAATCACATGGGGATCGCGCAATCCGCGAACCCGCTGTGGCAGGATGTTCTCGAGAACGGCCCCAGCTCGCGGTTCGCCCATTTCTTCGACATCGACTGGCATCCCGTCAAAGACGAACTCGCCGACAAGGTCCTCATTCCGATTCTCGGCGACCAGTACGGGGCCGCTCTCGAGAACCAGGAGCTTCGGCTCGCCTTCGATCAAAAGACCTTCGTCGTTCGCTGTTACGACAACAGCCTTCCGGTCGCACCCGATACTTTCTCGGCGATCTTCGGCGGTGCGCACCTGGAGGCATGGCTCGCGGCCCATCCCGGCGCCGACGCCGAGGAGCTCCAGAGCATTCTCACCGCCAGCCGGAACCTGCCGTCCCGAAGCTCGCGCGATCCCGAACACATAGCGGTCCGTGCGCGCGAAAAGGAGGTCATCAAGCGACGGCTTGGCGCGCTGGCGACGGCGAGCCCTGACGTCGGCCGCCTGATCGAGGCCAGCGTCGACCGATTCAACGGCGTGAGCGGTCAGCCGCGCAGCTTCGACGAGCTCGATCGGCTGTTACATGAGCAGTCGTATCGTCTGGCGCACTGGCGCGTGGCATCGGAGGAAATCAACTACCGCCGGTTCTTCGACGTCAACGAACTTGCGGCGCTGCGGATGGAGGATCCGGTGGTCTTCGAGGAGGTGCATCGCTTTGCGCTGGATCTGATTCAGCGGGGCGCCCCCACCGGGTTGCGCATCGATCACGTCGACGGCCTGTTCGATCCGGCCGAGTATCTGCGCCGGCTGCAGGCGCGCTGCGGCGAGGGCTTCTATATCGTCGTGGAGAAGATTCTCGGTGCCGGCGAGCGCTTGCCTGAGGAGTGGCCCGTCGCAGGCACGACCGGCTATGAATTCGCCGCCGTCGTCAACAACCTGTTCGTGGACCGTCGCAATGAACGGGCCTTCGACGATGTCGCGGCGCGGTTCGTCCGCGAGCGTCGTTCGAGACTGACGTTCCAGGATTTGGCCTACCGCTGCCGGAAGCAGATCATGCACGAGACGATGTCGGGCGACATCAACTCGCTCGGGCATCGGCTGAACCTGTTTTCCGAACGAAACAGGCACTTCAGAGACTTCACGCTCTACAGCCTGATCTCGACGCTCAAGGAAGCGATCGCATGCTTCCCCGTCTACCGCACCTACGTCACCGAAACGGAGCCGGTCCGTGACCAGGATCGACAGTACATCGCCGAGGCGATCAGGTCGGCAAAGCGGCGGGCACCGAGTATTCCGGCGCTCGTATTCGACTTCGTGGAACGTCTGCTGTTGAAACAGACGTCGGTCTCCGCGCCCGACGAGGCCGCCGAGCGCGCGCTCTTCATCGGCAAGTTTCAGCAGATTACCAGCCCGGTGGCCGCGAAGGGGATCGAGGACACGGCGCTCTATCTCTTCCCGAGGCTGCTGTCGTTGAACGAAGTGGGCGCCGATCCGACGTGCTTCGGGCTGGACCCCTCGATCGTGCACGACTGGTTTCTGCGACGACTACGTGACTCTCCATCGGGGCTGTCGGCCACGTCGACGCACGACAGCAAGCGCGGAGAGGACGTGCGGGCGCGGCTGAACGTGCTGTCGGAAATTCCTGGAGCCTGGACCCCCGCTGTGCTGAAATGGCGGTCGCTCAACCGACGCTTCAAGAGTGAGGTCGGCGGGATTTCTGCACCGGATCCCAACGAGGAGTATCTGCTGTATCAGACGCTCATTGGCGCGTGGCCCTTCAATTTTTCGCTGGGGGAGGTGCGCGACCAGGCCGAGCCCGACGACTTCGTCGAACGAGTGAGCGCCTACATGGTGAAGGCGCTGCGCGAATCGAAGGCGCACACCAGCTGGATCAATCCCGACGCCGACTACGAGCGGGCGGTGCTGCGGTTCGTGAGCGCCCTGCTGGATCCGCGGCGTGCGCCGGCATTCCTCGAGGCATTTCTCCCCTTCCAGGCGCGCGTGGCCGAGTTGGGCATCTACAACAGCCTGGCGCAGCTGCTGATCAAGATTACGGCACCCGGCGTGCCCGACTTCTATCAGGGAACGGAGCTGTGGGATTTGCGCCTCGTCGATCCCGATAATCGCCGCCCGGTCGACTACGATTTCAGACGCCGGATGCTGGAATCCATCACGACCGAGCAGAACGGGGACGATCGAGCGGTGGCGGCCCAGCTGCTCGAATCCCGGCGCGACGGGCGGATCAAGATGTTCGTCACGGCGCGCGCGCTGGCGGCCCGACGCCGCCTCCGCGGTGTCTTTGCCGGTGAGTACGTCCCACTGCGCACGTTCGGGACGTGTCGCGACTCGCTGTTTGCCTTCGCTCGACGGAGCGGCACCGAGTGCGCCGTGACGTGCGTGCCGCGACTCCTGGCGTCGATGGTGCCCGACGCGTCGGGTTCGTCCTCGCCGCCGCTCGGAAGCGTCTGGTTGGACACACGCGTGGAACTGCCGGGCGGGACCGCATCCAGTTTCCGCGACGTCTTCACGGGAACAAGATTCGACACCAGCATCGAGGGGGGAACGACGACTCTTCCGGCAGCCGCGGTGTTCGCGCAGTTCCCGGTTGCCCTGCTCGTGGCCGAGTGATGACGCTGACCGAATATCTCACCCTCATCGGGGCCGTATTCGTCGCCTGGTTCATCCTGGTGGTCCTGTTCGCCCCTCACATTCCGTACTACGTGGCGGAACCGGTCGATCCGTGCAGCGTGGACTTCGTCCGGACGCTCGAGGCGACCTGCAACACGTCGCTGTCACAACACAACCGGATCGAGATCTTCACGAACGGAAACAACTTCTATCCCGCGATGCTCGACGCCATCCGCCGCGCCGAGGATACAGTGAACATGGAGTGCTACATTTTCAGAACAGGAGAGATCGCCGATCGCTTCATCGAGGCGCTCTCCGAGCGAGCGCGTGCCGGCGTCCAGGTCACGCTGGTGGTCGATGCCGTTGGCGCGCTCGGCTCGTTCAACGTGATTGCCAGCCGCCTGCGCTCAGCGGGTTGTCGCGTCGAGAAATACCAGAGTCTTCGCTGGTATCGTCTGCACAGGCTCAACAACCGGACCCACCGCGAGCTGCTCATCGTGGACAGCCGCGTCGCATTCGTGGGCGGCGCCGGTGTCGCCGACTGGTGGGCGCGGTCGATGGACGGGAAGCCGATGTGGCGCGACATGATGGCGCGGATAGAAGGGCCGGTCGTCGCCAACATCCAGGGGGTCTTCGCAGAAAACTGGCTCGAGTGCTGCGGCGAGATCCTCACGAGCACCCGGACGTACCAGCCGCATCGCAGCGCCGGCAGCAGCCCGGCGCTGGCCATCAAGAGCTCCCCCTCCGATCGCGCGACCGTCTCACGAGTGCTCTTTCAGATGCTCGTCGAGTCGGCGACCCGGCGCGTCCTGATCGAGACGCCGTACTTCCTGCCAGACCGGGCGTTCCGCCGCGCGTTTTCCCGGACGGCGGTTCGGGGGGTCGAGGTCGCCGTCATCCTTCCGGGGCCGGACACCGATCAGCGCTGGGTGCGATTGGCCAGTCGCCGCCTGTACGGACCGCTGCTGAGACATGGAGTCCGCGTGTTCGAGTACGGACGCGGGATGACACACGTCAAGGCCCTTCTGGTGGACGACATGTGGACCGTCATCGGCACCACGAATGTGGACAACCGGTCGTTCGAACACAACGACGAGGTCAACGTCGCGGTGCGCGATCGCGACGTGACGGCGCGGCTGACATCGGATTTCATGGACGATCTTCGCGTGAGCCGCGAGATCACGCTCGCAGAGTGGGAAGGCCGCCCGGTGTGGGAAAAACTCCTGGGGACCGTCGCGTGGATACTCGAGCGCCAGCAGTAGCCAGCCTCACCGTCTCTCTTCGGGGATAGCCGCTGTCCAGATCCGGATCTCCTCCTGGGTCATCGGACCCATCGGCTCTTCGCGCCCATCCCGGTACTTGAGGCGTTCGATATCGTGGAGAAACTGCTCGCGCGACAGCAGCGTCCCGTAGCAGACGTCGTTGTTCGAATTCGGACGACTGACGCTCAGCCGCCGCAGCAGCTCGTCCATCACCCACGCCGGGATGCTGTGACGCTTATCGGGGTACACGAACCCGAAGAGGATCAGATGGCTCAGAAGGACCCGCCAGTGGTCGCCGAACCGCATCAACAACCGTGGCCAGTCGAGCGACGGCCCCTTCTCGCGCAGCAGGTGGAGCACGTCGGCTCCGTCGAAGCGTTCGCGCTCCTGAATGAATGCCTTTGACCAGATGATTTCCTCGACCGGCGAGACGCGCACGATCAACCCCAGGATGTCGGCTTTGGACGCATGCTCGAACCAGAGGTCGTCCACACGGGCGACGCCATTGCCCGAGCTGAAGATCACGTCCATGAAGGAATGGTCGCGGTGGATCTTGCCGAGCCAATGGGGAAACGGCATCTCGGTCCGATAGCCCGCCTGCGAGAACGCCTCGAGAACGCGGGGACAGTCGGCCGGGCGCACGAAGACGTCGATGTCCTTGGTATCGCGCGGCACGTGCGAGTGATGGGAGAAAGCAAACGCGCCGCCCACGAGGAACGGGATGCCGGTCTCCTCGAGGTACTTCAGGGCGTCCATGTAGAAAGCGGCAGCCGGATCATGTATCGCGCGAGCGGTTCCGGTTTCCATAGGGTCCTCTGTGTCCGCGCGGCTCAGCCGCGCCTCTCTCCCGAGCGGCGCTCCGAAACGACATCACCCACGGGCTGCGCGGGGACCTCGCGCAGCGGACTGGAAGAAGTGGAACGGGCGGGAACGAGCGGGGCTCGGTCGGCGACGGGCTCTCCAGTCTGGATTTCGAAGAGACGGAAGGGCGGTCGATCGGAGAACAGTCGCGTCAGCAGGGGAATGGAAACGTTGTAAACCGGGACACCTGTGGTCGTGGCGCCCTGCGGCTGCCCTCGATGGGCGTGCCCGTGGACGACGAGCGAGACGGGATAGCGATTGAGCGGCTCTTCGAGGCGGCTCGAGCCGAGGAACGGATAGATTTCGAGTGGCTCGCCTTCGACCGTTCCCTGGACCGGTGAATAGTGCAACAGCGCGAGCAGATGCCTCGTCCTCAGACGCGCCAGGGCAGCCTCCAACTTCAATGCCTCGTCGACGGCCTCCCGGACAAACTGCTTGATGATGTGTTCACCCCACGGCCCGAGAGCCCGCTTCCCGAAGCCGCCACCGAACCCCTTGACACCGGCAATGCCGATGCCGTGGGTTTCGTGCGCGTCGCCGTCGAGCACCACGATGCCCGCGTCCGCGAGAATCTGCCGAACCTCGTCCCCTTTGCCCGACTCCACGTCGTGGTTGCCGAGGACCGCGACCGTCGGTACCGGGACACCACTCAGCTCGCGCGCCAGGACCCGCGCCTCGTCCGGCAGCCCGTAATCGGTGAGATCGCCGGCAATCAAGAGGACATCCGCCGCATCGGCCGCCTTTGCGAAGAGCGGGTGAAAGACGCCCTTCGAGGTCTTCGAGCAGTGGAGATCGCCGAGAGCGGCCACGCGTACCAACCCTGTCACGGAAAAATGCCAAACAAGAGTTGAGCCAAGTGGTTGTATCGATGAGCTGTGGTATACGGACGAGCTGGATGATCCGCGGCGAGCTACCTCTGCGACATCCGGAACTCTTCCGGCGACCGAAAATGGGCCTTCTCGCGACGAGCGAGTTCGGCAACCACGTCCTGCGACAGCGTCCAGTCGGCGGCTGCGTCGCGCCGCAGCTCCTGGTCCGACCACAACGCCCGCATCAGACCGCTGGCAGAGTGTCGTGATGTTCCAAGAAGGAGGTGGCCAATTTCATGGGCGATGGCGCGCCCGAGCAACAGCGGCATGCCCATCCTGGTCCGAAGAGCGGCGGACGCGATGCGATCCGCGAACACCGTGGCAAGCGTGCCCGATCCCGATCCGATGTCGACGACGGAATAACCGAGCGAGCCGGCAGCTGCGGTTCTGGGGGCTTGCGCAATGCGCAGCAGGATGTGCGGCGCGCCAGGCTCGTCGGCGCAGCCGGCTGAACAATCTTGCCAGTCGAGGACGAGACCGGCCTCGCGCAGGATGGCGCCAGCCGCCGCCTGCGCAACCGACATCTCGTCGCCCGACAACCCGGTGAGATCGAAGGTTCGAACGACCAGCGTTGCGGCAGCGGCGTCGGCGGCGGTGGCCAGCATGATGAGCAACGCTCCAGCGACTCTGAGTGGCGTGTGCATGACACGGCCACTTTGCGGCGGCGGGTCTGCTACCTCAATGACGCCACGGTGACTTGAGGTGAAATGTAGGCGACTCGCTATCCGCTTGATCGCTGGCGAGTTGCACGATGGGATGACGGGATCCCGTTGGCGCGCGTCGTATTCACATCTAGTCCAATAAAGGATTGGACTGGTATTTTCCGGGGCCCCGGATCATCCTTAGGCCTGAGACCGGCCATGAACATGACATCTGGGGGTGAGGCCAGAGATCTCTTCCGGTTCGGCCGTTTCGAGCTCGACGTCCGATCGGCCGAGCTGCGCAAGGACGGCATCCGTATCCGATTGCAGGGGCAACCATTCGATGTGCTGGTGATGCTGCTGCAGCGACCGGGCGAAGTGCTCACGCGCGAAGAGCTCCGCCGACAGCTTTGGCCGGAGGGAACGTTCGTGGACTTCGAGCACGGGCTCAACGCCGCCGTCAAGCGTCTGCGCGCGGCCCTCGGCGACAACGCCGAGCGGCCGAGATTTGTCGAAACGCTCCACCGGCGTGGTTACCGCTTCATCGGTCCGCTCGAGTCATCGTTGACTCCCGCCCCGGGCGACGCCGTCCGGGCTGGCAGTAACGGAAATCACAAGAGACGACTCGCGGTGCTGCCGTTTGCGACGCTGTCCGGCAGCGCCGACCACGACTACTTCACCGAAGGTCTGCGCGAGGAAATGATCACGCAGCTCGGTCGGTTGTGCGCCGGACGACTGGGCGTCATCGGCCGGACCTCGTCCACCCTCATTCAGCGCACGGCTACGCG
>Ga0247825_10000183_pt1 | contig 37477 bp, 33 predicted proteins | sample 13C_Vanillin_Day_FD_194413 | JGI IMG/M metagenome (GOLD analysis project Ga0247825, IMG submission 194413) | Soil microbial communities from agricultural site in Penn Yan, New York, United States - 13C_Vanillin_Day48 | ecosystem: Environmental > Terrestrial > Soil > Agricultural land | place... | reverse complement strand
TGCCCGACAGCGCCTTGAGCGTCGCGAGCACCGCATTGAGCACCGGCTCGTTGATGCGCGCCACCGGCGCGACGCCCTCGCGCGCCACCGTGAGATTGGCGAACACGCTGCCGCGCGACAGCACCTCGGACGCCCGCGCCCGCACCGTCCCCTCGATCGCGTCCCACCCGGGCGGCAGCCGCAGCTTCAGATCGAGCCCCTTGGAATTGACCGACTTGATCTCCCATGACCAGGCATAGGTTCCGGCGACGCCGTGTCCGCGCGCAAAGCCGGTCATGCTCGAGAGCGCCATCCGATTTCCGAATCCGTTGCCCGAAAAATTTGCCGGACCTTAGTGCATTTTGTGCAGGCGCCGAAAGCGATTTCCCCTCCGGCCCACAACCCCCAATCCCAAGGACATCGCCCGGCGGCTCAGATACCGCCGTCGCCGATGATCGTGTACGGCGCCCAGAACAACGGATGCGCGTAGGCGAACACGGTCTTGCCGTCGGGGCCCGTGAAGCCAGGCCCGTCCATGAGCGCCGTCATCGCCTGCCGAAGTGCCTCGCCGCGCGACAGCTTCTGGTCCGCGTTCTGGCGGCGGAACAGATCGGTCGTGAGATCGCGCGCTGACTGCGAATGCACCGACCAGTTGGTGACGAGCAACGCGCGCGTTCCCGCATAGAAGAACGCCCGCCCGAGCCCAGACGCTGCCTCGGCGCCCGCCCCCGCTCCCGAACCGGTGTTGCAGGCCGACAGCACCACCCAGTCGGCGTCAAGCCGGAGCGCGAGTATCTCCTCCATCGTGAGCAAGCCGTCGCCCTCCGACCCCGACACATCGGGCGCCGACAGCGCCAATGCAGGCTGTGTCAGACCGTTCAACTCGCCGGGCACCAGGCCATGCGTCGCGAACACGATGACCTTGTAGCGCGACAGGTCAGTCTCCTTGACCGCCCGCTCATTCGCCTTCACGCCAAGCTGCACCACCTTTGAAGGATCCGCTTCGAGCGCGAGCGCAATAGAGCGCAGTTCTTCGGCCGTATCCGGAAGCCGCGGTAGCAACGCCAACTCGGCACTGTCCACGCCTTCGAGCTGCGGCGAAGCGCGCCGCTTGAGCGGCACGCCGCGCGTGTTCGCCATGGCCAGTTGAATTCCAGTGTCGATAGCCTTGTCGTCCGCGGCCGCCTCCATCTGCTCCTTGCTGAAGAACGGATCGCCGAAGCCGATCATGCGCTCGCGCTCGGCCGCACCCGCCGGAATCTGCCGCAACGTCCGCAGCGCCGCGGCCGACGGCACCATCGTCACCGAATGGGTGCGGGCGAGCCATGGCACGCCGCGATAGGCGGCGAACGTCGTTTCGGTGTCCTTGATCTCCGCGGGTGCGGTCGGCAACAGCGACAGCGGCAACAGCCCGAGCGCGCCGTTAGTGACGACGATGAGCTGCTTCGACTGTTTCCAGCCGGCTTCGACCGGCTTGAGCAACAGCGTGTAGAGTTCGTAGGCGAGCTTGAGATCGAATGCCGGAATATCCGAGATCGACTGTGCCTGCGGCTCGAGCGCCTCGCGCAGCTTGCGGATTTTCGATTCCAGGTCGCCTGCCGTCGCCGAAATTGCGGCGAACGCCATCGCGCCGTCCTTCGGCACCGCCCAGACGAAACTCGCCTCGCGGCCGAAATAGAACGACAGCAGCGCTTCGCCGGATTTCAGCGTCGCCTTGATCTGATCGACCGAAGGCGGCTTGGGATCGATCAGGTCGGCATACGCCGGGAACCGCTTCGCAATATCTGCCCGCAGCCGGTCGCGGTCCGCCCGCAACGTATTGATCGACGCCCGCAGCGCCTGCACGCCTTTTTCGTCGCGCTCGTGCGAAGCGAGCGACAGCACATTGTTGAGCGTGCCGAGCTGGGCGTTGACCTGCTTCACCAAGTCCTGTTCCTGCCGGACCACGTCGGCGAGCGCGGGGTCCTTCACAAGCATACGCGCGCTGGAAGCTGCCAGCGCCTGCTGCACCGAACGGCCGCGGATCGCGTCGGCCAGCGCGAAGGTTTCGGTCGCGACATCGCCGCCGCCGCGCTGATGGTCGAGCAGCGCTATGTAGGCCTCGACGATATTCTGCAGCCGGTTGCTCTTGGCTGCGACCACGGTGGTGTCGTCATCGTCGGCGTTTTCGCGCGCCGATGCCATCAGCACCGGGATAGCCGTGCGGAACTCGCGCGCCGCCTCGGCATCCTTGCCGGCTTTCATCAGGCCGATGGCGAGCGTGCCGCGCGCCGAAGCCGTGTCGAAATGCCGCTCGCCGACCCGGCTGATCTCGCGCTTGAGGAGCGCCTGCGCCGCGGCGATACCGGCGTCGATCTGGCCGCCCGCGTAGAGCGAATAGATGCGAGCGCCGTTGATCTCGAATACCTGCCGGCGGTTCGGCTCCCATTTGGCGATGACCTTGTCGAGCTGGCCGAACACCGCCAGCGCCTCGGCCGGCTTGCGCTGCAGGTTCAGCATGCCGGCCAAGTTGGAGAGCAACTGCGCAGTGATATACGCGTCGTGCGCGATGCCGATCGTTTCGTTGACTTCGAGCGAGACGCGGGCAAGCTTCTCGGCTTCGGCATAGCGCCCCTGCTCAACTAGCACGTCCGCCAAGCCCATGATGAAGCGCGGCGTCATCGGGTGATATTTGCCCTCCGCCTTCAGGCGGGACAGCAGCACGCGGCGCGCATCGGCCTCCGCCTCGGCAAGGCGGCCCTGCCGCGCCTTCATGCGCGCCTGCCCCAACGCGAGAAAATCCGCCGAACGCAAGATCTGGCTTTCCGGAGGCGGATTTTTGGTACTCATCATCAATGACTTGAGTCCGCCGCGCAGACGCTGCTCGGCGAGCCGGAATGAGCCTTCCGCATCACGGAATTGTCCGCGAGCTTCAAAAATCATGGCACGATGGGATTCGACGATGGCTTCCCAGTTTTGCCCGAGCCCAGGATAAGACGCGCGCCAGCCGGGCATACCGCTGGTCCTGGCTTCGACAATAAGCGCCATGTTCCGTCGCAAATAGGCTTCGGCCTGGGCGACATCGCCCATCTGCAGATAAATCGACGCGATCTGCCGGTTGGAGTCGAACTGATAACCCTTGGCGCCGGGTCCATCCATTTCGCGTCCCTGGCGCACGAAAATTTCCAGGGCACGCTTGGGATCGCCGGCCGCGGAATATTGCAGCCCGGCAAACTGCATCAGGCGACCGAGCTGGTTGAGTTCCACGGCGCCGCGCGCGGTTTCCAGCGCCTTGTTGGCATCCGCGATGGAGTCGTTCAACCGGCCAAGAAACGAACGGGCCTGTCCGCGTTCGTAATAAAAACGCGCCAGCTTGTCGCGCGCGAGACCGCTGGGGGGATGCGCGTCGGCTGCGGCCCTGATCTTTTCGATCTTCTGCGGGTCCGGCTTTTCGCTGTCGAGAATGGCCGTGATATCGGCGATGGTGCGCGGCGGCGCGACGAACACCACCGGAGCGGCCGGACCTGCAGCCGGTGCAACCTCCACTTCCTTGGGCACCGGGGCCGCCACGTTGGCGCGGCCATTGGCGGCGTTGAGCGCCGCGATCACGCAGGCGCGAACCTTCGGGGTGGCCTGGGCGCGACATGCTTCGAGATCGCCGTTGCGGTTCCCGCCCATGCAGGCCTGCACGATTGGCCGGCCGACCGTGTTGCGGCAATTCTCGATCGCCTGTTCCTTGGTGAGAGCCAAGCCATGACTTGTGCCGGCCAGCGCGATTACCGCCGCCGTCGTTGCCGTCTTGAACCGATCGATGCGATTCATTGCCGATCCCCAGCTTGCTCGCGACCCGAATCTATACATCGCGTTCCGGCGATTATGTAGCATCTGCGGTCCGATCTCGACCCTTGCCATGGGGAGATTCGCCGCCGAATATCGGTTTCCTCAGGGAGGGGATGGAATCGGCCGATGAAAATATCCGCGATCATAACATGCCTGATTGCCGCAGTCGGGATCGATGCCCGGGCGGCCCTCGCCCAATCAAAGCCAGTGATCCTGATCACGGCGGAAGAAAGCAATCTCGGCGCGGCGCCATCGCAGGACCTGACGTTTCGTGCAGGCGTATCGCGAGGCCCTTCGATCACCGTGATCTCGCCGAAGCCCAACGACACCGGCTTGCAATCGCCCATTCGCCTGCAACTGAAATTCGAAGGACGCGGCGGTGCGCAGATCGACGCGGACTCGCTCAAGCTCACCTACGTCAAGAAGTCCGCGGTCGACCTGACCGAACGCGTGAAGGCGTTTGTGAAGCCCGCGGGCATCGATCTTCCCGAAGCGGCTGTGCCGCCAGGCACGCATACGCTGCGCGCGGAGATCAAGGACAAGGGAGGCCGCGCCGGCTCGCTCACCTTCGTTGTCAAGGTGGCCAACTAACCGGGGGCTTTGCGCGATCATGCAGTGCCCCTTCTGCGCTGAGGACGTACGCGACGAGGCCTCCGTGTGCCGCCATTGCGGCAACGACCTGAAAATTCCAGAAGCGCTGATCACCGAGAACGAAGAGTTGAAGCAGCAGGTGCGCGATCTGCAGGCCGAGTGCGAACAACTCCTCGCCCGGCGAGCGCAGCGCAGGACAGCGGCCGGCGCCGGCTTGTTGCCGCGCGCACCGGACCAGTGATCGGCTCCGGTCATGGAATGTCCGTTCTGCGCAGAGGATTTCAACGACACGGCCCGGGTCTGCAAGAGTTGCGGCCGCGATCTGCGCCTTGTCCTGCCGATCATCGAGGAAAACCAGGAACTGATCCGCAAGGCTGGCGAGCTTCAATTGCGGGTCAACCGGCTGCGCGCCGCCGAAGCGCGGCAGGCCATGCCGCTGCAATTCTGGGCGCTTCACTTCGGCGTCTACCTGCTTGTGCCGATCGTGTTGCTGCTGATCGCCCACTACGTCATCACGATCATGTTCGACGTGCCGCTGCTCTATCTCCGGCTCGGCTCATTCGCGATCCCGCTGCCGTTCGGGTTCGTCCTGCTGATGTTCTCGCATCACGGGTTTCGCTGGTCGGCGCTGTATGGCGCGGTGGTCGGCGCCGTCAGCGTTGCCGGCATGCTGACGATCGTCGGCTTCGCCGACAACATCGCGATTCTGCCGGAAAACACCCGCGAATGGCGCGAGGTGTTTGAATACGCCGCCAGCATCATGCTGGCCTACGTGACGGGCAATGTGCTCGCGGCGCTGGCGCAGCGCATGGTGCCGAAAACCCTCGACGCGTCGAGCGCGCCGAGCCCGGCGGTCCTGCATGCCGTGCGTATCGTCGGCGGGCCCGCTGGCAGCCAGACGCTGCGCCGCCGCGCCCAGAAAATCTCCGACAATCTCGGGACCGTGGGAACCGCGCTCGGCGCGCTCGGCACCGCAGGCGCTTCGATTTTCGCGGGTCTTCGCGCGCTTCTCGGCGACGGATCCTGACCGGCGACGCCCGATCCGGCCGCGCTATCGCGTGCGCGGCGCCACCGCCGGCTGCGCCGCGCCGCGCGCCTGCTGCTCGGCGGCGCGAAGCCGCGCCACGTGCCGCTGGTGCTGCTCGTAGGTGTCGGAGAAGGCGTGACCGCCGGTGCCGTCGGCGACGAAGAACAGTTCCTTGGTGCGCGCCGGATTGGCCGCGGCTTCCAGCGAGGCGCGGCCGGGATTGGCGATCGGTCCGGGCGGCAGCCCCTCGATCGTGTAGGTGTTATAGGGCGTCGGCTGCTCGATCTCGCTGCGCATGATCGGCCGGCCGAGCGCGCCTTTGCCGCCGACCAGGCCGTAGATGATGGTCGGATCGGATTGCAGCTTCATCTTCTGGCGCAGCCGGTTGACGAACACCGCGGCGACGCGGGTGCGCTCCTCCGGCTTGCCGGTCTCCTTCTCGATGATCGAGGCGAGCGTCACGAGCTGCTCCGGCGTGCGGATCGGCAGGTCGGGGCTGCGGCGCTCCCAGACCTCCTGCAGCACGCGCTTGTGGTCCTGCTGCATGCGGCGGACGATCTGTTCGCGCGTCATGCCGCGGGTGAAGCGATAGGTCTCCGGCAACAAAGTGCCCTCGCGCGGCACGTCGCGGATATTGCCGGTCAGCACGTCGTTTTCGGTGAGCTTTTGCACGATCTGGTCGGAGGTCAGCCCCTCGGCGACGGTGAAGGCGTGCTGCACCACCTTGCCTTCGATGATGGTGTCGACGACGTCTTGCAGGCTCGCGCCTTTGACGAAGCGATATTCGCCGTATTTCAGGTCGTGCTTTGCCTTGAACATCAAGGCGCCGGCGATGAACAGATACGGCTGGTCGATCACGCCTTCGCGCATCAGCAGGTCGGCCGTGTCGCGGATGCCGCCGCGCGGCACGTTGACGACCCGGTCCTCGGCCAGCGGGCCCGCCAGATCGAAGCGCTGCTTGCCGATGACGAAGGCCACGCCGCCGCAAATGGCGATCAGGAAGAACAGCGTGAGAAACATGTTGCCGACGATGACGAACGGATTGCGCGACCGCCGCGAGGAAGATCGCAACAACGACGGCATAGGCACGTTCTCCGGTTGCGCCGCGGCGCGCGGGCTGCGCGCCGAAATCGGCCGAGGGTCGATAGCCGCCCCATCGAGCGGTGTCACCACCAGCGCCGGATAGGGATCGCCTGCTCCCGGCACCGCACGCCCCGTGTCGGGAGGCAGCGGCGGCGCGGGCGGCTGAACCGGCGGCTGCGCCGGGGCTTGCGGCCGCGGCGCGGCAATATGCGCCGGCTGAGCCTGCTGGGGGGTACGCGGCGGTTGTGGCGGTTGCACGGCAGGCTGGACCGCCGGTGGCCGCGCGGCCGGAGCCGCGCCGTTAACCGTGACCCGCGGCGGGCGCGGCGCGGCGGGTTGCTGTTGCTGCTGCGCGGGCCTCGCCTGGGCCGCCGCAGGGCGGGCCTGGACCGGGGCTCTCGGCGGGGCGGGAGCGGCCTGTGCCTGTGGCCTGACTTGCGGAGGTCCGCCCTGCCCGTTGGGGCGCGATGCGGCTTGGGATGGGACTTGGGATCGGGCTTGCGATGGGACTTGCGATGAGGCCTGGGGCACAGATTGCGGCTGCGCCGGCCGCCGCCCCGGCGAGGGCAAGGCGTTGCCTGGCGTGGGACGCGCCGATTGCGGAGCCGCCTGCTGCGGCGGCCGGCCCGAAACCGGCTGGCGCGGCTGCTGCGGAGGCTGCGGCCGTAGCGCCGCAGGGTTCGGCACCGCCTGCTGTGGCGGACGCGCCGGCGCCGCCGGATACTGCGGCGGCTGGCCCCCCGGCCGCTGAGCAGGCGGCTGGGCCGGCGGCTGACGGCCGCGGCCGTTGCCGCCGGGCGGCTGATTGGGCGCGCTCACCGCCGATCCCCCCAAATCATGCGCGTCGGCCTCCCCAGAGCCGAAGATTCAAGATACGCATGCTCGCAGATTTCCCTTGCGCTGCCCATTATTTTCGTCGCAACGCACCCGGCACCAGGATGAAAGAAAATATGGCGAAAGGTTGGACGCCGTCCGGCCTTTTGCCCCGCGCTTGATTTCAGGCAGCCGCCCTCACGAAGCACGGCGGAAGATCAGCGACGCATTGGTGCCGCCGAAGCCGAACGAGTTCGACAGCGCCACATTGATCTCGCGCTTGCGCGCCTTGTGCGGCACCAGGTCGATCGCCGTCTCGACCGACGGATTGTCGAGATTGAGGGTCGGCGGCGCGATCCCGTCGCGCATCGCCAGCAACGAATAGATCGCCTCGACGGCGCCTGCCGCACCGAGCAGGTGACCGATCGCCGACTTGGTCGAGGACATCGACACGCGGCCCGCCGAGTTGCCGACCACGCGCTCGACTGCGCCAAGCTCGATCTCGTCGCCAAGCGGCGTCGAGGTGCCGTGCGCGTTGATGTAGTCGATATCGCCCGGCTCGATGCCCGCGCGCTTGATCGCTGCCTTCATGCAGCGGAACGCGCCATCGCCGTCCGAGGTCGGCGCGGTGATGTGGAACGCGTCGCCCGACATGCCGTAGCCGATCAGTTCGGCGTAGATCTTCGCGCCGCGCGCCTTGGCGTGCTCGTACTCCTCCAGGATCACCGCGCCCGCGCCCTCGCCCATCACGAAGCCGTCGCGATCCTTGTCGTAGGGCCGCGATGCCTTGGTCGGCGTATCGTTGAACCCGGTCGAGAGCGCGCGCACCGCGGCAAAGCCCGCGAGCGAGATCCGGTTGACCGGCGATTCCGTGCCGCCCGCCACCATGACGTCGGCATCGCCGAGCGCGATCATCCGCCCGGCGTCGCCGATCGCGTGCGAGCCGGTCGAGCACGCCGTGACCACCGCCGAGTTCGGGCCCTTCAGCCCGTGCTCGATCGAAACGTAACCCGAGGCGAGGTTGATGATGCGGCCGGGAATGAAGAACGGCGACACCCGGCGCGGCCCGCGCTCGTGCAGCGTGATCGCCGTGTCGGCGATGCCTTCCACGCCGCCGATGCCCGCGCCGATCATCACGCCGGTCGCGAACTGCTGGTCCGGGGTCGCAGGCTTCCAGCCGGAATCCTCGAGCGCCTGCCTGGCCGCGCACATCGCATAGACGATGAACTTGTCGACCTTGCGCTGCTCCTTCGGCTCCATCCACTGGTCGGGATTGTAGGTGCCGTTGGTCCCGTCGCCGACCGGGATCACGCCCGCGATCCTGCAGGAGATGTCGGAAACCTCGAAAGTGTCGATCTTCTTGGCCCCGCTTTCGCCCGCGATCAGCCGCGACCAATTGGTCTCGACGCCGCAACCCAGCGGCGTCACCATTCCCATACCGGTGACGACAACGCGCCTCATGTCTCAACGAGCCTTTTTCAGTTCGCCGCCACAGGCGGGCTTGCGGTCCCTCGCGGCACCGGCCCGAAATCGCATCCCTCAAACCGAATGAGGTTACCCGTCTGCCTCGATGCCGTCCGCGCGAACCGAAACCGCGCGGACGCCGGCAGTGGACGCAGATTTACGCCGTCAACTCTTGGCGTTCTTCTCGAGAAATTTCACCGCATCGCCGACGGTCAAAATGGTTTCCGCCGCGTCGTCCGGAATTTCGCAGCCGAACTCTTCCTCGAAGGCCATCACAAGTTCGACCGTATCGAGGCTGTCCGCGCCGAGATCGTCGATGAAGCTTGCGCCCTCAACAACCTTGTCGGGCTCCACGCCCAGGTGTTCCACGACGATCTTCTTAACCCGCTCGCCGATATCACTCATCGTCTGAACCTCTAGTTCGTTTGTATTGGGCTCGGTCAACGATCCCGGTCAGTGCACCTTAAGCTTAGCCGCGAAAGACGGGGGGAGTCATTGCGGTCGCGAGCGGACCGCCTGTCGCCCTCGCCTATCGGGTCGCCCCGTCAGCCCCTCAGTCCCAAGCAAGACTTGGCTCGGGTAACATACTTCAATTGCCTTGACCAGCCAAAGGGCTGCCGCACCCGGCACGCAGTTCGGCCCCATTGCTGGCCCATCAAATCATCGCCATCCCGCCGTTCACATGCAGGGTCTGGCCGGTCACATAGGCCGCCTCGTCGGACGCGAGATACACCACCGCCGCCGCGACATCGCTGCCCGCGCCGAGCCGACCGGCCGGAACCATCGCCATGATCGCCTCGCGCTGCTTCTCGTTCAGCTTGTCGGTCATCGGCGTCGCGATGAAGCCCGGCGCCACGCAGTTCGCGGTGACGCCGCGCTTGGCGTATTCCTTGCCGATCGACTTGAACATGCCGATCATGCCGGCCTTGGTCGCGGTGTAATTGGCCTGTCCGGGATTTCCCGTCACGCCCACCACCGAAGTGATGCCGATGATACGGCCGAAGCGCCGCCGCATCATCACCTTCACCGCCGCCCGCGCAAGCCGGAACGTCGATGTCAGGTTGACGTTGAGGACCTGGTCCCAGTCCTCGTCCTTCAGCGCCACGAACAGATTGTCCTTGGTGATGCCGGCGTTCGCCACCAGGATGTCGACCTGCCCGAGCGCCTTTTCCGCCTCGGGAATCAGCGCCTCGACCGAATCCTTGTTCGACAGATCGCACGGCAACACCGGCGCGCCGCCGAGTTCGCCCGCGAGCGTCTCCAGTACCTCGCGCCGTGTTCCCGAAACCGCGACCTTCGCACCCTGCGCGTGCAAGGCGCGCGCAATCGCGCCGCCGATGCCGCCGGTTGCGCCGGTGACGAGCGCGGTTTTGCCGGTGAGGTCGAACATATGCATCTCCCGAAATTTTACGATCCGCGCGCGGTCTTGAACGCCGCAACATCCTCCGGCGTGCCTATTGCCGTGCCGGTTGCGCCGTCGGCGATGCGCTTGAGCAGGCCCGTGAGCACCTTGCCCGCGCCGACCTCGTAGAACGTGGTCACGCCCTGCCCCGCCATATAGGCCGCGCATTCGCGCCAGCGCACCGTGCCGGTCACCTGCGCGACGAGACTCTTGACGATCTCCTTCGGATCGCTGATCGGCTGCGCCAGCACGTTCGCCACCACCGGCACCGAAGGCCTCTTCACATTCGTCCTGCCGAGCGCTTCGGCCATCGCGTCGGCCGCGGGCTGCATCAGCGCGCAATGGAACGGCGCGGACACCTGCAGCATCATCGCGCGCCGCGCGCCCTTGGCCTTGGCGATCTCGACCGCACGCTCCACCGCCGGCTTGTTGCCCGACACCACGACCTGCCCGCCGCCGTTGTCGTTGGCGGCCTGGCACACCTCGCCCTGCGCCGCCTCGGCCGCGACCGCTTTTGCCGCATCGAGCTCCAGCCCGAGCAGCGCCGCCATCGCCCCGGTTCCAACCGGCACCGCCTTTTGCATGGCGCTGCCGCGGATCCGCAGAAGCTTCGCCGCGTCGGTCACCGTGAACGCCCCGGCCGCGGCCAGCGCCGAATATTCCCCGAGCGAATGGCCCGCGACGAACTTGGCGTCGCGCGCAAGATCGATCCCGGCCTCCGCCTCAAGCACCCGCATGACCGCGACCGACACCGCCATCAGCGCGGGCTGCGCGTTCTCGGTCAGCGTCAGCCGGTCGGCTGGACCGTCCCACATGATCGCGGTGAGCTTGTCGCCGAGCGCCGCGTCGACTTCGTCAAATACCGCACGCGCGGGCGGAAACGTTTCCGCCAGCGCCTTGCCCATGCCGACCGCCTGACTGCCCTGGCCCGGAAACACGAAGGCTGCCGTCATCGCCCGTCCTCTCGTCAAAACGCGCTGCAAAAAACGCGCTGAATGGCCCCAATATCGGGGAACGTGTCAAGCCGCAGGCACCACCGGCGACAGCAGTCCCAGTTCGCACGCCTTGATCTGAAGGCCGAGATACTTCGAATAGATGCGGCACTGGGCGAAGCTGCCGGCGATGAACCACAAGCCCGGCTGCCGGGTGCGCGCGAACATATTGCGCAGCTCCTGTTCCTCGCCAAAGCCCCATATCGGGCCGATGCGGGCCGCCACGTCGTCGCCGAAAAGCCGGCCGACCAGCGCGTCCTGACCCTTGTATCCGGTCGCCAGCACAATGAGGTCGGCGGGAAGCGTTTCCCCGCTCTTCATCCGGGCGCCGCCGGCGACAAACTCCGCAATGTCGGAATACTGCACCAGGCCGACTTTGCCTTCGACAATCATGTCCGAGCATCCGACGTTGAAGTAGTAGCCGCCGCCGCGCGTCAGATACTTGAACTGCCAGCCGGTGCCGTCCTCGCCGAAGTTCAGCCGGAAACCCTTGCGCTCGAGCCCGTCGAGCAGTTTCTGGTCGAGCTTCTTCGCCTGTTCGGTGAGAAGGATGTGACTTTTCCGGACCAGCGAAAGCGGCATCGACGTGGTGATGAGATCGCAGTCTTCGAGCGGCAGTCCTTCGTCGTAGAGTGCATAGGGGAGCTGCGCGCTCGGCTCGACATTGACCACCATGGTCGAACTGCGCTGCGCGATCGTGGCCCCCGCGCCGCTCGAAACCAGATCCTGCGCGATGTCGTGGCCGCTGTTGCCGGAGCCGATGATGAGCGCCCGCTTGCCGTTCCAGGCCTCTCCGTCTTCGTACTGGCTCGAATGCAGGATCGCGCCGCGGAAGTTCTGCAAGGTCGGAATGTCGGGCCGGGCCGGAATGCCGCTCAGCCCCGTCGCCATGACGACGTGCCGCGGATGCATCGTCGGCTCGCTCCCGTCGGGCCGGCGGAGCTTCGCCGTCCAGCGTTGCGCCGCTTCGTCGTAACGTCCGCTCAGGAGCTCGGTGCCGGTCCAGTAGTTGAGCTCCATGCTCTCCACGTAAGCTTCGAACCACGCGGCAAGCTTGTCTTTCGGAATGTAGGTCGGCCAGTTCGGCGGAAACGGCATGTACGGCAGATGATTGACGTGCACCTGGTTGTGCAGCGTCAGCGCGTGATAGCGCTTGCGCCAGTTGTCGCCGATGCGCGGCTCGCGATCGACGATCAGCGTGTCTACGCCCAACTGCGTGAGCCGCGCGGCGACCGAGAGCCCGGCCTGCCCGCCGCCCACCACCAGCACCGACGGATCGCGATCCGCATAGGCCGCAGACGATTTCCGAAGATCCAGCCAGTTTGGGCCGCGAAAGTCGCGCGAATAGGACGCCCCCTTCGGCCGCGCCCGCCCAACCTTCTCCTCGTGACCTTTGAGAGCGTCGAGTGCGGTGTGCAGCGTCCAGGCCTTGTATGTCCCGTCGGCGCCCGGCGTCAGGCGCACCACCCCGCTGCCGTAACCTTCGGCGGTCTCAAAGTGGAAGAACGCCTCCACCGCCTCGGTGCCCGCGCGTGTCACCTTGCGGGGCGCCGTGCGGGCCGGGTCGATCCGAAAGCCTGCGGCCTTTGCGCGGGCCGCTTGAGCCGCAAGTTCGCCTGTGACCGCATCCACGCCATCGACCGTGCGGATATGCCAGGTCAGCGCCAGCACGTCCCGCCAATGACAGTCGGGACGAAACAGATCCCGCAGGCCCGCCGGGCTTGCCAACGCCCGCTCGAACCGCTCCAGCCATTCCTCGGCAACCACCGTGAGGGATTTATCCGTCGTTGCCAGCATTTAAGCGCTCAAACCTCCCAGGCGACATTGGGGTGCCAAAACTAGATCATACGCGCGGACGGAGCGAGCCGGTGCCGCCGGGGGTCGGAACCGCGGAACCTTCGTTAACCGCCCGGAAGCTTGCGTTTTGGCCGAAACACCCTATAACCCGCGCATTCCGTCGATCGGCCGGGAGCTGAACGGACGGCTGCTTCTCTTGCTTCCCTCAAGGTTCAAGACGCAGCAGGGCCAGTGGGCCCGTCGTCCCGTGTTCTCGCCTTCGAAGCGTTCGAGCCTTTCCGAAGGGCTCGAAGGGCTTAGCGCCGAAAGATGGACCAACAGAGGAAGGGCATTTCATGCCGCTATACGAACACGTCTATCTTGCGCGCCAGGACGTCAGCGCGCAGCAGGTCGAGGACCTGACCAAGCAGTTCACGACCGTGATCGAGGGTCTGGGCGGCAAGGTCACCAAGAACGAATACTGGGGCGTGAAGTCGCTGAACTTCCGCATCAAGAAGAACCGCAAGGCGCACTTCACGCTGCTCAACGTCGACGCGCCGCCGGCCGCGCTGACCGAAGTCGAGCGTCAGGAGCGCATCAACGAAGACGTGCTGCGCTATCTCACCGTCCGCGTCGAAGAGCTCGAGGAAGGTCCCTCGGCGATGATGCGCAAGGTCGACCGCGACCGCGAGCGCGACGAGCGCGGCGGCTTCGGCGACCGCGGCTTCGGCGGCGACCGTGGCTTCGGTGGCGGTGGTCGCTTCGGCGACCGCGGCGATCGTCCGCCGCGCCGCGACCGCGATGACGACCGCGGCGAGCGGCGTCCGCGCGACGAAGTTCCAGCCCCGACGGAGGAGTAACGATCATGGCATTCGGCGATTCTCCTCGTGGCGATTCTCCTCGCGGCGGTGCAGGTGGCGGTGGTGGCGGCGCACGGCGTCCGTTTTTCCGCCGACGCAAGACCTGCCCGTTCTCCGGCGCCAACGCTCCGAAGATCGACTACAAGGACACGCGGCTGCTGCAACGCTACGTGTCCGAGCGCGGCAAGATCGTGCCGAGCCGCATCACCGCGGTGTCGGCGAAGAAGCAGCGCGAGCTGGCGCAGGCCATCAAGCGCGCGCGCTTCCTCGGTCTCTTGCCCTACGTGATCCGCTAAGGCGGTTCGGCCTCTCCTTCTTTCTTTCGAGGGAGAGGAAAGGCAAATCGAGGTTTCCGGGATCGTCCCGGGAACCGATGGTTGGGACGGACCTGATCCGTCTCTAACCGCTCAAAGGAGCGGGACAGCTCGATGATCCAGGTGTTCCTCATTGGCATTGGCGCAGGCGCTGCGACGGCGCTGCTGTTCGCGTCGGTCGCCTCCGGCTCGCCGCTGTCGGTGCTGCTGTTCTATCTCGCGCCGCTGCCGATCCTGCTGGCGGCGCTCGGCTGGAGCCATTGGGCCGGGCTGATCGCGGCGCTGTTCGCTTCCGCTGGCCTCGCCGCGGTGTTCAGCTCCTATTTCTTCCTCGCGTTCCTGATCGGCGTAGCCCTCCCCGCGTGGTGGCTCGGCTATCTCGCGCTGCTGGCGCGGCCGGTCGAAGGCGCGCCCGACGGCCTCGAATGGTATCCGGTCGGCCATCTCGTGGTCTGGGCCGCGATCCTCGGCGCATCCGTCGTGATCGCCGGCATGCTGCACTTCGGCACCGACGAGGAAAGCTTCCGCGCGACGCTTCGCAACTTCCTCGAACGCATGCTGCGCGGCGGACGCACGGCGACGCCGCCGGTCGAACTGCCGAAAGGCGCCGAATCCGGCCGGCTGATCGACTTTCTGGTGGTGGCGCTGCCGCCGACCGCCGCCGTCGTCACCACCATCACCAACCTGCTCAATCTCTGGCTCGCGAGCCGCATCGCGCGGATTTCCGGTCGCCTGCGCCGTCCTGCGTCCGATCTCGCGACCATGCAGTTTCCCGCCTATGCACCGGCGCTGATCGCCGTTGCGGTCGCGGCCTCTTTCGTGCCGGGCCTGATCGGCAGCTTCGGCACGGTGTTCACCGCGAGCCTCCTGATGGCCTACGCGATCCTCGGGCTTGCCGTCATGCACGCCATCACGCGCGGCATGGCGAGCCGGCCGTTCGCGCTCGGCGGGCTTTACGCGGTGGTGCTGTTCTTCGGCTGGCCGGTCCTGCTGCTGTCGATGCTGGGGCTCGCCGACACCGCCTTCAACATTCGCGGCCGCGTCGCCGGACGCCGCGGCTCACCCCCTCCCGCCAATCCCCCAATCTGAAACAAGGAGAACCACCATGGAAGTGATCCTGCTCGAACGCGTCGCCAAGCTTGGCCAGATGGGCGAAGTCGTGCGTGTCAAAGACGGCTTTGCCCGCAATTTCCTTCTGCCGAAGGGCAAGGCGTTGCGCGCGACCGACGCCAACAGGGCCAAGTTCGAGACCATGAAGGTCGACCTGCAGGCGAAGAACCTCGCCACCAAGGCGGAGGCCGAGAAGATCAGCTCGAAGCTCGACGGCAAGAGCTTCCCGGTGCTGCGCCAGGCCTCCGAAACCGGACAGCTTTACGGCTCGGTGTCGCCGCGCGACCTGGCGGATCTTCTCAACGCGAACGGCTTCGAGGTCGATCGCAACCAGATCGCGCTCAACGTGCCGATCAAGCTGATCGGCCAGCACAAGGTTCCGGTGCTGCTGCATCCGGAACTCGAGGTGACGATCACCGTCAACGTCGCGCGCAACCCCGACGAGGCCGAGCGGCTCGCCAAGGGCGAGAACGTCACCATCCGCCGCGAGGGCGGCGCCGACGAGGAAGAGGCGGAGGCGGCGAAAGCCGCGAAGGCCGCAGCCGAAGCGGTCTTCGAGCCGGACGCAGCCGATGCTGAAGGCGAGAGCACGGAGACCGCGCCTGCCGAGGCCGAGGCGAATCCCGCCGAATCGAAGCCGAGGGCCAAAGGCAAAGCCAAGGCCGAGAAGGCCGAATAGTCCGGGCGCTCAGTCGAAGATGTCGAACTGCGGCGGCGGTGGCGCGGGCGGTGGAGGCGGCGGTGCCGCCTCCGGCGCAGGCGGAGCCGCGGCCGCAGCCGCAGCCGTGGGCTGCTGACGGCCGCGCTGACTGCGCGGCGTGGGTTGAGGCCTGGCGGGCTCGGCCGCGGCCGGAGTTGCCGCAGCAGGCGCAGGCGCCGCGGGCGCAGCGTCGTCGCCCGACCGCGCTGCAGCGCGTGCTGGCGGCCTCGTTCCCTGTTGTTGCTGCTGTTGCTGGCGCGGCGTGCGGGCCTCGTTCGGGCCGGGTGCCGGATCTGGACCGAACCAGGACGGACCGTCCGCTGCTCCGCCGGGGCCGCTCGGCCCGCCCCGCGGGTTGGTGGTGCGCGCCGCGCGCGGTTCGGGCTGCGCCGGCCCGGCCGGAAGCCGCAGCAGATAGTTGGAAAGCGCCGCCGCGCTTTCGCGGCTGTTGGTGTAGTGCTCGCGCAGGAAACTGGCGAGACCGGACTGGCTCTGGTTCTTGGCAAGACCCTGCGGCCCCTTGTGGCAACCGCTGCCGGTGCAGTCGGCCGCAAACAGCGCGGGCGCGGGCTTGGCGCTGAGGTTTTCGCCGCGCACCGAGGACTGCGGCGGGCTGTTGTCGCTCTGCGCGCTCGCCGCCGGAGCGCCCCAAAGGCAGAGCATGGCAGCCACCGCTACCGCACCGCACCCAAACGCCCCCCTCGTCGGACGCTCCATCACCTGCAACCAGACCTCCCTGCCCGCACCCTGCGCGCGAGCAACCATCCGAATCCGCTGTTTAAACCATAATCGCGCGAAAGTTAGGCCGTGGCGAGGGACGGGCCGTCGCATTGCCGGAAAGCCCGAACTTTGGTCTAATATCGTGCCGTCCAACGCATATGTGGGGCTTGTTCGGCGAACCTGATCCGGCTGTGGGGACGGCAAAGGGTCCGGTTCGGGTTGAACGTGGTGGGGGCGGCCGATGGACCGGCTGCTGGATTTGTTACTCAGGCGATTCGTACGTCGCGGAACCCTCCGGATCACGACGGCGCGCGGCACTGTTTTCTCTTTCGGCGACGGCACCGGCCGGCCGGTCGCGATCCGCTTCATGACACCTGCCGCCCAGCGCGGCGTCATCATCGACCCCGAAGTCCGGCTCGGCGAAGCCTACATGAACGGCACACTGCGCGTGGAGGAAGGCACCATCGCCGATTTCCTCGCGCTGGTGCTGGGCCAGACGCCGGACGGCATGCCGCCGGGCTGGGCGCAGCCGCAGTGGCTGCTGCGCTATCTTTACCGCAGGTTGCAGCAGTTCAACCGTCCGTCCCGCGCGCAGCGCAACGTCGCGCATCATTACGATCTCGACGGAAGACTCTATTCGCTGTTTCTCGACGCCGACCGGCAATATTCCTGCGCCTATTTCGAGGCGCCCGACCAGTCGCTCGACGACGCGCAACTTGCGAAGAAGCGGCATCTTGCCGCCAAGCTCCTGCTCCGCGACGGCCACCGCGTGCTCGACATCGGCAGCGGCTGGGGCGGGCTTGCGCTCTACATGGCCGAGTTCTGCCGCGCGCGGGTCACCGGCATCACGCTGTCGCGCGAGCAGTTGCACCGCGCGACCGAGCGCGCGGCCGAAAAGTACCTCGCCAGCGCGGTCGAATTCCGCCTGCAGGATTACCGCGACGTGCCGGAGAAATTCGACCGCATCGTCTCGGTCGGCATGTTCGAGCATGTCGGCGTCGGCTACTACGACGCCTACTTCCGCCGCTGCGCCGAGCTTCTCGCCAACGACGGCGTGATGCTGCTGCACTCGATCGGCCGTTCCGAGGGACCGAACGTCACCAATCCCTGGATCGCCAAATACATCTTCCCCGGCGGCTATATCCCGGCGCTGTCGGAGGTGCTGCCCTCGATCGAGCGCGCGGGCCTGCTCGTCACCGACATCGAGATCCTGCGCCTGCACTACGCCGAAACGCTCAAGCACTGGCGCGACCGCTTCATGGCGCATCGCGAGGAGGCCACGCGCATCTACGACCAACGTTTCGTGCGGATGTGGGAATTCTACCTCGCCGCCTCCGAAATGGCGTTCCGCGAGCAGGCGATGATGGTGTTCCAGATCCAGCTCACCAAGCGCCAGGACGTGGTGCCGACCACCCGCGACTACCTGGTTCGCGAGGAGGCGCGGCTGCGCGCGCTCGAAACCGGCCAGCGCCCGCCGCTGCGGCTTGCCGGCGAATAGGTATCGCGTTCCGGACCAGAGGCCGTTTTGTGCAACGGGCCGATTGTGCACGGCGGATCGAATCGATAGCCTCAGGTCGGGTTTGCTGCATCCGGAGGCTTGCCATGCCGTCTGGGAATGCACCTGTCGCTCGGAATGAACTTGCCGCGACGCGCCCGGAAAAGCGCTCCAGCGAGCGCTCCCGAAAGCGCTTCTGCCTCGTATTGGTGAAGCCGACCCACTATTGCGACGCCGGCTATCCGATCCGCTGGTTCCGCTCCGCGATCCCGTCGAACTCGCTCGCCTGCATCTACGGCATCGCGCAGGACTGCGCCGATCGCGGGGTTCTGGGCGACGACGTCGATATCGAGATTCACGCGCTCGACGAGGCCAACACCCGCATCCGCCCCGAGCGCATCGCCGCGATGGTGAAGGCCGCCGATGCCGGCATGGTCATGCTGGTGGGCGTGCAGTCCAACCAGACGCCGCGCGCGCTCGACATCGCGCGGCCGCTTCGCGCGCTGGGCATCCAGGTCGCGATCGGCGGCTTCCACATGTCCGGCGTGATTTCAATGGTCGATGGCGACGACCCGGCGCTGCGCGAGGCGCAGGCGATGGGGCTCGCGGTCTACGCCGGCGAAGCCGAAGGCCGGCTCGACGTGGTGCTGACCGACGCCTGGGCCGGAACGCTCAAGCCGCTCTACAACTACATGAACGATCTGCCGGGCATCGAGGGTGCGCCGCTTCCGCTGCTCGCCCGCGAGCGGGTGAAGCGCACCGGCGGCGGCACCACCAGCTTCGACGCCGGCCGCGGTTGCCCGTACCAGTGCTCATTCTGCACCATCATCAACGTGCAGGGCCGCAAGTCGCGGCGGCGCACGCCCGACGACATCGAGCAAATCGTCCGCAGCAATATCGCGCAGGGCATCTACCGCTTCTTCATCACCGACGACAATTTCGCCCGTAACAAAGACTGGGAGGCGATCCTCGACCGGCTGATCGAGCTTCGCATCGGCCAGAAGCTCGATATCAGCCTGATCATCCAGGTCGACACGGCGTGCCACAAGCTGCCGAACTTCATTCCGAAGTGCCGGCTGGCGGGCGTCAAGAAGGCCTATATCGGGCTTGAGAACATCAACCCGGCCAACCTGATGGCCGCCAAGAAAAAGCAGAACAAGATCACCGATTACCGCAAGATGCTGCTCGAATGGCAGAAGGCCGGCATCCTGGTCTATGCCGGTTACATCACCGGCTTTCCGCACGACACCGCCGAGTCGATCCTCAACGATCTCGAGGTGATAAAACGTGAATTGCCGATCGACGTTCTGGAAATCCACTATCTCACGCCGCTGCCGGGCTCCGAGGACCACCAGAAGCTGTTCCGCGCCGGCACCTGGATGGACCCCGACCTCAACAAGTACGACCTGCATCACATCACCGCAGGGCATCCCCGCATGTCCAAGGAGGAGTGGGAATACGCCTACCGCGAGAGCTGGAAGCGCTACTATTCCTACGAGCACTGCGAGCGGGTGATGCGGCGCGCCGCGGCGCTGCGGGCGTTCGGCAACGTGCTGTTCGTGATGACCTGGTTCAAGGCCTCGTTCGAGCTCGAGAACTGCCATCCGGTCGAAAGCGGGCTGTTGCGGCTGAAATCGCGCCGCGATCGCCGTCCCGGCATGCCGATCGAGCCGGTCTGGTCATTCTATCCGAAATACCTGGCCGAGATCGCCCGCAAGACCGCCGGATGGGCGGAAATCTATCTGAGGCTGCGCTGGATTTATCTGCGCGTGAAGCACAACCCCAAGCGCTACGAATATTCCGACCTCGCGATCGAGCCCGTCACCGACGACGAGATCGAAACCCACGAGATGTTCCACACCGACGCCGCCCGCGAATACGTCAAGACCGAGAAGCGGATCGACGCGATTATTCACAGCGGCGCGACGGTGGCGGTTCCGGTGCGGGATAAAGCGCCAGTCTGACCGCTTCAGTCGCCGGAATCCGTCAAGCTCCCGCCTGCGGTCCACAGTCTCCTTGTGGGTTGCGGGAAAAGACTCGAACGCTTTCCCCGCCCGGCCCTGCACGGTGCTAGTCCATATCGGCGCGTCACCGACACGCATCCGACTGCGGCGTCATCAAAACGCGCCAATCGCCGACAATTCTTTCGTGAGTCCCATGATGTAGCGTCGTTGCGTCGCGTTTGCCGAAGTCCTTGTGCTGCGGCACCCCATAAAACCAACAACCGGCAACTCCGATCGCTGCTCATGGCCCTTCTCGATTCGACCGTCCGCAAGCTTCCCGAACCGGCAGCGCCCGAGCCGCGCGTCGCGCCGCACAACATGGAGGCCGAGCAGGCGCTGCTGGGCGCGATCCTGGTCAACAACGAGGCGTTCTACCGCGTCTCGGACTTTCTCGAGCCGGGGCATTTCTTCGAGCCGCTGCACCAGCAGCTTTATGAACTGGCCTCGAACCTCATCCGCGCCGGCAAGATCGCGACCCCCGTCACGCTCAAGACGTTCCTGCCCTCCGACGTCGACATCGGCGGGATGAATGCAAGCCAGTACCTTGCGCGCCTGGCCGCGGAGGCCACCACGGTCATCAACGCCGCCGACTACGGCCACACCATCACCGACCTGTCGGTACGCCGAAATCTCATTCGCATCGGCGAGGACATGGTCAACCAGGCGTTCGACGCACCGGTCGACTTTGCCCCGCGCGAGCAGATCGAGGACGCCGAGCGGAAGCTCTATGAGATCGCCGAGACCGGCCGCTTCGGCTCGGGCTTTCAGCGCTTCTCGCAGGCGCTGACCACCGCGGTCGACATGGCGGCGCGCGCCTACCAGCGTGACGGCAAGCTCTCCGGCATCGCCACCGGCCTGAAGGACCTCGACGCCAAGATGGGCGGCCTGCAGTCCTCCGACCTGATCATCATCGCCGGCCGCCCCGGCATGGGCAAAACCGCGCTCGCCACCAACATCGCGTACAACATCGCCCGCGCGCATCAGGGTGAGACCCGGCCCGACGGCCACATGGAAACCGTCAATGGCGGCATCGTCGGCTTCTTCTCGCTGGAAATGTCGGCCGAGCAGCTCGCCACCCGTATCATCGCCGAGCGCACCGGCATTCCGTCGAGCCATATCCGCCGCGGCGGCATCACCGAGGCCGATTTCGAGCAGATCAAGGACGTCTCGATCGAATTGCAGCGCCTGCCGTTCTATGTGGACGAGACCGGCGGCCTGGCGATCGCCCAGCTTGCCGCCCGCGCCCGGCGATTGAAGCGCCAGAAGGGCCTCGACGTGCTGGTGATCGACTACATCCAGCTGCTGTCCGGCTCGCAGCGCAAGGCCAACGAAAGCCGCGTGCAGGAGGTGACCGAAATCACCACCGGGCTGAAGGCGCTGGCGAAGGAATTGAACGTGCCGATTCTGGCGCTGTCGCAGCTCTCGCGCCAAGTCGAAAGCCGCGACGACAAGCGCCCGCAGCTTTCGGACCTCCGCGAATCCGGCTCCATCGAGCAGGACGCCGACGTGGTGATGTTCGTGTTCCGCGAGGAATACTACCTCGCCAACAAGGAGCCGCGGCCGGGCAGCGAAGAGCACATCAAGTGGCAGACTGATATGGAACTGGTCACCGGCAAGGCCGAGATCATCATCGGCAAGCAGCGACACGGCCCGACCGGCACAGTGCAGGTGCAGTTCGACGCCCACATCACCCGGTTCGGCGATCTGGCCAAGGAGCAGTACCTGCCCGAGCGGATGGGGGACTAGCGAAACTCTCTCCTCGTCATTCGGGTTCGCCGCCATGAGCGCGCAAACGCGCTTATGGCGCGTGCCCCGGAATGACGGAGAGATTTTGCGACTGTGCCCAAGCGCACTTTACGTTGCGCATCGATCCGGCCATAACGCGGGTTCCATGGCCCGACAGCCCACCGCCCAGCCCGCGCCGCAACCCGCGCCCGAACCGGCCGCCAGCACCGGCGGGCCGCCCGCGCTCGAGGCCGGCGGCATCCTGACTATCGACCTCGCCGCCATCCACGCCAATTACCGGATGCTCGCCGCGCGGGTGGTGCCGGGCGAATGCGCCGCCGTGGTGAAGGGCGACGCCTATGGCTGCGGCATCGATCAGGTCACCGCGGCGCTGTCGCGTGCCGGCTGCAAGACATTCTTCGTCGCCAATCTCGCGGAGGCGCGGCGCGTGCGCGCGCAGGCGCGCGAGGCGACGGTTTACGTGCTCAACGGCTTTTCATCCGCGTCGGCCCAGGCCTTCGTCGATTGCTACGCCCGCCCGGTCATCTCGAGCTCGGTCGAGCTCGCCGAATGGGACAACTTCATCTCTTCGAGCAAGTGGACCGGCGGCGCGGCGCTGCACGTCGACACCGGAATGAATCGCCTGGGCCTCTCCATCGAGGAGGCGGCCGCCGTGGCCTCCCGCATCCAGATGGAGAACCACGGCGTGGCGCTGCTGATGAGCCACCTCGCCTGCGCCGATCAGCCGAACCATCCGCTCAACGACCGCCAGATCCGCCAGTTCCGCGAGGTGCGCTCGCTGTTCCGCGGCATCTCCAGCTCGCTTGCCAATTCGCCGGGCATCTTCCTCGACAGTTCGACCTACTGCGATCTGGTGCGCCCGGGTGTCGCCCTTTACGGCGGCAATCCGACGCCCGGCCGGCCGAACCCGATGAAGCCGGTGGTGACCCTGCAGGCCCGCATCCTTCAGGTGCGCCACCTCGAGAAGGGCGCCAGCGTGGGCTACGGCGGCACCTGGACCGCGAAGCGCGACAGCCGCATCGCCATAATCGCTGCGGGCTATGCCGACGGCGTGCTGCGTCAGGCCACGACCACCGACGGCAATGCCGCGTCGGCGCGCGAGGTGATCGTCGCAGGCAAGCGCTGCCGCATGACCGGCCGCGTGTCGATGGATCTCTTGGCGGTCGACGTCACCGACGTTCCGGTGAGCGAAGTGCGGCGCGACATGATGGCGACGCTGATTGGCGAAGGCCTCACAATCGACGACGTCGCGAAACAGGCCGGCACGATTTCGTACGAGGTGCTGACCAATCTCGGGCGCAGGTTTCACCGGGTCTGGAAAGTTTGATCCTTCGCTGCGCCGGTTGATTTTTTCGCCGGCCAGCCGATCCGCCCGGCAACGTCGGCCGGAAGAACATCCGACATCTCGCGCGCCAGCGCCTGAAACGGCGGCCGGGCAAGCGTCTCGTCGAACTCCGGTATGGAGCAATCGTCGCTGTCCCAGCGGCTGTCGCCCGACCAGTTCAGCCGGAACGGCGAGCCGTCGATGCCGAAATATTTTCGCGCCATTGCTGCGTCGCTCTCCAAAAACCGCCGCTGATAGGCCGCGACGAACTCCGCATCGAACACCGGCTTTTCGGCAAGCCGCGGATGGCTCGCGGTGAGCGCCTCGAACAGATTGTAGAGCGCACCCTCGGACGCGATCGGCTTTCCAGTGCCGGCCAGCGACCTGTTGATCTCGATCTTCGCATTGATCAGGCGCCAGCCGATGCTGGGATTGGCCGTCCGCCGGCGCGGATAGCGGCCGGGATTGTCGATGCCGACGAGGGCGCAGAAATCCTCCACCACGTCGCCGGACTTGAGGTGGCTGCGGTCGAAGATTCTCGCCTTGATGCTCGACGCCCCGAACGCCGAAGCCCAGCGGTTGAGAAATTCGAGATAGTCCTGGCTGAAGTCTTCAAGAAATTCCGCAAACGACAGCGTGAAGCGGTTGGCCTGCACCCGCTGCGAATAGGCCGACCAGGCATAGGCAAAGTGCTCCCGCAGGTAGGCCACGACGGTCACGTCGTGACGGCCCAACGCATCGCGGACCAGTTCGGGCTTGAGAATGTTCTGGAAATCCTCGCTGCTCACCACGACCGTGTTGGCGGACGCGGCATAGTCGTCGACCATCGCGCGCAGCGCTCCGAGCGCCGACATGTCACGCAGTCCCTTCTGAACGTCCTTGATGGTGGCCGACCAGGCGTGGTGCGCGACGCCCGAGGCGGGAGCCGGATACAGAATTCCGTCGCGCTCGAGCGCAGTCCGGTTCTGGTTGAAAAAATGCTGGATCGAGCTGGTGCCCGACTTGTGCCGCCCGATGTGAAGAAACAGCATCCGAACCCTGCCCGCGACCGATGCCGGGACGATTGCACGAAATTGCCAATGCAAAGTTGTCGGCAAATCGGCGGCCCGCGCGAATGTTCTTGATTTGTTCACATCTGTCCTGTAGCTTCGATTCTTCCAGATAAAGAGGGTTCGGACATGGCGATTGAAGGCATCACTTCGCGCGACGGCATCGGTTTGACGCTCTTCGTGGCGCAGGGCCGCCAGGATGAGGCGGCGGCGTTCTACCGCGCGGTGTTTGGCGCAGTTTCACCCCGGCACTGGATCAACCCCAGGACCGGCGAGGTCACCGGCATCGATCTGTTGATCGGCCGCGCCACCTTCACGGTCAGTGGCGCCAATCCCAAGCGCGACGCCGACCCGGCGCTGCCCGGCCCCTGCACGCCGTCGCCGCAAGGCCGCGGCAGCACCATCTTCCAGCTCTGCGTCGACGACGTGGACGCCGTGCTCGCCCGCGCCACCGTGTCCGGCGCGATCGTGCGCACCGCCGCACAGGACGCCGGCTGGGGCGACCGCGTCGCGACCATCATCGACCCGTTCGGCTACATCTGGGCGCTGGCGACGATCCAGCGGGAGCTCACCGCCGAAGAGTTCAACGCGCGCGGCAACATCCAGCTTGTCGAAGCGGCCTGACCGGATCGCACAATGTCCCGCCGCAACCTCACCTTCGTCTGCCAGAACTGCGGCGCGGCCTCGGCGCGCTGGGTCGGCAAGTGCGAGGCCTGCGGCGAATGGAACACGCTGGTCGAGGAAGGCGACGGCACCGGCATCGCCGGCAAGCTGCCCGGCCGCGCGCCGCGCAAGGGGCGCAAGTTTTCGCTGGAGCCGCTGACCGGGGAGTCGCATGACGCCCCTCGCCTGCCGTCCGGCTTGTCCGAGCTCGACCGCGTCACCGGCGGCGGCTTCGTGCGCGGCTCGGTGCTGCTGCTCGGCGGCGATCCCGGCATCGGCAAATCGACGCTGCTGGTCCAGGCCGCGGCCGCACTGGCAGGGGCCGGTCATCGCTCGGTCTATATCTCGGGCGAGGAAGCGGTAGCACAGGTGCGGCTGCGCGCCGAGCGGCTCGGACTCGCGAAGGCGCCGGTGGAGCTTGCCGCCGAGACTTCGGTCGAGGACATCATTGCGACGCTGTCGGACGGCGCGACGCCGCGCCTCGTCATCATCGACTCGATCCAGACCATGTGGACCGACGCGGTGGACGCAGCCCCCGGCACGGTCACCCAGGTGCGCGGCTCGGCGCAGGCGCTGATCCGTTTTGCCAAGCGCTCGGGCGCCGCTGTCATCCTGGTCGGCCACGTCACCAAGGACGGCCAGATCGCGGGCCCCCGCGTGGTCGAGCACATGGTCGACGCAGTGATGTCCTTCGAGGGCGAAGGCTCGCACCAGTTCCGCATCCTCCGCGCGGTGAAGAACCGCTTCGGCCCGACCGACGAGATCGGCGTGTTCGAGATGACCGGCTTGGGGCTGCGCGAGGTTACCAACCCGTCCGAACTGTTTCTGTCCGAGCGCGATCTCGGATCGCCCGGCACCGCGGTGTTCGCCGGCATCGAGGGCACGCGGCCGGTGCTGGTGGAAATTCAGGCGCTGGTTGCACCCACGACGCTGGGCACGCCGCGGCGCGCGGTGGTCGGCTGGGACAACAGCCGGCTGTCGATGGTGCTCGCGGTCTTGCAGGCGCATTGCGGCATCAACCTCGGCGGCCATGACGTCTACCTCAACGTCGCCGGCGGGTTGCGCATCAGCGAGCCCGCCGCCGACCTGGCGGCCGCGGCGGCTCTCGTCTCCTCGCTCGCCAATGCGCCGCTTCCGGCCGACGCGGTCTATTTCGGCGAGGTGTCGCTGTCGGGCGCGGTGCGCCCGGTGGCGCAAACCGCGTCACGCCTCAAGGAAGCGCAGAAGCTCGGCTTCGCCCGCGCGGTCATGCCCGACAGCCCGGATGCCTCGGATCAGGGGCTCCGTCTCGAAACGGTCAATTCCCTGGTTGGGCTCGTTTCCGAGATCGCCGCAAAGGGCGAAAAGCGAGGCAAATCGGGGCCCAAACCGCTCCCAGAAGACGGATGACGCGGGTTCCGCGGGCCGCTATACACACGCGCGCATGCCGGTCAGTTCCAGCCTCGAAACCCAGCCCAAAAACGACACAAAATTAAACCATTGGGCCGAGTATCCGAGGCTCTTGCCTGTGCCGGTGCGGGCAAGAGAGTGTGGGATGAAACCGGCTCCGATTCGCCCGATCCAGGCTGCCATTCGCCGACCCGTAATTAGGCCTAGCTGAGCACTCCATGCCGATCACATGGCTCGATATCCTGTTGCTCAGCGTCATGCTGATTTCCGGCATCCTGGCCATGATCCGGGGCTTCATGCGCGAGGTGCTGTCGATCGTCGCCTGGGGCGCAGCCGCGGTCGCGACCCTGTACCTTCACGGCAAGCTGATCGACATGGCCAAGGCCAACCTGCCGGGCGGCGATACGGTCGCGCACGCCGCGGTGATCGGCGGCGTATTCCTGCTGACGCTGCTGATTGTGTCGATCATCACCGTTCGCATCTCCGACATGATCCTCGACAGCCGAATCGGCGCGCTGGACCGGACACTGGGCTTCCTGTTCGGGCTTGGCCGCGGCCTCGTGATCGTCGTCGTGGCCTTCGTGTTCTTCGCCTGGCTCGTTCCCGCCGGAAAGCAGCCCGAGGGCGTGCGCAACGCGAAGTCGAGAGTTGTGCTGGAAAACACCGGTGAATGGCTGCAGGCCCTGTTGCCGCAGGATGCGGAGAACTATCTTTCGAAGTGGATGAAGAAGAAGCCTGACGACCGCGACCTGCCGCCGGAAACGCCGGGCCAGAGATCCGGGCTGGGCGCGCCGGATGTCACCGGCTCGGTCAGCAATACCGCCGGGTACCAGCGTTCCGACCGCACCGACATGCGGCAGTTGATCGACGCCACACGACGTTAGGGATTGAGCGCATGGCCATGACCACCGACGCGGAGACGTTCGATCCAAATGCCGATCGCCTGCGCGAGGAGTGCGGCGTGTTCGGCATCTTCGGCCACCCCGACGCCGCAGCCATCACCGCGCTCGGCCTGCACGCCCTTCAGCACCGCGGCCAGGAGGCCGCCGGCATCGTCTCCTTCGACGGCAAGCGCTTCCACTCCGAACGCCGCATGGGCCTGGTCGGCGACAACTTCTCCCGCCGCGAGGTGATCGACCGCCTGCCCGGCACCACCGCGGTGGGCCACGTCCGCTACTCCACCACCGGCGAAACCATCCTGCGCAACGTGCAGCCGCTGTTCGCCGAGCTCGAAGGCGGCGGCTTTGCGATCGGCCACAACGGCAATCTCACCAACGGTCTTGCGCTGCGCCGCGCCCTCGTCGCCGAAGGCGCGATGATGCAGTCGACCACCGACACCGAGGTGATTCTGCACCTGGTCGCGCGCGCCAAGCGCAACCGCTTCGTCGACCGCTTCGTCGAGGGGCTGCGCCAGCTCGAAGGCGCCTATGCCTTCGTCGGCATGACCAACAAGAAGCTGTTGGGCGCCCGCGACCCGCTCGGCATCCGCCCGCTGGTGCTCGGCCGCCTCGACGGCTGCCCGGTGCTCGCTTCGGAAACCTGCGCGCTCGACATCATCGGCGCGACCTACGTGCGCGACGTCGAAAACGGTGAAGTGCTGGTGTTCGACGAGGATGGCGCGCATTCGCACAAGCCGTTCCCGCCGATGCCGGCGCGTCCCTGCATCTTCGAGTACATCTATTTCGCCCGCCCCGACTCCATCGTCGGCGGGCGCCCGGTCTACGACGTGCGCAAGGCGATGGGCGCGCAGCTCGCCAAGGAATCGCCTGCCGCCGCCGACGTCATCGTGCCGGTTCCAGACTCCGGCGTTCCCGCGGCGCTCGGCTTCGCCCAGGCCTCCGGCATTCCCTACGAGCTCGGCATCATCCGCAACCACTACGTGGGCCGCACCTTCATCGAGCCGACCCAGCAGATCCGCCAGCTCGGCGTGCGCCTGAAGCACAGCGCCAACCGCGCGGTGGTGAACGGCAAGCGCATCGTGCTGGTCGACGACTCCATCGTGCGCGGCACCACCTCGTCGAAGATCGTCAAGATGATGCGCGACGCGGGCGCCAAGGAGGTGCATTTCCGCATCTCATCGCCGCCGATCACGCATCCCGACTACTACGGCATCGACACGCCGGAGCGCGACAAGCTGCTGGCGGCGACCCACAGCCTCGAGGAAATGCGGGCGTTCATCGGCGCGGACTCGCTTGCCTTCCTCTCGGTCGATGGCATCTACAAGGCGATGGGCCACGAGGCGCGCGATCCGTTGCGGCCGCAGTTCACCGACCACTGCTTCACCGGCGAATATCCGACCGGCCTCACCGACCAGACCGGCCAGCAGGCGCAGCCGCGGCAATTGTCGCTGCTCGCGGAAGCCGGCTGAAGGAATTTCAGAAGGGACCGGCCGCCTTCAGCGGCCGGCAACGTTCGGGGCGTAGCACGATGTTTTCCAGGCTCGCGGCGCCGGTTTTCGGCGCGATCGTCACCGCAGGACTTGTCGCCCTCGCGCCGCATCAGGCGGCGGCGCAATCGGCGGCTTCAACGGCCAATCAAAATTCGGCTCAGAAACCCGCTGCGAAGCCAGCGCCGAAGCCCACGCCCGTTCAGATCGGCTCCGACTACTGGACGGTCAACACCAATCTGCCGTCGCAATACACGACGGAGCGTTCGCGTCAGCAGCAGGGGCGGCCCGCGTCCACCCAGCGCTCGGCCACGCCCTCGCAACCCGTGACACTCGAGACCACCTCCGAGCTGGGCCGCGTGCCGGTGCAGGGCGTTCCCGGGGGCACGATCGGCTTCGCGTCGGGACAATCGGCCAGCGCCGGCCGCTTCACGGACGGCCGCACGGTGCCGGGCATCGATCCGAACACCCGCTCCGAGTCCTCCTATGTCGGCCTGTCGCTGTCCTCGAGATCGGGAATTCCGCTTCCGATCCCGGTGCCGACGCCCTGGAACCGGAACGAATAGGCCGCAGCACCGCCCGGCTGCAGCCGCATTTCGACGCTAGCTGTCCTGCATGACCGGTCGGTGGACGAAAGCGCTGTTGCTGGCACTGGCGGCTCTCACCATCGGTGCGACCGCGCTTGCCGCCCAGCCTTACGGTTCGGCCGAACCGATCGGCCAGAGCGGCCAACCGGTCCCGACACCGAACTACAGTGCCAACCAGCGTGGATCGCCGCTCTATGTCGGGCCGCCGGCCGTCGCGACCTATGGAGGACGCCGGTATCCGTACGGCGTCACCACGCCGGCCAGGCCCGCGAAGAAGCGTTAGCGTCCGTTCAATTCACACCCGGTACTCCGAAATTCCGGCGACCGACTTGGTCGGCGGCCGCGGCGGCACCTCGTCGGTGCCGTCGGAATAAGCGTACTTCGCGGCGGGACGCTGCATCGCGCGGTCCCACCAGTCGTTGACGCGCGGAAACGCCTTGCGGTCGAGCCGGTCGGGATAGAGCTCGAAGATGCGATGCACGATGGCGAGCATGCTGATGTCGCCGAGCGAGAACGTCCGGCCCGCGAGCCAGGGCCCGCGTTCGGAAAGCTCCCTTTCCATCCGCCCGAACACGAACAGCACGTTGTCGAGCGCGGTCGCAAGCTGCTCGTCGGAATAGCCGCCCTGCGTCAGCACCCGCCAGCGGTCGCGCTTCTCCGGCACCGGCGTGCTCTTCAGCATGATGGCGTGATCCTGCGGGGAGAGATCCTTCACCCGCGCATGCAGCAGCCTGGCATGCGTCAGTCGCGCGAGTTGCAGATGGATTTCGTCCGCCGTCCACGCCCAGTAGCGCATCCGCGCGCGTTCCGTCGCGTCCGCGGGCCGCAGCGGCGGTTCCGGAAACGCGTCCTCGATATATTCGTTGATGCAGAACGAGTTGATGACCGGCGTGCCGTCGTGCACCAGCGTCGGCACCACGCCGTTCGGATTGAGCTTGAGATAGTCCGGGCTGAGATTCTCGTAGCGCCACAGCTCGACGTATTTGCTCTCGTATTTGAGCCCCTTCTCGCGCAGGCAGTGGCGCACCTGCTTGGAACACGTCGTCAGTCCGCTGTGATAGAGCTCGAGCATGGCTTCCTCCGGCGCTTTGACGCAGGAGTCCTCAACACTCCACGCTCAAGGTCAATAGATCGCGAGCTGTCCCACGATGCGGGCCGGCCGCGATCGGTCGCGTGTCCCGCCATCCGGGCCGGCTCCGGACAGGAATGCATGGCGCCGGCGGCGGCCGCCCGCTAGACTTTGCGCAACCGACAAAGGGGGAAATGACCATGGCAACACGCTTCGTAACGCGGGGCCTTGCGGCGCTGGCCTTAATCGCGGCGCTTGTCTCGGCCGCCGCCGCGCAAAACTACCCAGAGCGGCCGATCCGCATGATCGTGTCGATTGCAGCCGGCAGCCTCACCGACGTCATCATGCGCGCGGCGGCGAACGAACTTTCGCCGCGGCTCGGCCAGCCGGTCGTGATCGAAAACCGCGGCGGCGCCGCCGGCATTCCGGGCGCTCAGGCCTGCACGGCGAGCGCGGGCGACGGCTACACGATCTGCGTGGTGTTCCACAATCAGCTTTCTTTCAATCCGGTGATGTTCAGCAACCTGCCCTATGACGTCGACAAGGACATGGTGCTCATCACGCGGCTGTTCTTCCTGATCGAGTCGCTTGCGGTGCACCCGTCGACCGGCGTGAACACGGTCGCGGAGTTGCGCGCGCTGGCGCAGTCGAACACCAAGAAGCTCAACTGGGGCACGCTCGGCCAGGGCTCGGCGCCGGAGCTGTTTCTGCGCTGGATCAACAACCAGTGGCGCACCGACATCGTCGGAATTCCCTATCGCGGCGGCGGCCCGATGGCGCAGGCGCTGGCCGCGAACGATATCCAGGTCGGGGGCGTGGGTTTGGGCAATTTTCTGGGACTGGCCGAAGGCGGCAAGATCAAGCTCCTCGCGGTGTCGGCGCCGCGCCGTTCGGCGCTCGCGCCGAACGTCATGACGTTCCAGGAAGCCGGCCTCGATGGCTACAAGCAGCGCGGCTGGTGGGGCCTGGCCGCGCCCAAGGGCACGCCGGAGGCGCTGGTGAGCCGCCTCAATGCCGAGTTCGTGCGGCTGTTCAGCGATCAGAACTTCGTCGCATTCCTCGACAAGCAGGCGGTGGTAGCCGCGCCGACCTCGCCGGCGGAGTTCGCAGCTTTCGTGAAAGAAGATCGCGTGCTCGCCGCAAGCCTCGTCAAGCTCGCGAATACGCCGGTGCAGGAGTACAAGCCCGGCGCGCCGTAGCTTGCTCCCCCGCGGCGAAGTATTGCCGCACGAAGGCGTTTTCCGCGCAACCGTTCCGCCATGACGGCCGGGCTTGTCCCGGCCGCCGATGCCGTTACAAGACAGCAGCCACGGCGCTGAAAGAGCACGGATGACAAAGTCTCTCGCCTCCCGCATCGCCCTCGTCACCGGCGCCTCGCGCGGGATCGGCTACGCCACCGCGATCGCGCTCGCCCGCGAGGGCGCGCACATCGTCGCGACCGCGCGCACGCCGGGCGGCCTCGAGGAACTCGACGACGCGATCCGCGCCGCGGGCGGCACCGCGACCCTCGTGCCGCTGGAGCTGCGCGACACCGACGGCATCGTCCGCCTCGCGGCCGCGCTGAACGAACGCTACGGCAAGCTCGACATCATGGTCGGCAACGCGGCGCTGGGCGGCTCGAACTCGCCGCTCGACCACTTCGAGACCAAGGAATGGGACACGGTCATTGCGGTCAACATCACCGCGAACTGGCACTTCATCCGTTGTATGGATCCGCTACTGAAGCGTTCGGATGCCGGCCGCGTGGTGTTCCTCACCTCCGGCGCGCCGTCGAACCCGCGCCCGTTCCGCGGGCTCTATGCGACCAGCAAGGCCGGGCTCGAGGTGCTGGCCCGCGTCTATGCCACGGAGACCGCGTCGACGCCGGTCAAGGTCAACCTGTTCAATCCGGGGCCGACGCGCACCCGCATGCGCGCCGCCGTCATGCCGGGCGAGGATCCGATGACGTTGCCGACCCCCGAGGAGGTGGCCGCGAAGATCGTTCCGCTCTGCTCGCCGGACTTCCAGGAGACCGGCAAGCTCTACGATTTTCCGAAGCAGCGGCTGCTGTCGTTTCGCCCGCCGGACTGAGGATCGTTCCGGAGATCAACCGCGGGTGCGAAGCACGCGGCGGCAGGTGTCGTCGTAGCCGTGACGCTTGCCGTATGCGCAGCGCCGCGCCGGCCGGTATTGCACCGGAACCGTCATCGTCGCCGGCGTCTCGACGACCCGGTAGTTTTGCGTGACGAAGCTTACCGTGGTCACCACCGGCACGCGCACGACGTAGCGCGGCACCCGCTCGATGATGGTGTGATTGTGCTTGACGACGCCGACATTGCGGGTCTCGTTCTCGCGGATGACGAGATGATTGGTCTTCTTCACCCGTCCCGATACCGGCACCTCGCTCTGCGTCTCGATCACGCGCGAATGATCGACGTCCCTGGTGGTGCGGATCGTCTCCTGCGTGTCGTAGTGCTCGCGCGGCTGCGGGCAGTCGTAGCACTTTTCGGCGGGAGCGAGCTGCGCCGACGCGGGTGCGGCGGCGAACAATCCGGCGATCAGGAATGCGCCTGCCAATGCGTGCTTCATCGCGATGCCTCGAAATGCCTGGGTTCCCGGCGACCCTACCCGCTCGCCGAAGCGCTGTGCGGAATTGCGGGTTAACGGGTAAACCGGTTAACCGGTTAATAGCGCGCCCGCGTCGCGGACCACGCGATCGCCGCCGCTCCGACCAGCATGGCGGCCGCGAGCACGAACGCCGCGCCCGGCCAGTGCGTGTCCTTCCCGCCGCCGATCGACCAGGCGAAGGCCAGCGTAAAGACGAACGGCCCGGCCAGGTTGGCAATGCCCTGGATGCTGGCGTTGGCGCCCTGCAACTGGCCCTGCTCCGTCTCGGAGACGCGCCGCGTCATCAGGCTGCTGATCGCAGGGTTGGCGATGCCCCACAGCGCGAGCAGCGGAATCCCAAGACAGAACACCAGTCCCGTTTCGGCAATACCGAACACCATGAACCCCGCGACGCCGCCGGCAAGCCCGAACATCAGGGCGCGGCGCTCGCCGATCGCCTTCACCACCGGCCCGACCAGCCCCGCCTGCACGATCACCGCGCAGACGCCGACCACCGCGAGCGAAAGCCCCACGGCGCGCTCGTCCCAGCCGTAGCGGTAGCCGGCATAGAGCACCCAGACGCTCGGCAGCACCACATGGGCCAACGCCGCGAGAAACTCCGACACCGCAAGCCCGCTCAATTCGGGATGCGAGCGGAGCAACTTGAGCGAGCCGACCGGATTGGCGCGCTTCCATTCGAACCGGGTTCGCTGCCCGCGCGGCAGGGATTCCGGCAGAACCAGCAGGCCATAGAGCGCATTGAGCATGCTGAGCCCCGCCGCAACCCAGAACGGCATCCGCGGATCGATCGCGCCGAGCACGCCGCCAAGCGCCGGACCCAGCACGAAGCCGAGCCCGAAGGCCGCGCCCAGCAGGCCAAATTTCGCCGCGCGCTGCTCGGCCGGCGTGACGTCGGTGACATAGGCGTAGCTCGTGGCGATCGAAGCGGACGAAATTCCGGAGATTACCCGGCCCGCGAACAGCCACCAGAGGTTGGGCGCGAGCGCCATCAGCACGTAGTCGAGGGCGAGCCCGAAGTTCGAGATCAGCACCACCGGCCGCCGGCCGTAGCTGTCGGACAGCGCGCCCAGCACCGGCGAAAAGAAAAACTGCATCAGCGCCCAGGCGGTGCCGAACACGCCGAAGATTTCGGCAGCCCGCGCGGTGTCGCCACCCATGAAGTTTTCGACGAGTTTCGGCAGCACCGGCATGATCATGCCGAGCGAGAGCATGTCGAGGGCGACGGTGATGAAGATGAAAACGAATGCCGCGCGCCGCGGCGCGGGTACGGCGGCACCCGGCGGCGCGATCCCGCTCACGAACGCTTCTTCTTCCTGCCGGCGAACGGATTGGCCTTCTCACGCAGCGTCAAACGGATCGGCGTGCCGGGCATGTCGAAGCTTTCGCGCAGCGCATTGACGAGATAGCGCGTATAGGCCGCAGGCACCGCGTCGGCGCGGGCGCAGAACAGCACGAAGCTCGGCGGGCGCGCTTTGGCCTGGGTGATGTAGTTGAGACGGATGCGCCGGCCGGAGACCGCGGGCGGCGGATGCGCCGAAATCACGTCCTCGAGCCATTTGTTCAGTTGGTTGGTCGTCACCCGCTTGTTCCAGACCTCGTGGATGTCGACAACCGCCTCCATCAGCCGGTCGACGCCGTCGCCGGTCAGGCCCGATACGCCGATGACCGGAACGCCCTTGACCTGCGGCAACCGCTCATCGGCCTGCTCCTGCAGCTTGCCGATGCTGCCGGGCTTGCGCTCCTTCAGGTCCCATTTGCTGATGCCGATCACCAGCGCCCGCCCCTCGCGCTCGCAGAGCGCGGCAATGCGCAGGTCCTGCTCCTCGAACGCCTGCTGCGAATCCATCAGCAGCACGACGACCTCGGCAAAGCGGATGGCGTTGATGGCGTCGGCGACGGAAAGCTTTTCCAGTTTCTCCTGGATGCGCGGCGGCCGCCGCAGGCCCGCGGTGTCGTGCAAGCGGAACGATCGGCCGCGCCATTGCAGCTCGCTTGCGATGGTGTCGCGGGTGATCCCGGCCTCGGGCCCGGTGAGCATGCGGTCCTCGCCGAGCAGACGATTGACCAGCGTCGACTTGCCCGAGTTCGGCCGCCCGACAATAGCCACGCGAATGGCGCGCGGCGCGGCCGCTTCCCCGGCCGCGTCCGTTTCTTCGTCCTGCTTGGTCTTTTTCTTCGTCGCGTGCGGCAGCGCCTCGCGCAACGCCTCGAACAGGTCAACCAGCCCTTCGCCATGCTCGGCCGAGATCGCGACCGGCTCGCCAAGCCCGAGCGCATGAGATTCGAGCACGCCCGACGTGCTGGCTTTGGATTCGGCCTTGTTCGCAACCACGATCACCGGTTTGCCGGAACGGCGCACCAGGTCGGCGAAGGCGCGGTCGTCCGGCATCGGGCCGGTTTTCGCATCGAGCATGAAGAACACCGCATCGGCCTGCTCGATGGCCTGTTTGGTCTGCGCCATCATCCGGCCGGCAAGGCTTTCCGAGCCGGCATCCTCCAGGCCCGCGGTGTCGACGATGGTGAAGTCGAGGTCGCCGAGCCGCGCCGGCCCCTCGCGCCGGTCGCGGGTGACGCCCGGCAGGTCATCGACCAAAGCGAGCCGCTTGCCGACCAGCCGGTTGAACAGCGTCGACTTGCCGACGTTCGGCCGCCCGACAATCGCGATGGTGAAGCTCATGGCCATTGGATGCCCCGCTTTGGCAGGGCGTGGCAACCCGTCAATGCGGATGAATCAGCGCTGCGGCGGATCGGGGAACGGCGAAGCGCCCTGCGGCTGCTGTTGCGGCGGCGCGGGCCATGGCGCGGCCTGCGGCGGCGGCGCCTCCTGCTGCGCAGCCGGACGCTGCGGCGCTGCAGCCTGGCGGGGCGGCGGCGCAATGGGCTTGGGCGCGGGCCTGGGCTTCGCCCGCTCCGGCTGGGCCCGCACGACCTCGGGCGGGTTTTGCGGCGGCTCCTGGTAGCCCTGCACCAGCTCGGGCGGCACGCCCTGCGGCACGCCCGGCACGCCGCCGGGGAACATCGGCTTGCGGTCGCCCGGCAGCGGCTTCTTCGTGTTGAACCAGCTCTCCGGATCGAAGCTCTCGCAGCCCGAAAGCGCCAGACCCGCGGCCAGCAGCGAAGCGGTCAACCAGGTCTTCGACCATGTGCGGCGGACACGCATTGCGCCTCTCAGCTCTTCTTGTCGCTGTCGGACAGCGCCAGCAGCATCTGGATCTGGCCGCGCGTGCCCGGCGGCGTCTCGGGATCGGCCAGGATCATTTCGGTCCATCGCCGCATCGCCGTCACATCGCTGGCGCGCCAGGCCGAGAATGCGAGCATCGAGCGCGCGGTATGCCGGAACGCGCGATCCTGCGCCGCGAGCGGCTCCAGCCGTTGCCTGATGTCACCGTAGGGCGCTGTATCGACCAGCAACGTGCCGGCGCGCACCGCAGCCAGATCCTGGAGCACGGTGCCGTGGCTCTTGTCGGCTGCAAGCTGGTCGTAGATGGCGACCGCCGCCTTCGCGTCGCGCCGCGCGAGCTCGCCGGCTTCGCGGAACCTGGCGAGCATGCGGTAGCTCGACGTGCCTTCCGCCGCGATCTTGGCGAAGGCCTCCTCGGCTTCCTTGGTCTTGCCCTCGTTGAGCAGGTTCGCCGCAACCTCGAAACGGGCGCCCGTCTCGCCGGCTTTCTTGGCCTCCTGCCATTCGTAGTAGCGCCAGCCGCCCACCGCGGCCACCACGAGAACGCAGGCGGCGATGATGTACTTGCCGTGCCGCTCCCACATCTTGCGGAGCTGTTCACGGCGTACTTCCTCGTCGACTTCCTGGAAGATATCGGACACTGAAGCGGTTCCCCCGAAGCGTTCCCTTGCGCGAACCCCTGGTCCTGCCGGGCCGGCCGTTCCCCGGCTAAGGCCATGCGCAGGCTGGTAAATTAGTGATGTGGCAGCGGCAAGGCAAAAGCCGCCGCGGCACCCCTTTAACGGCACCTTCCGTTAACAGCCGCAACCGGAGCGCGCCAGCTACTTCTTCTTCATGGCATAGACGTGATCCGGGCCGGGGAACGCCCGCGACCGGACCTCCCGGGCATAGCCCGCGACCGCCGCCTCGATGCCAGGCCCGATATCGCCGTAGCGCTTGACGAATTTCGGCACCCGCGGCGAAAGCCCCAGCATGTCCTCCAGAACCAGCACCTGCCCGTCGCAGGCGGCGCTCGCGCCGATGCCGATGGTAGGCACCGCCACCTGCCCGGTGATGCGGCGCGCCAGCGGCTCGGCCACCGCCTCGATGACGATGGAGAAAGCGCCGGCGTCGGCCACCGCCTTGGCGTCGTCCTCGATCTGCGCCCAGTCTTTCTCCTCGCGGCCCTGGGCGCGGAACGAGCCGATGGTGTTGATCGCCTGCGGCGTGAGGCCGACGTGACCCATCACCGGAACTCCGCGCTGGGTGAGAAAGGACACGGTCTCGGCGAGCCGCCGCCCGCCCTCCACCTTGATCGCGCCGCAGCCGGTCTCCTTCATCACGCGCGC
>Ga0247825_10000182_pt1 | contig 37686 bp, 36 predicted proteins | sample 13C_Vanillin_Day_FD_194413 | JGI IMG/M metagenome (GOLD analysis project Ga0247825, IMG submission 194413) | Soil microbial communities from agricultural site in Penn Yan, New York, United States - 13C_Vanillin_Day48 | ecosystem: Environmental > Terrestrial > Soil > Agricultural land | place... | reverse complement strand
GCTCGAGCGCGCGGCATCTCAGCGCCGCGCCCCAGGGGGCCGTCGTCCAATAGAACGAATCCGGAACGTGTGGAAGGGTCATCCTACGAACTATCTAACTATCCAACTATCTAACTATCCAACTAGGATCCCCGTACATGGAAATTGTCGGGATCGGGATCGACGCAACGGAGATTCACCGCATCGCCGAGTCGATCGAACGGTGGGGCGACCGGTTCGTTGATCGCGTCTTCACGGCCGGCGAGGTCGCGTACTGCCGCCGCCGCAAGGACTTCGCGTCCTCATTTGCCGCCCGCTTTGCCGCCAAGGAAGCGGCGATGAAGGCGCTGGGGACAGGCCACTCGCGCGGAGTGTTCTGGACGGGAATCGAAGTGGTCCGCCGCCACGGCCCACCGCAGCTGCAGTTTCACGGAGGGGCGGCCAAGCGTTTCGCCGAAATGGGCGCGACCGGCTCACTGCTGACGATCACACATTCCCGGGAACTGGCGATCGCTCAGGTCATGCTCGTCCGCGGATAAGGCCAGTCCTGACCTCCCGCTACTTGCCCACCATGTGGAGCAACTGCGGTTGACGATCCGCCGCGCGCGCTCTTGTGGCCAGGGGCGCAACGATCCTTCAAACCCTTGACGGTCATGACGATGCGGCGACAGCTGATGATTCGCGATCTGGGCGGACGTTTTGCGATGACGGTCAGCACATGGAGGAAGCCATGGTCGTCAAAATTACTCAGAGCGAAAAGAACAACCCGCCGGGAAAACTCGCCGACGCGGAACTGCATTTCACCGAGGGCGTCCTCGACGGTCTCAAGCTGATCGGGTTCTCGATCTGGGAACGGCGGACCGGCAACGGCCGCAACGTGACGTTCCCCGCCCGGCAGTACACCGTCGGCGGAGAGCGCCGCTCGTTCGCGCTGCTCAGGCCGACGAATGGAGAGGCGGCTGCGCAGGAACGGCTGCGCGAGCTGATCCTTCAGGCCTATGCCGAGTACGAGGAGAAGGCTGCGGTCGCATCGTAGGGCGCCCCTTTAGGGGCGTCTTCGGCGCCGGCACCCCTGAAGGGATGCCCTACTGGAGCACGGGAAGCAGGCGGGCGTTCTCTTTCTGCCGTTTCGGCGGCAGCGTCCATTCCTCGCGGAGTCCCTTCTCGAACTCGTTGCGGAAGAACGCGTCCTTCATGCCGCCGTCGATGATGTCCCATGGCAGCACGGCGTCGGACGATCGGTCGCGGAACACGAAGAAGTCGGCATCGACTCCCGCTTCGGCGACGGCGGCGCGCCAGTTGCCCCCGTTGCGTTCGGCCGCCTCGATGGCGGGAGCAACGCGCCTGTCGCCCAGCGACAGCAGCGCCTGGTAGAACGAATGGCGTTCAGACTTGATGTTGAAGAAGACGTTGTCGATATCGGCCATCAGCGTGCGGGTCCGCTTGATCGCGCGCTCGATGTCGCGATCGCCGACCATCGGCAGCCACTGGTAGGCCGTCCCGGGCTTCGGCACCAGCGGGTTGACGCTGCCGACGATGCGCCCGATCTGGCCGCGGGGGCGGGCATGCCTGAGCATGATGTCGCGAAGCTGCAGTGTCAGGTCGCGGATCGCCGTCAGGTCATCGTCGGTTTCCGTCGGCAGCCCGATCATGAAGTACAGCTTCAGGTTCTCGAACCCGGCAGCGAAGATCATCTCGGCGGCGTTGAGGATCTCGTCGTTCGTCACCGTCTTGTTGATGACGCGGCGGAGGCGGTCCGACCCGGTTTCGGGAGCGATGGTGATCGTCCGCTCTCCGCTGCGGCGCAGCAGATCCAGGATCGTGGGCGTCAGGTCGTCGAGCCGCAGGGATGCCGGGCTGATCGCGTAGCCCATGTCCACGAGCTCCGTCAGGATGCTCTCGATCTCCGGGTGGTCGCACAACGCGATCGACACGAGGCCGGCCTTGCTCGAGTACGGCTGGGCCCGCTTCGCCAGTTCGAGGATGCGATCCTTCGGAAACGCGCGCACCGGCAGGTAGTTGTATCCCGCCCAGCAGAACCGGCAGAGGTTCGCGCAACCGCGCACGACTTCCACCAGGAAGCGCGAGCCGAACTCGGTCTCGGGCGTGAAGATGGTCGTGGCCGGAGGGTCCACGGCTTCCGTGGTTTTCAGCGCGGCCTTCCTGACCACTGGCGGCGCTCCGGTCCCCGCGCGCGGAGCGTACGACGTGATCGTCCCATCCGCTGCGTAGTGCACGTCGTAGAACGACGGCACGTAGTAACCGCGTTCCGCTACCAGCCGCCGCAGCAGATCATCACGATCGGTGGCCGTAGTGAATGCCTGCACCAAAGACGGAATCAGCGCCTCCCCTTCGCCCGCGGCAATCACGTCCGCAAACAGCGCCAGCGGCTCGGGGTTGACGAAGGTCACGGCGCCGCCGATCAACACGAGCGGATCGAGGCCCGTGCGCTGGTCGGCGCGAACCGGAATGCCCGCGAGCCGAAGCAGCGTCAGGACGTTGGTGTAGTCCCACTCGAACGACACCGAAAACGCCACCACGTCGAAGTCGCGTACCGGAGTCTGCGATTCGAGCGTGATGAGCGGCGCGCCGGAAGCCACCTGCGCCGCCAGCTCGGTCTTCGGCGGCAGAAAGAAGCGCTCGCAGACGATGTCAGGCTGCTCGTTGAAGAGCTTGTAGACCGTCTGAAAGCCAAGGTTGGACATCCCGACGAAGTACGTGTTCGGAAAGGCAAGGGCCACGCGCAGCTTTCCGCCGTGCGGCTTGCGTACGTATCCCACCTCCTTCGACAGGAGTTGGAGAGCACGCTCGCGCTGTTGCCATTCCTTCTTCATGTGCGCCGTGAGTGAGCCGGGGAGGCGGCCAATCGTGCGCGAGCTCGCGCTCAGGCGGCGGCGCTCGCGTATCCCGTGGGTCTACCTAGTGTACAGCCGGGACCGCGGCGGGCCTACGGCGTCAGCAACGGGCGCAGAAACGGTAGAGGCCGACCTTCAGGTCGGCCTTACCCATCCGTCATCAGTTCTGCCGGCGCAGGAACGCGGGCATGTCGTAGGGCGACTCGAGCTCGAACGTGTGATCGCCTGATCCCCCGTTGGCCGCCGCGGCCAGCGGGCTCAGCTCGATGGGCGGCCGGCGGTTGACTGCCACCGATGCCGCGAAGCTCGTCTGCGTCGCTGACACCTGGGGCGAGGCCATCTGCTGCGCCGAGGCCTGCTGCGGGGCCGGCGCCTGCTGCTCGACCGCCGCGCGAGCAACCGACGTCGCGGCCAGATGCTCCTTGTACGGCGTCAGGTCGGTCGGGGTCGGCAGCGCTGCACGAGTGCCCTTGTCGAACCCGGTCGCGATGACGGTGATCTTTATCTTGCCGTCGAGATTCGGGTCCACCACGGCGCCGAAGATGATGTTGGCGTCCTCGTGCGCGGCTTCCTGGATCACGCACGACGCCTCGTTCACTTCCATCAGCGACATGTCGGGGCCGCCCGTCACGTTGATGATGACGCCCCGGGCGCCGGTGACGGATCCGTCCTCGAGCAGCGGGCTCGACACCGCTCGCTGCGCTGCCAGCATCGCGCGGCCGTCACCCTCACCAACGCCGGTGCCCATCATGGCGACTCCCATGCCGGACATGATCGTCTTGACATCGGCAAAGTCCAGGTTGATGAGACCCGGCACCAGGATGAGATCGGAGATGCCCTGAATGGCCTGACGGAGCACATCGTCCGCCATCGTGAACGCCTGCGTGAGCGATGTCTTGCGATCGATGATCGAGAGCAGCCGCTCGTTCGGAATCGTGATCACCGTGTCCACACACTCGCGCAGCGCCTCGAGGCCGGCCTCGGCCTGTATCAACCGCTTCTTGCCTTCGAAGCGGAAGGGCTTGGTCACGACCGCAATCGTCAGCGCGCCGAGCTCGCTCGCCAGGCTGGCAATCACCGGCGCCGCACCGGTGCCCGTGCCGCCGCCGAGGCCGGTCGTCACGAAGATCATGTCCGCGCCCGACAGGGCATGGATGATCGACTCGGTGTCCTCGAGCGCCGCCTGACGTCCGATGTTGGGATCAGCACCCGCGCCAAGCCCCTTCGTGAGCTTGTTGCCGATCTGCACCTTGACGGCGGCCTTGTTGTAATCGAGTGCCTGCACGTCGGTGTTGGCGACGATGAACTCCACCCCACTGAGGCCCACTTCCACCATCCGGTTCACGGCGTTGCTGCCGCCCCCGCCGACGCCAACCACCTTGATTGCGGCCGCACGCCGGGTTTCCGGATCCAGCGTTAGTCGCAGCTTCTCCGCCTCTTTCATCTGAGCCTCCGTTCCCATGAACTCTTTTCGTGTCCTTCGATGGCTTCGTAGCCTTCGTGGTTCAGAAAAACTCCTTGAAAATCCCTCGCAGCCGTCCCGCCACCCGGCTGAACGCCCCGGCGCCGCCGCGCGACGGCTCGGGCACGCGATTACGATGCGCGTAGAGCACGACTCCAACCGCCGTCGCGAACACCGGACTGTTGACGTGGTCGGCCAGCCCGCCGACGCCGACCGGGCTTCCACGCCGAATCGGCAGATCGAAAATTTGCTCGGCGATCTCCGGCATCCCTTCGAGAATCGAGCCGCCACCGGTCAGCACGATCCCGGAATTCAGCGATTTCTCGTAGCCGGCGCGCCTGATCTCGTCCCACACCAGATGGAACGTCTCCTCCGCCCGCGGCTGAAGAATCTCCGAGAGAATCCGCCTCGCCATCACGCGCGGCTTGCGTCCTCCGACGCTTGCGACTTCGATGGTCTCATCCTCGTCCACCATCGACGACAGCGCACAGCCGTTCTTGCGCTTGACCTTTTCCGCGTCGGGGATTGGCGTGCGAAGTCCGACGGCGATGTCGTTCGTAAAATGGTCGCCGCCGATGGCCACGACGCCGGTGTGCCAGAGGCTTCCTCTTTCGAAGATCGCGAGATCGACGGTGCCACCGCCGATGTCCACGAGCGCGACGCCGAGCTCCTTCTCGTCCGGCGTCAGCACGGCCTCGGCCGCGGCCAGCTGCTCGATGACGGTGTCCGACACCGCCACGCCCGCACGATTGACGCAGGCGACGATGTTCTGCGTCGACGACACGGCTCCGGTGATCACGTGCACGTTGACTTCGAGCCTGGCACCCGTCATGCCAACGGGCGCGCCGATGCCGTCCTGCTCGTCCACGACGAAATCCTGCGGCAGTACGTGGAGGATCTCGCGGCCGGTCGGCAGCGCCACCGCTTTCGCGGCGTCGATGGCCCTGCGGACATCGTCCCTGGTGATCTCGCGGTTCTTTCCCGCCACGGCAATCACGCCGCGGCTGTTGAAGCCCTTGACGTGCGGCCCCGACAGCGCCAGGTGCACCGAGTCCACCTCGATGCCGGCCATCAGCTCGGCCTCCTCGATCGCCTTCTTGATCGAGTCCACCGCGGCCTCGAGGTTGACGACGACCCCGCGCTTGATGCCGCGCGATTCGGCGGCGCCAATGCCGACGACGTCGAGACTGCCGTCGTCCAGCGTTTCGCCGACTATGCAGACGACGGCCGACGTACCGACGTCGAGTCCAACCACGTATCGCTCTTTGCGGGCCACTGAGCCTCCTGCCTACCTGCCTGCTGTGCCTTGCGGCTTCACGAACACTCGTTCGCCGTATCGCATGTCGACGGAGTCGATCTGCGGCACGTTGTCCCGCAGCCGCGGTGCGTAGTCGAGATACGCCTGCACACGTTCGACAAACTGGTCATCCCCTGTGTGCACGAGGGATGTGTCGTCCTTCAGCATCACCACCGCGTCGTCCGGATTCGAGACGTCGACCCAGAAGACGCGGCGAGCCAGGTCCGGCCGGCGCTGCAGTTCTCCGAGCACCCGTCCAGCCAGCGCCGCGCGTGCCTCGTCGGTGGAGCCGTCGCCGCCGCTCAGTCCGTCGATGATCGGAAGATCGAACTCGGCGTATTTCGGGCCGAATGCATCAATGACGAGGCCGTCCCGATCGAGCAGGTACAGGCCGTCCCTGATTTTGCCGATGCCAAGCGGCTGGCGTTCGGTGATGACCACCGTCACGGTTCGTGGAAACACACGCCGCATGGCGACGTCATCGACCCACGGAGCCTCGAGGAGCTTCTGGCGCCAGCTTTCGAGCCTGACGGTCACCATGCTGGAGCCGCGCAGCCCGTCGAGCAGCGCCAGCGCCTCTCCCGGTGCCATCCTCTGGGTGCCCTTGATGTCGATGTCGGTGATCGTCAACGTGGACAGCACGAGGCCGGCAGCGCGCGATGCGACATACAGCGTGGCGATCGACGTCACCGCGACGATCACCAGCGTCTTCCCCGACGGCATCCAACGGCGCTTCCTCGCCGGATGGACGTGTGATCGTCTGAACCGCTTGTCTGCTGGAGCAGCAACCGGCATCAGCGTCCTGCCTTCCTTTGTTCCAGTGCGTCCACGAGCTTTCGCGGAAGCGCGCCAATCGATCCGGCTCCGAGTGTGATCACCGCGTCACCGGGGCGAGCGATCTGGAGCAACCGCGGGATCACGTCATCAATCGACGGAACCACGACAACCGTGCGGCCTGAGCCTCGGCGAATCGACTCGGCAAGTACGTCCACGGTGATCCCGGGAGCGGGCTCTTCGCCGGCCGCGTAAATGTCGGTGAGCACGATCTCGTCGGCGTCCTTCATCGCCGGGCCGAATTCGTCCAGCAGCTGCGCCGTGCGGCTGTAGCGATGCGGCTGGAAGGCGACGATCAGGCGGCAATTGAGCGTGGCCCGCGCGGCCGCAAGAACCGCGGCGATCTCCGTCGGGTGATGTCCGTAGTCGTCGATCACGACGACTCCGCCCGGCTCGCCATGCCGCTCGAAGCGACGCTCGGCGCCGGCAAAGTCGCGAAGCGCGCCCGCCACCTGCTCGAACGTGAGACCCAGCCGCTCGCCAACGGCCACTGCAGCCAGCGCGTTCTGAAGGTTGTGTCGGCCGGGGACGGACAGCTCCAAGAGGCCCAGACGCTTGGTTTCCGCACCCGCCTGCATGTGCACCGAGCATCGGCCGCCGAACGAGCCCACCTCGACGCCGTCGGCGAAGACAGTGGCATTCCGGTCAAAGCCGTAGGTCATCACGCGCCGTTTCACTCGCGGAAGCACGGCGGCCAGATTCGGGTCATCCGCGCAGGCGACAACGCTGCCGTAGAACGGCACCTTGTTCGCGAAGTCGGCGAACGCCTGCTGCAGCGCGTCGAGGCTCCCGTAGCTCTCCATGTGCTCCCGGTCGATGTTGGTGACGACGGCGATCGACGGCCAGAGCATCAGGAACGACCGATCGCTTTCATCCGCCTCCGCCACCATGTATTCGCTGTCCCCCAACCTCGCATTACTCCCGAAGACGCTCAGCCGTCCACCGATCACCGCGGTGGGATCGAGCCCGGCCCGCTCCAGCACCAGCGCAATCATCGACGTCGTCGTCGTCTTGCCGTGCGATCCGGCAACCGCGATCGCGAAATGCAGGCGCATCAGCTCGGCCAGCATCTCCGCCCGCGGGATCACCGGGATGCCGCGGCGCTCGGCCTCCGCAATCTCCGGGTTCGTCCGCCGGATTGCCGACGACACGACGACCACGTCGGCGTCGCCGACGTTCGCCGCCGCATGTCCTTCGGACACGCGCACCTTGAAACGCTGCTGGAGGCGAGCCGTCACCTCCGACCCCTTGGCATCCGACCCGCTGATCTCGTACCCGAGGTTCGCGAGCAGCTCCGCGATGCCGCTCATCCCGATCCCGCCGATGCCGACAAAGTGCACGCGGCGCGTGCGGCCAAGCATCAGATCTCGTCGGCTTGTCCCGCCGAAGCGCCGCAGGCGCGCAGGCGGGTGAAGATCACCGTGCAAGCTCCAGCACCTTGTCGACGATCACGGTGGCGGCATCCGGCCGCGCCATCCGTCTGGCGCGGCCACCCATCTCCAGTCGTCCCTGCGCATCACCGGCAAGCGCCACGATCTCCGCGGCGAGGCGTTCACCGGTGAGGTCCTTCTGCTCGATCATCCGTGCCGCTCCCTGCGTCACGAGCGCCTCCGCATTCCTGCGCTGGTGATCGTCGGTGGCCGTTGGCAGCGGTACGAGGATCGACGGCCGGCCGGCCGCGGTCAGCTCCGCGAGGGTGGTCGCCCCGGCGCGGCAGATGACCAGGTCGGCCGACTTCATTTCGCGGTCCATGGCAAAAAGGAACGGCTCGACCCGGGCTTCGATGCCGGCGCGCCGGTACCCATCACGGACCACCTCCACATCGCGCTCTCCTGTCTGATGCGTGATCGCCAGTCGTGGTTCGGCGGCTGCCAGCCGCGCCGCCGCCTCCACCATGGCCACGTTGATCGCGTGCGCGCCCTGAGAGCCGCCAAAGACTAGGACCCGAGCCGCACCCGGCGGCTGACTGTGCTCGTCATATGCCCCCTGTGTCTCGAAAAACTCCGGCCGCACCGGATTCCCTGCCACGAACGCTTTGCGACCGAAGAACGGAACCGTCTCGCCGTAGGTCACCGCCGCCGCCTTGACGAACCTCGCCAACGAACGATTGGTCAGACCGGGAACCGCGTTCTGCTCCATGAGCATCGTGGGAATGCCGCGCAACGCCGCGATCATCACCACCGGCCCCGAGCTGTAGCCGCCGACGCCGAGCACCACCGATGGACGTATCTTTGCGATCACCAGCGCCGCATCGAGCACACCGAGCGGCAGCAGGGCGAGCCCGCGAGCCAGAGCGGGCAACGACTTTCCTTTCAATCCGGCGCTGCGAATCACCTCCAGCGGAAATCCTTCGCGCGGAATCACTCGCGCCTCTATTCCTGCCGACGTTCCAACGAAGGTCACCCTGGCATCCGGCACGCGTGCGATCAACGCACGAGCAACGGCGACACCCGGGTACAGGTGGCCGCCTGTGCCGCCGCCGGCGATCAGCACGGACAATTTCTTCACGCATCCGCCGATTCGTGCTGCGAAATGTTCAACAGAATGCCGATGGCGAGCAGGCTCACGACAAGCGACGAGCCACCGCTGCTCATGAGCGGAAGCGGAATGCCCTTCGTCGGCAGAAGCCCCAGCACGACGCTGATGTTCACGAAGGCCTGAACCGCGATCATCATCGTGATCCCGAGCGCGACGAGCGAGCCAAACCGGTCCTCGGCCTTCAACGCCACCTGCAGTCCGCGCCACACGATCACGCAGAAGCACAACAGCACGGCGGTGGTGCCGATCAGCCCGAGCTCCTCACCGACAACCGCGTAGATGAAGTCGTTGTGCGGCTCCGGCAGATAGAAACGCTTCTGCAAGCCTTCGGTGAGACCGACCCCGAAGACGCCGCCCGATCCAATGGCAAGAAACGACTGAATGATCTGAAAGCCCTCGTCACGCCGGAACGCCCACGGGTCCAACCACGCACGGAGCCGGTCGCGGCGGTAGTCTGCCGACAACACGTACACCAGCACCGTCGGGATAGCGACGAGGGCCACTCCGGCGATATAGCGGTAGCTGAGACCGGTTGAGAACACCATGATGCCCACGACCAGCAGCAGCGACATCGCCGTGCCGGCGTCCGGCTCCACGGCGATCAACCCGGCAATCGCCACGGTGACGATGCCGATCGGCAGGAGCGAGTACGAGATCTCGTTGATGCGATGCATCCGCCGGTCGAGCATCAGCGCAGCGAAGAGGATGCAGGCGATCTTCGCGAGCTCCGACGGCTGGAACCTGAGGATCTTGAACCCGATCCAGCGGCGGGCGCCGTTGACTTCGTCGCCGAAGACCAGCACCGCGACGAGCAGCATCGCGACCGCGGCAAGGACGGTCCAGATCAGCGCCTCGTTCTTGTACGTGCGGTAGTCGATGCGCATGGCCACGGCCATGATCGCCACGCCGAGCATCGCCCAGAGCCCCTGACGGATCAGGAAATAGTACGGGTCGTCGTGGAGGTCGCGCCCCAGGTGAGCGGAGGCGCTGTACACCATCACGACGCTGACACACACCAGCAGGATGGTGGCGACGAACAGGGCCTTGTCTGATTTGAGCTTTCTCGCCACGTTTATCACCAGGCGGACCAGAAGGTCCGCGCACCACATCTATAAAGGTCGCCGCCCGAATGACCGACATACCCTCCGTGCCTGTCCGCCGTCCCGCGGCAGCGCGAAGGCGGATCGCATAAGATCGCTGGCCGCAGTCACCAGTAGGCCCGTGGAATGGGACACCCACCTCGCCGACACGGGGTAGTCGGCGTTCCCAGCGGTGAGCTCCCACTCGCGCCGGGCCGACTGATGACTGCGGCTCTTCTCCCTCCTCAGGGGGTCTTCAGTTCCTCCTCCAGCGTGCGGACCGCGTCCTTGAACACCAGGCCACGCTCCGCGTAGTCACGGAACCAGTCGAAACTCGCGCACGCCGGCGCCAGCACCACCACGCCGCGGCCACCGGCCAGGCCATATCCCGTACGGACCGCCTCGGGCATCGACCGCGCGTCCTGCACGGGCACGACACCATCCAGCGCCGCGTGGACGAGCGGCGCGGCCTCGCCGATCGCCACTACCGATCCCTCGCGCGCCCGGAGCGGATCTCTCAACTCGCGCAGATCGCCACCCTTGAACAGGCCACCGATGATGGCGACGACGGGGCCATCGAAGCTTTCTATCGATCGGCGCGCCGCTTCGACATTCGTCGCCTTCGAGTCGTTGACGAAGCGGACACCGCGGACCGTCGCCACGGGCTCCATGACATGGGGGAGGCCGTGAAAGTCCTTGAGCGCCGACCGCATCGCTGCCGGATCGGCTCCGGCGATCGTGCTCACCGCCACCGCCGCCGTCACGTTGTGCTGCATGTGGCGGCCGGTCAGCTCGATGGCCGACATGGGCACCAGGCGGTCGCTTCCAGCCGCGGTGCGCCTCACAATCCAGTCGCCCTCGGCAACAAAGCCTCGGTCGATTGCGCCGCTCGGCGAAAAGAGCTCGCGGCGGGCACGCGATGCCGCCACCTTGTCCATGACCACGGGGTCGTCGGCATTGACGACCGCCCAGTCGTCCGGGGTCTGGTTCGCGAACACCCGCGCCTTCGCGTCGGCGTAGGCCTCAATCGACGGATGGCGATCGAGATGATCGGCCGCGAAGTTGAGCCAGAGCGAAATCCACGGCCGGAACGTGGTCGTCGTTTCGAGCTGGAAGCTGCTCGTCTCGACGACGTGCACGGTTCCGGGCGTCGAGTCGTCCACCTGCGCACTCAACGGCACGCCGATGTTGCCACCCACCAGCACGTCACGCCCGGCCTCGCGCAGCATCCGTCCGATCAGCGTGGTCGTCGTCGACTTTCCCTTCGTGCCGGTCACGGCGATGACCGGGCCCTTCACCCACCGCCACGCCAGCTCGAGCTCGCCAATGATCTCGACGCCACGGGCCCGTGCGGCCTCGAACACCGGCTGCTCGAGGGCAACGCCCGGACTCGCGACCACCAGATCCGCGCCGGCGAGCGTCGATGGCTGATGGCCGCCCAGTTCGAGCGCCACACCCGACTCCCGAAGGCGATCAGCCTGTTCGAACGTCGCCCGCGTTTCGGTCAGCGTCACGCGAGCCCCCCTCCGTACCAGCAGCTCCGCCGCCGCAATCCCGCTGCGCGCGGCGCCGACCACCACGACGCGGCGCCCGTTGACCGAGAAGTCGCTCCCTGCCATCCCATCACCGCAGCTTCAGCGTCGTGAGACTGAACAACGCAAAGATGACCGCGAGGATCAGGAACCGGGCGATGATCTTCGGCTCGCTCCATCCACTGAGCTCGAAGTGGTGATGGAGCGGCGACATCTTGAACACGCGCTTGCCGGTCAGCTTGAACGAGGCCACCTGAATCACCACCGACGCCGCTTCCATCACGAAGACGCCGCCGACGATGACGAGGAGAAGTTCCTGTTTGATCAGGACGGACACCGTCGCGAGCGCGCCGCCGAGCGCCAGCGAGCCGACGTCCCCCATGAAGATCTCCGCGGGAAACGAGTTGTACCAGAGGAAGCCGAGGCTTGCGCCGACCATGGCCCCGCAGAAGATCGTCAGCTCGCCTGTTCCGGGGAAGCGGACGAGATCCAGATACGCCGCGAGCTGTGCGTGGCCCGTGACGTAGGCGAGCGCGGTGAAGGTCGCGGCCGCGATGCCGAACGTGCTGATGGCAAGGCCATCGAGACCATCGGTCAGGTTCACCGCGTTCGACCATGACACGAGGACGAACATGGCAAACGGCAGGTACAGAACACCGAGGTCCGGAATCAGGTTCTTGAAGAACGGGAAGATCACGCGCGTGTTGTAGAGCGGCGGATTCTGGTCGGCAAGGAGCAGCAACGCGCCGCCGACACCAAGCGCGACCAGCGCCTGGCCGCCCAGCTTGTAGCGCGGAATCAGACCATGATGCGAGCGGCGCACGATCTTGAGGTAGTCGTCCACGAAGCCAACAGCGCCGAAGCCAAGCATGGCGAGCATTGCGATCCAGACGTACGCGTTCTCCAGATCTGCCCACAGCAGTGTAGGAATGAACGCCGACGACAGGATCAGCAGCCCTCCCATCGTGGGCGTTCCGGCCTTGGCGCGATGCGATTCGGGCCCCTCGTGGCGGATGACCTGGCCGATCTGGAAGTCGCGCAACCTGCGGATCATCCACGGGCCGAGCATCAGGCTGATGGCGAGGGCCGTCAGGCTCGCGGCAGCGGTTCTGAACGTGTTGTACCTCGTCACATTCAGGAGCACTTGCAGCGGCAAATCCGGAAAGCGCGGCACGATCTCTGCGCCCACGCTCTTCCACAGCAGCAGGTACAGCATCAGGCGCGCTCCGCCGCAAGGGCATCGACGATCAGGTCGGTGCGAATGCCGCGTGACCCCTTGACCATGACGACGTCGCCGGATCGGACGGCACGCGCGATGACCGGCGCTGCCTCTTCACTGGTCGCGAAGTGCGTCACCGCCGCGGGCGCCATGCCGGCCTGGACCGCGGAAGCCGCAAGCGCCCGGGCGGCATCACCGCCAACGGCGTACAGAAGATCGATGCCGCTGCGCTGAACGGCGCGCCCGCTCTCCGCGTGCAGCCTGAGCGCATGCTCGCCGAGCTCCAGCATCTCGCCGAGCACCGCAACCTTCCGGGTTGCGCCCTGTTCCCTGGCGATGACATCGAGTGCTTTCGCGAGGGCGGCCGGGCTGGAGTTGTATGAGTCGTCCACGACGGTCACGCCGTTCGCCAGCCGGTGAACGGCGCCGCGTCGCGCAGCCGGCCGCAGCCTGGCTGCGGCATCGGCCACCTCCTGGAGCGGGATGCCGGCATCGATCGCAACCGCCGTCGCCGCGAGAACGTTCGAGAGATTGCCACGGCCAAGGAGCGGCGAGTCGATGACCGCCTCGCCGGCTGGCGTGACCACGCGTGCCCGCATCCCGGCCAGGCCACGATCCTCGACGCCGGTCGCGCGCACGTCGGCGCTGTTGTCGATGCCGAATGTGACGGTCCGGCCCGCGAACCGCGGTGCGCGCGCCATCACGCGTGGATCGTCCGCGTTGCAAACCAGCACGGTCGATGGCGTGGCGCGCTCGAGGATCTCGGACTTGGCGTCGGCGATGGCATCGGGAGACGCAAAGAAGCCGATGTGCGCGTCGCCGACGTTCGTCCAGACGCGGACGTCCGGTTCGGCAATCGCCACCAGCGTGCTGATCTCCCCTGCGTGATTCATCCCCAGTTCCATCACCGCCACGTCGGGCCCCTGCCGCACCTGCATCAGCGACAGCGGCAGGCCGATGTGGTTGTTCAGGTTGCCCTTGTTCTTCACGACTGTGTTGCGGCGTTCCAGGAACGCCGCGATCGTTTCCTTCGTCGTCGTCTTGCCCGCACTGCCCGTGATCGCGATCACCCGCGTGCCGGAGGCTGTTCGCACCGCGTGCGCCAGATCCTGCAACGCCGTCACCGTATCGCCGACGGCGATGACGGCTCGCGCCGCGTCGCCCTCGTGCACCCCTGTACTGAATCCCCGTTCCACGACGGCGGCAGCAGCGCCGCGCGCCATGACGTCCGCTACGAAATCGTGCCCGTCGAACCGTGGGCCTCGGATGGCCACGAACAGATCGCCTGTGGCCGCCACGCGGCTGTCGATGACGACTTCAGCGATCTCCGTGTCCGCCTCGCCGCCGGTCAGCACTCCGCCGACCGCCTGCGCGATCCATCCGAGCGTCAGCCGAACCCGACTCACCCCGCGCGCGACTTCACGCGCCGCGCCTCCAACCCTTCCCGTGCCACCGCCACGTCGTCGAACGGCAGCGTCCGTCCACCGATCTCCTGATACTTCTCGTGGCCCTTGCCGGCGATGAGCACAACGTCGCCCTTCGACGCGCCCGTGATCGCCTGCAGAATCGCGTCGTGCCGATCGACGATCGTCAGCACGTCCCTGCCGGTCTGGCGCGTCTCTGCGTCCGCGCCGCGCTTGACCTCGTCGATGATCCGCTGCGGATCCTCGTCGCGCGGGTTGTCCGACGTGATCACCACGACGTCGCTGAGCCTGGCGGCCACCATGCCCATGAGCGGCCGCTTGGTGCGATCGCGATCGCCGCCGGCGCCGAACACGGTGATCAGCCGCCGCCCGGCCAGGCTGCGCGCTGTCTCCAGCAGATTTCTCAGCGCATCGTCGGTGTGGGCGTAATCCACGATGACGGTCACGTCGTCCTCTCGCGTTGACGCGAGCTCGAAGCGGCCCGGCACGCCGGGCAGCTGGCGGATCCCTTTTTCGATCGCCTCGATCGGGACGTCGAGCGACGACGCGGTCGCCACGGCCGCAAGGATGTTGTAGACGTTGGGGCGGCCGACAAGACGCGAGCGAATCTGCACAACGCCCTGCGGTACGCGCGCCTCGAACTGGAGGCCGTCCAGCGAGAGCGACAGCGGCCCGGGAGTGACATCGGCCGGCTTGTTGATGCCGTAGGTCACCGGGCGCTGTGACACATCCGTGAGCGCCTGCGCGCGTGGATCGTCCGCGTTGATGATCGACGGCGCATCAGCCGGCGGCAGTTCGAACAGCCGCCGCTTCGCAGCGAAGTAGTCCTCCATGTCAGAGTGGAAGTCGAGGTGATCGCGCGTCAGGTTCGTGAAGACACGCGCCGCGAACTGGATGCCGTCGACGCGGCGCAGCGACAGCGCGTGCGACGAGACCTCCATCACGCAGGCGCCGCAGCCCTCGGCGACCATCCGCCGCATGAACGACTGGAGTTCCGGCGCTTCGGGGGTCGTGCGCGTGGCGTCGAGCGATCGAGCGCCGATGCGATACGTCACCGTTCCCATGAGACCGCATCGCGTACCGCCCGCCTCGAGGATCGCCGCCAGGAGATAACCCGTCGTTGTCTTGCCGTTGGTCCCGGTGATGCCCACAACGCGCATCACGTGGCTCGGATGCTCGAAGAACTCGGCGGCAAGAAGGGCGAGCGCCAGCCTGGTGGACGTGACAACCACCCACGGCACCACCGACGGAGCGGGTGCCGGCTGTTCAGCGACGATCGCAGCGGCGCCGTTCGTGATCGCCTGTGAGACGAACTGGAGGCCGTCGGTCTTCAGACCCTGGATGGCAACGAAGACCATACCCGGCGTGACGCGGCGCGAGTCATAGGCGACGCCCGTGCATTCAACTTCGAGCGAGCGGGCGTCGCTCACATGCGCCGGCCGATCCTGCGGCGGCAGCGTGCGCGCCAGGGCGCGCAGCAACTCGCCGACTGTCACGGCCGGCCCCGGGCAACGCCGTCGGCGTTGAACGAGCGAGGCTGTGCCTCGCCGGAGGACACATCGGCGGGCAGCCGACGACCGAGCCAGAGCGTCGGTGTGTCCGCGCGATCGAGCGCGCTTCCTGCTGCCGGACGCTGGTTCACCACATGTCCGGCGCCGTGCAGCTTCGGGCTCATCCCGAGACGAACCATCGTGCGCACGGCATCGCGCGCGTTCATGCCGACGAGATTCGGGAACACCACCGGCGAATCTGAGGTCTCATCGGCGACGGTCACGACCGGCGGCTCCGCCGGTCCGGAAACCATCTGCTGGCGCGGATCGGGCCGCTCGATGATCAGCGGCGCGGGCGGATTCAGCGTCGGCGGCACGCCGCCGTGCCGAAGCGCGGCCGCCGCGATCTTCTGAAACACCGGAGCCGACACGGTGCCACCGTACGCCGAGACGGCGTGCGGAGAGTCGATCACGACGAGGATCGTGAACCTCGGATTACGAGAGGGCACGAAGCCGGCGAACGATACGTTGTAGTCGACGGAGGAATACCCCTTACCGTTCTCGAGAACCTTCGCTGCGGTTCCTGTTTTGCCAGCGATGGTGTAGCCCTCGACCTGCGCCCCCTTGGCGGTGCCTCGCTCGACCACGTCTTCCATGATGGTCGTCAGCTGTGTCGCCGTCGCCGTGCTCAACACCCGGCGCACAACGGTCTTTTGCGTTGCCGTGTACACGCCATTGCTGACCCAGCCCTTCACGAGCCGCGGCTGAAGCAGTTCGCCGCCCGTGGCGATCGCGTTCACCGCCGCCGCCATCTGGAGCGCCGTGACGCTGACGTGATAGCCCATCGACATGGACGCCATGGTGAGGTCGTCAAGCTCGGATGAGCGCGCCACGACCCCGGAGCTCTCGCCGCCGAAGTCGCTCTTACTGGCGGACCTCGCACCGAACCCGAACCGCGACACGTACGAGCTCAGGATCTGCGGACCCAGGTGCTGGCCAACCCTAATCGCGCCCACGTTGCTCGACTTCACGATCACGTCTTCAAACGACAGCGTGCCGTAGTTGTGACCTTTGGCTTCGTTGATGATGTGCGGCCCGAACTTGAGATAACCCGGGCTGGTGTTGATCAGATCTGACGGCGAAAAGAGCTTCTCTTCGAGCGCAGCGCCAGCCGTCACGATCTTGAACGTGGATCCGGGCTCGTACACGTCCTGCACGGCGCGGTTCTTCCGATCCTCTGGCGTCGACGCCCGCAGGTTATTGGGGTTGAACGTCGGATTGTTCGCCATCGCCAGAATCTCGCCGGTCAGCGAATCCAGCACGATCACGGACCCGCCCTCGGCCCCACTCCATTTGACACCGGCGGCGAGCTCCCGCTCGGCGACGTATTGGAGGTACGGGTCCACTGTCAGCACGACAGTTCCGCCCGGTGGAGACGGCCTTTCAAAGCGGCTGAACGGCTTGCCGTTGCGGTCTACCTGAATCAGCGCGCTGCCCGGCTCTCCACCGATGAGCCACTCGAACTTGGCTTCGATTCCGGAAAGCCCCGTGCCGTTGGCATGCCCGATCAGATGCGCTGCCAGGTCCCGGTTCGGGTAAAAGCGGCGGGTCTCCTTCCGGAAGTCGATGGCCTTCAGCTTCAGCGCCTCGACGCGTGCAGCCTGCTCCGGCAGCATCTTGCGCTTCAGCCAGGCGAACGCTCTGAGGCGTCCTGTCTCGTCAGTCCGCTTGAGGTTCCTTATGTACTTCTCGCGATCGCTGGCGTCGCAATCCCTCAGCGCCTGACAGAGACGCTCGACAAGATGCTCAGGGTTGGAGACCAGGCGCGGGTTGGCGACTACGCTCTCTGCCTCGACGTTGTACGCCAGGGGATTCCCGTGGCGATCGAGGATGTCTCCTCGCTTGTGGTCGAGGTCGATGACATACGACTGCTGATCGAGCGCTTCCTTCACCAGCTTGTCGTGCTGGATCACTTGCAGGTAGACGAGGCGCGCTTCGATCGCAACCGACCAGAGGACGAAGCCCGCGGTCGCGACAAGCAGGCGCCGCTTCAGCGTCAGGCGCCAGGAATGATCAGGGTTCTCGGCCACAACGCCTCCGTCCGGTTAACGCTGCGCGACGACAGAGCGAGGTGGCGTCGCCGGCGCGATGACGCGCTCGATGACGGTCGAATCACCAGGACGAGGCTCCACCATGTGGAGGCGCTCAATCGCCTGCTTCGCGACGCGCTGAGGCGCCTCGAGCATCGCGATCTCCAGCCGCAGCTGGCGGTTGATGATCTGCTCTTTTTCCAGATCCTGCTGCGTGTTTCCCATGTCGTAGCCGTACTGCTGCACTTCAAGCTGCCGCCAGACGGTAAACAACAGCACCACGACGAAGAACACGCTGAAGCCGGCCGAGCGCCACATGTTTCGATGGCGCTCGAGATCGACCTCGCGGACGATCGGGTTGTTCCGGACGTCTTTCTTGATGGCCCACTCGAACGATTCGCCACTCATGCCGATCCCCCCGCCCGCTCCACTGCGCGCAGCTTGGCGCTGCGCGCCCGGGCGTTGCGTTCGACTTCTGCCGTCGTTGGCGTCACCGGCCGCTTCGTCCGGATGACGACGCGCCCGTCCGCGGCCAGCGCGCGGAACGTGTGTTTCACGATTCGATCCTCGAGGGAGTGAAACGTGATCACGGCCATCCGGCCGCCGGGATTGAGCTGCGCAGCCGCCTCCGCGAGGAAGCCGTCGAGCCCCTCGAGCTCGCGATTCACCCAGATGCGGATCGCCTGGAAGGTGCGCGTGGCCGGATCGATCCGCGAATAGCCCTTCCGCGGGATCGCCCGGCGAACCACGTCTGCCAGCTGTGCCGTCGTGGTGAGTGGCGCCTGGGAGCGCGCCGCCAGAATCGCCCGCGCCACGCGCCGGGCGTGCCGTTCCTCCCCCAGCGTGTAGATCACGTCCGCCAGCGTCTGTTCGTCAGTCGCCGCGAGCATCTGCGCTGCGGTGTGTCCCTGGGATGTATCCATCCGCATATCGAGCGCGTCGTCGCGCCTGAAGCTGAATCCCCGACCTGGCGCATCGAGCTGCATCGACGACACGCCGAGATCCGCGAGCACCCCGTCAACCCCGTGAACGTCCCTTGCCGCGAGCACCCCGACCAGGTCGCGATAGTCGCTGTGAACCAGCTCGACCCGTGCGCCGAACGCAGCGAGAGCGTCGCGCGAGCGTGACAACGCCTCGGGATCGCGGTCGAGTCCGATCAGCCGCGATACCCCGGCCTCGAGCAACGCTCGCGCATGCCCCCCGAGACCGACCGTGCAATCGATGAAAACCCCGCCACGCTCAGGCGCGAGGTGCTCGAGCACCTCGGCGACCATCACGGGCGTATGATCTGGCTCTACCAACTACCAACTACCAACCAGATCAAATACCGTGCTCCGAGAGCCGCAACGCATCGTCATCGGTCCACGACTCACGCTGCAGTTTTTCTGCGAAGCGCTCGGCGTTCCAGACGTCGATGTAGTCGATGCGTCCGAACACGCGAACGTCGCCGACAATCGCGGCGCTCTCCCGCAGGTGCGGCGGAATGGCTATCCGCCCCTGGCTGTCGAGCTCGCCCACCTGCCCGTAGTAGTTCACGCGGTCCAGAAACTTGAGGCGCGACGGGTGGTTGGCCGGCATTTGAGAGAGCTTTCGCTCAATCTCGATCCAGACGGGCATGGGGTACACGCGGACGTTCTCCCCCGTGACACTCGTCACGAAGACGTCTGCGCCATGCTGGTCGTGAATGACCCCCCGAAACATCGTTGGCACCTTCAGCCGTCCCTTGTCGTCTATCCGGGTGGCTGAGCTGCCCCGCAGCCCCTTTTGGTCCACTTGAGCCCACTAAAATCCACACGGATAGTAAGGCGGTGTTTCCGGGCTTGTCAATCGGTAAGATGCTGATCCCGTACGGGTTACGTCTTAGCTTCGCCCCAGTTTCGACTGGTGAGTCTTCGCCGGATCATCGCTTTCACACTGCCCAATGTGAGTTGCTGCTGACCTGACCCCAACATCTCCGCCGCCGGGGCATCAGCCTCGCGGTCGGACTCCGTCCGAGGGCAAAGCGTCCATGACTTGTCCCGCCGAAGCGCGAAGCGCGAAGGCGGACGTAGTAGGCTGGCTCACGTGCTGCGTGCGGCCCTCATTGGCTTTCCCGGAAGTGGCAAGTCGACCCTGTTCCAACTAATGACGAGCGCGAAAGACGCGCCTCGTGGCAAAGGCGACGTCGCGATCGGCATTTCGAAGGTGCCCGATGCGCGGCTCGACGTGCTCACCTCGATGTACAACCCGCGCAAGCGCGTTCCGGCGACGGTGGAGTTCACCGATCTGATCGCGCCGGCGCGCACCGGCGCCCAGGCGCTCGTCGACGTCGCTGCGTACAAGAACGCCGACGCGCTCGTTCACGTCGTGCGCGCGTTCCGTGACGAAGGAGTACCGCATCCAAGCGGATCCGTGAATCCGGCGCGCGACGCGCAGGCGATGGAAGAGGAGCTCCTGCTCGCCGATCTCGGCGTCGCGGAGCGGCGTCTCGAGCGCATCGAAAAGGATTTGAAGAAGACGCGCACGGCGGATCTCGAGAAGGAGCACGACATCGTCAAGCGCTGCAAGGATGCTCTCGAGCAGGGCACGCCGCTCCGCGCATTGCAGCTTGCGGGCGACGACCTGAAGCGCCTGAGTGGCTTTCAGTTCCTCTCGGCCAAACCGCTGCTCCTGGTGATCAATCTCGACGAAGAAGACATCGCGAAGGTTGGCGCCGACATCGAACGCGCGGCCGAATTGACCGGCCTGACTGGGTTCCTCGCGCGCGCCGCCACGCGCGCCGTTGCGCTCTGCGCGAAGATCGAGCTCGAGATCGCACAGCTCGAGGGCAGCGATCAGCAGGCCTTCCTGTCCGATCTGGGCCTGACGGAATCGGGCCTCGATCGCGTCATTCGAACGTCGTACGACCTGCTCGGCTACATGTCGTTCTTCACCGTCGGCGAAGACGAGTGCCGTGCCTGGTCGATCAGACGAGGGACACAAGCGCAGCTTGCCGCCGGCGAGATCCACAGCGACATCCAGCGCGGGTTCATCCGCGCGGAGGTCGTGTCCTACGACGCGTTGACGACGCGCGGGTCGATGGCCGCCTGCCGCGACCACGGCGAGGTACGGCTCGAAGGCAAGGAGTACGGCGTGCAGGACGGGGATATCATCAACTTCCGTTTTGCGACGTAGCGCCATGCCCTCCCCGGCTGGTTCGATCCGAAAGCCCTCGTGTGGCTGACCCGTCAGCCGTCTCGATCGTGATCCCGGCGATGGACGAGGAGCTGTCGATTGCCGCGGTCGTCCGCCGTCTGAAAGATGCCGCTCCCTGGCGCGAGATCATCGTCGTCGACGATGGTTCGAGCGACGCGACGGGTCAGCGGGCCCGCGAGGCTGGCGCGCACGTCGTCCGGCATCCCTATAACAAAGGCAATGGCGCGGCGGTCAAGACTGGCGCGAGGAGCGCGGCCGGCGAGTTCGTGCTGATCGTCGACGGCGACGGCCAGCACAGCCCGGAAGACGCCTGCCGCCTGACAGCCCGGCTCGGCGAATTCGACCTCGTCGTCGGGGCGCGCAGTGCCGCGACGCAGGCGACGCTGACAAGGCGTGGCGGCAACGCGATGTTGAACTGGCTCGCAAGCTACCTGACCGGACGGTCGATCCCCGATCTCACGTCGGGCTTCCGCGGCATCCGGCGCGAGGTGCTCTACGAGTTCCTTCACTTGCTGCCGAATGGCTTTTCTACGCCGACGACCACGACGCTGGCGTGCATCAAGGCCGGCTACAACGTGGCCTTCGAGCCGATCGACGCAGGCTCGCGCACGGGCCGCTCGAAGATGCGCGTCGCGCGCGACGGCACGCGGTTCTTCCTCATCCTGCTGAAGGTCATCACGATCTTCAGCCCGCTGCGAATCTTCGCGCCGCTCAGCGCGGTGACGTTTGCCGGCGGTGCCGTCTATGGCGTCGCCAATTTCGCGATCGCCGGCCGCATTCCGAATGGCGCGGTGGTGCTCCTGCTCTTCGCGGTCATCGTCTTCCTCGTCGGCCTGGTGTCGGAACAGATCGCCGCGTTGCGGTTTCAGGGCAGGGATCGGTGATGCCGTCCATTTCGGTCTTCTTCCCCTGCTATAACGACAGCAACACCATCGGCGATCTGGTCATCGAAGCCGATCGGCAGCTCCACCAGCTGACAACGGACTACGAGATCATCGTGGTCAACGATGGCTCCACCGACAGCAGCGCCAGCGTGCTCCAGCAACTCGCCGCGCAGGTGCCGCGCCTGAAAGTCGTGACACACGAGCGCAATCGAGGCTACGGCGGCGCGCTGCGCAGCGGCTTCGCAGCGGCGACCAAGGACCTCGTCTTCTACACCGACGGCGACGGCCAGTACGACGTGCGCGAGCTGCCGGTACTGCTGATGCTCCTCACGGACGACACTGACTTCGTCAACGGGATGAAGATGACGCGGCAGGATCCGGGCTATCGCGTACATGTCGGCAACCTGCACCGCTTCCTCATGCGCTGGCTGTTCTGGCTCCCCATCAGCGACGTCGACTGCGACTTCCGGCTGATCCGGAGGCGGATCCTCGAGGGCCTCGTGCTGCGCAGCAACAGCGGCTCGATCTGCGTGGAACTGGTCAAGCACGCGCAGCGCGCGGGCGCAGGGTTCCGCGAGGTCTCGGTGCATCACTACTCGCGCCGGTTCGGCCGCTCGGAGTTTTTCAGACCGGGACGTATTCTCGGCACCTATCTGCACCTCGGCGTCATGTGGCTGGAGCTGATGGTTGCCGACAAGTTCCGCCGGAAGCCGTCTGCTAGAATCGCGGCGTGACCGCAGCCGCGGGCGTCCGCGCCGCAGACTACGGCGGCTTCTATCGCGATCGGCCGGTGATGATCACCGGCGGCCTCGGGTTCATTGGCAGCAACCTCGCCTGGAAGCTGGTTGACCTCGGCGCGCGGGTCCTGATCGTCGACTCGCTGATCGACGACTACGGCGGCAACCTCTTCAACGTCTCCGGCCTCGAAGACCGCCTCCGGATCAACATCGCCGACGTGCGCCAGCAGACGACGATGAACTATCTCGTCCGCGGGCAGGACGTCATCTTCAACCTCGCCGGACAGGTCAGCCACATCGACAGCATGCGAGATCCGTACACGGATCTCGAGATCAACTGCCGCGCGCAGCTCTCGCTCCTCGAGGCGTGCCGCACCTTCAACGCCGGCGTGAAGATCGTCTTCGCCGGCACGCGCCAGGTGTACGGGAAGGCCGACAGCCTCCCTGTCTCCGAATCACATCTCGTGCGGCCGTCGGACGTGAACGGCATCAACAAGGCGGCCGGCGAGTATTACCACCTGCTCTACAACAACGTCTTCGGCATTCGCGCCTGCTCGCTGCGCCTGACGAACGTCTACGGACCGCGGCAGCTGCTGAAACACAACCGCCAGGGATTCATCGCGTGGTTCATTCGCCTCGCCATCGAGGACCGCGAGATTCAGATCTACGGCGACGGCTCCCAGCGCCGTGACTTCGTGTACGTGGACGACGCCGCCGACGCCTTCCTGCGGGCCGGGGCCAGCGAGGCCTGCAACGGACAGGTGCTGAACGTCGGCGGCCTCGAGCCGATCGCGCACCGCGACCTCGTCGAGCTGTTGATCCGCACGGCCGGATCGGGCCGGAGCCGCTTCGTCGAGTGGCCACCCGAAAAGAAAGCCATCGACATCGGCGACTTTTACGCCGACTCCACGCGCATCAAGCAAACACTCGGCTGGACGCCGACCACGCAGCTGGCAGACGGCCTGCGCCAAACGGTCGAGTTCTATCGCTCGCACTTCAGTCGATACGTCCCCGACTCGGCCCCTGCGCCTGCCCTGTGACTGGAGCTCCCAGGATCCCATTCCTCGATCTGCGGCCGCGCGAAGACGCCGGCGCAGTGCAGGTCGCGCTCGCCCGCGTCACGGCGCGCGGCTGGTACGTCCTCGGACCGGAGCTCGAGGCATTCGAATCCGAATTCGCATCCGCGAGCGGCACGGCGTTCGCCGTTGGCACCGGAACGGGAACAGACGCCATCGCGCTGCTGCTGCGCGCGGCCGGGGTCGGCGCGGGCCACGAGGTCATCGTGCCGGCGATCACCGCTGCCTACACGGCGCTGGCGGTCATCTCCGCCGGAGCCACGCCGGTCATTGTCGACGTCGATGACGAGACGCTGACGATGGATCCGGGCGCGTGCGCGGCAGCCATCACGCCGCGAACGCGAGCACTCGTGCCGGTACACCTGTACGGCCAGGCGGCGGACATGACGGCGCTCACCGCGCTGGCCGCGCGCCACAAGCTGGCGATCGTCGAAGACTGCTGCCAGGCGCATCTCGCCACGTGCGGTGGCGCGCCCGTCGGCACATTCGGCATCGGCGGCGCGTTCAGCTTCTATCCCACGAAGAACCTCGGCGCGCTCGGCGACGGCGGCGCGGCGGTCACCAACGATGCGCAGATCGCGCAGCGCATCAAACGCCTGCGGAACGGGGGACAGACGACGCGCTATATGCACGTCGAGGCGGGCATCAACAGCCGGCTCGACGAGTTGCAGGCGGCGGTCCTCCGCGCGCGCCTGCCGTTCCTCCTCAACTGGACGCGCATCCGCCGCAAGCTGGCGGCTGAGTACCGCACGTCGCTGCCGGGCCGGCTCCGGCCGATCGTCGAACGCGACCGTGGTCACGTCTATCACTTATTCCCCGTGAGGGTCGACGACCGCGACGCACTGCAGCAGGCACTGGCCTCGGCCGGCGTCGAAACGTTGATCCATTACCCCGTCCCGCTCGACGAGCAACCGGCGTTTGCGGCGTACCGAAGGCATTCGTGTCCCGTTGCCTCGCGTGCCGCGCGCGAGCTGCTGTCGCTGCCGCTTCATCCGGGTCTCTCGAACGATGACGTTCGACGGGTGATCGCCGCTGCCGGCGACGTGGAAAGGCGGAACGTCCCAGCGTGAGAGCACTCATCACCGGTGGCGCCGGCTTCGTCGGATCACATCTCGCAGAGCGGCTGCTGGCCGATGGACACGACGTGCTCGTGCTCGACAACCTGTCAACCGGCTCGATCGACAACATCCTGCACCTGAAACAGACGCCTGGCTTCTCGTACGTCGTTGACACGGTGATGAACGAGCCGCTGCTCGCCGAGATGATCGACCGAAGCGACGTGGTCTTCCATCTGGCGGCCGCCGTCGGCGTCAAGCTGATCGTCGAGCAACCTGTGCACACGCTCGAGACGAACGTGCACGGCACCGAGGTGGTGCTCAAGCACGCGAACAAGAAGAAGAAGCTTGTCTTCATCGCGTCGACGTCCGAGGTGTACGGCAAGAGCGCCGACGTGCCATTCCGGGAAGCGGCGGACCTCGTGCTCGGGCCGACGGCCAAGCACCGGTGGGCCTACGCCTGCAGCAAGCTGATCGACGAGTTCCTCGCCCTCGCCTACTGGAAAGAGAAAAGACTGCCGGTCGTGATCGTGCGTCTATTCAATACGGTGGGTCCGAGGCAGACGGGGCAGTACGGGATGGTGCTCCCGACCTTCGTGCGGCAGGCGTTGACGGGGCAGCCGATCACGGTATTCGGCGACGGCACTCAGTCGCGCAGCTTTACATATGTCGGCGACGTCGTGGACGCGCTGGCCCGTCTGGCCATGGAGCCGCGGGCGGTGGGCGACGTGTTCAACATCGGCAGCACGAGCGAGATGACTATCGGCAACCTGGCCGTACGCGTCAAGGAGATGACGAACAGCGGATCAGCTATCCGTTACGTTCCCTACGACGAGGCCTACGAGGCCGGTTTCGAGGACATGCCGCGCCGGGTGCCCGATATTTCGAAGATCCACAGTCTCATCGGTTTCACGCCGAAAATGGGGATGGACGACATCATCCGTTCCGTCGTCGAGCACATGCGCCAGGGTGAGAAAACCGCGGAACGGCCCGTATACTGATTCGAAGGAATTCATCATGCGCTTTCACACCGCGATTGCATGCGCCGCGATACTGCTGGGCTGTGCGGCTTCGTCGTCCGCGCAGACCGTCAGTCTCCAGTTCAACAACGGCCGGGTGACGCTGAACGCGCAGAATGCGTCGATCCGAACGATCCTCGCTGAGTGGGCCCGCGTCGGCGGCACGCGCATGGTGAACCATGAGCGCGTCAACGGCGCGCCGGTGACCCTCGAACTGACCGACGTTCCCGAACGACAGGCGCTCGAGGTCCTCCTGCGCACTGCTGCGGGATATATCGCCACGGCGCGTACTGGAGAAGGCGGCGCATCGACACTGTCTGGCGTGGTCATCCTTGCGACGAGCAGCGCGCCGCGGAACCAGGGTCCGGTGACCTTCAACAACACCACCGTCCTTCTGCCAGCGCCAACCGTGAACGAGGAGCAGCAGAACGAGGCGAACAGTCGCACCGTGTCGGTCACTCCATTCCCCCCAACCCCGGGAACAGGGACAGCCCCCGTCGTCGTGCGCGTGGGGGCGGGAGCCACCACGTTCGGAACGACCACCGACACCTCGGCGCAGGCAACGCAGTCACCGTCGCAGCAGCGGCCGGCGACCACGACAACGCCGCAGGTGCTCCAGGGGACGTCTCGTCCCGGCGAGATCACCCCGCCGGCGCCGCAGCCGCAACAGAATCAGCGCTGACGTCCCCTTCGAGGGGCCTGCCCTGACCCTTCGACAGGGCTCAGGGTCACCCCGAGCGCGTCGAGGGGTGAACGAGCGACGGCGAGTCGAAGGGAGCGTCTTACAATAGACGTGGCTCTCCCCGCAGGCGCCAATGTCTGAAATCGATCGCTTTCGTCCCGAAGATCGTCGAGGTGTCGAACTGCTATCCCGCCGGATGCAGGGGACAGACGCCGCCGACGCCACGCGCCTGCGCTGGGACTGGCAGCATCGCCGAAACCCGCACAATCCATCCGGCCAGCCCTGGATCTGGGTCGCCCGTGAGGGCCCGACGGTTGTCGGCCAGTATCCGACGCTCCCGGTTCGCGTCTCGCTGAAGGGTCTTGAAGTCGACGGGGCCTGGGGAGCCGACGCGATGGTCGCTCCCGAACGTGATCGGCAGGGCCTCGGCGAGGCGCTCGTGCGCGCGTGGGATCGCAACAACGGCGCGGTGCTCGCGCTGGGCGCGTCGCCGGAGGCGCGCGACCTGCTGAACCGGCTGCACTGGCCGCCCGCGCATCTCGTCCCGTGTTTGGTCAAGCCGCTCACGCGCCGCGCGGTGCGGCTGCCGCATCTGCCGACGCCGGTGAACCGGCTGATTTCCGCGGTCACGTGGCCTCTCGTGCAGGTGGCTGCACGCTCGCGCCCGCTCCGCGCTGAGTGTGAGCCGATCCGGCGCTTCGACCGGTCGTTCACGGTCCTGTGGGAACGTCTGGCGGAGAAGTTCGATATGGCGGTGCGCCGCGACGCGGCATATCTGAACTGGCGCTACCTCGAACCGCCCCACGTCCGCTATCACATCGTCGCGCTGAAGCGGCAGGGGGAAGTGCACGGCTACGCCGTCTATCGTCATCGCCACGAGCCGCTGGGCCGCGTCACGCTGCTGGTGGATTTCCTGGTCGATCCGGGAGACGTCGCTGGTCTGAAGACGCTGCTGCGCTGGGTCGATCGCGCCGCCCGCGCCGAGGAGTCGGACAAGGTTCGGTGTTACGTGATGAACGGACCGTTCCGTCGCGTCCTGCGGCGCAATGGATACTTCAATGTCCGGTCCACGCTCGAAGTCAGCGTCAAGGTCAACGCCGTTCAGGTGCCGAAGGGGTTCTACGACGAAACCAACGGCTGGCACGTGACCTATGGCGATTCAGATCAGGATCACTAAGCGAAGAGTGGAAAGCACAACGTGAGTCTCAACGAACAAGTAGCCGCGGACCTCACCGCCGCCATGAAGGCCAAGGACGCCGCGCGCCTGTCGGCGCTGCGGATGCTGAAGGCTGCAGTGATGAACAAAGAAGTCGAGAAGGGGCGTACGCTCGAGGACGCCGAGGTGCAGCAGGTCATCGCGTCGCTGGTGAAGCAGCGGCGGGATTCGATCGAGCAGTTCGAGAAGGCCGGCCGTACCGATCTCGTCGAGAAGGAGACCGGCGAGGTCAGGATTCTCGAGCACTATCTCCCGCCGGCCGTCAGTCAGGAGGAGATCGACGCGGCCGTCGCCGCCGCGATCGCGGAAACGGGCGCCAGCTCACTCAAGGACATGGGCAAGGTCATGAAGGCGGTCATGCTGAAGCTGGCCGGGAAGAACGTCGACGGCAAGGCCGTCAACGAAGCGGTGCGCCGCACACTTGGCGGTTGATGCTCCGGCTCCGTCCAGGACGTTAGCCCGCTCCGCCGCATCCGCCGGCGCAGCGACGATGACCAGCCGTGTCCTCGGGCTGGTACGCGATCAGGTCCTCAGCTACTACTTCGGCGCCAGCGACGCGATGGACGCCTATCGCGTCGGCTTCCGCTTCCCCAACCTGTTCCGCGATCTGTTTGCCGAAGGCGCGATGAGCGCCGCGTTCGTCCCGACCTTCACGAGGTACCTGGCCGAATCCGGTCCCCAGGCCGCGTGGCGCCTGGCCAACCTGACGATCACGGCGTTGATTGTCATCACCGGCACGATCGGCGTCCTCGGCATCCTGTTCGCCGAGCCGCTCGTCACATGGCTGGCCGGTGACTACGCCGTGGTGCCCGGAAAGCTCGAGCTGACCATCACGCTCACGCGGATCATGTTTCCGACGCTGACGCTCATCGCCGTGGCGGCGGCCGCAATGGGGATGCTGAACTCGCTGCGGCACTTCTTCATTCCGGCGCTCTCGCCGGCGATGTTCAACGTCGTCACGATCTCGGCGGCGCTGCTTGCCGTGCCGTTCGTTCTGCCGGCCGGATTCCGCCACGCGGCTCCCGGCTCTTTAGGCCTGGACGCCATGCGGCTGCCGATCATTCTCATCGGGATCAGCGTCGTCCTCGGCGGCGTCGCGCAGCTGGCACTGCAGCTTCCGACGCTGGCGAAAGAAGGATTCCGCTATCGGCCGATCTTCGATTGGAAGGATCCGGGACTACGCCGGGTCATGTGGTTGATGGGGCCTGGCACGCTCGGCCTGGCGGCGACCCAGCTGAATCTCGTGGTGAACATGTACCTTGCCGTACGCCAGGGCACAGGTGCGCAGACGTGGCTGGAGCTCGCCTTCCGCCTGATGTACCTCCCGATCGGCCTGTTCGGCGTCTCCATCGCGACGGCAGTGCTGCCGGCGGTCTCCCGGCACGCAGTCGCGAAGGACAAAGAAGCCAGCCGCGACACCGTTGCCGACGGCCTGGCTCTGATGATGGCGCTCAACGTGCCGGCGATGGTCGGCCTGATCGTCCTTGCCGTGCCAATCGTGCGCGTCATCTTCGAGCACGGACAATTCAAGCCGAGCGACACGCTGTCAACGGCTGCTGCCCTGCAGTTCTACGCCCTCGGGCTTGTCGGCTACTCGGTCGTCCGCATCGCGTCACCGACGTTCTATGCGTTCGGCAGGAACCGCATCCCCGTCATCGTCAGCGTGATCAGCGTGATCGTGAACGCCATCCTGAATGTCATCCTCGTCAACGTGATGGGATATCGCGGCCTGGCACTGGGGACGTCGATCGCCGCGCTGTTCAACGCCAGCTTGCTGTTCATCCTGCTTCGTCGTGAGCTCGGCGGCATGAACGAAGGACGATTGCTTTCCACGCTGGCGCGCATCGTCGTGGCGTCAGCGGCGATGGGAGCCGTTGCGTGGTTCGTCGATCGCGAGCTGTCGATGGTGCTGCCGGCGCGGCCAATCCCATGGCAGATCGTCAAGGTCGGACTCGATATCGGCGCCGCGCTCGCCACGCTCGCGTTCGCAGCGTGGCTGCTGCGGATTCATGAGTTGAACGAGAGTGTGGAGATGGTGCTCCGGAAGTTGCGGCGCCGCGCGTGAACCGCTTTCGTCCCTTTGGTCTCCACGGCATCGTCGTGGTGATGGCTGGCACGCACTTCCTGGTCGACGGATACGGCAACGTCCTCACGCCGCTGCTGCCGCTCCTCATCACCAACCTGAACCTGTCGCTGGCTGGCGCGGGCACGCTCCAGATGTGCTTTCAGCTGGCGAACTCGGTGGCACAGCTTGGCTTTGGTCATATCGCCGACAGGTCCAATCCGCGGATCCTGCTCATCGGCGGGCCGCTGCTGGCCGTGGCGATACTGCCGCTCATCGGGCTTGCGCCGACGGTATGGGTGCTGGCGGGCGTGCTGATCGCCGGCGGGCTGGGAGGCGCGGCGTTCCATCCACCGGCTGCGGCGCTCGTGCACCGGTTCGCCGGACAGCATCGCGGCTTCGCGATGTCGTTTCACATCACGAGCGGAACGCTGGGCCAGGCGATGGCGCCATTGCTGTTCGCGCCGTTCGTGCAGCGATTCGGCCTGCGAGGTTTGCCCTGGCTGATTGTGCCCGGGCTCGCCGTGCTGGTTGGTGTTCTCCTGCGGCGGGTGCCGCCCATCGAGCGCTTGCATGAAACGACAGGCGGTGGAGGCCTGCGAGCGCTGCGTCCCTACGCGCGGCCGCTCTCTCTCCTTTACGTCATCGTCGTACTCCGGACGCTGACCGCCATCAGCTTTTCAACGTTCATTCCGGTGATGCTGACGAGGCGCGGCATGACCATCGCGCAGGCGGGCACGGCGGCGTCGGTGTATCTGATCGCGGTCGGCGCCGGAGGATTCTTCGGCGGCCCGCTCGCAGACCGCATGGGCGCGCGGCGGGTAATCATGCTTTCGTTGATATGTTCGGTGCCGTTCCTGGCGCTGGCGCCCGTTTTGAACGGCTGGTGGCTCGTCGCGATGATCGCCGTCGGCGGATTTCTGCTGCAGTCAACGCTGCCGGTCAACGTCACGTTCGCGCAGATGATCGCTCCGATCAGCGCGGCAACCGTCTCCTCGCTGATGATGGGATTCGCGTGGGGCATGGGCGGCATCGTCGTGCCGCTGGTGGGAATGATCGCCGACCGCATCGGAATCGAGCGTACGCTGATGGCAATGGCGTTCATGCCACTCGTTGCAGCCATGCTCGCGCTTCCGCTGCCCGCACGTACCGCACATGCAGTCGCTCGCGCCTCCGACGTGGCCACGTCGGAAAGCTCGGGTACGGATGTTGCTCGATGAGCCCTTGTTAGACGAGACTGGATCCACACAATGCGAGGTCGTGCCCCGGCGCCTTCCGGACTGTCCTACTCATTCGGCCCTGGCGGAATAACGCCTGCGGTCAAAGCGCTGATCATCGCGAACATCGTGATGTTCGTGGCCGGCTGGTTCTCCGGCTCGTTCCAGGAGTGGCTGGGAATGCAGCCATCCGCGGTCGCGGGCAAAGGTCAGCTGTGGCGGCTCGTCACGTACATGTTCCTTCACAGCAGGTTGGGCTTTGGTCACATCCTGTTCAACATGCTGTCACTGTGGATGTTCGGCGTTGAGCTGGAACGGATGTGGGGTACCCGCTACTTCCTGAAGTTCTACTTCGTCTGTGGCGTGTGCGCAGCGCTGACGACGGTCGTGCTGTCGTTCGTGCCGCTGGCGATTTTCGGCGGTCTGTACAGCACGCTGACCATCGGCGCGTCCGGCGCGATCTTCGGGATCCTGCTCGCCTACGCGCTGTATTTTCCGCATCGGCCCATCCTGGTCATGATGATGTTCCCGGTGCCGGCGAAGTATTTCGTCATGATCATGGGCGGCATCTCGTTGATGATGGCGCTGAGCGCCGGCGGTGACGGCCTCGCGCACACGACGCACCTGGGCGGCCTGGCCGCCGGCTACATCTTCCTGAAGAAGCCACGCCTCAACGTCAAGGCCGAGATCCAGTACCGCTTCGTGAAGTGGCGAATCAACCGGATGCGCCGCAAGTTCGATGTTCACACCGGCGGGCGAGCCAACGATGTCAATCGCCGCGTGCATTAGGGTGACCGAAGAAGACGCAGGACACGGGTTACCTCCGGCACCCTCCGTGACCTCCAATGACCGCTAGGCTGCATCGCTGGGACGAAATCGCCCTCGAAAAAGTGACAGAGATGGTCTCGCAGAAGATCGTGGCGGGCGATCGCGAGATGGTGGCGCAGATCTACCTGAAGCGTGGCGCGCTCATCCCGATGCACCGTCACGAGAGCGAACAGATGACCTACGTCCTGCAGGGCGCGCTGCGCTTTCTCGTCGGCGGTGAAGAGATCATCGTTCGCGAGGGAGAAGTTCTCCATATTCCGCCGCAGACGCCGCATCAGGCCGAAGCCCTGGACGATACGTTCGAGCTCGACGTCTTCAGTCCAATACGCGCCGACTGGCTCGCCGACGTCGAGGCGTAGGGCACCCCCTTCAGGGCTGCCGCTCCTTAATGCCATAATCGGCCAGCGATGAAGGGGTCGACCCTGGCCAATGGCGCGGACACCCGCGCCGCCGCGGCACGGAGCCGCCGGGATCACGAAGGACTTACCAAGGACGACCTGCTTTCGGCCTACCGAGTGATGCTCCTGTCCCGGAAAGTGGACGACAAGGAGATCCAGCTCAAGAATCAATCGAAGGCGTTCTTTCAGATCAGCGGTGCCGGGCACGAGGCGATTCTCGTCGCCGCAGGCAGGCATCTAAGGCCGGGCTACGACTGGTTCTTCCCCTACTACCGCGACCGTGCGCTCTGTCTTACGCTCGGCATGACGCCGCGCGAGATGTTTCTCGCCTCCGTCGGCTCCGTTGAGGACCCGGCCAACAGCGGGCGACAGATGCCGTCGCACTGGGGCCATCGAGTTCTGAACATCCCGTCGCAGAGCAGCTGCACCGGCACGCAGTGCCTCCATGCCGTCGGCTCCGCCGACGCGCGGCGCATCTACGACCGCGTCGAACAGATCACGGACCGCGAGAAGGAGTATCACGCGGACGAAATCACCTACGTGTCCATCGGCGACGGCGCGACGAGCGAGGGAGAATTCTGGGAGTCGCTGACCACGGCCTGCGTGCGGAAGCTGCCGGTGCTCTTCCTCGTGGAAGACAACGGCTACGCGATCTCCGTCCCGGTCGAGGTGCAGACGCCCGGCGGCGACATCTCCCGCCTCGTCGAAAACTTCGTCGGCCTGCGCGTGTTTCGCTGCGACGGCACCGACTATCTCGCCAGCTACCGGACGATGCGCGAGGCGGTGGCGCACCTGCGCGCCGGCTACGGGCCGGCGCTGGTCCATGCCACCGTGGTGCGTCCGTACTCGCATTCGCTGTCAGACGACGAGAAGCTGTACAAGACGGCCGCGGAACGCGAGGCGGAAGCCCGCCGTGACCCGCTGGTTCGCATGAGGCACTTCCTCAAGCACCAGGGGCTGGCGACAGAGGCGGAGCTCGCCGAGATCGCCTCGTCTGTCGATCAGGAAGTGAACGAGGCGGCGGCCTCCGCGCTGGACGCCCCGGCACCGGACCCGGCAACCGCCGCGGATTTCGTCTTTTCGCCTGATGTCGATCCGTCTTCGGATGCGTTTGCGACGGCCGCTGCGCCGGAAGGCAACCCGGACACGATGGTCAGCGCCATCAACCGCACGCTCAAGGACGAAATGGCGCGAGACCCTCGCATCGTCGTCTTCGGAGAAGACGTCGCGGATGCGTCGCGCGAAGAAGCGCTCGTCCAGGTGACCGGCAAGGGCGGTGTCTTCAAGGTCACGCATGGCCTGCAGCGGCTGTATGGAAGCGAGCGCGTCTTCAATTCGCCGCTCGCCGAAGCGAACATCATCGGCCGCGCCGTCGGCATGTCGCTGCGAGGCCTCAAGCCGGTCGTCGAGATTCAGTTCTTCGACTACATCTGGCCCGGCTTCATGCAGATCCGGGACGAGCTGTCGATGATGCGGTACCGGTCGGGCAACCACTGGTCGTGCCCGGTCGTTATCCGTGTGCCGATCGGCGGCTACCTGCGCGGCGGCGCGCCGTATCACAGCCAGTCGGGCGTGGCGATCTTCGCGCACACGCCAGGGATTCGTATCGTGATGCCGTCCACGGCGCAGGATGCGGCCGGCCTGCTGCGAACCGCCATTCGCTGCGACGATCCGGTGCTGTTCTGCGAGCACAAGCATCTGTACCGGCAGACGTACAACAAGTCACCGTATCCCGGCTCCGAGTACATGATTCCGTTCGGCAAAGCCGCGGTCGCGCGGGACGGCCGGGACATCGCCATCTTCACGTGGGGCGCGCTCGTGCAGCGCTCGCTCCTTGCCGCGCAGCAGGCAGAGAAGGACGGCCTCAGCGTCGCCGTCATCGACCTGCGGTCGCTCATTCCCTACGACTGGGAGACCCTCGCCGAATACACGCGCCGGACGAATCGCGTGATCGTGGCGCACGAAGATCAGCTCACCTGCGGCTTTGGCGCCGAGATCGCGGCCCGCATCTCCGACGAGCTCTTCGAGTACCTCGATGCGCCGGTGAAGCGGGTGGCGGCGCTCGACTGCCCCGTGGCGTATGCGCCGGCACTTGAAGAGGTCATCCTTCCGGGAACCGCCGACGTCCTGAAGGCGATCAAGACCGTCGCCGCGTACTAGGTCGGTCTGCGTGCTGACTGCCTCGCACCTCACGCGGCGCTTCGAGAGCCGTCTTGCCGTTGACGACCTCTCCTTCGAGCTCGCCCCAGGCCAGATCTTCGCGCTGCTCGGCCCGAACGGCGCCGGCAAGACGACGACCCTGCGGATGCTCGCAGGGCTGATCAGTCCGACGTCCGGCAGCGTCCACGTTGACGGCGAGCCGATGACGGCGAAGTCGTCCCGGCTCAGGGGACGAATCGGATTCCTGACCGAAGCGCCGGGACTGTGGGATCGGCTGAGCGTGTACGAGAACCTCGTCGTCTACGCCAGGCTCCAGGGAGTGTCTCCGGTGCGCCGGGCGGTGGACGCCGCGCTGGAGATGTTCGGCATCGCCAATCGTGCCAACGATCCGACGGCGCAGCTCTCCAAAGGGCTCAAGCAGCGCGTTGCCCTGGCGCGGACCCTCCTCCACAAACCGTCAATCGTGCTGCTGGACGAGCCGACGGCCGGCCTCGATCCGGAAAGCGCGCACGAAACACGCGCGCTCATCCTCAGGCTGCGGGACGAGAACCGTGCCGTCGTGATCTCGACGCACAACCTCGACGAGGTGGACCGGGTCGCCGATCGCGTGGCCGTTCTCCGCTCGAGGCTGATTGCGCTCGATACGCCCGCGGCCCTCAGGTCGCGACTGTTCGGCAGGCGCGTGTCGATCACCCTCACTGAGCCGGCGAGCCGATTCGAGCCGGTCGTCCGGACAGCCGGCGCACACGACATCAAGACCGAAGGCGACGTGATTTCCATCGCCGTCGATAGTGAGGCCCCGATCGCACCGGTCGTGGTGAAGGCGCTCGTGGACGCGGGCGCTGGAATCATCTCCGTCATTCCCGAAGAGCGACCGCTCGAAGAGGTCTATCTCCGCCTGTTGAAGGACGACGGCCGATGAGGCGGATCGCCGCGCTGGTGGCCAAGGACTTCGCGGAGCTGCGGCAGAGCCCCGGCATCTTCATCCCGGCGCTGATCACCGGCGCTGCGGCAACGCTCTACCCGTTCGTCATCGCCGTGATCATCCCCTACTTCACCGGCGAGAGGCTCTCGGACTCGAGCGACTTCGAGATCGCGCAGCTCTTCTACCAGACCGAACCCGCTGCGCGCCCGCTCAACGCGGAAGGCGCCATCCAGGCGTTCATCTTCCAGCAGGCGCTGGCGCTGCTCGTCGGCCTGACGACGGTGACGGGAGGGATGTCGGTTGCGGCACACAGCGTGATCGGCGAGAAGCAGTCACGGGCGCTCGAGCCGCTGCTGGCCACCCCGCTCAAGACCGGCGAGCTGCTTGCGGCAAAGGTCGTCAGCGCGGCGATTCCCGGGGTGATCCTCACCTCGTCCTGCTTCGTGGTCTACGTCATATTGATCGCGATGTTTGCCGAGCCTGGCGTCTGGGCGGCGATGCTGACGGGGAAGACGCTCGGCCTCGTGTTCCTGCTCGGGCCGCTGGCCGCCCTGCTCGGCCTGCAACTGGCCGTCTGTGCCTCGTCGCGCGTGAACGATCCGCGAAGTGCACAGCAGCTTGGCGCGATCATTCTGATCATTCCGATCGGTATCCTGCAGATCGCGCAGTTCGTGGGAGGCCTCGTGCTCACGGGACCGATTCTTCTCGGGATTGGTGCCGTGCTCGTAGCGGGCAATCTGCTGGTGCTGCGGGTGGCGGTGGCGCTCTTCGACAGGGAGTCCATCCTGGTCCGATGGAAATGACCTCCGGGCAAACGGCACTCTCGGAAGTCGGCCGGCTTGTCCGCGTGGCAGTGAAGCACGCTCGCGATGCGTTCGTGGACGAACAGACGATCGCCGCGCAGTGGCAGGCGCTCAATTTCCTCTCGGCCCCTGATCTCGGCGCGGCGGTCGATGAGTTCGAGCGGTTTGTAGACATCCTTCGCTCGTCGGGAGCGGACGTCCAGTTCCTCCCTCGCGATCCAGAGACCACTCTGGACTCGATCTACGCGCGCGATGCGTCGATCGTCAGTCCACAAGGCCTGATTCTTGCCCGCATGGGTAAACCTGCCCGTCACGGCGAACCCAACGCGCAGGAGCGCGCGTTCCACGCACTGGGACGAACGCCGATCAGCGGACGCATCACGCCACACGGATTGCTCGAGGGCGGCGACGTCGTCTGGCTCGATCCCCGCACCATTGTGATCGGCCTCGGCTACCGGACGAACCGCGAGGGGATCAACCAGGTGCGCGAGCTCGTCGGCCCCGGAGTCGACGTCGTCGAAGTGCCGCTGCCGCACTGGAATGGAGAACGCGACGTCATGCACCTGATGTCGCTCATCAGCCCGGTGGACCGTCACATCGCGGTCGTCTATTCACGGCTCCTTCCGGTGCCGTTCCGGCAGCTGCTCCTGGATCGCGGCTACCGGCTGGTTGACGTTCCAGACGATGAGTTCGTGTCGATGGGATGCAATGTCCTGGCGCTGGCGCCGCGCCGGTGTGTGATGCTCGCTGGCAATCCCGGGACCCGCACGGCGCTGGAGCGCGTCGGCGTCGAGGTCATCGAGTATGCCGGGAACGAGATCAGCGTCAAAGGATCCGGAGGCCCGACCTGTCTTACCCGCCCGCTGGTTCGTGAGGCGATCTAGACAGGCCTTCTATCTCATTCAGAGTGGTTTCGGAGCGATGATGGCGCGCAGCCAGTCCTGACGCGCTTGCTCCATCATCTCGAGGTACAACCCCAGGCCGGACGAGATATCGCGGGTGGCATAGAGCGTGCGGCGCGGCAGCGTCTGCCTTGCCACGACAGCTCCGCTCCGGCCGTCGATGACGACCACCGTGGCGTCGAGCGTGCGCCCCGATTGCCCAAGGATGGAGGTCCGGCGCCCTCGCTGCACAATCTGCGCAGGCGCGAGCAGGAGCCGGACGATGCCCGTCACGACCAGTCTCGCGCTGCGATCCTCCGCCTGCCGTCGCCAGTACGCTGTGTCATCGAACACGGCCTGGCTGGCGAGAGTCAACGGCTCGGTTTCGACGACCCGCGCGCTGGAAGCGCGGCGAAGCTGCTGGCGCACCAGTCGAACTGTCTCAACGTTGAGGTCGACCTTGTCCTTCCCCGCGCCGGCGACGAAACCGGCGACCCAGACGTCGTCGACGCGCCCCATCGCGATCTGCAGATCGGCTGGCAGACCCGCCTTGAGCCGATGCACGCGAGGACCGCAGTTCGACACCATTAACGCCACACCAAGTCCGACGAGCACCGCTCGGATCATCGTTCAAGGGTCTTTCGCGCCGCAGTTACCAACTATGCGTTTCCGGCACCGCGAAGAATGAACCTTTGACGGCCAGCGGGCGGAAGTTATGCCAGTCGAGGGTCCAACGTGACTGAGTGGATGGTCCACAGGGGCAACTCTGT
>Ga0247825_10000181_pt1 | contig 37687 bp, 37 predicted proteins | sample 13C_Vanillin_Day_FD_194413 | JGI IMG/M metagenome (GOLD analysis project Ga0247825, IMG submission 194413) | Soil microbial communities from agricultural site in Penn Yan, New York, United States - 13C_Vanillin_Day48 | ecosystem: Environmental > Terrestrial > Soil > Agricultural land | place... | reverse complement strand
AGCCCGAACAGCGCCTCCTCGTTCCCCACCGCGCCGTCGGTCAGGAAGATGATCTGGCGCACGCGGTCAGCAGTTTCCCTGCCGTTCAATGCGAGTTGCAGTGCGGCGGCCATCTCGGTGCCGCCGCGCGCCTCCAGTGAGGACACCCAGTGCATGGCGCGGCGGACGTTGTCCCGGGTGGCGTCGCGCGCGCCGCCGAAGAGCGCGCAGGCGCTCGAGTTGAACTCGATGATGTCGAACCGGTCTTCGGGCTGCAGCCGATCGAGCGCGAGCCGCAGCGCCTCCTTCGCCTGCCGGATGGACGCGCCCGACATGGAGCCGGAGGTATCGAGCACGAACACCACTTCGCGCGCCAGGCGGGCGGACGCCGTGGCGGCGGCCGGCGGCAATACCATCAGCACGCCGTAGTGGCGGCCGTCCTTCTCCTCGGTGAACCACGCGGCCTGCGGCAGCTCGTGCAGTCGCGGCACCCAGGCGAGCTCGAAATCACGGTCGGCCGGCACCTCGCCCTCCGCCAGCGCGACCTCGCGGCGCTCGGGCGAGGGCTCGTGCACCGTCACGCGGTGATACGGGCTTTCCACCGCGGCGACCGGCACGCCGGCATCGAGCACCACGCGGAGGGATACCGGGTTGGCCCGCCCGTTCTCCGTGCCGGGGCGCATCACCGGCGGCGCAATGCGGTGCGCGTCTGCCACGAGCATCGGTCCGGCCGCCGGTAGGTAGCGCGGCCCGACCACCATGGGAAAGCGAAGCGAGAAGCGGCCGCCGTCGTAGCGCAGCACCTGCTGGTACTCGAGCTCCACGACTACCGTTTCCTGCGGACCGATGTTCGCCACCTGCGTGGTGAAGATGTTCGGGCGCTCCTGGTCGAGCAGCGCGGCGCGCCGGCCGGTGGCGCGCGCCTCGCCATAGACCGCGCGAGCGGCTCCCCGCTCCTTGATCTCGCCTTCGATCACCCGCTCGCCGACGCGCAGGCGCAGCCGGTCCACCGCGCCGTTCTCCGGTAGCGGGAACACATAGACGCCTTCGTACCAGTCGCTCTGCGTGTTGCGAAAGGTCTGCACCACGCGGGCGCGCGCCACCGGTCCGGCGACGTGGATCGTCACGTCGGTGGATAGCAGCGGCGCGGCCACGGCCGGCCGGCCCTCCGCGCGCAGCACCAGGCCGCCCTCCGTGCCCTGAGCGGGCGCGGCGAGAGCGAGTGCCAGACTCAGGAACCCAAGTAGTTTTCTCATGCCGGGCATTCAACGCCTGCGAGCGGGCGCCGGCGCGGCGCCCTACTGGCAAGCTTGCGGCGAATTCGGGCAAAGCGGAGGAACCCTGGATCCGCTTCCGTCGTCGATGGCGGCCCGGACATGACGGGCGTACAGTCGCGCCATGCGTGGCGTAAGGAGGTGCTAATGGACAGCTACCTGGGAACCCGCTCGCCTCGCCGCCTGCTAGCCGCAGCGGGCGCCGGGATGGGTCTCGCAAACGGTGTCTTCACCGGCATCCAGGCCGACGAAGCGCCGCCCCTGCGCGGGGTGCCGCCCGAGGTCGACAAGCTATCGGTAACCGTGATCACGGATTCTTACTTCCATTTCTTCGAGGCATCAGGAAGGTTCGCCGACGTCGACGTGCGGCGGTGGCAGCAACCGATCACGAGCGATCCGCCCCGGCGCATGCCGCAGAACGAATGGGGGTTGTCGCTACACGCCGAATCCGTGCGCGGAAGCGAAACCCGACAGGTGCTGATCGACTTCGGCTACACCCCCGAGACGATCAACAACAACGTCGAGATGTTCGGCGTCGATCCGTCAAAGCTCGACGCCATGGTCCTCAGCCACGGGCATTACGACCATTTCGGCGGGATGGTTGGCTTCCTCGCGCAGCATCGCGCAAAACTGAAGCCGGATCTGCCGTTCTATCTGGGCGGAGAGGAATGCTTCTGCGCACGGGAAACCGGGCCAGTGAATACGCCGCGCAACTTCGGCGTGCTGGACCGGCGCGCGATAGCGCAAGCCCGCCTGAAAGTGCTGTTTGCCGACAAGCCATCGCTGCTCGCCGGGCACGGCTTCACCACCGGCTGGATTCCGCAGACTTCCTTCGAGCGCCCGCCGCAGCCTTCGCGCATGAGGGTGGGGATCGGCGCGGACGGCATGGGGTGCGATCCGGCGCGCCTGCCGCTGGAAAAGCGCGCCGCGAGCACCATGGTGGACGACTTCCTGCACGAACAGGCTACCTGCTTCTGCGTCAGGGGCAGGGGGCTCGTGATCATGACCTCGTGCGGACACCGCGGCATCGTCAATACCGTCCAGGCGGCGATCAAGGTATCGGGGATTTCCAGAGTCCACGCCATCGTCGGCGGGTTTCACCTGATGCCGGTGTCTACCGACTATGCGCGCGACACCGCGAGAGAGCTGGCGCGGTTCCAGCCCGACTGCCTTATCCCCATGCATTGCAGCGGGGAAAACTTCTTCAAGGCGGCCGAGGCTACGCTGCCCGGAAAGGTGGTGCGTACCTCTACTGGAACCCGCTTCGAGTTTACGGCGCGCGATTAAATGCAGTCGCGCTCCCAAGTCGCGACCCTGCTGCTGGGCGCCGCGCTCTGCGGCGTGGCCGTGGCACAGGTGCCCCCATCGCCTCGCGAGCTCACGGCGTATCGAAGCCTGCACGCGGCGGCAGCGCGAGGCGATGCGGCAGAGATCGGCAAGCTGACGGCCGCCGGTGCGGACCCCAACGCGCGCGACGGCTACGGCCGCACGCCGCTGCACGTCGCCGCCTACGCCGGGAAGCACCAGGCGATGCAGGCGCTGGCGAAGGCCGGTGCTCAGCCCAATGCCCTGGAGCACGATCGATACGACATCGTGACCATCGCCGCCGTGGCGAACGACCTGCCGACGCTCAAGGCAGCGCTCGCGCTCGGGGCGAGCGCGAGCAACGTCACCAGCCGCTACGACGGCACCGCGCTCATCGCGGCGGCGCACCTCGGGCACCACGAGGTGGTGCGCGAGCTGATCGGGGCAGGCGCACCGCTCGACCACGTGAACAATTTGGGCTGGACGGCGCTCATCGAATCCATCGTCCTCGGCGACGGTGGATCTCGCCACGTGGCAACGCTGCGCGCGCTGGTGGCGGCGGGCGCCAACGTCAACCTGCGGGACCGGAACGGCGCTTCGCCGCTCGCGCTGGCGCGCGCACGGGGCTACCGGGAGATGGCGGACATCCTCAGCGCTGCGGGAGCGAAGTAGCCCCGATCGCCGCGTTGATGCGCGGCATCACCTCGGTGGCCATCAGCTCCATCGAGCGCTTGGCAAGCGCCGGGTCGACCCAGTCCATGCCGGCATAGACGAGCTCGCCAAAGTGCCCGACCCGCTCGCGCAGCTTCAGGATCTCGTCGACCACTTTGTTTACCGTGCCGTGGATGCACAACCGGTCGAGGACGAAATCCTCGGTGAGCTCGTGGTCGGGCTGGTCCACGCGCTCCTTGAAGACCACGTGGCGCCCGGCCTTGGTGAGCTTGGTCTGGAGCTGCCGGTAGTAGAAGCGATAGGGACTATTCGGGTCGTCGCGCCCGTAGCGCGCGGCCACCTTGTCGTCGTCGGCGACGAACACCGTGCGCGCCACGCGCCATTCGGCGGGGTCGGGCTTGACGCCGGCCTTCTGCTTGCCCTCGGCGTAGTTCGCCCAGTGGCTGGGAAGCCACTGCGGCAGGAGGAAGTTGGCCGACAGCGGGTGGAAGTCGCGCTGGCCCATCGCCACCACGCCCTTGGAGAACGGCGCCACCACCGTGCCGACGATCTCGGGCCGCGGCTTCTGGTAGGGCTTGGGCATGATGCCCACGCCGGTCTCGAGGTGCAGCGTCCGGCGGGTGGACACCTTGAAGCGGTTGTTCGGAAGCTCTATGTCGTACGGCGGCTCGCGCTCCCAGATGGCGAGGATCACGTCGATCGCCTCGCCGAACATCTTGTTGCGATCCTCCTCGAAGATGCCGATCGCCTCGGCGTCCGACACCAGCGCCCCGGGGCTTACGCCGAGGATGAAGCGGCCTTCGGACAGGTGGTCGAACATCGCCGCCTGCGCGGCGATGAGCACCGGATGCATCTGCGAAAGGTTGGAGGTGCCGGTCGCGAGCTTGATGCGCTCGGTGGAATGGATCAACGTGGCGAGGAACAGCATCGAATTGGTGATGTTCTCCGCCTTGTCGGTGAGGTGCTCGCCGACGAATGCGTCGTGAAAGCCGAGCTTGTCGGCGAGGATCACTGCCTCCCGGTCCTCGCGCAGCGTCTCGGTCGCGCTGCGGTGCAGCGGGTGCACCGGCATCATGAAAATGCCAAGCTTCATCGTGGGCTTCATCATCCTATCGCCTTGACGATGCGCTCGGGCGTGAGCGGCAGGTCGCGCACGCGCACGCCGAGCGCATGATGGAGGGCATTGGCGATCGCCGCTGCAGCCGGGCCCTGCGCGGCCTCGCCGGCTCCCAGGGAGGGATTCTGGCTTTCAACCAGGATCACGTCTACCTGGGGAACCTCGCTGAACTTGAGGATCGGGTAGTCCTCCCAGTTGGTTGCGCCGAGCCGCCCTTCCTCCTTGAGCGTCCAGCTGGTCGACTGGATGGCGCCGCCTTCGAGCTGGTTCGCGACCCCGTCGGGGTTGATGGCGAGCCCGACATCTGCCGCCACCGTGAGGCGCGTCACGCGCAGCTCGGCGCCCGCCTCCACCTCCGCGAGCACCGCGCAGTAGGCGCCAATATTCTTGTAGCGGGCGAAACCCAGGCCATGGCCTTTCGCCTCGCTGCGTCTCCAGGATTTCCATACGGGAGCAAGCTTCTCCAGGACGGCGCGCCCCCTCGCGTCCTTCAGGTGGCGCAGGCGAAACTCGAGCGGATCCACGCCGGCGGCAGCGGCCAGCTCGTCCATGAACGACTCGATGGCGAACACGTTGCCATAGGCACCCAGCGCGCGCAGAGATGACGCGCGCCGCGGCGTCTCGCGCACGTAGTTCTTGGCGACCAGCAGCGCCGGAAAGTCGTAGAGCGGAATGGCGTTGCGGTCCGAGCCGCCCGGCGGCAAGGCCGGATCGACGGCAGGCGTGCGCTCGAAGGGCTTGGCCAGGTGCTCGGCCGCGATCAGCGCCGGCTTTTGCGAGCGCCCGGGACGGTGCGTATGCCCGTTGCTCCAGAGCTCGTGCTTCCAGTGCGTGATATATCCCTGCGCATCCAGCGCGGCTTCCATGTCGATGGCCATCGCCGGGCCGTAGGGTTCCCACGCGAACTCGTCCTCCCGCATCCACTGCAGCTTCACCGGCCGCCCGCCCGCCGCGCGCGCGAGCAGCGCCGCATCGAGCGCGACGTCGTCGGCGCCATTGTGCCCATAGCAGCCCGCGCCTTCCGCGTGGCTCACGCTGATGTTCTCCTTGGGGATGCCAAGGACCAGGGACAGCTCGTGCCGCAGGCCGAAGATGCCCTGGCTATGCGTCCACACCTCGAGCTTCCCGTCGCGCAGGCGCGCGATGGCGCAGGACGGCCCAATGGACGCGTGCGCCACGAACCGTTTCGTGTACGACGCCTTGAGCGTGCGTCCGGCAGCAGCGCCTTTCACTTCCTTTAACACTACCCGCTCGCTCACATTGGCGCGCAGCCACGCGTGGTAGTCCTCGGGGACCGGCGCCTCTTCCCAGACCGCTCCTGCGCGCAGCTTCGCGGCGGCCGCGATCGCCGCTTCCTCGCGCTCGGCGAGCACGCCGACAAAGCTTCCATCGCGCACGACGGAAACATTTTCCAGCGCCGGCTCTTCCAGCTTCACAAGTCTTCTGAAGGGACGAGGCGGTCGGACAATGCGGGCGTGCAGCATCCCCGGCAGCGCCATATCCTGGATGTAAGCCGGCTTGCCGGCCACCTTGGCCGGCAGGTCGATGCGCGGCGCGCTTTTGCCCACCACGCGGGACGGTCCCGAGGGCTTCAAGCCGGCGCCGGCAGGCGGCGCTTCGGTGGCTTCCGCAGCGCATTCCCAGTAGGTCACGCTGCTGCCGTTCCGTGCCCGCACGGTGCCGTCCTCGACCGTCAGCTCCGCGATCGGGGCGCCGAGCAGCTCTGCCGCGTGCGCGAGCAGCATGCCGCGCGCCTGCACGCAGGCTTCGCGCAGGTTCTTGCCGCCCTCCTGCACCGACATGCTGCCCGAGGTGTAGCCCTCGTCCGGGCTGTGGGCCGTGCTCGGCGGCACGATGCGGATGCGCTCCAGCGAGACGTCCAGCTCCTCGGCGGCGATCTGGGCGAGCGCGGTGTTGATGCCCTGCCCGAGCTCCACCTTGCCGCTTGCGATCCACACGGTACGGTCGCGCTCGAAGCGCAGGCGCGGGTTCATTTTGCTGACCCCCTGACAAGGGGGTCGCGAGTGTAACGAGCGGGGGGTTGGTTTTCGCGAAAGGCAACCCCCCGTTCGCAGAGATCGCTCACGCCCCCCTTGTCAGGGGGGCACCAAAGCGCGCTCATCCGATCATCTCCTCCGCCGCGCGCATGACTGCCCTCACGACCCGATTGTGTGCACCGCATCGACAGAGATTCCGGTCGAGCGCCGCTCTGACTTGCGCCTCGGTTGGATTCTTGTTCTTTGCGAGAAACGCAGCGGCGCTTACCGCGATGCCGCTGATGCAGTAGCCGCACTGCGCAGCCTGCTCGGCGAGCAGCGCCTTCTGCACGGGGTGCAGCTCGCCGTTCCTCGCCAGGCCTTCGACGGTAGTGATGGATTTGCCGGCGACGCTCCAAAGCGGTGCATCACAGGATGGCATCGCCTTGCCGTCCACCATGACGAAGCACGCGCCGCATTGCCCGGTGCCGCAGCCGTAGCGGCTGCCGACCAGGCCGAGGTCGTTGCGCAGCACGTAGAGCAGAGGCGTGTCCGGCGCCGCGGACACGCTGCGGCGCACGCCGTTCACTTCGAGTTCCGTCATGCAAGCACCATATGGATGAGCGCCAGCCGCCCGTTGCGCTGCGCCTCGAGCCCTCTTTGCAGGGCGGCGCGCACTTCCTGCGCTCGCTCCACTTTCTCGCCGTAGCCGCCGTAGGCCTCCGCGAGCTTCGCATATTCGGGGCGCGGCGTGATGCTGGTGCCTGCGAACCTGCCGGTGCGCACAGCCTCGCCCTTCGGATAGTAGGTCACCACGTCGGTTTTCTGTGAGAGGTACCCGGCGTTGTCGAAGAGCACGATGAGGAGCGGCAAGCTTAGCTCCTGGCTTGCACCGAGCCCCGCGAGCACCGGGTTGTAGTGGAACGCACCGTCGCCTATCGTGACGGCGACGACACGCTCGGGACTCGCATGCTTCACGCCCAGCGCCGTTCCCAGACCGACGCCGAGTCCGCCGAAGCTGGACTCGTAGAAGCCACCAGGCTTCAGACGATCAAGCCGGCGCAGCAGCTCGAGCCGGTGAGTGATGGTTTCGTTGACCACCACGGCGCCGGCCGGCAGGGCCTCGTTCAGCGCCTGGGCGATCCACGCGTTGTCCATGGCCTCGGACGCGGCGGGCAGCTCGCGGCGCATGTTCCTCCCCCTGCCGGTCTTCGGCACGCGCTTCAGCAAGCCCTCCAGCGTGGTGCGCAGGTCCCCGCACAGCACGAGGTCGGCGCGGAAGTTCCAGTACGGCAGGCCCGAGCGCAAGGGATCCTCCCCCAGCACGAAGATCTTGCGCCCTTCGTTCAGCGAGGAAGGCGGATGCCAGGGCAGGATCGCTTCTGCAAGCACGACGGCATCGGCCTGCTTCACCAGCAGCTCGATGTCGGGAACTACGCCGGCATAAAGCACGTGGTCACGCGGAAAGTTGACGTAGTACGGCTGCCACGCCTCGGCGACCGGCGCGCCGAGCGCCTCGGCAAGCGCCACGAGCGCGCGCACGGCTTCCGGGTCGCGGCCCGCTTCCTCCGTAATGATGAGAGGGCTCTTGGCGGCGGCGAGCGCTTTGGCCAGCTCGTCGAGCGCCGCCGGGTCGGCGGCCGCGGCACGTGGCAGCGCGCTCGGCGCTCCCAGCGGCTGCGGCAGCGTTTCCATGAGGTATTCGATCGGCACGGACAGGAACGCCGGGCCGCGTGGCGCCTGCGTCGCAAGCTGGCACGCCCGCTGCACGCTCTGCGGCAGGATCTGCGCGGCGTTCACGGCGAAGCTCCACTTCACGCACGGCTCGATCAGGCGGGCCGGGCCGCCCGTATCGCTGAGGAGCCGCAGCCACTGCCGGCCTACCATCGGCGCCGGGGGCTCGCCGAACGTCGTGCTCTCTCCCGCCATGACCACCATAGGGACGCGCTCTTGCCGCGCGATGCGCAGCGTCATGGCCGCGTGCAGCGTCCCCACCGTGGTATGCAGTGCCACAGCGGGCAGCTTGCCGGTCGCCTTGGCCCAGCCGCTCGCCATGGAGACCGCCGTTTCCTCGTGGCGCACGGAGATGTAGTGCGGAAAATCGTTAGCCGCATGCGGCCGCGCAAGCGCCTCCCACAGCGGCGCCCAGTCCGAGCCGGGCGAGGCGAAGATGCGCTCCACGCCCATTGCACGCAGCGTCCGCAGGAGCGCTTCGGCGCCAAGCATCAGTGCAGGTTCAGCAGGCGCGCGGCATTGCCGCCGCAGATTAGCCGCATCTCGTCTTCCGACGACACGTTTTGCCTGATGAAGTCGACCGGGTCCTTCTCTCCCACCGGGTAATCGCTGCCCATGACGAGCCGGTCGGCGCCGATGCGCTCGAGCAGCACCTTGAGCACCTGCGGGTCGTACACGCAGGTGTCGTAGTGGAACGAGCGCAGGAACTCGCTCGGCTTCCTGCCGCCGGTGTTCTTTACCGTGTCCGGGCGATTGGCATGGTTACGGTCCATGCGCCCCATGTAGTGCGGAAAGTAGCCCCCGCCGTGCGCAATGACGATCTTGAGATCCGGGAATCCATGAAGAATCCCCTCGTAGATGAGCGAAGCCATGACCTTCGCTTCCTCGATCGATTGGCCGGCGGAGTTCCACAGGGCATAGCGCTGGAACCACGCATCGCGCACGCCTTCCGGGTGGATCCATACCGTGGCTCCGATGTCGTTCACCGCCTCCCAGAACGGGTGGTAGACCGGGTCGCCGAGGTAGACGCCGTTGTAGCTCGAGCTCGCGTTGATGAGCTTGGTCCCCGGTTTGAGTTCTTTGATAGCGAGGGACGGGTCCTGAAGGGGAAGGACGACGGAAGAGACGAACCGCTTCGGATACCGGGCCTCCCATTCCGCCAAGCTGGCGTTGCACCGCCGGCAGAGCTCGAGGTCGGTGCGCGGTTCGGCCCAGGACGTCCCCTGCAGCACGGTGCTCGAGCTGACCACCGCCATGTCGACGCCACGGGCGTCCATGTCCTCGAGGATCGCCTCGGGCCGCATCGAGCGCTGGAGCAGCTCACGCACGCCCGGGCGCGGCTCGCTGACCGGGTTGGCGCCGAACCCGCTGAACACCGTCTTGTTCGTCGACGCCTTGAACACATGCTCCTCGAGCATGTGCACATGGAAGTCGACGATCACCGGGCGATGCCGAGCTCCGGGATGAGCTTGGCGTAGCGCTGGTACTCGGAACGCACGTAAGCGGCGAATTGCTCCGGCGTCAGCGGGTCAGCGAGGTCCACGGCGAGCGTCTGGAAGCGCTGGCGAACCGTCGGGTCCTGCATCGCCCTGGCGACCGCCTGGTTCATGCGCTCGAGCGGCTCGCGCGGCGTGCCGGCCGTGGCGTAGAAGCCGAAGTAGGGGCCGCCGTCAACGCCCTTGATGCCGTTTTCCTCGAGCGTCGGCACGTCGGGAAAATCCGGATGACGCTTCGGGCCGGCGATGGCGATCATGCGCAGCTTGCCGGCCTTGGCGGAGGCGATGCCCACGCCGGGGTCGAACGCCAGGTGGATCACGCCGCCGAGCAGGTCCTTCAGCGCCGGGCCCGCGCCCTTGTACGGCACGTGCGTCAGCTTCACGCCTGCCTCGCGGTTGAACACCTCGACCGCGATGTGCGGCGAGGTGCCGTTGCCCGGAGTGCCGTAGTTGAGCTTTCCGGGATTGGCGCGCGCATAGGCCAGGAATTCCTTGAAGCTCTTCACCGGCACGTCGGGATGCGTCATGACGTAAAGCGATACGCTGCCGGTGGCGGCCACGGCTGTCAGCGCCTTGGTCGGGTCGAGGTCGGTGCGCTTGACGATGTGCGGCGCGATCATGACAGTCGAGCCCGGCGCATACACAAGGGTGTAGCCGTCGGGCTCCGCGCGCGCCACCGGCTCGAAGCCGATGTAGCCGTCGCCTCCCGGCCGATTCTCCACCACGAAGGGCTGGCCGAGCGTTTCCTGCAGCTTCGCACCAAGCACGCGCGCCGTGATGTCGGCCACGCCGCCGGGCGCAACGTTGACAATGACCCGCACCGGCTTCGCCGGCCATGACTGGGCCTGAACCGAGGAAAAGCATGCCAGGGAAAGGAGCGCCAGCAGCAGCTTCTTCATTTTTGCCTCCTGAGAAAGTCGCCCACCACGACGTTGAAGCGCGCGGGATTCTGGATGTTGGCGATGTGCCCGGCCTTGTCGATCGAGCGATGCTGGGCGCCCGGCACTTTCTTGGCGAGCTGCTGCATGAGCTCGGGCGGCCCGCCGAGCTTGTCCTCGGCGCCGCTCACGTAGAGCGTCGGCGCCTTGATCTGCGGCAGCTTGTCCTCGATGTTGAGGCCGAGGAACGCCGCGGTGACGCCCATGTAGCCGAGCGTGGTGGTGCCGCGGATCATGTTGCGGATGGCCTGCAGCGCCTGCGGGTTGGAGGCCTTGAAGGCGTCGGTGAACCAGCGCTGCACCGTGGGCTCGACGATCACTTCGACGCCGTCCTTCTCCACCGCCGCGCGCACCTTGTGCCACAGCGCGGCGAAGTCCGGCACCATCTTCGCGCGGCAGCAGCAGGGCACGAGCGCGTTCACCCGGTGGGACTGCGCGATGGTGAACGCCTGCACCAGCGCGCCGCCGAGGCCGAGGCCGACGAGGTGCGTCTTCTGGATGTTGAGCTCGTTCAGCAGGCCGAGCAGGTCGTTCACCAGCAGGTCCATGCTGTAGTCGCCCTCGGTCGCCTGCGTATCGCCGTGCCCGCGCAGGTCGTAGCGCAGGATACGGAAAAATTTGCCGAGCTCCGCGACCTGCGCGTCCCACATGGTGAGGTCGTTGGCAATGCCGGTGACGAAGGTGACGTACGGCGCGCCCTCCTTGCCGTCGACCTGGTAGGTCATCTTGATGCCGTTGACGTCGACTTGCGGCATGGCGCGGCTATTCGGCCGTCAGCTTCGTCACGCGTACCCGCTCCTCGTGGAGCCGCAGCTCGTCGAAGAAGAATTTGCGGAACTCGGCCGGGGAATTGCCCAGCGGCTCCACCCCCATGGCGATAAGGCGCTCGCGCACCTTCGGCTGCCCGAGCGCCGCCTTCACTTCGCGGTGCAGCTTGTCGGTCACTTCTGCCGGCAGGTTGGCCGGCCCGAACATGCCGAACCAGCCGCCGTCCACGTTGTATGCCGGCAACCCCGCTTCGGCGGTCGTCGGCACGTCCGGCGCCGACGGGTTGCGCGCCGGCGCGCTATAGGCGAGCACGCGCACCTTGCCGCTCTTGTAGTGCGGCATCAGCGGCGCCGGCGAGGAAACCATGGCCTGCACCTCTCCGGCGACGAGCGCTGCGGTCGCCGGGCCGCCGCCCTTGTAGGGAATGTGCTGCAGGCGGGTGCCGGCCACCGAGTTGAATACCTCCATCGCGAGGTGCCACGTGTTGCCGACACCCGGCGTGCTGTAGCTGTACTTGGTCTCCGGCTTGCGCGCGAGCTCGACGAACTCCTTCAGGTTCTTCGCCGGCACCGAAGGATGCACCGCGATGAACAGGCCTGGGCTGACGACCAGGTTGGTGACCGGGGTGAAGTCCTTCGCCGTGTCGTACGGCATCTTCTTGTGGATGAACGGATTGATGACGAGCCCGGACGAGTACACGAGCAGGGTATGCCCGTCGGGCGCGGCCTTCGCGACGGCATCCGAGCCGATGATGCCGTTCGCGCCTGGCCGGTTCTCCACCACGAACGGCTGGCCGGTTTGCTCGGTGAGCTGCGCAGCCACCACGCGCGCGACGATGTCGGGTCCTCCGGTGCCCGCCGCCACGACGATGCGTACCGGACGGCTGGGATAGCTTTGGGCAAGAGCCGCGGCGGCGAATCCGGCGGCGGCTAGTGCGACGACCCACTTCTTCAGCATGGCCTCCTCCTCAGGAGATCAGTGTTCCATTACCCGCGTGCTTCGCGGATGGCCTGCCACACTCGCTGCGGCGTCGCCGGCATGTCGAGGTGCTCGACGCCGAGCGGCCGCAAGGCGTCCAGTATCGCAAGAATCACCGCCGGCGGGGCGCCGACACAGCCCGCCTCTCCTACTCCCTTGACCCCCAAGGGATTCGTCTTGGCCGGCACATCGATGAAGTCGAGCTCGTAGTGCAGCGGCAGGTCGTCCGCCCGCGGCATCGCGTAGTCCATGAAGCTCGCCGACAGCATTTGGCCGGATTCCCGGTCGAACACCACGTTTTCCATAAGCGCCTGGCCGATGCCCTGGGCCAGTGCGCCCTCGATCTGACCATGGCAGATCATCGGGTTGATCACCCTGCCGACATCGTCGACCACAGCGTAGCGGTCGATTTCCACCACGCCGGTGTCCGGGTCGACCTCCAGCTCGCACACGTGGCAGCCGTTCGGAAAGGTGGGCGGAGCGTTGGACGAGCCGCTCGCGTCGAGCCCGGCGCCGAACCGGGTCGTCGGCCCCACTGGGCGATAGAACGCCTTCGCCACGTCGCTCAGGGAGATCGACCGATCGGTTCCCACCACCGTAAACTTCCCGGCCTGGAACTCGATATCCTTGGCCGAGGCCTCCAGGAGGTGCGCTGCCATGTCCTTCGCCTTCTCCACGATGGCGTCGGCCGCGCCCTTCAGCGCAGAGCCGCCGAGCATCGCGCTGCGCGAAGCGTACGTGCCGCGGCCGAAGGACACCGCGTCGGTGTCGCCCTGCACCAGGCGGATGTTCTCGAAAGGCACGCCGAGCCATTCGGAGGCGAGCTGCGCATAAGTCGTGGCATGCCCCTGGCCGTGCGAATGCGTTCCGGCGACGATCGTCAGCATGCCGCTCGGATCGAAGCGCAGCTCCATGCGCTCGTTGAAGACACCCGAGTCCTCGAGGTAATAGATGAGCGAGCGGCCGCGCACGCGACCTTTCGCCCGGCTGTCTTCTTTTCTATTCTGGAAACCCTCCCAATCGGCGAGCTCGATGGCTCGATCCGTGAGCCGGGCAAAATCACCCGAGTCGTAAGTCCATCCGACCGCCGCGCCGACCGTCCAGCCGGCGGTCGTGTTGTAGGGCATTGCGCTGGGCGCAATGTAGTTCCGCCGGCGCAGCTCGACCGGATCGATGCCGACTTTACGCGCCGCCTCGTCCATCAGGCGCTCGATGACGTACGAAGCCTCCGGACGCCCTGCGCCGCGATAAGGCCCGAGCGGCGTGGTGTGCGTGAAGGTCGCCTTGCTCGCCACGAGCATCGCCGGCACGACGTAGACGTTGGGGATGTTACGCAGCGCGCAGAGCACCGGTACGACGCCGGCGTTGGTCACATACGCCCCGACCGCATGCAGCGCTTGCGCGCGCAGCGCGAGAATCTTGCCGTTTTCGTCGAGCGCCATCTCGGCGTAAACCAGCTGATCCCGACCGTGGTTGTCGCCGAGCAGCGCTTCGGTGCGCGTCGCGACCCATTTCACCGGCCGCCCCAGACGCCGCGAGGCCCACAGCACCAGGCCATCCTCCGGATAGATGTCGCCCTTCATGCCGAAGCCGCCACCCACGTCGGGCGACACCACCCGCAGCTTGATCTCGGGAATGCGGAATACAGCGCCCGCGAGGATCGAGCGCACGCCGTGCGGGTTCTGCGAGCTCGTGTAGAGCGTGAAGGCGTCATCCGCCGCGCTGTAGTCGCCGATCACGGCGCGCGGCTCCATCGTGTTCGCGCTGATACGATTGTTGTACATCCGCAGCGACACCGTGTGCTTGGCCCTGGCAAACGCGGCGTCGGTCGCTTCCTTGTTCCCCATCATCAGCGGGAAAGCCAGATTGCCGGCCGCGTTGTCGTCCCACACCTTCGGCGCGCCTTCCTTTGCCGCATCCTCGACCTTGACCACCGCAGGCAGCGGCTCGTATTCCACCTCGACCTTCTCGGCGGCAATGCGCGCCTGCTCCGGCGTCGTGGCGACCACGAAGGCCACCCGGTCGCCGACGTAGCGCACCTTCGAGGGTTCGAGCAGCGGCCGGAATGTGCGGTACCCCTTCGGCCCACCCATGTCTTCCGGCATGAAAAGCGGCGGAATGCCGCCCAGCTTCTCTTCCAGAAGATTTTTCCCCGTGAGCACGCAAAGCACGCCCGGAAGGTTCAGGGCTTCACTCGCATCGATGCCGCGGATGCGCGCGTGCGCGTGCGGCGACATGACGACCGCGCCGTGCAGCATGTGCGGCAGCTGGATGTCGTCGACGTATCGTGATCGGCCGGTGAGGAAACGCTGGTCCTCTACCCGGCGTACGGGCTGGCCTATTCCGAAGCGGTTCATCTGCTAGGATTTAACATGAACATGTGCAGTTGAAAAGAAACGACGCCGTTGAACAGGAAAAGCGCTCTCGTCACCGGAGCCGCGACCGGAATAGGCCGCAGCGCCGTATTGGCTCTCGGTCGTGCAGGCTACGACGTCGCGCTGAATTATTCCAGCAGCGAAGCGGCTGCGCGGGAAACGGCGGCCGAGGCGCAGCGCGCAGGCGCAAAGACCCTTCTTGTGCGCTGCGACGTAAGCGATGAGGCCGGCGTGCGCGCCATGCTGAAGTCCGTCGCGGAGAAATTCGGGCGCCTCGACGTGCTGATCAACAACGCCGGCACGACGGCGTCCTGGAAACCCCGGGATCTCGAAAGCCTGTCCCTGGAAGAATGGGACCGGGTTTTTGCCGTCAATGTGCGCGGCCTGTTCCAGGTCACCCGGGCGGCTATCCCGTTGTTGAAGCAGTCGAAAGGCTGCGTCGTCAACACCGCGTCCATCGTCGGGCTGCGTCCGGGGCCGCAGCCGCTGCCCTATGCCGCGAGCAAGGCGGCCGTGGTCAACCTCACCAAGACGCTCGCCTGGAATCTCGGTCCGGACATCCGCGTGAACGCGGTGGCGCCCGGCTGGATGGAAGGCGACTGGATGAAGCGCATGCTGAAGGACAAGTACGAAGACCTCATGGGCAAGCGGGCCAAGGCGACCCCGCTCAAGCGCGTGGTGAGCGCCGATGACGTGGCCGAGACCATGATGAGCCTGATCCACTCCAACCGCTTCGTCACCGGCGAGGTCATCGTCGTCGACGGCGGCTTCACCGCCTCCACCTGACATGCTGCCCGGGGTCGTGCAGTTTCCGCCCGAGCTCGCAGCGCGCTACCGCGCCAGAGGCTACTGGCAGGACAGGTCGCTGGCGCAGGAATTCGACGAGGTGTTCAAGAAGTACAAGGAGCGCGTTGCGCTCGTGGATGGCGATCGTGTCTTCACTTATGAAGATGTCGACAGGAAAAGCCGCAACCTGGCCCTGAACCTGCTTGATCTGGGCCTGAAGCCGCTCGACCGCGTCGTTCCGGCGCTGCCGAACATGGCGGAGTTCGTGATCCTTTACTTCGCGCTGCAGAAGATCGGCGCCATCCCGATCGCCGCACTGGTCACGCACCGCTTCGCCGAAATCAACCAGTTCGTGGAGCTCTCGGGCGCCACGACGTGCGTCTATCCCGAGCGGCAGGGCGACTTCGAGTTCGAGCCGATGATCCGGCGGGTGGCCGCGGGCAATGCTTCGTTGCAATTCTGTATTTCGCTTTCGGTGTTGAGGCGCCTGATCGAAACGCCCGCGGAGGCGAAAAAGCATGATCTGAAGAAAATCAGCATCGACCCGACCGATCCGTGCATCTTCCAGCTATCGGGCGGCACGACCGGCATCCCGAAGCTCATCCCGCGCACGCACAACGACTACGCGTACAACTCGAAGACCGCGGCCCCCGTATGCGGGGTTTCCGGCGAGTCGGTGTTGCTCCTCGCTCTGCCGATCGCGCATAACCTGCCGCTCGCCTGCCCCGGCATCCAGGGCTATTTCTTCCAGGGCGGCAAGGTAGTGCTCTCGCCCACGTCCCGGCCGGAAGAGATGTTTCGTCTCATCCATAAGCACCGGGTAACGCACATCAAGGTGGTGCCGGCACTGCTCATCCGCCTGATCAACGACGCTTCGATCGGCAGCTACGATCTGTCCTCGCTGAAGATCATCCAGAGCGGCGGGCAAAGGATGCAGCCCGAAGTGCGGCTGAAGACCCACCGGCTCATTCCCAGCTGCTTCGTCCAGGAGAACTTCGGCATGTCGGAGGGCACGCTGTTTTTCGTGCGCCTCGACGACCCGGAAGACGTGAAGCTGGAGACCTGCGGACGGCCGATCTGCCCTGACGACGAGGTGCGCCTCGTGGACGACGAAGGGCGCGAGGTCGCCGACGGCGAGGTGGGCGAGCTCACGTGCCGCGGCCCTTACACGCTGCGCGGCTATTACGGCGTGCCCGAGTACAACGCCCGGCAGTTCACGCCCGACGGCTTCTACCGCTCGGGCGACCTGATGCGCAAGCACCCTTCGGGCAACTACGTGGTCGAAGGCCGCAAAAAGGACCTGATCAACCGCGGCGGCGAGAAAATCAGCGCGGAGGAGATCGAGAATCTCATCCTCATGCATCCCGCGGTGCAGAACGTCGCCTGCGTGCCGGTGCCCGATCCGAGCCTCGGGGAGAAAATGTGCGCCTGCCTGATCCTCAAGCCCGGGGAAACGATGGCGCTTCCCCAGCTCGTCGATTTCCTGAAGGACAAGGAGATCGCCAGGTTCAAGCTCCCCGAGCGGCTGCTGATCTGCGACGACTTCCCGGTCTCCACGTTCGGCAAGGTGTCCAAGAAGACGCTAGCTGAGATGGCGGAAAAGCATGCGCATCATTGACCTTCACTGCTATCCGGGCACCCCGGAGTGGATCGCCTGCCAGGGCCCCTATGTCGCCGAGCTCGCGCGCTATTGGAAGCGCGACTGGTCGGCGAAATCCGAAGAACAGGTGATCAAGGATTTTACCGAGGCCGGCGTCGAGGCCTGCCTGGTGGCGCTCGACCTCGAGACGACGATCGGCACGCCGCCGGTGACCAACGAGTATGTGCACGCGATGTGGAAGCGGCATCCGGAGAGGATCATCCAGGCTTGGGGTGCGCTCGAGCCGGCCAAGAAGAACGTTTTCGAGGAGGCCGAGAAAGCCATAAGGCAGCTCGGCCTCATCGGTTTCCACTTCCACCCGATCATGCAGCACTTCGCGGTGGACGACCGGCGCTACTACCCGGTGTTCGAGCTGATCGACGCGCTGGGCGCGGCGGTGATGATCGACGTGGGCACCACCGGCATGGGCGCGGGCATGCCGGGCGGCCACGGCGCCGTAATCCGCCACGCGCATCCGGCGAGCATCGACCGGCTCGCTGCGGACTTCCCGAATCTGAAGATCATCATGGCGCACCCGGGATGGCCGTGGGTCGACGAGACGACCGCCGTGGCGCTGCACAAGGGCAACGTGTATTGGGAAATGTCCGGCTGGGCGCCGAAGTATTTTCCCGGAAACCTCAAAGTCGACATGCGGGGACGGCTGCAGGACAAGATTATGTTCGGCAGCGACTATCCGAGCATGCCCTACAGCCGCATCCTGAGGGAGTGGCAGGAGCTCGGCTACGCCGACGCCGTCATGGAAAAAATCATGCACGAGAACGCGGAGCTTATCCTGCGCCTATAGGGTCGATGCAACGCGCCCTGGTGATCGGCGGTACAGTGGGCGGGCTGCTGGCCGCGAGCCTGCTTCACCGCGCCGGCTGGAACGTCACGGTATTCGAGCGCGCGGTGGGAAACCTCGCGGGCCGCGGAGCCGGTCTGGGCGTGTCTGAGGAGCTTATCGACGCGATGGCGCGTGCCGGCGCGCGCTTCGAGGCCTCCGCCGGGGCATCGGCGCATGTACTTCATCTGGTACCGCACGGTGGCGTCCGATGCGCTGCCCGCGCTCTTCACGGATGCCGCGGGCCCATTGTCACGGCGTGTCGATTCCGCCGCCGCTCATCCGGCGGGAACTGGTGCGTGCGCTCAGAGCTCGCGCCGGCGAGGTGCTGCCTCCACGCATCGCGGCGGTGGTGAACAAGACGGAACAGCCGCTTCTGCAGGCGATCACCGACATGGAATCGCCGCGGCTTACCTTCGGTCGCGTCGCGCTCCTCGGCGACGCAGGGTTCGTCGTGCGCCCTTACGGTGCCGAGCTCGAAGGCCGGCCGACCGAGCGCGACCCGAGGCGCATCATCCGCGATTACGGCGCGCCGAACATGCTGCACGATGTCGATCCGCGAAGGTTTCCGTCTGCGTAAAGATTGGGCGGACTTACTGGTAGTAGGCGGCCGGAGCGCTGGTGCCCCTGATCTGGCTGCGGTGCATGCGGCGGATCGAGTTCTTGTCGAACTCGTCGCGCCGGTGCATGGTGCAGTAGTTGCTCCAGATGAGAACGTCGCCGAGGCGCCAGCGATGCTCGTACACGTTGGACGGCTGGATGGCCCAGCGCCACAGCTCGTCGAGCAGCGCTTCCGACTCGGCTACCGGCAGTCCCACGACGTAGGAGCGCGGCCGCCGGCCGAGGAAGAGCGCCGGCTTGCCGGTTCCCGGATCGCGGATCACAGCGGGGTGGGGATGGCCGCGCGCGGTAACCGGATTGTCGTCGTCCGCCACCCCCTTGCGCAGATTGCCGCCGGAATCGCGCGTGCCGTCGTGCTTGATCCACAGCTTTGCGGCCCTGTGCTTCAAGGCGGGCGGCAAATTCTCGTACGCCGCGCACATGCTGGCGGCCCAGGTGTTCCCGCCCCAGTCGGGAAGCCTGCGCGCGAGGAGCATCGAGGCGATCGGCGGCACCGGAAGGTAGCTCATGTCGGTATGCCAGACTGCCTCGCCATAGCCCAGCGCGCCGAGCGGCTCGCCTGCCGCGTCCAGCTCGTTCGAGACTACATACAGGTTGGGGAAGCCCGGCACGTTCTTGCGGCCGACACCCTGGTTCGGCGGCGGGTCGAGCTCGCCGAAGCGGGCCGAAAACGCCTCGAACTCGGCCTCGGTCGTTGCTTCCTGCCCGCGCACCAGCATGACGCCGTTCGCCCGCCAGAGGCCGTGCAGCTCCTCGAACGCGCCGTCCGACAGCTCGGCCAGGCTGACGCCATGCACCTCGATGCCGAACGCAGGAGTGAGCGGGCTCGTCTTCACGTTAGTCGGCATAGCTCAAAAGCCGGCCTGCGCACGCTCGAGGTAATCGAGCGCTTCCGCGAGATCGCCGAACAGGGCGGCGTCTGGCGAGCATTTTCGGCGGATGTATTCCTTCAGCATCGCGGCCAGACTGCCGGGCTGCTGCGCCAGCGCGTGGCGCTCGCCCAGCCAGGCGAGCACGCGGGCCTCGACTTCGTCCATCGAAACGTCGCCCAGACCCGGGCAGCACGAGCACCCGCCGGCGTGGCGCTCTGCTATAAGGGTCCAGCGGCCCAGCAGCCGTGCCGCTTCCACGGCCTGGAGGACGTCGTCCATGAAGATCGATATTTTCAACCATGTCATGCCGCAGGCCTACCTCGAGCTGGTGAAGCAGTACTCGAAGGAACCGGGCATGGTAAAGCGCATGGGCAGCCTGCGCATGCTTTGGGACATCGAGCACCGCGTCGCCATGCTGCGCGAGAAGTTTTTGGATGTTAAGCAGGTGCTGACGCTGTCGCTGCCGGCTCCCGAGCAGATCGGCGGACCCGACCGCTCCCCCGAGTTCGCACGCGTGGCGAATGACGGCATGGCCGAGATATGCCGGCAATGGCCGAACGAGTTCCCCGCGTTCGTCGCCTCCCTGCCGATGAACAACGTGCCCGAAGCGCTGAAGGAAATGGGCCGCGCCATCGACACGCTCGGCGCGCGCGGTATCCAGATCATTTCCAGCGTCGCCGGCCGGCCGCTCGACGACCCGGAATTCTTCCCGGTGTTCGAGCGCATCACGAAGCACTACGACATGCCCATCTGGATGCACCCGGCGCGGCCGGCAAGCCGGGCCGACTACCCCGGCGAGCCCAAGTCGAAGTACGAGATCTGGCAAGTGCTCGGCTGGCCGTTCGAGTCGAGCGTCGCGATGGCGCGGATCGTTTTTTCCGGCCTGCTGCAGCGGCTGCCGGAAATGCGCATCATCACGCACCACTGCGGCGGCATGATCCCCTACTTCGCCGGACGCGCGGAAACGCTGTGGGCGCAGCTGGGGTCACGCAGTACTGATCAGGAGGAATCCCAGGTACTGAAGCGACTGCAGAAGCCGCCGATCGAGTACTTCAGGATGTTCTACGGCGATACCGTGCTGGGCGGCGCCGCGGCGCCGCTCGCGTGCGGGCTCGCCTTCTTCGGCGCCGACCGCGTGGTGTTCGCGAGCGACTGCCCGTTCGATCCCGAGGGCGGGCCGATGTTCATCCGCGAGGGAATCCGCTCCATCGAGGAGCTGAACCTCCCGGAAGGCGACAAGCGAAAGATCTACTTCGGCAACGCGGTGAGGCTGCTGCGGCTGGAATAGTGGAACGGGACCGAATCATGCTTTCAAGGCGCAGGCGATCGTCCGATCGCCATCCCAAGGAGGCATTCATGCAACAGCTCATCAACCAGGTCACCCAACGTACCGGTATTCCGGAAGACAAGGCGCGCGCGGCGGTCGACACGGTCGTCGGCTACCTGAAACAGCATCTCCCGGGACCGGTCGCTTCCCAGCTCGACAACGCGGTGTCTGGACAGGCCGGCCAGGGGACGGGCAGCCTCGCGGATAAAGCGAAGGGGATGCTGGGCGGCGGCAACCAATAGGCCCCGTCAGGCACCGAACCAGCGCCGGAAGCCGTCCCGCCCCGCCGGCGTGAGGGTCACCGCGCGCGAGCGCGGATGGCGCTGGATCCAGCCGCGGTCGACATAGAGGTCGAGCAGCGCATCGCCCAGCGCACCCCCGAGATGGGGCCGGCGCTGGGTGAGGTCGACGCAGGGGCGGGCGAAGACGCGACGGGGCCGGCGCACGGTGGACAGCTCGATGCCGAGGGCCGTGAGGTGCGCCTCGCCCGCCTTCGTGAGGGCGAAACCCGAGCCTTCGGCGAAAAGCCAACGGCCTTTGAGCATCGCGGCCAGCACGTTCACGGCCATCTCGCCCGCAAGATGGTTGTAGCACGTGCGCGCGCGCAGGAACTGCTCCGGCGTTGAAGGCGAAGGCAGCGGCGGGCGCGACCGCCGCGGCCGCGTCGCGGCGCCCAGGGACGCGAGGCTTTCCAGGACGCTCGCGACGTCGGCGCTGGCGAGCCGGAAGTAGCGATGTCGGCCCTGCGCGCGCGCCTCGAGCAGTCCGCCATCCACCAGCTTCGCCAGGTGCCCGCTTGCCGACTGCGCCGATACGCGGGCGCCGTACGCCAGCTCGCCCGCCGGCCGCGTCGTGCCGTCGATGAGCATCCACACCATGCGGGCGCGCGCAGGATCCGAGAGCAGCCGGGCGATGCGCGGGATGTCCGGGGCTTCATCCATAATTCAGCTCGAGGTGAAACGTTAATGCTAGCCCGGCGGCACAATGGCGTCCATGTATGGCATGGCGGAGCTTGAGCGCCTCAACAGCGATTACATCGCTGCAGTGCAGGGCTCGGACGTGCAACGCTTCAAGGGGTTGCTTTCCGAGGACTTCCTGAACAGCAACCCGGACGGCTCGCTTGTCGACCGCGCCGGCTTTCTGGCGCAGATCGCGCGCCCGCCAGGGATCCGGAACCTGGCGGCGAGCGACGTGCGCATCCGCGTGCTGGGCGACGTCGCGGGATGGGGACGCTACACGGACATCTGGCAGTGCGTCGCCGCCCACGTCACGCGCGGGTGAACTGTGTCTCGCGCTTCCTTCGCTCCCTCAGGCCGACCGAGCCTTTGCGATGGCGTGCCAAATGCGTGCGGGCGAGTACGGGAAATCCAGGTGCTGCACGCCGAGCGGGCGCAGCGCGTCGATCACGGCATTCGCCACCGCCGGCAGCGCGCCGGTGGTTCCCGCCTCGCCGGCGCCCTTGGCCCCCAGCGGATTGCTCGGCGAGGGAACGGAATGGTCGTACAGCGCGACCCCGGTCAGCATGTCGGCGCGCGGCATGGCGTAGTCCATGAACGTGCCGGTCAGCAGCTGCCCGCCCGCGTCGTACACGCAATGCTCGGCGAGCGCCTGGCCCAGGCCCTGCACGATCCCGCCGTGCAGCTGCCCCTCGACCATCACGTGGTTGAGCACGCGTCCGCTGTCGTCCACACCCACGTAGCTCACGACGTCGACCACGCCGGTCTCGGGATCGATCTCCACCTCGGCGACGTGCGCGCCGCCGGGAAAAGCGACCGGCGTCGGGAGGCCGCCCTGCGAGTCGAGCGCGCCCTTGTAGCGGCGTGCAACCTCGCCGAAGCTGATGGCAAGGTCCGTGCCTTTCACGCGGTAGTGTCCGTGGCCGAACTCGATGTCCTGCGAGGCAACCTCCAGGTCCTTCGCCGCGAGCTCGAGTCCCTTTCGGATCACTTCCTGCGCGGTGGCATACAGCGCACCGCCGTGCGACATCATGGAGCGCGAGCCGACGGTCCCGCCGCCCATGAGCGCAGGGCCGCGGGGATCGCTCGCTTTTACCTCGATAAGCTCCGACCCCAGGCCCAGGGCGGTGCCGACGATGTCGGCGAACATCGTCTCGTGGCCCTGCCCTGACGGTCCGGAAAGTACGTAGAGCGTGGCGTTGCCCGAATCGCCGAACTTTATCGCCGCCTGCTCCTGCGGCAAGGCGCCGCCGCCGGAAGGCTCGATGAACATGGCGAGGCCGATGCCCCTCAAGCGGCCCATGGCCCGGCTCGCCTTTAGGCGTTGTTCGAACGAATCCCAATGCGAGTAGCGGATCGCTTTCTCGATTTCTCCGGGAGGATCGCCGCTGTCGTAGACCGAGCCCACGGGAGTGCGGTAAGGAAACGCCTCCCGCGGGATGAGGTTGCGCCGGCGCAGTTCCACGCGGTCGATGCCCGCGCCGCGCGCCGCCTCATCCACCAGCCGCTCGACGAGATAGGACACGTTCGGCCGTCCTGCGCCGCGGTAAGCGGTTTGCGAGGTGGTGTTGGTGAGCGCGAGCGCATGGCGGCCGTGGAGCGCGGGGATGCGATACGCATTGATCGCATGCGTGGATGGGTTGAGCGTATTGATGAGCGGCCCGGCCTGCGAAAGATACGCACCCATGTTGCACGTCCAGCGCACGCGCAGCGCGGTAAAGCGGCCATCGCGGTCGAGCGCAAGCTCGCCCTCGAGCAGCGCGGCGCGGCCATGGTGGTCGCTGACGATGGTCTCGAAGCGCGAGCCGACCCACTTCACCGGCCGGCCCAGGACCTTCGCGGCGTGCATGAGGGCGCAGTACTCGGGATAGGCCTGCGAGCGGATGCCAAACCCGCCGCCGACGTCCTGCGCGTGCAGCCGGATGCGCTCCGCCGGCACGCCGGTAATCGCGACGAAATTCGGCAGCATCATCGAGATACCCTGCGAGCTTGCGTAAACGTCGTAGCCGTCGGTGGCTCGGTCGTACGTTACGACGCAGGCCTTCGGCTCCATCGGCGTGCCGGAAACTCTGGTCGAGTCGAGCGCGAGGCGCGCGACGTGTGCTGCGCTCGCGATCGCCTCGTCGGCCGCTTTGGCATCGCCGTACTCGAATACCGCAGCCAGGTTGCCGGGAACGTCTTCGTGCAGTTGCGGCGCCCCGGGCGCGAGCGCTTCGGTCGCATGGACCACCGCCGGCAGGTCCTCGAAGTCCACCTGGATCTTCTCCGCGGCGTCTTGCGCCGCTGCCGCCGACGTCGCGACGACCAGCGCGATCTCCTGCCCGACGTGGCGCACCTTGCCGCGCGCCAGCACGTCGCGGTGCGGCACCTTGATGGGATACTTCACCATCGGCGGCGGGGTAGTGAAGTGGGCGAGATCTTCGCCCGTAAAGATGCACGCTACCCCGGCCCCCCTGGACGCCTCCGAGATGTCTACTTTTTTCAGCCGCGCGTGCGCGCGGTCGGAGCGCAGGAAGCAGGCGTATAGCTGCCCCGCGAAGTTCCAGTCCGCGGTATAGCGGCCCTCACCCTTGAGCAAGCGGTCGTCCTCGCGGCGACCCTTGAACGTGCTGCTCAAGCTCCCCAGATCTCCCTGGAAACCTCGACCACGCGCTCCAGCTTGCGCCATTGCTCGTCTTCGGTGAGCCGGTTGCCATGGTGCGTGCTGGAGAAGCCGCATTGCGGAGAAAGGCACAGGTCCTCGAGCGGGACGTACTTCGCGGCCTCCTCGATGCGCCGCTTGAGCTGGTTCTTGTCCTCCAGGGCGCCCGACTTCGTCGTAACGAGCCCCAGCACCGCCTTTCTCCCCTTCGGCAGGAAACGCAGCGGCTCGAAGCCGCCGGCGCGAGCGCTGTCGAACTCCATGAAGAAGCCGTCCACCGCGCACGAGAACATCGCCTCGGCGACCGGCTCGTAGCCGCCCTCGGCCACCCAGGCGCTCTGGAAGTTTCCGCGGCAGGTATGCATGGTGATGGTCATCCCGGCCGGGCGGCCCTCGAGCGCCCGGTTGATGGTTTCGGCGTAGCTGCGCGGCAGCGCTTGCGGATCGTCGCCGTTCCGCCGGCAGTTCTCGCGGATCTTCGAATCGCACAGGTAGGCAAAGGCGACGTCATCGAGCTGCAGGTATGTGCAGCCCGCCTTGGCGAAAGCCGCGATCGCCGCCCGGTAAGCCGCCGCGGCGTCGTGCCAGAACTCCTCCAGCTGAGGATAGACCTGCGAGGCAATGCTCGCCCGGCCGCCACGCAAGTGCAGCATCGACGGAGAAGGGATGGTGAACTTGGCCGTCTTCCGCGTGACCGATTGCAGGAAGGCGAAATCCTCGAGCATGATTGGCTTCCGGTAGCGCAGCTTGCCGGTGACCGCGGGGATAGGCGGCTGCTCCTCGGTGCCGCCGAACTTCGGCCCCGGGTTCTGCGTCACCGTGACGCCTTCGAGCTGCGCCATGAAATCGAGGTGCCACCAGTCGCGGCTGAGCTCGCCGTCGGTGATGCCCTCGAGCCCGATCGCCTCCTGCTTGGCGACGATGCGACGAATGGTGTCCCTTTGCGCTTCGAGATCTCCCTGCCTGCGAATGGCAGCGAAGCCGGCCGGACGCAGCAGGCTCCCGACCTGGTCGGCGCGGAACGGCGGCTTCATCTACTCGGAACGGTTGTCCAACGCCGCGCGGCCGCGGGATGCGCAAGCACTGCTGCCAGCAGCAATGCGATGAACCGCATGGGGATCTCCTCTCGCGCGCAATGCTACCATCGGCGCGTTTTGAAAATTCTTTTCGCCTCGACCTCCGAGCGGCCGGAAACATGGCTGCCGCTTCTGCGGCAGGCCCTGCCCCAGGACGAGATCACCTTGTCGCCCGCGGAGGATATCGACGTCGCGCTCGTCGCCACGCCACCCGGCGGCACGTTCGAAAAACTCGGCCGGCCAAGGCTCTTGCAGTCGCTCTGGATGGGCGTCGAAAAGCTGCTCGCCGATCCGGCGCTGCCGCGCGGCGTGCCGCTCGCGCGCCTCGTCGATCCCGGCATGGTGGCTGCCATGTCGGAAAGCGTGCTCGCGCACGTGCTCGACTGGCATCGCCACCTGTACGAGTACCGCAGGTACCAGCAGTCCGGGCGCTGGGAGCGCCTCGAGCAGCGCCTTGCCTCGGATCGCACCATCGGCCTGCTGGGGCTCGGCGAGCTGGGCAGCGACGCGGCGCGCAAGCTCTCCGCGCTCGGGTTCAATGTCGCCGGCTGGAGCCGCCGGCCCAAGCAGCTTTCCGGCGTGCGCAGCTTCACCCGCCTCGATGCCATGCTGCCGCTGTGCGACGTGCTGGTCTGCCTCCTGCCTTTGACCACGGAAACGCGCGGGCTGCTCAATGCGGACGTTTTCTCAAGGATCAGGCGCGGAGGCTGCGTGATTAACCTGGCGCGAGGCACGCATCTGGTGGTGCCGGATCTCTTGCGTGCGCTCGACTCCGGGCAGCTCGCGCATGCCTACCTGGATGTGTTCCACGCAGAGCCCTTGCCGCCGGAGGATCCGCTGTGGCGCGATCCCCGCGTCACGGTCACGCCCCACATTGCCGCGCTTACCGAGCCGCGCACCGCCCTGCCGCCGATCGTCGAGAACATCGAGCGCGTACGGCGCGGCGATCGGCCGCTCCACCTAGTGGATTTCGAGGCAGGGTACTGAAAGAGGGGTCGTCCGCGGCTTCAGGCACGGCGACTGCTACGTTCGGACTATGCCGGTCGCCAGCCTGAGGTGGCAGCTATCCGCGCACCTGGTCCGGGAAACCCCTGACGAACAGGGCGTTTTTACGCTATGGGACGCCGACGAGTGCGTCTACATCGGACATACGCCTTGGAACACCTCGCTGCGCGACCGGCTCAGGCTGCCGCTTGCGCTCCAGGAGCAGGGCGCAATCCGCGCCACGCATTTCAACTGGGAAACTACCGCCACGCCGAAGACGCGCGAAAGCGACCTGCTCAGCGCCTGCCAGGCAAGGCAGGGCAAGCTGCCGCGCTATAACCGGCCCGGCAGCCCGCTCCATACCCCGCAGGACTGCATTACCGACCTGCGGGCGCGCGTCAGCCCCAGGTAAGCCTCGGTAAGATGGGGGGATGAAACCTCCTTTCCACGCCGACCATGTCGGCAGCCTGCTGCGCCCGCCCGGACTGGCCGAGGCGCGCAAGAGAAACGACGGCGCCTTCGTCGACGAGGCGATCCGCAACGCGATCGGAAAGCAGGAAGCCGTCGGCCTGCAAAGCATCACCGACGGCGAGCTCCGCCGCGACTACTGGCACCTGGATTTCCTGAAGCAGCTCGACGGCGTGATGCTCAAGCCGGTGGTCGGCATGACCTTCCAGGCGGAAGACGTGCCGCCAATGGCTTCCGTGACCGGAAAGGTGAAGTGCTCGAGGCCCATCATGGTGCCGGACTTCGCCTTCGTGAAATCCGTAACCGGCAAGACGGCGAAGCAGTGCATCCCCTCCCCCGGATCGCTGCATTTCCGCGGCGGCCGCAATGCCATATCGCGCGAGATCTACCCGGACCTCGCGGAGTTCTGGCAGGACGCAGGCGACGCATGGCGCCAGGCGATCCGCCATTTCGCCGAGGCCGGCTGCACCTACCTTCAGCTCGACGACGTTGGCTTCTCGTATCTCTGCGATCCGAAGGTGCGGGACAACTTCCGCCGCAACGGCGACGAGCCGGCCGGCCTGGGGCGCATTTACGCGGAGGCGATCAACCGCGCCCTGCGCGACCGGCCGGCGGGCATGACGGTCACCATGCATACCTGCCGCGGCAACTTCCGCAGCACATGGTTCGCCTCGGGCGGCTACCAGGACGAGGTGCTCGAGGGCATGTTTTCCGCCGACGTCGACGGCTTCTTCATGGAATACGACACCGAGCGCGCCGGGGGCTTCGAGCCGCTGCGACGGCTGCCGAAGGGCAAGGTAGTCGTGCTCGGGCTGGTCACCACCAAGTCGGGCGCGCTCGAATCCAGGGATTCGCTGAAGAAGCGAATCGATGAAGCGGCGAAACACGTGCCGCTCGAGAACCTGCGCCTGTCGCCGCAATGCGGCTTCTCCAGCACCCACCACGGCAACAGGCTCACCGAGGACGAGCAGTGGCGCAAGCTCGCGCTCGTGGTGGAGGTGGCGCGCGAGGTGTGGGGCTAGCGGGCGAGATAGCCCGAGTCCACCGGCAGCGTGATGCCCGTAATGCAGCGCGCCGCGGGACTGCAGAGGTAGAGGATCGCAGCGGCGATCTCCTCGGGCTCCGGGAAACGACCGAGCGGCGTGTGCGCCATCACCGTGCTCAGGACCTCCGGGTTGGAGAAGATCGGCACCGTCAGCTCGGTGCGCACGAAGGTGGGTGCTACGGCATTCACGCGGATGCCCTCCGCGGCCCACTCGAGCGCGAGCGCGCGCGTCAGGTTCACCACCGCTCCTTTGGACGCCTGGTAGGACGCGTTCGGAAAGATGCCGCCCGAGAAGCCCATGATCGAGGCGAGGTTCACGATCGCGCCGCCGCCGCGCTTCTTCAGGTAGGGATGCGCGAGGCGCGAGCACAGGAATGTCGCGGTCAGATTGAGACCGATGACGCCGTCCCATTCTTCCCGCGCGAGCTCGACGGCGGGCTTACGCACGGCGCGGCCGGCGTTGTTCACGAGGAAGTCGATCTCGCCGATGCTTGCGAAGGCACGCTTCACCGCCTGCTCGTCGGTGACGTCGCAGCCGTTCTCGATATCCAATACCTCGACCCGCACCCCGGCTTCACGAAAAAGCTTCACCGTGGCTGCCCCTATGCCCCTGGCGCCCCCCGTGACGACTGCAGTCTTCCCTTTGAGCTCGAAGATATCCATCTGGACCGGAATTTGGGCTTAGGGTCGTAATTATCGTTGTCCGCGCAGCCCATAATTACGACCCTGACCCCGAATTCACCATGCACGACCTCGTGATCCGCGACGCGCTGCTGGTCGACGGCCTCGGCTCGCCGCCCAGGCGGGGCGACCTCGCGGTGAAGAGCGGCATCATCCGGGAAGTCGGCGAGGTCGACCTTTCCGGGAAAGACATTGTGGACGCCGACGGCCTGGCGCTCATGCCGGGCATCATCGACAATCACACGCACTACGACGCGCAGATCACGTGGGATCCGGGCGTGTCGCCCTCGCCCCAGCTCGGCGTTACCACCGCGGTAATCGGCAACTGCGGCTTCACCATTGCGCCGTGCCGCCCGGCGGACCGCGATCTCGTGATGCGCAACCTCACGCAGGTGGAAGGCATGTCCCTGGAGGTCCTGCGCCGCGGCATCCGCTGGGACTTCGAGACCCTGCCGCAGTACCTCGACATGCTCGAGCGCCAGGGGGCATCGGCCAACATCGCGGTGTTCGCCGGTCATTCGGCGATGCGCACATACGTGATGGGCGAGGCGGCGACGCAGCGCGTCGCTACCGATGACGAAATCGCCGCCATGCGCGCCATCCTGCTCGAGGCGATGCGGGCCGGGGCCGTGGGCTTCTCCACCAGCACGTCGCCCGCGCACAACGGCGAGGGCGGTCTCCCCATGCCTTCGCGCCTGGCCGACGACAAGGAGCTGCGCGCGCTGGTCGGCTCGCTGCGGGACGCGGGCCGCGGCGTGTTCATGCTCACCAAGGGCGGGCATACACGCATGGAATTCCTCGACGACCTGGCGGCCGAGTCCACCCGTCCGGTGGTCGTGGCGGCCCTGCTCCATAACAACACCAACCCCAGCTCGGTATTCAAGGACCTGGACGCCATCCGGGAATCGAACGTGCGCGGACGACGGCTGGTCGGCGCGGTGTCGTGCTGCCCGCTGGCAATGGATTTCACGCTCCATTCGCCGTACACCTTTGAAGGCCTCCAGTCCTGGCAACCGGCGCTGGGCCTGAAAGGAGCCGCGTACCGGACGAAGCTCGCCGAGCCGGGCTTCAGGGAGGGCGTAAGGCGGGAGCTCGCGAAGCCGGCGCACTTTCGCCTCTTCAACGGCGAATGGGACAAGGTGCACGTCGTGGAATCGCGCCGCCGGCAACTCGAGCAGCGCTCGGTCGCCGAGCTGGCGCAAGCCGGCGGCAACGATCCGCTTGACGTCATGCTGGACCTCGCGCTCGAGGAGGACCTCGATACCGTGTTCAGCGCGCTGCTTCTCAACTCCGACGAAGAAGCAGTCGCCCGCATGCTGCGCCATCCCGCCAGCCTGGTGTCGCTCTCAGACGCCGGCGCTCATCTCACGTTTTTCAACGACGCCGGCTTCGGGCTCCATCTGCTGGGACACTGGGTGCGCGAGCGAGGCGCCTTTACGCTGCAGGAAGCGGTACGGCGGCTGACCAGCCACCCGGCCGGCATTTTCGGCATCCCGAGGCGCGGTACCCTGCTTCCGGGCTACCACGCCGACCTCATGCTTTTTGACCCGGCGATCGTGAAGCGCGGGCCCAAGCAGCGCATATTCGACCTGCCGGGCGGCCATCCCCGCCTGACGACCGCTGCGGTAGGTGTGGAAGAGGTGTGGGTCAACGGCGTACGATTGTCCGACGGCAAGCGTCCCGGCCGGCTACTGCGGGATTTCACGCCCTAGGAGGGGATCTCATGTTCGAGCTCGAACGCTTCATCGACGATTGCCGCGCCGCCCGCGCGGCCGATGCGACGCATAAGTCCGTGCGGGAGGTCGTGGCGCGCGCCGTCTCGCAGCCGCGCGCGGTTCTTGCCGGGCTCGGCGAGCCGAAGCGCGCCGAGATCCAGAAGCTCCACCACTCGCCCGAGCTGACCATCCTCAACGTCGTGTGGGCGCCGCGCATGACGATCTATCCGCACAACCACCGCATGTGGGCAGTAATCGGCATCTATACCGGCCGCGAGGACAACATCTATTGGCGCCGGCTGCCCGGGGGAAAGATCGAAGCGGCCGGAGCGCAGGCGCTCTCCGAGCGCGAGGCCGCGCCGCTCGGACCGGAGATCATCCATTCGGTCACCAACCCGGTTCCCCGCCTGACCGGCGCCATCCATGTCTATGGCGGCGACTTCTTCGCCGCCGAGCGCAGCGAGTGGGATCCAGACACGCTGAGCGAGCAGCGCTATGATTCAGCGAAAGTCATGCGCTATTTCGAAGCTGAAAATGCGCGTAGTCTCAGCACGACATAAGAATCATCGTTGAATACAAGAGGTTGTCCAGCATGCGGCTACAGGATGTCGCCGAAGGGCGACAGGCCACTTGCGGCGACAGCGCAAAGCGCTGCTGCTTCAATGGCTTGTCGGCTGGTACGTTTCGTGCGTCTGGCTAGCCGGTTGTCCCATCCATGACTACATCAGGGAGTCGATAGTGCTACAGAAAGACGGGTTCTTTCGCCGGCGCGAAGAAGGTTCGTTCCGCCAAAACATGCCAGTTACCCCCGCGCCGGCACCTGCGGCTAATCCCGCCGCAGCACCCGCGCCCATCGAAACCAAGGCCGAAGTGAAGAGCGACGAGCGCAAGGAAGCGAAGCTCGTCGTCGGGCCGGAGATCAAGATCAAGGGCGTCGAGATCAGCGACTGCGACACCCTGGTCGTCGAGGGCCGCATCGAGGCCACGCTCGACTCGCGCGTGCTCGAGGTCGCCCAGAACGGCGTCTTCCAGGGAACCATCTCCGTCGACAACGCGGAGATCCATGGCAAGTTCGAGGGCGAGCTGACGGTGCGCAAGCAGCTCATCATCCACGCCACCGGCCGCGTCTCGGGCAAGATCCGCTATGCCAAGATCAAGGTCGAGGAAGGCGCGGAGCTTGCCGGAGAGCTGTCGGTGCTGGACAAGTCGGCCGCCGCGCTCGGCGTCGGCGCCCGGCGCGCTAACGTCGCCTAAGGAATCGTCTCCCCAGAAAGCGGGGTCAGAGCCCGGGCTCTGACCTCCCTTTCCCGCGCCCCCTTATCGGCGCATCAACCGGCGAGCGCGCGCCGTAGCCGTGCAACGCCCTCGGCGAGCTTGTCTTCCGAGGCGGCGAAGCACCACCTCACGTAGCCCTCGCCCTCCGGCCCGAACGCCGCGCCCGGCGCGAGGCCGAGGCCGTGCTCCCGCACCAGGCGCTTGCAGAAGGCGAGGCTGTCGTCCATGCCGTCGACTCGGAAAAAGGCGTACATGGTGCCTTCCGGCACCGCTGCCTGCACGCCTCCCGTCTTAGCCAGGTTCTCCAAGAGAAAGTCGCGTGCACGCCGAAACCGTTCCAGCGTCCCCGCGACCACCGGCTCGCCGTGCTGGAGCGCCACGATGCCGGCGCGCTGTACGAACACCGGCGCGCAGGACGTGTTGTACTCCACGAGCTTGCCGAGGTCGGCCGTCAGGCCCGGGGGTACGACGAGCCAGCCGAGGCGCCAGCCGGTCATGAGCCAGGACTTGGAGAACGTATTGGCGCTGATGATGCGATCCTCTTCCCCTGCCAGCTCAAGAAAGGAGGGGGCGACGCCACCGGCGCCGAAGTACAGCCGCTCGTACGCATCGTCAGCGAAAATCCAGATCCCGTGGCGGCGGCAATGCTCGAGCAGCGCCTGCTGCTCGTCGCGCCGCACCACCCAGCCCGTGGGATTGTTCGGCGAGTTCAGATAGAGCGCCCGCGTTCCCGGTTTCAGCCGGTCGATGAGCTCGTCCAGGTCCAGCCGCCATCCTTGCGGCGAGAAGCGCAGCGCCACGGTGCTGACCCGGGCCCCCAGGATCTTGGGAATCTCCAGCAGGTTGGGCCACAGCGGCACCACCTCCACCACGGCATCGCCCGGATCGACCAGCAGCTGGGAGGCGAGCATCAGCGCGTTGACGCCGGACGAAGTGACGACGACCCGATCGGAACCGACGCTCTTGTGGAGACTTGAAAGGTAATCCGCCAGTGCCGCCCGCAGCTCAGGTATGCCGAGGTTGTGCGTGTAGAACACCTCGCCGGCTGCGATCGATTCCATTCCGGCCGTGCGGATGAACTCCGGCGTCGGCTCGTCGGGCTCGCCCACCCAGAACGGCAGGATGCCCGCCTTGCCGATGCCCTCGTTGTACAGCTCCCGGATCTTCGAGGCGGCGAGCGCGCGCACCGCGGCACGTGCCGTCAGCGGCGTTTCCGATTTCATTCCACGGTATTCTAGAGCGCTAACATGAAGTCCATGCTCAAGGTTCTGCTCATCGCGCTGGCGCTCGCCAGCGCCGCGGCCCACGCCGCGGATCAATTCATCTTCGCGTGGCCGCTCGAAGAGAAGGCGCTCAAGCCACGCGGCGCCACCACGCGGGGCGCGCCGGTGACGCTCGATGCCGCGCCGTCCGAGTCATGGAAGAAGTTGCGCGAGCCGGGACTCACGGACGTGGAGCGCGACCGCCGCGCGATCCTCGCCATGGCCGGACCGTACCGTGTGAGCTTCGATTTCCTCGAAGTCGTGCGCTACGACCCGAGCCTCAAGCAGGACGCGCCTTACCAGAGCTGGGGCACCGAGTACGTGTTCGTGTCGGAGGACCGGCCGGAGCTCATTGCCTTGCAGCACGTCCTGGTGATGCGCATGCGGCTCGAGGACGGCAAGACGAGCGAGCCGATGGTGGTGCGCCACTGGCGGCAGGAATGGCGCTACCAGCCTGAGTTCCTGCTTGCCTACGAAGGCGCGCAGACGTGGGCACGGCAGGCGGTGCCGGCCGAAGCGCGCCGCGGCGCATGGTCGCAGAGCGTGCTGCAGGTCGACGACTCGCCGCGCTACGCCGCGGTAGGCCGCTGGCAGCACGCCGGCGGCGTATCGACCTGGATCAGCCAGGAGACCTGGCGCCCCCTGCCGCGCCGCGAGTTCAGCGTGCGCAAGGACTACGACGTGCTGGTAGGCACCAACCGCCACACGATTACCCAGGACGGCTGGCTGCAGGAGGAGAACAACCTAAAGCTTGCGCTGCAGGGTCAGCGCTACCTCGCCCGGGAGTACGGCGTAGCGCGTTACCAGCGCATCCGCAACTACGACTTCACCGCCGGCGAGAAATACTACACGCGCACCGAGCCCTTCTGGGCCGAGGTGCGCAGCGCGTGGCAGGACATCGCGCAACGCGCTGGCCGCTTCACGCTGCGTGCGCAGGTCGACCAGGGACAGCTTTTCGTGCCGTTTTTCGAGTACGCCGCCAAGCTGGAGGCAGGCGCGGCGTTCGACCGGGAAGCAGCGCGCGCCTTCATCCGCCGCACGCTGCGGGACAGCTACCTCAAGTAAGGCAGCGCCGGAAGAGCTCGGCGGCGGTCTTCACGCCGAGCTTCTGCATGATGCGCGCGCGGTGGAACTCCACCGTTTTCACGCTGATGTCGAGCTCCTCGGCGATCTGCCGGCTCGGCTTGCCGTCGAGCACGCGCCGCAGCACCTCGCGCTGCCGCTCGCTCAGGTCCGACAGCGGAACCGACCCCAGCTCCGGCTTGTGCTGCTGCTCGAGCGCCACGCGCACGCGCGCCAGCAGCTGCTCGTCGTCGAAGGGCTTCTCGATGAAGTCGAAGGCGCCCTTGCGCATCGCCTCCACCGCCATGGGGATGTCGCCATGGCCGGTGATGAAGATGATCGGCACGCGGATGCCCCTGCGCAGCAGCTCGTCGTGCAGCGCCGTGCCGGTCATGCCGGGCATGCGGATGTCGAGCAGCACGCAGCAGCGTCGCGTGAGGTCGGCGTCCTCGAGGAAAGCGTCGGCCGACGAGAACGCCTCGGCCTCGAGCGCGGCGGTGCGGAACAGCATGCGCAAGGCGTTGCGTACCGCGTAATCGTCGTCGACGATGTAGACCCTGCTCACGCGGCGGCTCCCGGTAGCGTGAAGGCGAACACCGCGCCGCGGCCGCCGTTGCCCTGGTGGCGGATCGCGCCGCCGTGCGCCTCGACCACGGAGCGGCAGATCGACAGCCCGAGTCCCAGGCCCCCGGGCTTGGTCGTGACGAAGGGATCGAACAGCCGCTCCCTCGCTTCCTCGGGCACGCCGTCGCCCTGGTCGGATACCGAGAAGGTTCCGCTGCCGTCATGTTCGATCAACGTGGCGACCGTGATGCGGCGGCGCTCCTCCGGCAGCGTTTGCACCGCCTCGACCGCGTTGCGCACGAGGTTGAGCGCTACTTGCTCGATCAGCAGGCGATCGGCGCGCACCACCGGCCGGCCGAGCGCCAGCTGGCGCTCGAAGCGGATGCCTGCATCGTGCGCCTCGGGCTCGGCGAGGCGCAGCACCGCGCCCACGAGATCGTTCAGGTCCTGCTCAGCGAAAGCCGGGCCGGGCGGCCGGAGCAGCTCGCGCAGCCGCTGGATGATCGTGCCGGCGCGCTTCGCCTGGTCGCGGCAGATGTGCATGGCCTGCTGCAGCTCGCCGCTGTCCGGGTTGCCCGACTGCAGCATGCGCATGCAGCTATGGTTGTACGTGGCGATGGCGGCCAGCGGCTGGTTGAGCTCGTGCGCCACCGCCGAGGCGAATTCCCCCAGCGCGATGAGCCGCGCGGTGCGGTGCGCGGCGTCACGATGCTTGGCGAGCAGCTCGCGCGCGCGCCGCTCCTCGGTGACGTCCGACAGTACGCACAGCGTCGCTTCCCGGCCGTCGGTCCAGGGCAAAGGACTGGCACGCAGCACGAAGCGGCGGCCGGCGCTCTGGGTCTCATAGGCGTCGTCGAAGCGCGGCGGCTCGGCGCTGAAGACATCGCGATAGCGGCGATTCGCGTAGATCAGCTTGCCGCTGCCGGTTTCCTGCACGTACACGGGATCCTTCAGTCCATCCATGGCCGCGGCGAAGCGCGCGTCCGAGCGCCGCAGGCGCACCAGCACCACGACCAGCGCGACGAGCGCCGCGGCAAGCAGCACCGCAAGGGCCAGATCCGGCATGCGCGAAGTTTACTTCCCCGCCGGCTAGGGTTTACCCCAATTGTTGCCTTGCAGGCGGTAGCTTAGCCTCGTCGGAACAGGGAGAAAGAACAGTGGGGCAGGACGATCAGATCCAGAGGCTGGCGACGGTGTTCGCGGTGCTGCTGGGCACCGTGACCGAGATGCTGCGCGCCAAGGCGAGCCGGGCGATCGTCCTGGACGCATACGATGATGCAAGCGACCAGATCATCGCGAGCCTGCGCGGCAACGGCGTTCCCGACGAGCGGATCCAGACGCTCCACAAGACCTTGGCGCGGTTGCGCCTCGCCCTCGAGGAAAGTAAATAGGGCGACTTATTCTTGCCGCTTAGCGAAGTAGCCCTGAAAGGCGGACAAGGCGCGGGCGATCCCGGCAGCGTCCACGTCGAGGTGGGTGACCAGCCGCATTCGGCGCCCGGGCAGCACCACGACGCCCTGTTCCTTCAGGTGCCGGGACAACGGCTCCACGTCGCCTTCCGCCACCCGCAGGAACACCATGTTGGTGTGCTGCTCCACCGGCAGGCCCAGGTCGGTCAGCCCTCTCGCGAGCCGTTCGGCGTTGCGATGGTCCTCCGCCAGGCGCTCGACGTTGTTTTCCAGCGCATAGAGTCCTGCGGCGGCAATGATGCCGGCTTGGCGCATCGCCCCGCCGAGGATCTTCCTCGCTCGCCTCGCTTTTCGAATGAAGGTTTCACTTCCAAGAAGGACCGTGCCGGCCGGCGCACCCAAGCCCTTCGACAGGCACGCTGACACCGAGTCGAAGCCCGCGCACAGGTCCCTGACGCGGGTCCCGAGGTGCGTCGCGGCATTGAAGATCCGCGCGCCGTCCAGATGCGTGGCTAGGTTTCTTGCCCGGGCAAGAGCCACCGCGCGGCCCAGGTATTCCCTCGACAGCACACGACCGCTGATGGTGTTCTCCAGCGCGAGCAGCCGCGTGCGGGCGAAATGCGGGTCGTCAGGCTTGATCGCCGCTTCGACGTCGGCCAGATCCAGCGTGCCGTCGGGCCGGTTGGCGAGCGCCTGCGGCTGGATCGAGCCGAGCACTGCGAGGCCGCCGGCCTCGTAGCGGTAGCTGTGGGCTTCCTGTCCCAGGATCACCTCTTCCCCGCGCTGGCAGTGGCTCATGAGCGCGGCCAGGTTCGACTGGGTGCCGGACGGGAACAACAGGGCCGCCTCGAAGCCGAAGATTGCGGCCGCGCGCTCCTGCAGGCGGTTGACCGTCGGATCATCGCCGAACACGTCGTCGCCCAGCTCCGCCGCCATCATCGCGCGGCGCATGCCCTCGGAAGGGCGCGTGACGGTATCGGAGCGCAGGTCTACGATGGCGGCCATGCGCGGAAGCTTAATCGCTTTCTGCGGCCTGCTGGCTGCCACCGCGGCGGGCGCGCAGGTCGACGAGGTAATCACCGCCCGCCTGGACGGCTACAGCATCGCGGGCCTGGCCACGCGGCTGGAAGCCGCCCGCGAGCTGCGCCACGGCATCGCACTCTTTCCCGGGCACCCTGGAATCCTGCGGCTCGAGCTTGAGGACGGCCGGCCGCGCTACGACATGCGCGGCAACTTCCTCGTGCGCTCGCGTCGCCACTGGCTCGACGCGCAGACCCTCGTGCTGGTGATAGACGCACCCTCCGACCAGTGGGCGACGTTCTTCCAGCACTTCCGTACTACGCCGCGCTACGGCGCCGATATTGCCGCTCTCCTGGCAGCGGCTTCCAAGAAGTACCGCCTGGCCGACTGGACCTTCGTCGGCACGAGCGAAGGCTCGGTCAGCGCTTTCCACGCGGCGCGCATGAATCCCGGACTGGCGCGGCGCGTGATCCTGACATCATCGGTCTGGGGACCGACGCGCAACGGAAATGGCCTCTCCGACGCCGATTGGAGCGCGCTCAAGGCACCGCTCCTCTGGGTGCATCACCAAGACGATCCCTGCCAGTTCACCGCGTACGCCGAGGCACAGCGCTACGCAGCGCGCACCGGCAGCCCGCTGGTGACTGTGCGCGGCGGCGGGCCCGAGAAAGGCGGCGCCTGCCAGGCATTTACCGCGCACGGCTTCGTGGGCGTCGAGCGCTTGGTGGTGCGCGCGATGCGCTCGTGGGTAAGCACGGGCGCCGTCCCCGAGGACGTTTCAGCGCGTTAGCGCCGTAGCTGCAGCCACTCGTCCGCGCAAGCGACCAGGGT
>Ga0247825_10000180_pt1 | contig 37792 bp, 39 predicted proteins | sample 13C_Vanillin_Day_FD_194413 | JGI IMG/M metagenome (GOLD analysis project Ga0247825, IMG submission 194413) | Soil microbial communities from agricultural site in Penn Yan, New York, United States - 13C_Vanillin_Day48 | ecosystem: Environmental > Terrestrial > Soil > Agricultural land | place... | reverse complement strand
CATGGCGAACGGCATCCTCGGCGTGATCGGCGCGGCGTCCAAGGGCGCGCCGGTGAAGATCGTCAGCGCGCAGATGACCGGGGCCGGCGACATCTTCTGGTACGTGAAGGCCGACAGCCCGATCAAGAGCATGAACGACATGAACGGCAAGACCATGGGATTCTCGCGCCCGGGCTCGTCCACCGACCTCGTCGGCCGCGCGCTCGCCGAGCACTTCAAGGTACAGCCGAAGCACATCTCCACCGGCGGCATCCCCGACACCCGCACGCAGGTCATGTCCGGCCAGATCGACGCCGGCTGGTCGGCGGCACCGTTCAACTTCGAGCTCGTTTCCGAGGGCAAGATCCGGATCATCGCCAGGGGGTCCGACGTGCCTTCGCTCAACGAGCAGACCGTGCGCGTCAACGCCGCCAGCACCAAGTTCCTGAAGGAGAAGCGCGACGTGGCCCGCCGCTTCATGAAGGCCTACTACGAGTCGATCGAGTGGGTCTACGCCAACCCGGACAAGTCGACTGCCTTCTACGCCAGCTTCAACAAAACCTCGCCCGAGATCGCCAAGCAGACGATCGAGGCGTTTCCCAAGGCGGCGGTCACGCCCTGGCCGGTGAAGGGTCTCAAGCAGAACATCGAGGAAGCGGTGCAGAACAAGCAGCTCGCCAAGCCTATGCCGCAAGCGGAGGCCGAGAAGCTGCTCTACGACTTCGTTTTCCAGCCTTGAAGGAGAAACTGGCGGGAGTAGCCGGCCTCGCCATTCTCGCCATCGTTCTCGAAGCCGTGGTCCGCGCCGGCTGGATCTCGCCGCTGGTGGTCGCCCCGCCGTCCGCCTTGCCTGCCGCCTTCATCCGCATGTGGGACGAAGGCTTCATCCTGCATCCCGTGGGCGTAACGCTCGCCCAGGCTTTCACGGCGACGGTAGCAGCGGCACTGATCGGCATCCCCTGGGGCTACCTTTTGTGGCGCAAGCCCTTGCTCGGTGAGGCCTACACGCCGTGGATTGGCGCCGCTTTCGCCGCGCCCACGGTGCTGCTCTTCCCGCTGTTCCTGGTGCTCTTCGGCCGCGGCTACGCCACTACCATCTTCGTCGGCTTCATCGCCGCCGTAATCCCGATCGTGCTCAAGACCCGCGAAGCCTTCGCCGCCGTGCCCAAGGTGCTGCTCGACGTCGGCCGCAGCTTCAGGCTGCCCGAGAGCGGCCTCGTGCGCCGCGTCGCTTTTCCCGCCGCCGTGCCGGGCATCTTCACGGGTATGCGCCTCGGCCTCATCTACGCGCTGGTCAACATCATCGGCATGGAGTTCCTGATCGACTTCGGCGGCCTCGGGCGCATCGCCTCCGAGATGTACTTCCGCTTCGAGATCCCCGGCATGTACGTGGCGATCATCCTCATCGTGCTGGTGAGCTGGACCTTCCTCGCCGTCCTCTCGCGCCTCGAAACATGGCTGCGACCCAGATAAGACTTTTGACTTTAGTAAGTATCTTGATCATCTGGGAGCTCGTCGCCCGGTCCGGTCTCCTCTACCAGGACGTTGTCCCTTCGCTTCTGAAAATAGGGAAAGCTTTTGGGTTTCTGTTGATTGATCCGATCACGTGGCGCCACTTCGCTGTCAGCGCCTGGGAAATCGGCGCCGGCCTCGCGATCGGCTACGTTCTCGGCATCCTCTTCGGCCTCGCCGCCGGCACGCGCCGCTTCTTCGGCGCCGCCGTCGCGCCCTACGTCGACGGCATCGCCACCGCGCCCAAGATCGTCTTCCTGCCGATCGTCATGCTGCTGGTGGGCACCGGCATCGGCAGCAAGCTGGCCCTCGGTGCTTTGTCCGCCTTCTTTCCGGTGGCCATCAACATGGCCGCCAGCGTGCGGCATATCAACCCGACGTTCGTGCGGGTAGGACAGTCTTTTCGCTTGAGTCGATGGCAGATGGCTACGCGCATCTACCTTCCGGCCTTGCGTCCCTCGCTCGTCACCAGCCTGCGATTAGGGTTCGGCCTCGCCGTAGTTGGCGTGCTCCTTGCCGAGATCAAGCTCAGCAACGCCGGCCTGGGGTTCCTCGCCAACGAGCACTATTCCCATTATCGGGTGCCTGATCTCTACGCAGTGCTCGTGCTTGTATTCATCGTCGCCGTGGGATTGAACAGTTTGATGGGGCGTTTCGCCGAGCGGCGTTGAACTGCTGCCGCATGTTAAAGCCACGCAATCACTTGGCCGCCAGGCGGGTTCCATGTTATAGGCGCCGGCGACCGGATGAGCCAGTCTTCCCGATTATTGGACCTTGCCGATCTTCTGTATCGCCTGCCCGAGGCGCGCGGCGTCGCGGGATAGAAATTCCTTGAACTGCGGGGCGTCGAGGTAGGCCTCGGGCGAGCGAAGCTTCTCCATGGCGGTCTTGAACTCGGTGGAGTTGACCGACTGCCGGATGGCGTCGCGCAGGGTCTTCATGATGGGCTCGGGCGTCCCGGCGGGGGCGAAGGAGCCGGACCAGACGTAGTACTCGACGTCGTAGCCGAGCTCCTTGAGCGTCGGCACGTCGGGGAAGGCGGGGTGGCGCTGGGTGCCGAACGAGGCGAGCGGGCGCAGCTTGTTCGCCGACACCTGGGCGACGGCCATGGCGGGCGGGGAGGCCCACATGGCGGCGCTGCCGCCGAGCACCAGCGCCATGGTCGGGCCGCCGCCGACGGCGGGAAGGCCGCGCATCTTGATGCCGGCGGCGTGCAGGAACATCTCCATCGGTAGGTGCGACGGGCCGTAGAGACCCGAATGCGAGTAGACGATGTCGTCCGGGCGCTTCTTCGCGTCGTCCACCAGCTCCTTCACGGATTTCCAGGGCTTGTCGCCGCCGACGACGAGCACCGGCGGGTCGGCCACCAGCAGCGCGAGCGGCGCGAGCTGCGCCATGGTGTATTGCGACTCGCGGCCGAACAGCTTGTCGACCATGGGCAGCGCCTGGACGGAGACCAGGGTCACCATGATGGTGTAGCCGTCGGGTGCCGCGGTGGCCACCGCGCGGTGGCCGATGGCGCCTGCGGCGCCCGCTCGATTGAGCACCACCACCGGCTGCTTGAGGATCCGGGACATCGCCGCGGCGAGCGGGCGCGCGGAGAGGTCCGCCTGGCCGCCCGGCGGAAAGGGCACGACCATGGTGATGGGCTTGCTGGGGAAGGGCTCCTGGGCGAGCGCGGCGGCGGGCAGCGCCAGGGCGAGCAGCAGGCTGACACAGAGGCGAACGAGCATGGCCTTCTCCTTGCGAGGTCCTCGGGCATGCTAGAGTCGGCTCCTGACGAAAGTCAAATCAAGATTTGAAATTGCGAAACCGCTACAACGTGGCGACGCCGGGCCGCATCCTCGACGCAGCCGAGCGGCTGTTCGCCGAGCGCGGCTACGGCGGTGTGGCGCTCAAGGACGTGGTCCGGGCGGCGCGCGTAAACGGCGCGGCAGTCAACTACCACTTCGGCGACAAGCGCAACCTGTATCGCAAGGTGATCGAGCGCGGGCTGCAAAGCCGCGAGCAGGCAGCGCCGCTCGCGGCGGTGTCGGAAGCGAAGCTTTCGGCGGAGGAGCGGCTGGGCGGTTTCGTGCGCAACCTCATGGTGCAGCTGCTCGACGACAGCGCGTCCTCGAAGATGTCGCGGCTCTTCCTGCGCGAGGCGATCGAGCCGACCGCGGCGTTCGCGCGAGCGGTCGACGAGCTGCCCAAGCGCCAGCTTTCCATCCTGGACGGTATCGTCGCCGAGCTGCTCGGCCGCAAGGCGTCGCGCGCCATCGTGCGGCGCACCTCGCTCAGCATTCTGGGCCAGTGCGTCTACTACCGCTACGCGGAGAACATCCTGCGGCGCACCGATCCGAAACTGCGGTATACGCGAACTACCATCCACGCGATTGCGGAGCACATCCATGCTTTCTCGATGGGCGGCATGCGCGGCATGAAGGCGAACCATGATCGGGCATAACGTCAGGGAAGACATGGCACGGGTGTGCCGGGTGCTCGCGCGCCACGGGATGATCGACCTGTGGGGGCACCTCAGCCTGCGCATTCCGCGCAGCGATCTTGTGCTGGTCACGCCGCGCTTCTCCAGGCGCGTCCTGCCGCGCGGGATTACCGCGGCCGAGCTCCTGGTGTGCGACGCCTCGGGGAAAATCGTCGATGGCAAGGGCGACCTTCCGCTGCAGCTCGCGGTAGACCTGGCCGTCTACCGCAAGAACCCGAAGCGCCAGGCCTGCGGCTTCGCCGCGCCGCAGTTCGCCATGGCCGCCGCGATTGCCGGCTATCCGCTGAATGCGCTCACGCACATGGAGTCGTCGGCCGGCTACGAGCTGGAATCCGTGTCCGGGGAAGGACTGGTGGAAGCGGTCGCGCGCGCTACCGCCGTGCACCAGCCGGGCATCGGCACCTGGGCGGCGGGAAGCGACATCTTCGATTCCCTTGCCACGCTGTACCACCTCGAGTACCTCGCCCAGGCGAACGCGGTGGTCGCCGGCGAGGCGGGCATGCGCACCATCGCGCGCGAGGACTCGGACAAGCTCTGGCGGCAGTTTGCCGGCCACCATCACTACCACGAGTTCTTCGAGTCGCTCGATCCCGGTCCGCTGCCGCATCCCTACGAGCGCTTTCGCGCCGCGCACGGCGAAGGCGCCTTCGCGGGCATCAAGGCCGCGATGGCGTTCAGCTGCCGGGCGCTGTGGGCGCGCGGCACGCTGGTCGCCTTCCTCGAGCACATCAGCCACCGCTTGCCGGGCAACGAGCGCTTCCTCATCACCGCGTCGAAGAACTTTGGCGAGATGGCGCCCGAAGACTGCTGCTTGCTGGACCTCGACGCCAACTGGATCGACGGGCCGCGCCCGCCGGGCTTCAAGTGGTTTCACGCGCAGCTGCTGCGCGAGCGGCGCGACGTGCAGGCGGTCGTGCATACGCACGACCTCTACGGCCGCGCGTACGCGCTGAGCCCGCGGCGCCTGGAGCCCTGCTATCGCGTGGGCGTCGACATCGCCACGCGCCGACTGCCGATGTATTCGCGCTGCGACCTTATCGTCGATGCCGAGGTGCGGCGCGAGACCCTCGACGCGCTCGGCACAGGGCCGGTGGTGCACGAGATGGGCCACGGCACCGACTTCGTCGCTGATACGCTGGAGAAGGCGACCGTCGATGCCATTCAGCGTGAAGCGTTCCTCGCCATGGATAGCCTCGTGCGCCGCTACGGCACGCCGAAGGCGATGCCGGCGCCGCTGCTCGAGCAGGTGCGCGCGTGCGAACCGAGCGCCGAGGACTGGTGGTGGTTCTACACCGCGGAAGTCGACGCGCCCCGGCGCAGCGCCGGCGGCCTCTGAATCAACTGGAGAAACACATGCCGAAAACCGCATTGGAGCTGATCGCGCCCGAGTTGCAGGGCGTCGCGCTGAGCGAGGCCGACATCGCGCGGGCCGTGAATCTCGCCGCGCCCACCAACCAGAAAGTAAAAGAGGCGGCGGATGCGCGCCTGCGCTTCGAAGACGAGCCGGCGGGCTATCTCGCGTTCCTGGAAGCCGAGGCCGACGACGCATGAACCCGATGACCCTTACCGAAGCGGCCGCGGCGGTAGCGCGCGGCGAGACCACCTCTGTCGAGCTCACGAGCGCGGCGATCGAGCGCGCGAAGAAGCTCGGTCCGGCCCTTAACTGCATCGCGGCGCTCGATGCGGAGGAGGCGCTGGCGGCGGCCGAGAAGGCCGATCGTGATCGCAACGCCGGCAAGGCCGCCGGAAAGCTCCACGGCGTGCCGCTCGCGCATAAGGATCTCTTTTACCGCAAGGGGAAGGTGGTGGCGTGCGGATCGAAGATCCGCAAGGATTTCGTAGCGAGCACGACGGCTACCGCGCTAAAGCGCCTGGAGGCGGCAGGGGCAATCACGGTGGGTGCCCTGCACATGGCGGAGTTCGCGTTCAGCCCCACCGGATACAACGAGCACTACGGCCATGTGCGCAATCCCTGGAACACGTCCCACGTTCCGGGCGGCTCGTCCAGCGGCTCGGGTGCCGCGGTTGCGGCGGGCATCGTTTCCGGCTCGCTCGGAACCGACACCGGCGGCTCGCTGCGCCACCCCGCCGCGATGTGCGGGCTGACGGGCCTGAAGCCGACGCTCACGCGCGTAAGCCGCGCGGGCGTCATGCCGCTCTCGCATTCACTCGACTGCGTCGGCCCGCTCGCGCGCACTGCGCGCGACTGCGCGCGGCTGATGGAAGTGGTCGCCGGCGCGGATCCGGGCGACCCGACGGCTTCGGGTCGGCCGGTGCCGCGCTACGAGGCGGCGCTCGATGGCAATGCGAAAGGACTGCGCGTCGCCGTGCCGCGCGCGTACTACTACGACGCGGTCGCACCGGAAATAAAGAAATGCCTCGACGAGAGCCTGGCGGCGCTGCGCGGCATCGGTGCAAGCCTTGTGCAGGTCGAGGTTCCGGACATGGGCCTCATCAACACGCTCGCGCACGTGCTGATGGCGGTGGAGGCGGCCACCATCCACCGCAAGTGGCTCGCTACGCGGCGCGACGACTATGCCGACCAGGTGCGAAGCCGTATCGAGCCGGGCCTCTTCTATCCCGCCACGCGCTATTGCGAGGCGCTCGGCATGCGCGCCGCGCTGACGCGCGAGTACCTCGACAAAGCGCTGAAGAACGCCGACGTACTGCACCTTCCCGCCATCCCGATCCCAGTGCCCACCATCGAGGAGACCACCAAGGGCAGCCCGGCCGACGTGGCGCGCGTCATAGGCACCGTGGGCCATTGCACCCGCGGGATCAACTACCTTGGCCTGCCCGCCATTACCGTCCCGTGCGGCTTCGACTCGCGCGGCCTGCCGGTTGCCTTTCAGCTCGTCGGCCGCCCCTTTGCCGAGGCAAGGCTGCTAAGGGCCTCCGACGCGTACCAGCGCGTCACCGACTGGCACAAGCGCACGCCGGCGCTTTGAACCATCAAGGCAACCGCGATCTCTTGCTGTCGAGAATGGCTCGCCGGAAGACGGCGATGGCACTTGACCGATAACTTGACCGATACTTGACCGACGGCTAGGCCGCGCTACTTCCAGCAAATCTCGGCGGCAAGAAGCGCGGCCCGCCTAGTGCTGCGGCCGAAGCAGGAGCAGCTCCTGCAACTGCTGCGCGCGCGGGGGAGCCTGAGCCCGCGCGAGATCTGGGACGGCCTCGCCATCTCCAAGCAGGGCGCGATGGACCTGATCGGTCCGGCGGAGACCTTCATCCTTCGCACGAATCCCCTGGTCTCGGCATCGTCGCCGAGCTGACCCGGCGGCGGCGCAACCGGGTGTTCAGCTACCGTCGGCTTTATGATCCGGGCCGACGTGCCGACCTTCGAAGAGACCAGCCAGGGCAGCCCGGGCGATGGCGCGCATGATAGGACCGTGGCCATTGCCCCGCAGGGGCGGAGAAATGGGGTCTGTCCCTGATTTTCCGTTCCTTGATTAATGGTCGAACTTCGAGGGGGTTGAGAACGGCCGCGCGGCGTCGACGACGAACATCACCAGCGAGTGAAGGTCCGCCGTGCCGCTGCTCCAGACCTGCATGGGTTGCTCGCCCTGGCCGATGGTGGGGTCGCCGGGCTTCATGACCGTAACGCCCTTGGGACCGCGGATGCTTTGCTCGCCGCGCAGGACGTAGAACGATTCGGAGCCCGGGTGGCTGTGGATCGAGGTGATGGCGCCCGAGGGGCCGGTGGCCTCATTGATGCGCAGGAGGTACGCCGGGGCGCTGATGCGCGGGACGGGGCCGAACTCGGTGACTTTCGTGCCGCCGGGGGTGGCGCCGCCCGGCGCGCCGAGGGTGAAGAGCCAAGCCTTGCCGTCGGACTCGGCGGCCAGGGAATAAGGCCCGGCGGCGGCCTTCGCCTTCTCCACACTGTCGAAGCTCTCGATGCGCCAGAAGAGATCGCCCGGCGGCAGCTCGGCGACTTTCTTCTGGGCGAGCGGCTTGATGGTGAGGGCCGGCTGGGCAAGCAAGGCTAGCGGAAGGAAAAAGGCGGCGACTGCCAAGGCCAGGCGTCTCATCAGGGTCTCCTCTTGGGGGTTAACATCGGGTCCCAGTCTTGGCCCGGACAGCCGCGAAGTCCCGACGAAACACCTAAGCTTTGGCTATGGATATGCGAACGCGGCTCAGGATCGGCGAGTGGTCGGCCGATCCCACGACCAACGAGCTGGGCCGCGCCAACGAAACGGTGCGCGTTGAGCCGAAGGCCATGGAAGTCCTCATGGCGCTCGCCGCCCGCGCCGGCCAGGCAGTGACCCGGGAGGAGCTCCTGGCGACGGTGTGGCCCGGGGTGGTGGTCGGGGACGAGGCGCTGACGCAGAGCATCATCAAGCTGCGTCGGGCGCTCGGCGACAACCCGCGCTCGCCGAGGTACATCGAGACCATCTCCAAGCGCGGCTACCGGCTGATTGCGCTGGTCGGCGGGGAGCCGGCGCCCTTGTCGGTAGCGCGTCCCGTGTGGCGATGGGCGTTGGTTGCAGCCTTAGTGGCCGCGATTGCCTCGACCGGCGGGTATTTCTTACAAGGGTTGGAGAGATCGCCTCCTCGCGCAGTGGAGGCGCCGGACGCGCTGACCGTGACGGTGCTGCCGTTCGAGACAGTGGGGGCGGGGTCCGAGCAGGACTATCTCGCGCGCGGCATTGGCAGCGACCTGATGACCGACCTGTCGCGGTTGTCCGGTTTGCGGCTCATCAGCGCGTCCGGAAGCCGGGCGCCGAAGGGCGCGCGCTACGTGGTCTCGGGCAGCGTGCAGCGCGAAGCGCAGAACCTGCGCATTAACGTGCGCCTCACCGACGCCCGCAACGGCGAACAATTCTGGACCCAGCGCTTCGAGCGACCGTTCGGCGATCTCTTCGTCATCCAGAACGAAATCAGCCGCAGCCTTGCGGAGCAGCTGCCGGGCAAAATCACCGAAGTGGAGCGCCGGCGCCTTGCCAAGCGCTACACCTTCAGTCCGCAGGCCTACGACTACTTCCTGCGGGGGCGGGCGCTGTTCCTGGTCCGGCGCTCGCGGGACAACGAGGAGGCGCGGGCGCTGTTCGGCAAGGCACTCGAGCTCGATCCCAAGTTCGCGCGGGCGTATGCGGCGCTTGCCATGACGTACGCCATGGAATACCGCTACCAGACCTCGCCCGAAGCGTCGGCGCCGCTCAAGCGCGCAATGGAGCTCGCCGAGACTGCGCGGCAGATCGACTCGGCGATTCCGGAGGTGCACTGGGCGCTCGGATTCGTGCAGACGCAAAGCCGCCACCATGACGAGGCGCTCCGGCACCTGCAGCAGGCGATCGACCTGAATCCGTCCTATGCGGATGCGTATGCGCTTATGGGCGGCATCCACACGTACGTCGGCCAGGCGGCGAAGACCATCGCGCTGCTGCGTACCGCGCTGCGCCTCAACCCGGACGGCGGGCACCTGTACTACCTGATACTCGGCCGCGCCTACCTGTTCGAGAACGATGTCGAGCAGGCGCTTATTAACCTGCGACAGGCGCACGCGCGCAACCCCGAGAACCTGGAGACGCGGCTGTTCCTCGCCGCGGCGCTGGCCGCGCGCGGCGAGCGCGGCGAAGCGGAGTGGGAAGCCGAGCAGATCCGGACCCAAGAACCGGGGTTTTCGCCGCGCGCCTGGATGGATACCTATCCCCTGGCAAGCGCGCGCCACCAGCAGAAGCTGCTCGATTTCCTCGCCACTGCGGGTTTGTAGGAGGCGCTCAGACGGTGCGTCCCTGATATCCTTCGGCCGAAGATTCCCATAACAGGCTTCCAGGGAGAAAGTACCGATGAAACAACGCCGGCTGGCCTTCGCCGCCATCCTTTCTTTTCCGCTCGCCGCGCTCGCCGCGCAGGACGGCGAGCAGTGGGAGATCACCATGAACGTGCCCGGGATGCCGAGCGGCATGGGGGGCATGACGCAGCAGGTGTGCCAGGACAAGGACCCGAAGAAGCAGGTGGTGCCCGGGCAGCAGAGCGAGGAGTGCAAGATCACCGACCAGAAGCAGTCGGGCAACAAGACGTCGATAACGCTCAACTGCCCGCAGGGCAGGATGTACCTGGAGAACACCTACAACGCCGCGCGCACGGAGTACAAGGGGACGATGCGCATGACGAGCCCGCAGGGCGAGACGACGATGAACATGTCGGCGCGCAAGGTGGGCGCGTGCGACGCGACGGCGGAGCGCAAGAAGCGCGAGGCGCAGGTTGCGTCGATCGAGCGCCAGTCGGCGCAGGCGCAGGACATGATGCGCCAGCAGCGCGAGATGCAGATCGGGCAGTGCGCCGAAGCAGTGGAAACGATGGACTACGGCAAGCTCGGCATGTACGGGCAGTGCAAGCAGCACCCCGAGTACTGCCAGACGATGGGCTCGGATCCGGGCAACAAGCAGGTCATGACCGCCTGCGCCGCGCGCCAGGCGGAGTACTGCAAGCGCTATCGCACCGAGGCGGGCTTCCTCAAGGCGAAGGCTGATGCGAAGGCGGCCGAGGCCTGCGGGCTCTCGGTGGATCAGGTGAAGGCCGAGCTCTGCCCGGGCGCGGCCAAGCGAGAGGCGCTCGCTTTCCTCGGCCGCTACTGCCTGGCGGAGGCGAAGCCGCTCGCCGAGAAGCACTGCGCCGGTCGCGACTTCACTGCGCTGCGCGCGGGCAAGGGCACGCGCGATAAGTACGACGACTTCTGCATGGCTTACCTTTCCAGCGCAAGCCTCGCGCAGGCGCCACGCCCCGATGCGCCGTCCACGCCGACGGCAAATCCGGCCGATGCAGTGACCGACGGCGTGACCCAGGGGATCAACAAGCTGCGCGGCCTGTTCGGCCGTTGAGGGCCTGGTTTGCGCTCGCGCTGCTGGCCGCCGGCCTGGCGCAGGCCGCGGACGATCCGTTCCCGGGCGCGGGCGAGGCCTACCTGGTAAAGCGCGACGGGCGCGTGCTGTGGGCGCGCGCCGCCGACCGGCCTCTCGCGCCCGCGAGCCTCGCCAAGATGATGACCGCGCTGCTCGCGCTGGAGGACGGCAGGCTCGACGGCGTGGCGGCGGTGAGCGCGGCCGCGGCGCGCGCCGCCGGGGCGCGCCTGGGCCTGCGCGCCGGCGACCGCATGCGGGCCCGCGATCTGCTCGGCGCGACCGTGGTGCGCTCGGCGAACGACGCCTGCCGCGCGCTCGCCGAGCACCTCGCGGGCAGCGCCGCTTCCTTCGTCGAGCGCATGAACGCGCGCGCCTCGGCGCTCGGCATGGGTGACACCCGCTTCGTGGATCCCTGCGGCCACGACCGGCCGGGGCAGCACAGCACCGCCGCCGACCTCGCGCGGCTCGCGGAGGTCCTGCTCGGCGAGCCGGAGTACTTGCGCCTCGCGCGCATGCCGAAGCTCACGCTGCGCACGGTGGACGGCGGGCGCAGCTTCGCGTTCTCCAACACCAATGCGCTACTCGGGCGCTATGAAGGCGCGGTCGGCCTGAAGACCGGCTACACCAGCAAGGCCGGCAATTGCCTGGTCGCGCTCGCCGAGCGGAACGGTGTGCGCGTGCTGGTGGTGCTGCTCAACGCGCCGAACCGCTGGTGGAATGCGGTCGGCCTGCTCGACCGGGCGTTCGAAGCGCCGTGAGCGCCGGCTGGCTTGCGCTCGCGGCGGCGCTCGCCTTTCTGCCCTCGTTCGCCGGCACGTTCCAGTTCGACGACTTCAACGTCATCGTCAACGAGCCGGCGGTGCACTCGTGGCAGGCGTTTCTCGAGCGCGCCAGTGGCGTGCGCCCGCTCCTCAAGGCGAGCTACACGCTCAACTGGACGCTGGGCGGCGGCGCGTTCGGCTTTCATCTCTTCAATGTCGCCGTGCACGCCATCAACACCGTGCTGGTCTACCGCGTTGGCGGCGAGCTGGCTCGCCGGTGGGGGCTGGACGCGCGCCAGAACCCCGCGCCGTTTCTCGCGGCGCTGCTGTTCGCGCTGCATCCGGTGCAGGTGGAGGCGGTAACCTACGTCAGCGGCCGCTCGTCTTCCCTCATGGCCGCGTTCTACCTTGGGGCCGTGCTCGTCTACCTGCGTGGAGGGCACTGGGCGCTCTCCGGGCTGCTGTTCCTGCTCGCGGCAGCTACCAAGGAGACGGCGCTCACGCTGCCAGCAGCGCTGCTGCTCGTCGAGCTTTCCTCCGAAAAACCGAACTTCCGACAGCAGGCTGCGCACTGGGCGCTGGCCGCCGCGGCGATCGCCTTCATCCTGGCCAATGCAAGCTACCGGGAGCTCGCCACCTTTGGCTTCACGCAGCGCGGAGTGGCCGAGAACGTGATTACGCAGGTGGGCGGCGTGTCATACCTCATCGCGCGGCTGCTCGGGTTGCAGGGGCCGAACATCGATCCCGCGCTACCCGTACTCGGCGCGTGGAGCCCCGGGCTCGTGCTGCAGGCGGGATTGCTCGCGGGCCTGCTCGCGCTGGGCATCGCGCAGCTTCGCGAGAGACCGTGGGTGGGCTTCGGCGTGCTGTGGTTCTTCCTGCACCTCGCGCCGACCAACTCGCTGATTCCGCGGCTCGACGTGGCGAACGACCGGCAGCTCTATCTGGCGGGCTGGGGGCTTTTCCTGGCGCTCGCCGTGCAGCTCGGCGAGTGGCGGTGGATCGCGTTCGCGCCTGCCGTTGCGTTGTGCCTGGGCGGAAGCGTTGCGCGCCAGCTCGACTACACGAGCGAGATCGCGCTGTGGGAAGCGGACACGCGCCGCGCCCCATGGAACGCGCGCGCGCACAACAACCTGGGCTACGCCTACCAGCAGGCCGGCCGCATCGCGGACGCGCGGCGCGCCTACCAGGCGGCGCTGCTCGCGGACTCGCGCCACGTTCGCGCGCGCATGAACCTGCAACTATTGGATCCGCTTTCTGAGTGATCGACCCGGGGCACTTACCCGGGGAACTTTATCGTGAAGACTCCGAGCATCAACGTGGTGACGCCTGCCAGGCGCAGGCGCGTGACCGGGCGCTTGGGAAGGCGCAGGAGGCCGTACCAATCGACCAGCACGGACGCGACCTGCTGGCCTGCCACGGTGAAGCCCACGACTGCTGCCGCGCCGATGACCGGCATGGCCATGAAGACCGTTGTGACGTAGACAACGCCCGCGATGCCCCCGAGCCAGCCCCACCAAGGCATGGTGCCCAGGTGCGAAAGCGAGGGTCGAGACGCCTTGCCGAGGACCGCGGTAAGGGGAAGGACTGCGGCCATCGCGAGCGTCGCAACCACGAAGCTCGTCGTGGCAACCGCGAGGGGCGCCTGCAGCTCGATGTGCAGCAGGCCGTTGACCGCACCCTGGATAGGGAGGACTGCGCCGGCGGCGAGGCCCAACGCGATCCATGGCAGCCGTGCGACCAGCGTCGTAGCCGCTTGGCCGGTGGACTGTCCGAGCACGATGGCCGTCGCGCCGGCAAGCACGAGGGTGGTGCCGATTACCGTGCTGGCTTGGATGGCGGCCTGCGGTACGCCAAGCCCGCCGGACGCGTCGAGCGCCAATGAGGCGAGGATCTGTCCTGCGATGGACAAGCCTACGGTGACCACGGCCCCAACGCGCATGAACAAGGTGATGGTCGAGACCACATAGAAAGCGCTCGCGGTACCGCCCATGGCGTGCCACCACGTGACGCTCGGCAGGGCGGACAGCGCGTGAAGCGAGCCGGTCATGCCCGAGAAAAGAAAGACCAGCAGCGCGCCGACGGCCAGCTGCACCGTCGTCGCGGCGAACGGGCTGCCCAGCGCCTTGCTGAGCTGCGCGTTGGCGCCGGCCTGCACTGCCAGCAGGCTGCCGGCGGCGAGCGAGAGAGGGATGAACGCGGATTCCATCGGTTCGGGAGCAGCGATGTTGTGGCTGCGTGGGGTGCACGATAGGATGTGCGCCGATTCGTAGCAATTCGCAAAATGTGCAGGGTGCTTGTGCAAGCATGCAGAACCTCGACTGGGACGATCTGCGCTATTTCCTCGCGGTGACGCGCTCGGGTTCGCTGTCCGGCGCCGCGAAGTCGCTGGGGGTCAACCACTCCACGGTGCTCCGGCGCCTGTCGGCGCTGGAGCAGCGCCTGGACGTGCGCCTGTTCGAGCGCTTCCATACCGGCTACGCGATGACCCAGGCGGGCGAGGAGCTCGAGGAGAAGCTGCGGGCTGTAGCCCAGCAGATCGAGCTCATCGAGAGGCGGCTCGCCGGGGCGAACACAGTGCTGAGCGGCATCATCCGCATAACGAGCACCGACACGCTGGTGCACGGCGTGCTGGGGCCGACCCTGGCGGATTTTCGCAGCGTGCATCCCCGCATCCAGCTCCAGGTGGTGGTGCAGAACACGTTTCTCAGCCTCACGAAGCGCGAAGCCGACGTCGCCGTTCGGCCGTCGAACAAGCCGCCGGAAAACCTGGTCGGCCGGCGCGTTGGCAGCATCCAGACCGCGATCTACGCTTCCAAGGCCTACCTGCGCCAGGCGGCCCGGTCGAAGCGTTCGGCGAGCGACTGGCGGGCCCACCCATGGATCGCGCCCGACGAATCGCTCGGTCACCTGGCGCAAGCGCGCTGGCTGGCCGCGCACATTGCACCGGAGCAGGTAGCCCTGAGCGCCGACAGCCTGGTGGCCATGGCGGGTGCGGTACGCGCGGGCGTCGGCCTGGGGCTGCTCCTTTGCCTGCTCGCCGAGCCCGATCCCGGCCTTGTGCGCCTTGCAGCACCATTGCCCGAGCTGGATACGCAAGTCTGGATCCTCACCCATCCGGACTTGCGCAAGGTGCGTCGCATCCAGGCGCTGACCGGCCATTTGCAGGAATCGCTCGAAAAGCATCCCTTCATCAGGAGAGACGGAAAGTCTTGACGAGCGTCGCCAGGAGGACAGCCATCGCGCTGGTTCTCTGCTGGCCGCCTGCACCGATGGCGCTACGCGCATTGCCTACGATCTCGAGGCAGGCGCCAAGGCGCTGCAGCGGTCCGGCGCAACCCGCCTATCACCTGCCGTCGTGGACGTGCCGAAGCAGCTCAACCTGGAGAAGGCCGCGGGGCAGCCGCTCTACATCGACCTCGAGAAGCGAGCCGACCGCGTGACCGTGGTCGGCATACGGTAGTTACGCGTCTCCGAACAGGCTCGGGTACGAAAGCTGGGCGCGATTTCCGCCGGAGCGCTTGGCCAGCAGCATGTTGGCGTCAGCGGAGTGGATGAGGGCGTCGGCTTTGCGCGCATGGTCCGGGAACATGGCGATGCCGATGCTCGCGGTCACCCGGATCTGGTGGCCGCTGCGGGTGATGGGAACGCTCAGGGCCTCGAGGATCTTTTTTGCCACGACGTGGCCGTGGCTCGTCTCTTCCAGCGGCTCGAGCAGGATGGTGAACTCGTCGCCGCCCAGCCGCGCCACCGTGTCGGTTTGGCGCACCGCGGAGCGCAGCGCGTCCGCCACGGCTCTTAGCACTTCATCGCCCACCTTGTGGCCGTAGCCGTCGTTGATCGCCTTGAAGTTGTCCAGGTCGATGAAGAGCAGGGCGACGGAGCGGTCAGTGCGGGTGGCGCGCGCCAGCGCCTGGTGCAGCCGGTCGTGGAACAGGCCGCGGTTCACGAGCCCGGTGAGGGAATCGAAGTGCGCTCTCTGCGCCAGGATGGACTCGAAGCGCTTGCGGGCCATCGCACATCGTATGGCGCGGCTCAGCGCGCGCGCGTCGTTCCTACCCTTGACTAGATAGTCCTGGGCGCCGTGGGCTGAAGCCTGCAACGCGAGGAGGTCGTCGTCGCTGCCGGTCATGACGACGATCGGTGATCGCGGCGCGGCCAGCGCCAGCTCCTTCACGCTGGTGAGTCCGGCGGAATCGGGCAGCTGCATGTCGAGCAGGATGGCATCGAAGCCCGCGGATTGAGCGAGGCGCAGCGCGACGTCCAGCGTCTGCGCGGTCGTCACCTGGAATTCCCAGTCCGTATCTTCCGCAAGCGCGAGCCGGGCGAGGCGCTCGTCGCCGGGGTTGTCCTCCACGAGCAGGATGCGGATCACTCGCCCGGGCAGGATTTCCTCCAGCCGCTGCATCACGGCTCCGAGCGGGCGTCTATGAGAACTACGTGCAGGTCGCGCGGCACGCTGATCACGACCGATCGCCCGGGCTCGCGCCACAGCACCGCGCGCGCCAGGAGGCCGCCCTGCGCAGCGGCCGGGTCTTCCGCGTCGAGGATCTGCAGAACCACGCTGGAGGTGCTGAGCCGGATCTCAAGCTTGATGTGCCTGGAATCCCGCGGGACGAGAGGTCCAATGTCGAAGGCGTCATCCGCCATCCAAACCACCCGGCATTTCTTGCCTTTCTTTGCACTGGCGCAAGGCGCCCGACATGAAGCTCCCCCTGTCGCGGGCGAGCGACGAAAGTAACGTGGCCGTTGCCGTGCTCGCGTGCCAAAAGTCGCGCGGCCAAAGCGTTGAACATTCCTTGACATCCACGCGCGCAAATGAACGGCAATATGCAGGGAAGGGAGCGGCGATGACGCATCGTGGGTCGATGAACGTAATGGTGGTCGAGGACCAGCAGGTGGTACGCGAGGTGCTGGTCGAGGTGGCGTCGTCCGCTTTCCGTGGAGCGAGGATCAGCGCCGCCGCCGATCTCGAAGAAGCGCTCGCCGCGGCGCAGGCGACGCCCATGGACGCCGTGCTGCTCGATCTCGGGTTGCCGGGGTACCGTGGGATCGAGGCGCTGAAGCGCTTCAGGCAGTCGTTCCCGCAGGTGCCGGTGGTGGTGATTTCATCGAACGAGGACAGCCAGGTCATCGCGGATGCCCTCGAGGCCGGCGCCTCGGGCTACATCCCGAAGGCACTGTCCGCGGCGGGCATCGCGGCCGCGCTGCGCGGCCCGCGCGCCTGGTGAGGGGAGGATCGATATGAGCAACGGCGTCTATCAGCGATCGATCGGAATGGCGGTCGAGATCCTGGGCGGGAACGATGCAGTCGCGAAGTATCTCGGCGTCAGCACCGAGGACATCCTGAGCTGGATCGAAGGCAAGACCGAGCCGGCGATGGCTTTCTTCCAGCGCATCGTCGATCTCATCGAAGAAAGCACGGTCAAGGCCGCACGTACCGCGACGGTAGTGCGCTCCAGGCGCGACGAAGGCCGGTAGCGAGCGTCGCTCCAACCCTACAGTGGCGGCGGCCACTGTGTTCGGGACGCAACAACCGCAGTTCGCAGGGACCCGAAATCCGCCCGCGAGGTGACGCCCGAAGCAGGCGCGCCATTACGCTTGGCCCGTGGACAGAGAGCTTTACACGCGCACCATCACGAGCCTGGTCGACTCCTTCGAGGGATACGGCACTCTTGCGCTGATCCTGAATGTGAACGTCGAAGAGCTGCGGCGCTGGGCCGAAGGACGCTCGCGTCCGCCGACCGACGTGTTCCTGCGCATGGTGGATCTCGCCCGGCGGCCGCCCGGGACGCTGCACCTGGTGAACTGATTCCCAGGGCCTGCGGCGCAAGGGCGGTCCCTGCATTATGATCGCCGGCTCTTACGCGGGAAGAGCCGATGTCGGACGTATCCATTGCAGAGGGCGTAGGTTACCTGGCGGCGTTTCTGACGCTAGGCGTGTTCTACATGAAGACGATGATCCCCCTACGCATCGTCGGCATCCTGGCGAACATCGCCTTCATCGCATACGGCGCCCTGGGCGAGGTCTACCCGGTTCTGGTCCTCCATGCCATTCTCTTGCCGCTCAACGTGACCCGCCTTTGGGAGATGGTCGCCATGGTGCGCGCGGTGCGCAATGCGAGCGCCAGCGAGGTTTCCATAGATGTGCTCAAGCCTTTCATGACTCCGCGGGCTTGCGCCCGGGGGGAAGTCCTGTTCAGAAAAGGCGACGTCGCCAATGCGATGTTCTACATCGTCAGCGGGCGCTTCTGCGTTCCGGAAATCGGCAGGCTGCGTGGCCCGGGTGACCTCGTGGGGGAGCTCGGGCTGGTCTCGCCGCGGCAGGAAAGAACGCGCAGCCTGGAATGCATCGAGGACGGTCAGCTGCTCGTCATGGGCTTCGACGAGGTGAGGCAGCTCTTTTTCCAGAACCCGCGATTCGGCTTCTATTTCCTGCGTCTCGTATCGCAGCGGCTGTTCGAAGACGTTGCGCTGCTCGAGCACGGCGGGCCTGCGGTGGAGCGGCGCGGCTTGAGCTAGTAGGTATGATCGAACCTATGCCGGACCTCGAGGAGAAGGCCGAGACGTTCGCCAACGTCGGCGCCGGCTCCCCCAACGCTGATGTGCTCGTCATCCCGGGCTGGGCAAAGCCCGAATGGAGGACGCTGTTCTCTTATGCCACCGAGCAGGCGCTTGCCGCCGGTGAAACGTTGATCGAGCAGCAGGAGGCCGGCCGCACCCTATATTTCGTCGTCGCCGGGGTTCTCCAGGCGGCGGTTTCGCCGCACTCGGGCGTCGCACCGTCCTACGGCGGGCCGCCCACCCCGCCGCTTCGCATCCTCCAACCCGGCTCGGTGGTGGGTGAGGTGGCCTTCTTCGACGGCTGGCCGCGCTCGGCGCGCATTTGGGCGGTGGAGGACAGCCAGCTGATGCGCCTCGAGGTTCCTGCCTACGACCGGTTCGCCGCCGAGCACCTCCAGCAAGCGAACGAGCTGCTTTTCGCTCTCGGGCGGCTCGTGGCGCTGCGGTTGCGGCAGTCCACGGCCCGGGCTACCCGCCTGCAATAGCGGCGTCTCACGGGCACGACATGGTCCGGTCGCACTAGGCCCGGTGTCACGGGCGTTCAGTGCGGCGCGTCATCCTTCGGGATTCGACCGAACGTGGAGGACGAACGTATGGCCCCGTCAGGTCCGCTCCGGGCAAGGCTGCTCTGGCTGTTCGGAGCGCTGTTGATGGTAACCGGCGCTGTCGCGCTGGCTCTTTGCGTCGCCCTTCTCGTGTGGCACTTCGGCGCCTGGAAGAACGAAATCGTGGACGCGGCCGGGCAGCTCCTCGATCAGTCGGTGCGCGCGCTCGCGCCGCCGGTTCCGCCCGCCTGGCTCACGGCCCGCAACATCGCCCTCGGCTTAGGGATAGTCGGCCTTGCGCTGGTGGCGGTCGGCGTCATGATTCGCGAGCTGCAGCAGTACGTGTCCGAAAAGGCCGTGCGCGAGGGCGAAGACCGCCTGCGCCGCGTGCATCTGTACCGCGAAGCGGGCTGGCGCGAGCCTTACATCGGGCCAGGCACCGTCGAACCGAGGGAAGATCCGCGTCGCCGCCGTGTCGCGTGACCGGGATCATCCCGCGACCAGGCGATCGATCTCGACGGCGAGCGCGATAGCGTCGTTGCTGAAGTAATGGGTATGGCCGCCCGCGCCGAGGCAGAGCTCGGTGCGGTCGCCAGCGCGCCGCGCGTTCACGCGGCCGTCCGCGCCGACGAGCGCGATGTTGAAGCTGGCGGGGTCCCTGTCGGAGCTCCAGATGAAGCGGCCCACGTAGTCGCCCGAGCGGCAGGCGTTGACCCATGCGGTGATGCCGACCTGCGCCGCGGAGGGCCCAGCGTTCTCGAAGCCGGCCTCGCGCGAGCCCATCCATTGGTAGAGCAGCGGAAAGCGCGCGGCGTACAAGTCGCGCAACGGCGAGCCCACCGTGACGAGCGCGACCGGCCGCCCACCGGTGAGCTCCTGCAAGCGGTCCTGCGCGTGCAGATAGCGCAGCAGGTCGGCGCTGATCACCGTGCCCTGGCTATGGGCCACGATCACGATGCGCGCGTAGCCTGCCTCGCGCAGGTGTTCGAGCAGCGAGGCGTAGCGCGAATAGATGCGCGCGCGCGGCGGTTGCCCGTTGGGCGGATCGGCGAAGTAGTTGTCGATGTCGAGCACCGCGTCGATCGCCACGCGCAGCCGGCCGAAAGTCTGCGTAAACCGCGAGCCGAGCGCGGCCACGGTGATTGCGCCCCCCGCGAGCCATTTGCCGGCGGCGACGAGCGTCTCGCCCTGGAAGAGCGCCAGGTATTCGACCAGGCGGGCGGCAAGCGCTCCGCCGAACCCCCTCGTGTACGCAAACTGCTCCAGCACGAACGCGAGGTAGACGAGGCTGCCGGCGATGGCGCCCAGCGGCACCAGGTATTTGAACGCCATGCCGAGCGCGCGGATGCCCTGTCCGATCCAGCGCCCCAGGCGCGGGGCCCATCGCGCGGCGCCCCTTCGCGGCGCTTTGCCTTCCAGGTTGGACGTCGGCGAGATGTCTTCCATGAGCGAAGGCAGCAGGACGATCAGCACTGCGGCGCCGAACAGCGTGAAGGCAAGCACCAGCGGCGTGAAGAAACTGCCCAGCGTCTGGATGCGGTCCTCGAGAAAGATCTCGCCGGAGCGGTACCCGCTGCCGAAGACGACCGGCTCGTAGTTGATGCTGCTCAGCGCGCGGCCGGCGACGAAGCTGATCACCGACCAGAGCACCAGGCTTAGGACCACGAACGAGCCGCTCGAGCCCACCAGCGCGATGCGCGAGGTATGGAGCGAGGCGCGGATAGCCGGACTGCACGAGCGGCCGAGCCACAGGCCGAGCAGGAGGGCCGCGATCTGCACGGCGACGAACGCCGCCCACGCGATCAGTACCACGGCGAGCAGCCATTCGCTCGTGTTCAGCGCCGCGGTCAGCATCCATTCGCGCTGCGTGGTCACTTGCGCGAGCAGCGCATTGCCGTCGATGCATAGTGTTGCGACGGTCGCGTAAACTACCAGGTGGCCGAGGAGGCGCACGCCCTGCGTGACGCCGGAGTAGCGTTCGATGAGCCAGGTGCCCAGCAGGGCGACGCCCAGCGCGCTGGCGGCGAAGTAAATCCTCGGCACCCAATGCTCGGCGTTGAGCGCAAACAGCGCGGTCGCCAGGCTGGCGGGCGCCGCGACGACCAGGAACGCGAGCAGCACGGTGCGTACCAGCCCGGGCTTGCGGCGCAGCCATGTCAGCACCGCCAGCGCGACGAGCACGATGGAGCCGAGGCCGAATGCGGCGGCGAGGAGCTGGCCCTGGAGCTCCCAGGCGACCAGGGCCGTCGCGCCGAACACCACCGCGAGCAGCATCCCGAGCTGCAGCACGGCGGTCGGCCCCTTCATGAGCCACGCCATCCAGGCGTGCAGCCGCTGCAGCAGGCGCCAGCCGGCGCTGCGGCGGCCGAGCGCGGCCTGGTCCACTACGTCGGCAGCCAGCTCGCCGAGGTGGAAGAAGAGCTGGTACAGCGACGAGAGAGCGCGCAGGCCGCCGGCGCCGAGGCGCGAAAGGTCTGCCCAGTACATCTCGTACACGTCGAGCGACGGGCCGCCGCGCTGGCGGCGCAGCGAGACGCGGGTGGCCTCATAAAGAGCGTCGTCCTCTGCGAGCTCCAGCCGGCCGAGCAGGTAGTCGTTGAGCGCGATGCCGAGGTCATGCGGCTCGGGGCCGGTGGAGGCCGGCTGCTGCGCCTGGAAGAAGCCGCTCGCCGTTCCGGGCCGGCGGCGCGCGGCATCAGTCTGCATGCCGGCGTCGCCTGGCTCCAGCTTCTCCACCGGAATGAGGACTTGCTGCAGCTCACCCTGCACGTAGGCAGGCGAACCGTCGACGCCGTGGCACAGCAGGCGCGCCACTTCCCGCACCGTCTGGCCGGGAAGCTGGTCGGCGATGCCGTGGACCACTACGAGGGCGACGCGTTCCGCTGTGCTCATGCTTGTTTGGGCGCGTTCTTGTCGGGCCACTCTACCAAACAAAGCGGCGCCGCGCCCGTGCGGCATATGCCCTACATTGAAAAGCGGCGCCGCTGTTACCGTCGCCTTCAGAAGAAGAAGCCGGCGGCGGCCGGCAAGGGGACCGGTGAACAACCCGATAAATGTGACTCAATGGACGAAAGCGCGGCGCCGAGTGTCCGTACTCGCGTTGCTGCCGGCCATGCTGCTCGCCGCAACGTGCTTGCCGTCGCTGGCGGCCACGACGCCGAAAGAGGCAGCCGCGCTCGGGCGTTCCCTCGCCGACGCCTTCAACGAGCGTAGTGTCGATGCATTCATGGAAAGCGTCGACGTCGACGCCTTCACCGGCATCGTGCTGCGCGAGCTCGAGCTGGCGACGACCGAGCGCGAAGCGATCCGTAGGCGCATGCCGGGCGCCGTGCGCAGGATGGTCGAGACCGGCATGCGCGCCGTCGATGAAAACCAGGGCAAGGCGAAGTACCTGCGCTCCGGGGTGGACGGCGGCCGGCCGTACGCGCTGATACGCCTCGACCTGGGAGACGAGGGCGTGGACTACATCAAGTACTACGCTGCATCGCCTCGAGCCGTGGAGGACTGGTACGTGTTCACCGCGGCGAGCCTCTACAGCAGCTCGGTGCGCTTCAACCTCGCAACGATCTTCAAGAACGAATCGGCGCTGCTCAAGCTGTTCGGCCTTCCCTCGATACCCACGCGCGACGCACGCGTTTTCATCGAGATGCGGGATCGCCTGGCCAAGTCCGACTATGGCGGCGCCTTCAAGCTGCTCGACCGGTTCCCGGAGGAATATCGGAGCTCGCGCCAATGGGCGGTCATGCGCGTCACGTACGGCGGGCGTGCAGGCAAGGAGCATTATTCGCAGGCGCTGCGCCATCTCGCGTCCCGCTTCGGCGGCGATCCGGACCTGCAGCTGCTGCTGATCGACCATTACTTCTATGAGGAGCAGTTCGGCAAGGCGCTGGCGGCGGTCGCCGGGCTCGAGCAGGCCGTCGGCGGCGAGGACGCGAGCACGAACGGCCTGAAGGGCAGCCTGCTAGCGGCGCTGAAGCGCCCAGCCGAAGCGGAAGCCGCGTGCCGGCGCGGCATCCTCCTGGAGGCCGACTTCAAGTCCGCGTACTGGTGCCTGGTGTCGCTCGCGCTCGAGCGCAACGACGGCAGGCTTGCGGTAGATGCGCTCACGCAGTACGAAAAGGCGTTCGACGTGCGCTTCGACCCGGCCGAGCTTGCCCGGCAGGAGCCCTACCAGAACATCAGCAAGAGCCGCGAATTCGCGGCCTGGGCTTCAAAGAGGGCGCGCAAGTGACCCACCGGGGATACAAGACCCGCGTGTTCCTTCTGGCGCTGCTGGGCAATGCCTACCTGGCGGCGATGCTCCTGGCTATCGCTGCGCTGCTTGGCGGGGCAGTCGTTTCCATCGTGTGGCTCAAGGCGGCGGGGGTGAAGGTCGCCTTCGTCGTCGCCGTGTTCCTCTGGCTGGTGATGAAGGCGCTGTGGATACGGCTGCGCCCGCCCGAGGGCACGGAAGTCGCGCCGAAGGAGGCGCCGGAGCTCTTCCGCATGATCGAGGAGCTGCGAAGGGAGCTGCGCGCCCCGCGCTTCCACCATGTGCTGGTTACCGACGATTTCAATGCCGCGGTGGTGCAGGACCCGCGCCTCGGCATGTTCGGCTGGTATCGCAACTACCTGCTCATCGGCCTGCCGCTCGCCAAGGCGCTGACCGTGGAGCAATTCAAGGCGGTGCTGGCGCACGAATTCGGCCACCTCGCCAAGGGCCACGGCGCGATGTCGAACTGGATCTACCGCCAGCGGCTGCGCTGGAGCCGGCTCATGGCGCTGCTGGAAGGCGTGGAGAGCTGGGGGATCGTGCTGTTCCGCCCGTTCCTGCGCTGGTACGCGCCTTACTTCAACGCCTATTCCTATCCGCTCGCCCGGGCCAACGAGTTCGAGGCGGACGCGACCTCGGCGCGGCTCGCCTCGCCGGCCGCCGCGGCGCAGGCCCTCACCGCGGTCAACGTGGTGGGCAGCTGGCTGGAGGAGCGCTACTGGCCGCAAATCCACAAGCAGGCCGACAGCATGCCGCAGCCCGCGTTTGCACCGTATTCCATGATGGGCAAGCTGGCGAGCGACATGGAGCCCGATTCGATCCACAAGTGGCTCCGGCAGTCGCTCGCGCGCAAGACCACGGTGGAGGACACGCACCCCTCGCTTACCGAGCGCCTCGGCGCGCTGAACGAAAAGCCGAAGCTCATGCTGCCGGCGCCGGGCGCAGCGGCCGATCGCCTGCTCGGGGCGGCGCTCGAGCGCATCACGCGCGCCTTCGACGAACGCTGGCGGGAAGGTGTGCTGCCCTCCTGGCAGCGTCGCCACCAGGAAGCGCAGGACGGCCGCAACCGGCTGTCGGAGCTGAACGCGAAGAGCGAGCTCTCGGTGCAGGAAGCATTCGACCAGGCGATGCTCACCGAGTCCTGCGGCGCGGACGCGGACAAGGCGCTGCAACTGTTGCGCGCGCTGCATGCGCGCGTTCCGGAAGACCCGGTGGTGCTCTACAACCTCGGCGCACGGCTGCTCGAGCGCGACGACGAGGCGGGAGGCGCGCTGCTCGAGAGCGCCATGAACCTCGACGAGGCCGAAATCCGCCGCTGCTGCGAGGCGCTGCGCGACCATTGCTGGCGCAAGGGTCGGAAGGAAGAGGCGCATGAATGGCATCGGCGCCTGCGCGAGCGCGCGGAGCTGGAGCGGGCCGTGGCGAAGGAGCGAGACGAGGTGCGGCTCAGGGACAAGTTCGAGCGCCATGGCCTGGCCCCCGAAGCGCTCTCGCGCATGCAGGCCGAGCTCGGGTCGATCGCCGGCCTGCGCAAGGCCTACCTCGTGAAGAAGCGCGTCAAGCACATGCCGGAGCGGCCCTGCTACGTCCTCGGCTTCACCGTCGGCGGATGGGTCGAGCGCAGGCGGCGCGCCGCCGGGGTGCAGCAGCGCATCCACGAGGCCGTCACCTGGCCGGGCGAGACGCTGATCCTCCACGTCGAGGGCGACAACTACCGCTTTGGCCGCAAGCTGCGGTGGATGCGCGGCTCGCGCATAGTCTGACCTCGCGGACCTTCGCCACCTTCCTCGCGCGGCGCTTCGCCGCGGAGAAGGGCTATCGCGCCGATCCCGTGCCCGAGGCCGCGGCGCTCGCCGAGGCATGCGATGTCGTGCTCACGTACCGCGACGGCATGCGCTTCCGCCTCCTGTGCATCGTGGATTGCGAAGCCCATCCTGATCGGCGTTTCGTCCCGTCTCCCGAGGCGCTCCAGGAAATCGGCCGGGCGTGCCTCAAGTACGGGGGCAAGGCGCACGGCGGCCGCGTGCCGGTGCTGATCCAGGTCATGGAGGTCGGGAGCGCGCAGGTGAGCCCGGCGGACCAGGAACGGCTCGCGGCATACAGGCGCCACTCGCTCCTTTCCAGGGTCTTGATGCACGCCTGGATCATCTCGCCGAATCAGCGTGCGGTCTGGACCAACATGCCGTTCAAGGGATGGTTCGGCGAGCGCCGGTTCATCGAACGGCTGATGGCGGCGCGCCGCGATTCCGGCGCGATGGGGTAAGTCCCCCTGACTTGGGTCGCTTCCCACTGTCCGCGTGCGGTTTACAAACGATGCGCACCGACGACAGAATGGCCTTCCACTCAGGAGGAGGGGATAACACCATGTGCAAGCTTTGCGATGAAGGCCATCCGCAGGACCATTCGCGTCGCGATTTCCTGAAGGTTTCCGCCGCCGGCAGCGCGGCAGCAGGTTTAGGCCTGTTCGCGACCCGGCCGGCCGAGGCGCACGACGGCGAGGGCGGCCCGCCGGCAGGCAGCGGCCGGCCCGGACGGCGCTACGTGATCCGCGGCGGCCACGTCATGTCGATGGATCCGCAGGTCGGCGATTTCGTGCGCGCCGACGTGCTCGTCGAGGGCAAGAAGATCCTCGCGGTCGGACCGAACGTGCATGCGCCCGGCGCGGCGGTGATCGACGCCCGCGGCAGGATCGTCATGCCGGGCTTCATCGACACGCACCACCACCAGTTCGAGACCGCGCTGCGCAGCTTCCTCGCCGACGGGCTGCTTTTCAACGACGGCCAGCCGCACGGCGCGATCAACTACTTCCAGTACATCCTGGGAACGTTCGCCCCGGTGTACCGGCCGGAGGACGTCTACATCAACGAGCTGTTCGGCTCGCTCAGCCAGCTCGACGCCGGGGTCACCACCAGCCACGACATCTCGCAGATCCACCACACTCCGGAGCACTCCGACGCGGCGATCAAGGGCAGCGCGGATTCCGGGCGGCGCATGGTCTTCGGCTACTTCGAGAGCGCCGCGGCCGACCTGGATGGCTTCCGCGGCGAGTACCCGGAAGACGCCCCCCGGATCAAGAAGCAGTACTTCTCGTCCGACGACCAACTCATGACCATGACCATGGGCGGCGAGATCTACCTGCTGCCCCAGCCGCAGGTCTACAGCGAATCCTGGAAGATCGGGCGCGAGCTCGGCCTGCAGGTCGTGGCGCACATCGTCGGCAGCTTCGGCATGGCGCCGGAGTTCGACAAGATCGCCCAGGGCCAGGGCGGCGTGAATGGCGACATCGGCTTCGGCCCGGACAACCTCTTCATCCACGTCACCGGAATGTCGGACCTCGCGTGGCAGGCGATGAAAGACAAGGGTGCGCGCGCCTCGCTCGCCGTGCCGATCGAGATGAACATGCGCCACGGCACGCCGCCCATTCTCAAGGCCATGCAGTTCGGCATCCAGCCCTCGCTCAGCGTGGACGTGGAGTGCACGCTGACCGCCGACATGTTCACGCAGATGCGCAGCGCCATGGCGCTGCAGCGCATGTTCATGAACGCGAAAGCGCTCGGTGAGCCGTATGCGGCCGGCTTTCCGGACCTGCCGCTGCTCACCACGCGCGACGTGCTGCGCTTCGCGACGATCCAGGGCGCCATCGACCTGCGGCTCGACCACAAGGTGGGCTCGCTCAAGCCCGGCAAGGAGGCGGACATCATCATCCTCGACGCCGAGGCGATCAACGTGGCGCCGCTCAACGTCGTGCCGGGCGCGGTGGTGTCGCTGATGGAGCGCAGCAACGTCGAAACGGTGATCGTCGCGGGCAAGGTGCGCAAGTGGAAAGGCCGGCTGCTGGAGGTCAACCTGAACCGCCTGCGGCGCGAGCTCGAGAACTCGCGCGACTACCTGTTCGACGCCGCCAACATTCCGCAGGACCTGTTCCGCCCGAACTGAAAGCAGGGACGGACCCCATTTCCTAGAATCCGGGAATGGGGTCTGTTCGTTGCTGCATCGCCGGCGGCGGCCCGGCGGGCATGATGCTCGGCCTGCTGCTCGCGCGCGCCGGCGTGCCGGTAATGGTGCTCTCGGCGTGCAGGTGGGCGGCCGCCTGCAGGAGGTGATCGACTTCCGCGGACTGAGGCCCTTCGATTAACTCGCCGACGTGGCGCGCGGGCATTACCCGCACTTCGCGCTGCGCATGCGCCACGAGGCGAAGGGGCTGGTCGAGCGCGGTAGCCGGCGTACGAGTGCGCTCGCCCGAGGGCGAGTCGGAAGTCCTGGCCGACGTCGTGGTGGCATGCGATGGGCGCCATTCGACGCTGCGCCAGGCTGCGGGGCTGCGCGCCCGAAATCTCACATGATGGTGATTGGCGCGCTTGATTCCTGGGACGACGTAAAGACGCTCGAAGTGCGCGTCGACCGCCTGAGCGCTGGTATCGCCCCAGTTTGCTCCTCATCGGGCCGTGGCTGCGGCCAACGTGCTCGCGCCGACGCGGCTTACGCAGTTGATGCAGTTGCAAGTCCAACGGCGCATAATTTCGGCGTTGCTTGAGAATCGTGCGCCGCGCATACCCGCGTTGTTACGATGGCTACTACGCTTTCGCTCCGTGCGAAACATTTCAGCGAGGCTCTTCGGCTACGGGCTGCGCCGCGAGCGTCCGTTGCCTTTCCGCCACACGGAACCGCCCGCCGTGCCCTTGATTCCGCACTGACTCTTGCTTGTCACAGTTGCCTCCTAGATTCTCGGCGTGTCAACAACCATGTAGGAGCGTTTCATGCAACATCGTATAGCCATGTTGTCGGCCGCCGTCGCGGCCGCTCTTGCCGCCCCTTCGGTCTACGCGCAAGCCCAAGGCCTCGAGGTGAGGCTGTCGGGCCAGGTCAACCGCGCGATGATGAGCGTCGATGACGGTCACAAGAGCAACTGGTTCTTCGTCGACAACAACAACAGCAGCACCCGATTCCGCCTGTCCGCCGCCGCGCCGGTCACGCCAGGGCTTCGCGCCGGCGCCATCTTCGAGGCGGAATTCAGGTCGAATCCATCGAGCGACGTGAGCTTCGAGGAGCCGGACATCGCCGCGGAGCTGGAAGAGCGCCACATGGACCTCTTCTTCGAGGGCGGCTGGGGCAAGGTAAGCCTCGGCCAGGGCGACGGCGCCGCCAACGGCGCCATGGAAGTGGACCTTTCGGGTACGTCAGTTGCGCACTGGTCAGGTGCGCACAACATCGGGGGTGCGTTCGGTTTCCGCAATGGGGTCGGCGCCCTGACCGGCCAGAGCATCGGCGGCTCGATGAACAACCAGGACTTCGAAAGCCGCTACGATCGCGTGCGCTACGACACGCCGGCGTTCGGCGGGTTCCGCGTGGCAGCAAGCTGGGGCACGAAGGACGCGGGGCGCGACGTGAGCGAACTGGCGCTGTGGTACAGCGGCGAGATGGGCGGGCTTGGCCGACTGGCGGCTGCTCTGGGCTGGTCGAACCAGCAGGCCAACGTGGACCTCGCGACTTCTGTCGAGGACGAGGTGGTCGGCGGCTCGGTATCGTGGCTGCACGGCTCCGGACTCAACCTTACCTTGGGCCACAGCCAGCGCGATTTCCGGATAACAGGCGACAAGGGCAAATTCACCTATGCCAAGGTCGGATACAAGTTCGGCCGGCACGCGGTGTCGCTGGATTGGGGCCAGGGCGAGGACATCTCTTTAGTCGGTGACGAGGGCGACATGATCGGTGTGGCCTACGTCTGGAACCCGATTGCCTGGGCGGAGGTCTACGCCGCCTACAAGGTGCATGGCCTGGACCGGCCGGGGCTCGATGTCGACGACATCAACATCTTCATGATCGGCAGCCGGATCCGCTTCTGATGAAACCAGCAAGGCGCCTTGCCATCGCGCTCGCTGCAGCCCTCGCGGGCTGCGGCGCGACGCCGGTCGAATACCACCACGCCGGGGATATGAAGCCCGGCCCCGGCATGCTCACCGGGGAAACAGGCGAGAAGGTGTGGAGAATCGATCTCGGTGGAACAAAGCCGGTGGCAGCTCCCAGCGAGGCCGAGGAGTTCGAGCGCTGGAAGCGCTCGGCTGCCGGCACCGACGAGTACCGCGAGTTCCAGGATTGGCGCGAATGGCAGGAGTGGAAGCGGCGTAACGCCCGGTAGCAAAGCCTAAATAGGGACGGACCCCATTTCCGCGGAAATGGGGTCCGTCCCTATTTGTTATTGCGCTACCACCAGGCTGGCAAGGCGCTGCGGGTCGGCGAGCAGCTCGGCGCTCGGGCCGTAGTGCGAGATGCGGCCGCGGTTGAGCACCATCGCGGACTCGGTAACGCTGAGCGCCACCTTGGCGTGCTGCTCGACCAGGACGATCGCGAGCGAGTCCTCGGCGATCAGCTTCTTCAGGGAGATGAGCAGCGCCTCGACGATGATCGGCGCCAGGCCCTCGAGCGGCTCGTCGAGCAGGAGCAGCGACGGGTTGCCCATGAGGGCGCGGCCGATGGCGAGCATCTGCTGCTCGCCGCCGGAGAGCTGGTTGCCCATTGCCGAGCGCCGCTCCCCGAGGCGCGGGAAGAGGTCGTAGACCCGGTCGGCGCTCCAGCGCCCCGGCCGCGCCGCCACAGCGAGGTTCTCGTGCACGTTGAGCGAGGGAAAGATCAGGCGCTCCTGCGGCACATAGCCGATTCCCAGGCGCGCGCGCTCGTAGACCGGTAGTTTCGAGACTTCCTGGTTCTGGAGCTTCATGGACCCCGAGTGGAACGTCGTGTGGCCCATGATGGTCGACAGCAGCGTCGTCTTGCCCACGCCGTTCCTGCCGAGGACGGCGAGCGCGCCGTCGTGCGGCAGCGCGAGGTCGATGTCCTCGAGGACCACGGTGGCGCCGTAGCCCGCGCGCACCTGCCTGAGCGCGAGGAGCTCAGCCATGCTGCTGCTCGCCCAGGTAAACCTGGTGCACGCGCCGGTCCTTCGCGATTTCGTCGGGCGCGCCCTCGACCAGCACTTCGCCCTGCACCAGCACGGTGATGCGCCGCGCGAAGCGGAACACGAGGTCCATGTCGTGCTCGATGATGAGGATGGCGATGTCGGCCGGCAGCTTCTCCAGCGTGCCGAGGATGCGGTGGCTCTCCTCGGACGGCACCCCCGCGGCCGGCTCGTCGAGCAGCAGCACCTTGGGTCTGAGCCCGAGCGCGATGGCGATCTCGACGAGGCGCTGCTTGCCGTAGGGCAGGTCGGCGACGCGAGTGAGCCCGTCGTCCGGCAGCCCGAGCGTCGCGAGCAGCTCCATGCTTTCGTCGCGCACCTCTGCGTGGGAGGAAGCCGGCTTCCACACGCGATGCGCGGTGCCCCGGCGCTCGGCCACGGCGAGCGCGACGTTGTCGAGCACCGGCAGGCTGCGGAACAGGCTGGTGATCTGGAAGGTGCGGCCGAGGCCGCGCTTCACTCGTGCTTCCTGCTTCACGTGCGTCACGTCCTCGCCGCCCAGGAGGATGCGCCCGGAAGACGGGCGCACCACGCCGGTCAGCATGTTGACGAAGGTCGTCTTGCCGGCGCCGTTGGGCCCGATGAGCGCGTGCCGGTCCCCGGCCTCGAGGCGGAAGTCGATGTTCTGCGCGACGGTCAGCGCGCCGAAGCTTTTGCAGAGCGTTTCTGTTTGAAGGGCCGCAGCCATTTGTCCATCAAGCCAAGGATCCCACCCGGAGCAAAGAGCACGACGACGATGAGCAGCGCGCCGATGCCGAAGTACCAGTATTCCGGAAATTGCTTGGCGAGGTAGTCCTGCGCCACCAGGTAGACCGCCGGGCCGACGAACGCGCCGTAGAGGCGCCCGACGCCGCCGAGGATGAGCATGACGAGCAGCTCTCCCGACACCTCGAAGCCAAGCACGTTCAGGCCGACGAACTGGTTCACCTGCGTAAGCAGCGCGCCCGCGATTCCGGCGAGCATAGCGGATATTGTGTAGATGACGAGCAGGCGCCAGTACACCGGCGCGCCGATGGCGTGCATGCGCGCGGTGTTTTCCCGGATCCCGGTGAGCATCGCGCCGTAGGGCGAGTAGATGATGCGGCGCACGACGAACCACGAGAGAAACAGCACCACCAGGCAATACAGGAAGGCCGTCTTGCCGAAGATGTCGAAGCGGAACAGGCCGAGGATGGGATCCACCACCACGCCCGACAGGCCGTCGGCCCCCCCGGTAAGCGAGCTCATCTTGTTCGCCACCTCGAGCAGGATCGCGGTGATGGCGAGCGTCAGCATGAGGAGCGTCAGCGCCTTCGTGCGCAGGATGACCGCGCCGGTGAGCGCGCCGAGCAGCGCGGCGGCGGCGGCGGCCGCGGCCATCTGCACGAAGTTGTCAGTGACTCCCAGCTTGGCGCTCAGGATGCCCGCGGTGTAGGCCCCCAGGCCGAAGAAGGCGCTGTGGCCCAGCGTGATGATGCCGCCGTAGCCGAGGATGAGGTCGAGCGACAGCGCGAACAGGATGAAGATCAGGATGCGCGCGCCGAGCGCCAGGTATTCGGGCAGCAGGAAGAACCCCGCCAGCGCGATGAGCCACGGCAGGTACTCGGTCCAGCGGATCCTCGGGTCGACGGTGTAACCGCTCATACGCGGATTCCGAAGAGGCCCTGCGGGCGCCACAACAGGATGCCGATGGTGGCGGCGTACACGAGGAAAGCGCCGAGCTCCGGGATCCAGTACTTGCAGGCGGTGTCGGCGATGCCGATCAGCAGCGCGGCGATGAACGGTCCGCGCAGGCTGCCGAGGCCGCCGATCGACACCACGATGAGGAAGTACACCAGGTGCTCGAGGGGATAGCCCCAGTGCACCGGCAGGATGTCGGCGCCCAGCGCGCCGCCCAGGCCGGCGAGCCCGCTGCCGAGCGCGAACGTGAGCAGGAAGAGCAGCTTGGTATTGATGCCGACCGATTGCGCCATGGCGCGATGGTCCACCGCCGCGCGCACCATCGCGCCCCAGCGGGTGCGCTCCACGCCGAGCCACAAGGAAACAATGAGAATTGAACTGAACAGAATCAGAAACACCCGGTACGCCGGGAAGTCGCGGCCCAGGATGTGCACCTGTCCGGTGAGGTAGTCGGGCAGGAACACCGGGGCGGTCCCTGTCCCGTACACCAGCCGCGCGATCGCGATCGAGGCGAAGATGAGCCCGATGGTAAACAGCACCTGCGCGAGCTCGCCGGCGGCGTACAGGCGCGAGTACAGGAGCCTTTCGAGGACGATGCTGGCAAGCGCCACCAGCACGAACGCCAGGATCAACCCCAGCGGGAACGGGATGCCGAAGCGCTGCATCCCGTAGGACAAGATGAAGCCGCCCGCCATGGCGAACACGCCGTGCGCGAGGTTGATGAAGCCCATGAGGCCCATCGTGACCGACAGGCCCACGGCGATGACGTATAGGATCATGCCGTAAGCGACGCCGTGAAAGGCGACGCTTACGATCGAGGAGAGCAGCTCCTGCAGGGTGTTCCTACTTCTTCTTCTGGAGCTCTTTCCAGGGGTCCTTGACCGCCGGCGAGATCATCTCCAGCTCGACGTTCTGGAGCTGGCCGTTCACCTTGCGCACTTCGCGCAGGTACTCGGGCTGGATGATGTCGCGCGTCTCCGGGTCGATGGAGATGGGGCCGCGCGGGCTGTTGGGGTTCTTCCAGCCCTTGAAGATCTCCATGGTCTTGTCCGGGTCGAGCTTGCCCTTCTGCTGCTTGATCGCCTCGAAGATGAGCGCGGTGCCGTCCCAGGAGCCCACGGACAGGAAGTTCGGCGTCTCGTTCTGGCCGAACTCCTTCTTCCAGAGGGCAACGAACTCCTTGTTCGCCGGCCGATCGCCGGCCGCGGACCAGTGGAACACGGTGGTGGCGCCGATCGCCACGTCGCCCATCACGGGCAGCTCTTCCTCGGTGGTGATGTCGCCCGGGCCGATCAGCTTGATGCCCGCCTTGTCGAGCCCGAGGTCGGAGAAGTTCTTCATCACCGCCGTGGCAGTCTTGCCCGCCGGGATGAATACCATCAGCGCGTCGGGCTTGGCGTCCTTGACGCGCTGCATGTAGGCGGCCCAGTCCGGGTTCTGCAGCGGCACGCGCACATTGGCGACAACCTTGCCGCCGCCGGCGGTGAACGCCTGCGTGAAGGCGGTCTCGGAATCGTGGCCCGGGCCGAAGTCGCTCACCAGGGTGTAGGCGGTCTTGAATTTCTTCGCCGCCCAGGTGCCGAGCGGATAGCTCGACTGCCACAGCGTGAAGGAGGTGCGCGCGATGTACGGCGAGCGCGTCGTGATCACCGCGGTGCCGGCGTTCATGATGACGAAGGGCACTTTCGCCTCGGTGGCGAGCGGCGCGATGGCGAGCGCGTTGGGCGTGAAGATCACCCCGGCGAGCAGGTTGACGCGCTCGCGCACGATAAGCTCCTGCGCGAGCTGCTTCGCCTTGTCCGGGTTCGGGCCGGTATCGTCGCGCGTGATGAGCTCGATCTTCACCCCCTTGGGCAGCTCTTTCTCGTGCTGCTTGATGTACAGGCGCACCGCGCGCTCCATGTAGGGCCCGAGGTTGCCGTTCAATCCGGAATAGCTGGTGATGAAGCCGATCTTGACGGTCTGTGCGAAGCCCGCCGACGAAGCGCAGGCGAGCGCGATGAATACAGCGAATCTGAACGCTTTCATGACCCCTCCTAAGGAACGGAAATTCTAACCCCAAAGTACCCAGGCACCGCCGAGCGCGGGCGGCAGGGTCACCGCGAAGTGGTTGGGCCTGTGCTCCACGCGCAGTCCCGCGGCCCGGCAGCTTTTCGCGAAAGCGCCCGGGTCACGGCAACGCAGCGCGTAGCCGGCAAGCGCCGGGGCGGCCGGGACGCCGCGGAATCCGCCTTGCGCCTCCAGGACTTCGCTCGTCGAAACCACCACGCTGCCGCGCGAGGCGCGGAGCTCGGCCCACTCCGGGGCAGCGCGGGGCAGCAGGCCGCAAAAGCGCGCCCAGCGCGCGGCGGTGGCCGGCACATCGCCGGCGCATACGTACACCGCGCTCAGGCCGAGCACCCCGTTCGAATGGCGCAGATTCTCCTCGCGCCAGATTTCCTCCGGCGTGAGCTGCTGCACATACTGCACGCGCCCTTCGGGCATCGCGTCGGGGGCGGGGCGCACCACTTTGAAGCGCACGGAGTCGCGATGAAGATCGACCAGGGGTTGCGGCTCGAACCCATGCGAGGCAAGCCGGGCGTGCTCGCCCTCGGCATCCGGCGTGCCGAAGCAGGCGAGGTGCACGCCGACGAACTTCCCGATGCGCGCGCGCATGCGTTGCGCGGTCGGGGTGTCGTGCGTAGGGGTCAGGAGCTCCAGGTAACCTTCCTCGAGCATGACGCAGCGGTTCGATGCGCCGGCGGGGTTGCCATCGACCTTCTGCACGGAAAGCGGGGTCACCACGAAACCCAGCCGCTCCAGCACGCCGGCCGCGGCGTCGAGGCCGCGGACGAAGTGCGAGACGTGGTCGAGGAACAGGTCCCCGGCCGCGGGCTGCTGCCGGTCTGCGATGCCCATTGGCGCGATAGGGTAGCAGGCTCTTGTAGGGCGTCGCCCGATAGCGGCAATTGCGAAGCGGGTGGTACCTTCGGCCGCTTGAAGAACGGCAAGACGCCCAGGGTGGATCCCCGGCTGTACCAGCTCGTCGTCGAGCAGACGCGCGACTACGCGGTGTTCCTGCTCGACCCGAAGGGCCAGGTGATGACCTGGAACCTCGGCGCCGAGCGCATCAAGGGCTATGCGCCCGAAGAGATCATCGGCCGGCACTTTTCGGCCTTCTATACGCGCGATGCGGTGGAGCGCGACTGGCCGCGCCAGGAGCTGAAGATGGCCACGGCCGAGGGGCGCTTCGAGGATGAAGGCTGGCGCGTGCGCAAGGACGGCTCGCGCTTCTGGGCCAACGTGGTCATCACGGCGCTGCGCGATGACGACGGCAAGCTGCTCGGCTTTGCGAAGATTACGCGCGACCTTTCCGAGCGCAAGGCGCAGGAGGACGCGTTGCGCCAGAGCGAGGATCGCTTCCGGCTGCTCGTCGAGGGCGTCACGGACTATGCGGTTTTCATGCTGGACCCCGAAGGCCTGGTGTCGAGCTGGAATGCCGGTGCAGCGCGCATCAAGGGCTACCGGCGGGAGGAGATCCTCGGCAAGCATTTCTCGCGCTTCTACTCCGCGGAAGACCTGGAGGCGGGCAAGCCCTGGGAAGAGCTGGCCATCGCCCGGCGCACCGGCCGCTCCGAGGTGGAGGGCTGGCGCATCCGCAAGGACGGCGAGCGCTTCTGGGCCCGCACGATCCTTACTGCGTTGCACGACACTGAGGGCCATTTGCGCGGCTTTGCCAAGGTGACGCAGGACCTGACGCACCGCCGCCAGATCGAGCACCTGGAGAAAGCGGCGCAGAACGTGAACGAGTTCATTGCCATGCTGGCGCACGAGCTGAGGAACCCGCTGGCGCCGATCCGCGCGGCGGTAGATGTAATGGCGAGAACCCCGGGCGACCCGCGCCACGAGGAGCTGCGGCGCACCATCGACCGCCAGGCGAGCCAGCTGTCGCGCATCGTCGAGGACATGGTGGACATCTCGCGCGTGACGCGCGGGGCGATGGCGATGGAGCGCAGCCGCGTCGCGATGGCCGAAGTGGTGCGCGCGGCGCTCGAGACGACCCGGCCGGCCATCGAAGCGGCGCGCCATCACCTGGCGCTCGAGCTGCCGGCCGACCCGCTATGGGTGGAGGGCGACGCCCATCGGCTCACGCAGGTCGTGACGAACCTTCTCAACAACGCGGCGCGCTACACGCCTCCGGGAGGGCGCATCGCCGTCCGGCTGCGCCCGGACGGCGAGCGCATGGTGCTTGCCGTGACCGACAACGGGCGCGGCATAGCGCCGGAGCTCATCCATCGCGTTTTCGACATGTTCGTGCAGGGCCGGCATCCCCTGCAGCGCGTCGGCGGGGGCCTCGGCGTGGGCCTGGCGCTCGCGCGCCGCATTGCCGAGCTGCACGGCGGCACGCTCGAGGCGCACAGCGAAGGCGAGGACAAGGGAAGCGAGTTCATTCTGCTGCTGCCCCTGGCGCTGGGCGCGGCGCAAGCGCCGGAGGAGCGCTCGGCGGCCGAGGCGGGCAAGCCGGCCGTGCCGCGGCGCGTGCTGGTGGTCGACGACAACGCCGACGCAGCCGTGACGCTGCAGCTGCTCCTGCAGTCGCTCGGCCACGAGACGCACGTGGTGCACGACGGCGCGGCGGCGCTCGATGCGGCGCGGCGCCTGGAGCCCGACGTCGTGCTGCTCGACATCGGCTTGCCGGGCCTGGACGGCTACGAGGTGGCGCGCCGCCTGCGCGAGATGGAGGCCGCGCGCCCCTTGCGCATCATTGCCGTAACCGGATGGGGCACGGAGGCGGACCGGCGCCGCTCGCAGGAAGCCGGCTTCGACCTGCACCTGGTCAAGCCGCTCGATCCGGAAGAGCTCGCCCAGGTGCTGGGGCGCAACGGCGCCACGCTGCATTAATTTCGGGGTTGGGCCGCTGAGCAAGGGGCTGTCTCATGCAAATGTCTTCAATTCCATTCTGCACTACCGATTGGTCGCAGGTTGAAAGTACGGAGCACAAGGGCGAGCACGGCCTTGCTGTGTGGCGCACGCAGACGTTTGGTGATATTCGTGTTCGCATGGTCGAGTACTCGCCGGGCTACAAGGCCGATCATTGGTGCGTCAAGGGTCACGTGCTCCTGTGCGTCGGCGGTGAGCTTCACACCGAGCTCGAAGACGGTCGCAGGTTCACGCTGCGTCCGGGCATGAGCTACCAAGTGGCGGACAACGCCGAAGCGCACCGCTCGCACACCGAGGTCGGCGCCCGGCTCTTCATCGTCGATTGATGGCGGGCCAGCGCTTCGCTGCCCCTGAATTCATTCGCAGAAGTACTCGACCACGTCCGGCGTGTCGGCGCGCGGCTGGCCGAACGAGATCCAGCCGTGCTTGCGCAGGGGGAGCTCCTCGCGCCGCAGCACGATCTCTTCCTCGCCTTCCACCTCGACGTAGGTGCCGTTCGTGCTGTGGTCGCGCAGGATGAACTTCTGGCCGCGGCGTTCGATGACGCAGTGCTGGCGCGAGGCCTTGGCGTCGGCCACCACGAGCTGGCAGGCGACGTCCCGCCCGATGGTGATCGCCTCTTCGCGGCGCCGGCGGATGAAGTCCTTGCCGCGGTATTTCAGGCGCACGCCGGCGCGGGGTGCCTTGAGCACCGCGCTCAGCGCCGAGAAGTCGGTGATGTCGGGGCTCTTGCGCCAGAGGTATTCGCACAGCGCGATCGGCTCCTCCTTGCCCTTCACCGTGATGTCGTAGAGCCGGCGCGTGGAGTTGCGCATCAGCGGGCCCAGCAGCTCCACCGTCTCGGCGGTGGTGAGCACCTGTCCGCGGGTCGCCTGCTCGACCAGGCGCGCGGCGATGTTCACCGAGTCGCCGAAGATGTCGTTGTCGTGCTGCAGCACAGGTCCGGAATGAAAGGCGACGCGCGCGCCCAGCCCGGTGGCCCCGCCGAGCTCGGCGAGCGACTCGGCCGCGCCCTGCATGCGAGCGGCGGCATCGGCCGCAGCGCCCGCGTTGGGGAAGAGCGCCATGATTTCCTCGCCCATGGTCTTCACCACGCGGCCGCCGCTTTCCTCGGCCGCCTGGCGGAACGCCTCCAGGCAGCGCGCGATGGCATCCATCGCGCGCACGTCGCCCGCTGACTGATAGAGCTCTTCGCTGCCGGTCATGCCGGCGAACAGCACCGTAGTCTGCCTGTCCCTGCCCATGGCGCCAATTGTCTACCGGCGCGCCGGAATGCGCAGCAGCACGCCGAGCAGCAGCACCGCGGCGG
>Ga0247825_10000179_pt1 | contig 37830 bp, 39 predicted proteins | sample 13C_Vanillin_Day_FD_194413 | JGI IMG/M metagenome (GOLD analysis project Ga0247825, IMG submission 194413) | Soil microbial communities from agricultural site in Penn Yan, New York, United States - 13C_Vanillin_Day48 | ecosystem: Environmental > Terrestrial > Soil > Agricultural land | place... | reverse complement strand
ACGCAATGGCTACTTCGCGATGGACATCTACACCACCACCACGACCGGCGCCGGCTCACCGACGAGGCAGGTGTCCTCACCCCGGCCGCCGCGCTCGGCGACGTGCTCGTCGAACGACTGCGCGGTGCAGGTGTGGAGATCTCCGCCCGAAAGCTCTGATGCGCCTCCGCTGACGAGGGACCACACGCTCAGAACCGCCCAACCAACACCTCCCGATTGCACGCATTGTCTGCATTGCTTGCAATAAGAGCAGTCCTGCCCGACGGTGACGTTCCTCGGTGCGGGTAGCGTGCGCGAAGACCCTGTGGGAATGGAGGTCTCGCGTCAGTGCGATCTGAAGCTCACCGCGCGGCGTCGACGCGTTCTCGTGCTATTGCGGCCGCTTCGGCGACGGAGCCGCGATGGATCGGCCCGTGTCCGGGCAGAAGAATGTCGGCGTCCAACTCTCCGATGATGCGCAGTGACTCCGCGGCCATACCGCGGTCGTGGTCGAACCACTGCGGCAGCAGCTGGGGCCCGGAGATCGGTGAGGTCAGGTGCCCGGTGATCAGGGCGTCGCCGGAGATCACGACACCGCGAGCGGGAAGATGGTAGACGGTGTGACCGGAGGTGTGGCCGGGTACGAGAACCGGGACCGGGCTGCCCGGGCAGGTCAGGGCGCCGAGTACAGGTATCGCGGTGGGGGAGTCGACGCCGTACTTGGCCGTGCCACCCAACTGAATCAGCTTGATCGCCCACTGCAGGACCCCGGGTCGCCAGATATTGCTGAGCACATCCCAGGGTGTCGCGACCTCGTGGCATTCCCGGCGGGCGTGAGCGGCCTCCTCGGGGTGCACCAGTACCGGCGCCCCGTAGGTGTCAGCGAGATACTGTGCGCTGCCGACGTGGTCGACATGCGCGTGGGTGATGAGCACGGCCTCGATGCCGTGCGGATCCCGCCCGATCGCCCGGATCGAGTCCTCGACATCACTCCGCTGCCCCGGGTACCCGGTGTCGATCACCGTCACCGCGTCACCGTCGGTGAGCAGCACCCAGTTGACCATCTCGGAGTGCACAAAGAACACGCCGTCAGCGATTTCGACGGGCTTCATCGCGTGACCACCGCCGACATGCCGAAGTGTCGCGCATCTGCCTCCTGTACGCCCGACGCCCGGCGGTAGGCCATTCCGTCGTAGTCGACGAGCGTTTCGTGCACCGATCCGACCCCCATACAATCTCTCCTCCTGTGTGCTTGCTCCAGCGGGCAGGGTACGTGGTCAACCGTGTCGAGGTGAATTGACACGGGTGGCGTAGCGGTCGAACCGTCGCTGCTCCCCGGCGACGCAGGGTCGTTCTCACTGCGGCCGCTGCACTCGGAGACGTCCTGACCGACTGGCTGCGGACCGTGACGTGGAATTTTCCGCGCGCAAGCTCGGCAATGAGTGTGCGCGAGATCCGCCGTCAGGGCAGTGGTATTCGACATTGTTGTCGCAAGCGAGCGGGTCCTTGCGGTTCGAGGAGGGACACATGATGTTCGGGGACGTGTCGTGTCCCCAGCTAGAGGGATCCTCTGCAAGTACTCCAACCTTGCAACTCATCGCTGTAGTGTTGGAACGTATGGACCGCTTCCAGAACCCCGGACGCGTGTGCGGGCATTACAGCACGCCGTTGTAGGGTCCCTCCGAGGACAGTCCCGCACCGTCTGGCGTCGTATCGCGGCCGGTCTGCCGGGTCGACCGCTGGGCTGCAACCGAACTGCCACTTCCATCGCCGAGAAGGTGATGAACTGGAAGGACTCTCACCAGATGGCTAACCCACATCGGCTGACCACCGACCAGGTCGTCGACCTGATCAAAGAGGAGACCGGTACCGAGCTGTCGGCCTCGACGTTCCGCGGGTACGTCTCCCGTGGGCAGGCGCCGGCGCCGGTGGAGAAGATCGGCCGTACTCCGCTGTGGAAGCGCTCGGAGATCGTCGCGTGGGCGAACAACAGGCCGGGCCAGGGCGCGCGCACCGACATCCGCAAACCGCGCCGGCGCCGCGCCGAGTGAGCACCTTTCATTGTTGCGACACCGAAGACCTGTAGGCCGGTCCGCGGGAGTTCGCCCACCTGCACCTGGGTGGGGCTGGGCCGCACCACGCCAGTGGAGCCCCTGCGCGGGGGAGTGGTGGTGTGACCAGGCGGAGGTGGGCGCATGCTCTACGTGCATCCGGCCCGACAGCTGCCGTTGCTGCCGCACCTGTGGGCCCGAGAGTGCTTCTGCGGCTTCATGGGTCGGTTGTCGGACGGGGCGATCGGAGGGGCGGTTCGGCGCCCGGCGCTCGAATTGCATCACAGTGACGAAAATGGCATGGGGTCGCGTGGGTCGGGATTGTCTGGTGGAAAGCCGGTTGGCGCTGGTGATGAGGATCCTCGAAGGATTGCGGCCGTGGGCACTCGCACACGATGGCAGGGTGCTGTGCGACGACGAGACTGATCGCCGGCATTTGGTGCGATGCAATCCTAGCTAGCGTAGCTAGCGGTGATGCGGTGTCCGGCGCGAGTACTGTTGTTTCGTTCGTATCGATGAAGGTGGGAGTGGAATCCGTGGCGCGTAGGGCTGTGGTGGAGTGGGTGGACGATATCGACGGGACCGTGTTCAGTGACGAGGGGGAGAGCATCAACTACGCGGTTGATGGCGTCGAGTACGAGATCGACCTGAAGGGCGAGCACGCCAAGGAGTTCCGCGACGCTCTCGACTACTGGATTGCGCATTCCAGGAGGGTCGGAGGAAGGAAGCGCCGCGCGAATCGGGTGACGGATCCGATCGGATCGACTGCGAGGACGGGCGAGGTCAAGAAGATTCGGGAGTGGGCGGTAGAAGAGGGCTACGAGATGCCCTCTCGGGGCCGGATCCGTGCCGAGATCGTGCAAGCCTTCCACGACGCCCACTGACACCGCATCGCCCGTCCGAGGGCGGTGCCGAATACGGGGAGTAGGACCCCAGGTGGCCGGTCTGCGTCGACGACCTGAATCTGTCGTCGGCCGGTCGATGGCGGCACAGCCCGACGTGCTGCCGGCCTGTTTAGGGAATTGATCGGGTATGTATCGGCTGGGTGGCCCAGGTGTTCGAGTCGGTCGAGTTCGGCGAGGAGGGTGTCTCGGCTGGTGTAGGTCTCGGCAGGGGCGCGAAAATCGTCGTCCGGGGAGGGATGGTGGATCTCCCACCGGGGTCCATCGGCAGCGGTAAAGCCGACCGCGATGTGTAGTGGTTGGGCGAACTCACCCCAGGCTGTCGCGACGTGTTCCTGGTTGGGAACGTGATCCCACGTTCCGTCTTCGTAGCTCTCCCACTCGCGCCGACGGGTGAGCATGCGCGTGAGGGTGGGATCGACAAGGTCGTACTCATCAGGCTTCGGGTTGTGCCCGGTGTCCCGGAGTGTGTGGTATTCCTCGACGGTCAGCTTCGGTGCGAGTTCGATGAGCGCCCGCTGTGTGGTCGCGTCGAATGGGTTGCTGAGGACCATTGCCCTGGAGTCGGGGAAACTCGCGTTCGCGATCGGGTTTGTGCCGCGGGTCTGTCGTTTAGCCTTGTTCCGCCTCTTCTTCGCGGCCTGTGTGGCCTGCGTTGCTTTCTTCGAGCGTCCCATGGATATCCTTTGTTAGGTGGTCTGTCATGGTCTCGTCGATAGCCTGGGAACAACACTGTACTGACGGTTGGCTTTTCATGGGCTAATCTCCCACCCCACGCCGGTGACGGACAGTCGGAGACCGACGAAGACGCTCAGATGACGGTTGCGTTGTATGTCGCGAGATGGGATCTGACCAGCTCCACCCCGGCCCGGTCATCGAGCACGATCGGGCCCCGGGACACCGTCATCAGATCATGCAGCCCCACACCGGCATTGGGCTTGATCGTCACGACGACGGAGAACCTGTCCTCGTCGTTGCGTGCCCGGTACTTGATACCGAGAACCCCGTCGGTCCCGTGCAGGATGGATGCCGCCCAGTCCCGGGTGATCCGGTAGTCGACGGGGTCGCATTTCGTCAGCCAGGTGTCCTGACCGATCGCCGCCAGATGTGAGCCGTGCACCAGTGCGACGGGGACGTCGTCGGTGACGGTGACCTGGGACAGGACTCGACCGGCCAGCTTGGCCTTCCTCAAAATTCGCGGAACGTGGTCATCGAGCGGCAGCGACCGACAGTAGGTCTCCGCGATGCAGGTGGAGATGTCCTCCCCGAAATAGCTGTAGTGGTACGACCCGTCGGAGGAGTCGAACCGTCCACCTCCCGCTCCCGCCGGGGTCGGATTCAGGGTCAGGACACCGCGGTTCGGGTCGCCGGAGTGGATACGCCAGAGCTTGGTTCCCGCGGTGAGCGACCCGATATGCGCAGTCACCGATACCGGTGGTGGGCGCTTAGGCAAGGTCGTCGGCGATCTCGGCTCGCACCAACGCGCGCACGGCGTCGAACGATCCCTCGCCGAGCAGTTGGACCGGAGACTTGCGGTCTTCGATCGACGGGTTGGGCGAGAGCCACCACGACGCGACACCCCACGGATCATCCCGGGCACCGAGAGCCACGTTGCCCTCCCTCACTACCTGGTTCGCCTCGTCGGACAGGGAGAACTGAAACTGCGGATACCGGAACTTCCCGGCCCGCTTGAGCCCGATGACCTCCCCTTTGGCGCTGAGTTTGCGCAGCGCATCGCTGGGATTGGCCCAGTTCTTGTCGTAGTTGTCCGCGACCTCCTTGGCGGACAGGTGCGGGAACGACAGGATGCGTTCGACGGCGTCGCTCAGCACCGTCTTCTCGTCGAGGATGTCGTCCGACTCGATGAGCTCAAGGATCGGGTCGTCCCGGTCGATCCGTCCGGCCAGCATGATGTGGGTGACCCTGTCGGCGACCAGCCGCATGCTCGGCCTCTTGTACAGCTCGGCGCGCATCCGGGCGATGAACTCGTGGTCGCTCACACCGCCGCGCTGTGGTTGCGGATCGGACTCGTAGCCCGAGCCTGCGGTCTGGTGCGCCACGTCTCCTCCTCGATGGGCAGGTACACCCTTGACTCCGTCTATATAGAATTCTACCGTAGATTTCCGCTCACGGGCAGAGTCCGGAAAGTGGCCCGGAATGTAAAGCCCGCCGAACTGGCCCGCATCGGGGCCGCGGCCCGGCGACAGGTATTTGACCAGGGGAAACGATGCGCCACGATGAGAGGAGAATTATCGGACAGGAGCGTCGACGAGGGCATCGATTATGGGGTGGACCCTACAAACTGGGGTCGACGCCTCACGGACGATGTCTCGGCGATCTCAACAGGGCAACGCCCGCATGAACCTGCGAGCGACGGCGGGTGCCCGCCGCTGACAATCCGTGGGGCCCGGATTCTCCGGAGGACCCGGGCGCACCAGTGCGGCCCCGGTAACACGTCCGAGCTCCCATGCATACTCACACCACAACAACCCCCAACCACACACCGGGAGACGGCACCGCCATGATCAGTTGGACCCTCACCATCGCCGCCGAAGAGGGCACGACCGCCCAGACCGGTGCCGCCCTCGACCTCCGCACCGCCGCCACCGAACTCATCGACGCCACCAGAGCATCCATCATCGAGTCCGACGCCGCACACCGGCCCGTCTACACGCTCTCCCTCGACGGCGACTTGGTCACCTTGATCGCCACCGGCGAAACCCCCACCGGCGCACCCGACCGCGACCTCGCCCTCGACCGGCTCGCCGACATCGAAAACGAACTCGTCGGCCGCGACTGCGTCACCGACCCGAACTAACCGGCACCACGAGCCGCAAAAGCGCGGGCGCGGCACGGCGGTGACGGACTCGGGCGCGCGCCGGCGATCCGGGCGACGAGGACATGGTGTTGGTCACCGTGAAGGCGCTGGGCCGACTTCGCGCGGCCGACGTGGGTCCCTGCTCGCGGGCGAGGGATGATCGTGGGGAAGCCACAGAAGGGCGGTCGGTCGGGGCCCAGCCCGTGAGACGGGCCGGGCACGGTGCCGGTTCACCGCCGGACGCGGCACCGCACCGGGATTACGAGATGCTACGGATCAGCCGGGGTGTCGGGCTCGGGCAGGATTCCCAGGATGGAGAGCAGGGTTCGGCAGTCGTCGGCGTCATGGGCGCGTGCGGCAACAGCGAGCCGCGCCCGGCGGATGGAGTTCGTGCTCTGCGCTACCTTGAACTTCGCCATGATCTCACCGAGTATCGCGGCGTTGCGCCCCCGTCCGACACCATCACACCGGGTGCCCGATAATCGGCCGAACAACCTAGTGGGTGCTCCGACCGGCAGATCAGGACGTATCACCGGCGCCCCCGTGACACGACGCACAACCGCGGTTGCCGGTTCGCCCCACACGGATGGGCAGGGCGGCGATGCGCGCACGCAAGCTGACGCGACAGGATGCGCACGATCATGCGTGAGACCGACTGTTCGAACGACACCACCGGAACCGCATCGAGCCAACCGGGCGAGAGCCCGTCGCCGGTCGCCGACAACACGATCGTGTGGCCCGAACCCAGCCCGCTCGATTCCTGGTGGGAGCACGTGGTCCACGACCACCCGGCCCCGCCCACCGCCGAGTCCGCACTCGGCACCGACACGTAGCTGCCCGGCGACCGGGCCGAGGTCACGATTCCGGCCGAAACCGATTGCCGCGACACGTATCCCGTCGCAACTGTCGGCCATCGCCGGGATGGTCTCCGTCAGAATCGACGAAGCAAGCGTCCTCACGCTGGGTGCTCCGCCAGTGTGACCACGACCAGGCGTGCTCGTCGGGGCGGGCGTATCGCAGGATCAGATGCACGAGCAGCCGCCGGATCTCGGGTACCGTGTAGCCGATCATGCCCTGATCGTTGATCCCGATTCCCCCTTTACTGCTTGGGTTTCGTCCCAGCCAGCCAGCCAGGCGAGGGCGAGCATCGACAGGGTGGTGTGGGCGTACCAGGCGCGGTAGGTCCGCACCTGATACTGATCGAGGCCGGCCTCGATCTTGGCCTGCTGGAAGCATTCCTCGACCCGCCACCGTGATCCGGCGACGGTGGCGAGTTCGGTGAGCGTGGTCCGCCGGGGTCCGGCGCAGATGTAGTACGCGATCTCGGTCGGGTCCGACAGTGATCGGTGGGCGAGGAGTCAGTGCCCGCGCCCGGTGCACGGGGCGGCACCAATCGGGAGGTTGCCGCCCAGCTGTTCCTGAGCGTCAAGACCATCGAAATGCACCTCGGGCGGGTCTACCGCAAGCTCGGAGTCCGCTCTCGTACCCAACTCGCAAACCTGCTCCGCGATAAGGAAGTTGCCTGAGCAAGCCACTTCGCGACGACGACTACTTCCACTCCTCCCGATTGTGCTGCCGGTGGGTACGAACTGGAAGCGCCATTGGCGAATCGGTTCTGCCATGTGGAGTTCACTCCGTCTGTTGACGAGTGGTTGGACGGTATGGCGACTGGGTGGGCCACGCCGCCCGCCTCGCGTGCGGTGGCGACGGACGAACAGCGCGTGGCGCTGGTCCGTCACGGCAGTCACCAAATCAGGTCCAACGCGACCGCGAGCATCGCCGCCTGCACCGCAAGCGGACTCGTCGTCAACTCGTCCAGAAACAGATAGCCGCCACCCTCGGCGTGAATGCGCTAGCCACTAGGCCTGGCGTTCACACTTACAGGCGGTTCAATTCGACTGGGACCGCACCCGCGTCGACGGCACCGAAGGCGCCAAGATCGGGGTCGGCCACGGGGTCCTGGCGCACAATCTGGTCAAGATCAGCACCCTGGCAGCGTGAAAGGCGCCGATCGGGGGCGTCTGTGGCCAACCCCCGACCGGCCGAGAACGGCCGAATCATGCTCACCGAGGCACTTCGTTTTTCAGGTCGAAGTAGTTAACGGTGGACCTAACCCGGTTGGGTCCTGTTACGCGTGACGCGCGCCGGTGTGTTACCGGACGCGACTGCTGCACCGCGGCGCCCCCGCGAGTTTTGCATACCTACGGTACGATTTGAGGCGATATCCTGAACCTGCGGAAGGAGGCCGCGGCGCTAAGTAGGGGTCGTCGGCTTCCTGAAACGAACCCTGAGGACAGTCGCGACAGGCGGGACTCCCGGCTTCCCGTCCGCCGTAACCTGAGAATTGCGGTAGCTATGGCTGACTCTGCGTCAGACGACACACAGAGGCCCCTTGTAGGAGCGTTGATCACCGAACTCGGTGCAATGGGTCTGGACGAGGTGCAGGAGATCGCGCGTGGTGGCTTCGGAGTCGTCTATCGGTGTCGTCAATCCGCGCTCGACCGCATTGTTGCGGTGAAGGTTCTCACCACCGGGCTCGACGAGGTAAGTGTTCAACGATTCCTCCGTGAACAACGCGCCATGGGTCGGCTGACGGGGCATCCGAACATCGTCAACGTCCTCGAGGCGGGTGTCACGGACGAGGGCCGGCCTTTCATCGTGATGCCGTACCTGCCGCAGGGTTCACTCCACAGCCGGATCCGGCGTCATGGGCCGTTGCCCTGGCGAGAGGCGTTGCGGCTCGGCGTAGAGATGGCCTCGGCTCTGGAGACGGCGCATCAGCTCGGCATTCTGCACGGCGATGTGAAACCCGGGAACATCCTGATCACCGACTACGGTGATCTGCAGTTGGCTGACTTCGGGATCGCTCATCTCGTGGGTGGGTTCGAAACGGGTGCCGGTGCCACCGCTGGGTCGCCCGCATTCACCGCCCCGGAGATACTCCGGGGCGAAGCGCCGTCCGCGGCAGCTGACATCTACGGTCTCGGCGCCACACTGTTCTATGCGATCACCGGGCATGCGCCGTTCGAGCGGCGTGACGGTGAGAACGTGGTGGCGCAGTTCGTTCGGGTAGCGACGGATCCGATTCCGCAGAGCGATCGCGGCGCATTCCCGGACGACGTGTGTACGGCAATTGAACACGCCATGAGTACCGACCCGAAGAATCGTCCCGAAACCGCGGCTGATTTCGGGGCACAGTTGCAGCAGATTCAACGCCGACACGGCTGCGCAGTCACGGAGATGGCTCTCCACACCCGATATCCGAACCACGATGCCGACCCCGATGGTCCTGCCGCAGGCCTTGATGAGCAGGGCGGAGGACAGTCTCCGCTGCCACCGGGTCCCGGCAATCTACTTATCGAACTCACCAGTTTCGTGGGTCGCCGCCGCGAGATCACCGAAGCCCGCAGACTGTTGAGCAGCGCTCGGCTTCTGACGTTGACAGGTATGGGGGGAGTGGGCAAATCACGCCTCGCGAGACGAGTCGCGGCCGATCTACGCAGGACCTACGAGGACTCCGTGTGGTTGGTCGAGCTGGGCCAACTCAAAGATCCTGCGCTCCTGGCTGATGTGGTGGCCTCTTCGCTGCGCCTGGGGAACGAATCGCATGTGTCCGTCTTAGATCTGCTGGTGCACCACCTGTCCTTTCGGCGGCTCCTGCTGGTCCTCGACAACTGTGAACAGATCGTCGATGCGGCCGCGGCGCTGACGGAAACACTGCTGCGGACCTGTCCGCAACTGCGGGTGATTGCGACCAGTCGCGAACCGCTGAGGATACCCGGTGAGTCCGTACTCAGGGTTCCTCCTCTTGCAGTTCCTGACCTACGGAACGATGAGCCATCGGTGCGCGGAATGCCCCAGTACGACGCCGTACGACTGTTTGCTGATCGCGCATCCACCGCAGTGCCGACTTTCGAGATAACCGACGACAACCGCATGACGGTCGCACGCATCTGCAAACGACTCGACGGGTTGCCCCTTCCTATCGAGCTCGCCGCCGTGCGGCTGCGAGCACTGTCCGCCGAGCAGATCCTCGACAGGCTGACCGATCGATTTCAGCTGTTGACCTCGGGAGGACGCAACGCCCCCTCCCGGCAGCAAACGCTCCGACTCAGCATCGGCTGGAGCTATGACCTGTGCGCACCGGCTGAGCAACGGCTGTGGGCGCGACTGTCGGTCTTCGCAGGCAGCTTCGAACTCGACGCTGCGGAGTCGGTCTGCGTCGAGGATGGCGAGAACGGGTGGTTGTTGGACCTGCTGGCCTCGCTGGTCGACAAGTCGATCCTGATCAGAGAGGAAGCCGGGAGCGTCGTACGGTACCGGTTGTTGGACACGTGCGCGAGTACGGCCGAGAGAAGATCGCAGACTCCCAGTACGAAGTGCTCAGGCGACGGCACCGTGACTTCTACGCGGAACTGGCTGCAACGGCAGAAAGGGAATGGATCAGCGCGAAGCAGGCGGACTGGATCAGCAGGCTCGATCGCGAACAGTCCAACATTCGTGACGCGCTCGAGCACTGTCTCACAGATCCGAGTGATGTAACTGGCTTGTCGACGGTCAACGCGTTGTCCGAGTTCTGGTTGACGCGCGGTCAATACAGCGAAGGGGGGCGATGGGTGGACCGAATGTTGGCCTCCACCAATCGCCGACGGGAGCCTGTGTGGGCGGGCGCGCTGTACTCGTCGAGCATGTTCGCCGCCGCACAAGGTCAGATTCCCACGGCCATGCGGCGATATAACGAGATGCGCTCTGCTGCTGTAGAACTCGATGATGGCGAGATCGACACGCTCGTCAGGCATGCAGCGGGGTTTCTGGCGCTCTACGGTGGTCAGCCTGACAAGGCTATCCCTGACTTCGAAGCTGCGGAAGGATCATTCGAGGCGAACGGGAATTTGCTCCGGCAGGTGGGAAGCCTGTTCGGCCTAGCCCTCGCCTGCGGGCTGACCGGGGACGAGCCACAGGCGACGCGATGTCACGAGAAGATCCTGTCCATTACCGAGCCCCGCGGAGAAGCGGTGTACCGATCCTATTCGCGGTGGGCGTCAGGGCTGTCGGTGTGGCAACAAGGAGAATCCGAGAGAGCGACTCAGCTCATCCGGGAAGGTCTTCGTTTGACCCGACTCGTCGACGACCCTCGATTATCGGCGTGGTGCCTGCAAGCTCTGGCGTGGATCGCTGCGGAGAATCGAGACGCGCACAGAGCTGCGCTCCTTCTGGGGGCCGCTGGGGGCCTATGGCAATCCATGGGGATGAGTCCTCCGTTCGACTTCTCGCACCTGTCCCGCTACCAGCAGGATTGTAAGCGGCGAACACGCGCGGTCCTGGGTGACCGAGGATTCGAGGCGAAGGTGAAGCGCGGACGAAACATGAAGTTCGCGGACGCCGTCACGTTCGCTCTCGGTGAGCACCTGCGCATCGGTGCTTCTTCTGCACCCGATGTTGTCACTCTGACCGGGCGCGAGCGGCAGGTGGCCGACCTGGTGGCCGAAGGTTTGACGAACCGCGCTATCGCAGAGAGGCTGGTCATTTCGCCACGCACCGCGCAAGGCCACGTCGAACATATCCTTGTCAAGCTCGGGTTCACCTCGCGGGCTCAGATTGCGGCGTGGGTCGCTGAACAGGAACGCCGTTCGCGACCGCGATGAAGTCCCGCGCGCATCGCCGTGCAGCAGATGCCTGGGGCAGTCCCGCGCAGCAAAAGGCCCCCGATCAGCTCCTGGGTGCCGGCGCTGTCGCCTTGGGCTTTGCGGCACCCGCCAAGAACGCCTCGTACGCTGCAGTGAAGTTCCCGCAGGCGCCCGCCGGGCGGAGCGCCGTCGCCCAGGGCAGGGCCCCGGGCTTGATCTTGAGGACCTCAGGTCGAGGTCGAGGACCTGCGCACCACGGGTGGGTGGACCGGACACGGCGGGCAATGACAGTTCTGCCGTCGAGCACGATCACCTCGTTCGAGCGCACCAACACCCACACCCGTAGACCGATCAGACGGGCCGACACCGAGTACTGGCTGTTGCGGAGAATGGTCCTCGCGTGCCGGGGCGGATTCAATCTGTTGTCGCAACAACGTGTCGTGAGGACGAGTGTGCCTGTTCGGCAAAGACTTCTGCTGGGATTCTCCAACCGCGGTGGCGGATGTTGAGTGCATCGGCGACCGCATCAAGTTCACGGCAGTCTGCGGGACAGTTCCCTCCGGAAAATTCTGCCGCAGAAGCACATTAATGTTCTCGTGCGTTCCGCGCTGCCATGGACTGTACGGATCGAAGACGAAGACGCGGATACCCGTAGATGCGGTCAGCTCCACGCCAGTTCCCTTCCCTGATCCCCTATCACGGATCTGCGTAGGTGCTCGACTAATGGTGTAAACGCGCAGCCAGAGTGTCACAGAGGGCTCCGAACCATATCCGGACAGTGTCGGCCCGTTCTTCACCATCGCCGCTGTCCCATAACCCAGTAGTCGGCTGGTGCGTTCGACGAGCGTGCCGATCGAGGACCTACTTTACCTTCGTGAGGGCCTTCGCCATGATCGAAACGAAAGCAACACTTTCTTCGACGGCTTATGTCGAGGAACACTTCCGTCTGTCCAAGGCCCGTGGTCGCGGTCTCCACCAGCAAAAAATGTTGTGCCTACCTCAGGTTCGGTGGATGGGATCGGGCAGAAGCCTTTCCATGAATGTTCTTGATGATCAGGGACTACCTGGAGTTGTACGGTGGCGGGGTGCCGTCTCACGTGCTGCTGGCTGACCAGGCACGGGAAAAAGCGACTCTGAGGCGACCCGAAACAGCGCGTTCACGCGTAGGCGGGCTGTTCGGATTGATCGCGTACCTGTCGTCTTTCTTTCACTGCGAGAATGGTATAGATGACAGCGACCACCGAAAGGATAATGGCGGGAACGGACATAGCAGCGACCAACCCGATCTTCAGCAGGAGCGCACCGCTGATAGCGCCGAGCAACATCGAGAGCACTGCTGCCAGCCGCCGTCCGGTTGCTTGATTGGTGGCGCCTCCTCGGAAGGTTCCTGCTTCCGCAAACAGCAGGGAGAGCGTAGACGTCACCACGACCGTCGATATGTCAGGTACCCCCACTCTGCGGGCAGCGATCGCTTGGCAACCCATCAGAGCCCCGATGATAAATGTGGTCGTGTGCAACACGCTGCCTTGCAATGGAAGCCAGAAGAGAACCGCCGCAACGACGATCATTCCTGCGGCGCACAAGGTGAAAACGGGAGCGACGACGGGATCGGGCCGTACTGACTTCGAGTATCTTCGCGTGATCAGTCCAAGAAGCCACGATCCGGTAATGAAGCCAACCAGAGACAGGAGTGGACCGAGGTAGGAGTGCGTCCCTTCGCCGGCAATGGACAACGCGGTCAGGATGACATTTCCCGTCATGTTTGCACCGAAGACTCCGTCCATCCCGAGGTAGGTGGCCGCATCCAGCGCGCCGGTGCCGAAAGAGACCGCTGTCATGGTCCATAGAGCGATGTTGCCGGTGCGCATCGGTGAGCCTTTCTGGCCGGCAGAACAGTGCCGGCAGACGAACAGGGCGTGGTACATCCACCCCCCTCCTGTGAAACGGGTGCTGCGTCGTTAGACCTCACACGTTTGGCGATCGGCGACTCGATAAACGACGAGCAGCGTCTGACGCGAACCGTCGATGACCCCGCGCATGTTAATTGGAAGATCCAGTCTGTGTTCAGGCTCGACAATCGTCCGCAAGATCTCGACTGATTAAGTCCTCGTAACTGCAACTTACGCAACGACTCTTCTTCCACCGTTCTCATCGATTCGGTGTCAAAGCCAATCTTCATCTGGATTAACGCTGGAGCGTGATTGCCGCACCGGAGGGGAAGCCGATCGCCTGGCGAGCGAAGTGTCGTGGTCGCCAGGCGATCGCCAAAGAGAATGATTTGGCGGTCCTGTTGTGTGTGTCCGCGGGACGCTTCCAACGACCCGCGCTACATCAGGAGCGTCAAATCGGTCGAGCGGTGGTTCCTGCGCGCCTATACGGGGTCCGCGTTAGCAGGAGTACGCGACTCTAACAGCGCTTAGCGCAAGTCGATCCGCGGCGACCGCCGAGGTTATGGTTTTCAGCTCTCGCCAATGAGCCTGATCGGCGAGTTGCTCGTCCGGCAGAACCACCATGCCACGTCGTACAGAACCCTGGCCTGTAGCGGGTGGTCGTGCCCGGGGCAGACGGGGCGCGCATCGGTAGGCGAGACGGTCGAATCGGGGAAGAGCTGGTTCTGGAGCCAGTCGGCTACTCTCACGACCAGGGTAGCTGGAACGAGCTCGTCCTCCTCGAACCGCTGCGACGCGTTGACAGGCTCGCCCGCGGCGAGAATTCCGGCGTTGTCCCCCTCCGGATGCCATTTCAAGGCGAGTTCGTTTGCACCCGGCTCCTGTAGGTCGCCCAGAGCGAGCAATACCGGTTCCTTGATCCAAGCTGGCAGCTCCACAGTATCTTGTTCCATATCGTCAGACTACGAACCGTGCGTGACTCTTGACAGGTCCAATTTCCGGGTCGTCCGCAGTCCATTCGACACTTACGAGTGATTCGGGGGACACAGTGACGAAATCTCTTCGGCCCGACTGAGAGGGTTGTGGGCAGTTTCTTGAAGCAGGTGAGTGCGGCGGTGAGGTGGAGGAATCCGGCGAAGTGTTCGCCGTGGCGTTCGTAGCGGATGGTCAGGCGTCGGTAACCGGTGAGCGAGGCGACGGTGCGTTCGATCTTCCACCTGTATCTGCCGAGTCGCTCGTTCCTGTTGATGCCGCGTTGGGCGATGCGGGGGGACGGTGCCCTGTCCGCGCAGTAACCGGCGGTGTTTGTCGTAGTCGTAGCCCTTGTCGGCCCGGAGTTTGCCGGGTTTGCGGCGGCGCGGACCACGCCCGGACGTCACCGCCGGAATCGTGCACACCACAAGCCACTTCATCCACTTGAGACACGCTCTAACTAGTCGGGCGGAAGAGATTTCGTCACTGTGTCCTCTGAATCACTCCTAAGTGTCGAGTGGACTGCAGACGACCCGGAAATTGGACCTGTCAATGGTCACGCACGGTTCGTAGTCTGACTCAAAGCGCGAGCGCCGCACCCAACCTGACTGCGGCCTTGCGGTGATGCCCAACCGCGAACCTGAGCGCGGTCGCTTGGGAAATAGACGTACAAATCAGACCGGCCTTCGACGCGGAACATCGTCGGAACCATCGGATGCTTGGCCACGAGTTGCGTTCGCAATCGTGTATCAGAGATAGGTGTAGGCGTGGCGGAGGTTGCGATGAACATCAAGCAATTGTCGGCGGTAGCGACACGTGCCCGTAAGCAGATGTGTCGGAAGGCGTCCTTGCGAGGGCTCTCGATTGTCCTTGCAATAGCCGCGGTGTTGGTCGCTGCGACAGGTTGCGGCGGGAGTGGTTCTTTGCCGAGTGGATCAAGGGACACTACGACGCTGAGGATCGCCGTCAGCAGTTCGACGCCGATGAATCCGGCCAAGTCGACGTACGCGGTGTACTGGGGGGCCATGGGCACCAACCCAGCGTATGCGGCGCTGTTTCACGTCACGACTGACGGCGAAATCAAGCCGCAGCTCGCGACTGAATGGGGGTACGTGAACACCGCGGAGCGTAAGAACGAGGTGTTCGAATTCACGCTGCGCGACGATGCGGAATTCTCCGACGGAACGCCGGTCAACGCGCAGGCCGTCGTTGGGTGGCTCGAATACTTCGTCCAAGCCAAGGGTCTTTACGCAAATGTCCTCGGGTCGGAGCCGAAGTTCACGGCGACCGGACCCCACACAGTGAGGATCGAGCTGTCTGCACCAAACCCGCGCCTTCCCGAGATCCTATCCGACCAGGGGAGCGCCATCGGCTTGATCGGAAGTCCGGCGGCGGTCGCCGATCCTGAGTTGATGGAGTCTGGAACATACGGCGCGGGCCCCTACAAGCTGCTTCCGTCGGAAACGGTCAACAATGACCACTACACCTACGTCCCGAACACCTCTTACTGGGACCAGGACGCGATCCACTTCGAGAAGATCAACGTGAAGGTCATAGCCAACGCCAGTACGCGTCTGCAGGCGCAGCAGTCCGGTGAGTACGATGTCACGATCGGGGATCCGTCGACCGCCTCACAGGCAGCAGGCCTGCAGGTCGCCTCGGCGCCTCAGGGCGTATTTTACCTCTCGTTTGACACGAAGCACGACGTCGGGGCACCCGCGCTGCGGGACGTCAGAGTGCGCCAGGCGATGAACTACGCTATCGACCGCGAAGGAATCGCCAAGGCCCTGTTCGGCGAGACGGCCGACCCAGCGTACGGGTACGTCACCCAGGACCTCGACACCGCATCGCACAACTTCCGCTACGAGTACGATCCGGCCAAGGCTAAACAGCTGTTGGCAGAGGCGGGATACGCAGACGGCCTCACGCTGAACGGGATCGATACAGGTACGTTTTTGGGGCAGTTCGGTACGCCGCTCGTGAGTGCCGTCGCTGAGAACCTGAAGGCGGTCGGCATCAAGCTCGACAGCCAAAGTTCCCCGAACCAGGCGGACTACGCAAAGAAAGTGTTCGAGTACAAGGCAGCGGTCGTTCAGACCTTGGGCGTCATCTCCACTACTCCGCCGATCTACACCCAGAACCTGGCGCCGGACGGCACGACCAACTTCTTCGGGGAGGACAAGGAGATCACCCGGCTCTACGAGGCGGGTGTCTCCTCGGACGATCCGGACGCGGCCTGGGGCGAGATGTGGCAGCGGTACACCAACCAGGCGTACACGATACCGCTGGTTACCTACCCGGCCCTCTACTACGTATCGAAGGGGATCAGTGGTGTGGACGTGAGCGCCGCGGCCCCCTCCTCGCTGCCGACCGCGTGGTATCCGGCCGACAAACAGCAGTAGGCATCGGGCGCAGCCCTTCTGGTGGTGGACCCCATGACCGTGAGATCGTTGCGCCGTCACGGGGTCCACCACGGTGTTGAAGAGCACTAGGTTCGCGTTGGGGACAAAATCCTGACTGACCCCGCTAGGCCGCGAAGCTCGTCGAGATCCAAGCGCCGCATCGACCGTTGTTTCTGGCGGTCGGCAGCAAGACCCAGCTGTTATCGAGGCCGCGACGAAAATCCGCACAGGAGACCACTCGTCGATGGCGCGAGGTCGTCCCGTTTGACCACAAGTGTGGTCAAACGGGACGTTCCGGCGAGTAGTCCAGTTCGTTCGCGTCGGCGTTGGACCACCGCACAGTCTCGGATTCGGCTCGCGATTTGAACATTTCGGCCGACGAGCAGATATCTGCGCCGCACGCTCAACAGCGTGTGCGTCGTTTTTCCTGAGATAGGCTGTGCTGCTCAAGTTATTATCTGATTGTCGACACTATTCAGTCCTGCGTTCTGACGATCTCGACCCCACTCGGCTGTAGTCGGCGATGAATCCATCCTCGTTCTGCGACAACAGGTAGCTTCGCGGCGGTTCCCGCGCAAGCGCGCACACCGCCGCGATCGTGCACCCACTTCCAACCGGTGCCTTCGCGGATCCCCACAGCACGCTCGAGGCCGAGGCGCGGGAGTGGGGCGAACGGCGGGCCGCAGACGCGGCGACGACGATGACACCGCTGCGGGGGGCCGGGGCGTCCACGGCCGGTAGCGCGACGCCGAAACCGAAGGCGCAAAGTACCTTCACCGACCCGGACTGAAGGTCATGCTGTCCGACGACGCAGCCTTCCAGCAGTGCTACAACGCGCAGGCCGTGGTCGACGAGAAACATCAGGTGATCGTGGCCACCGACGTAAACACCAACGCCGCCGATGTCGGCAATCTGATACCGATGACCGAACAGGTCGTGACTAACACCGGGCAGGTCCCGGACCAGGTCCTCGCGGACGCCGGCTACTGCTCAGCTGACAATCTCGACCGCACCGCCGAGTCCGCCGCCGAACACGGCACCGAGTTCTATCTCGCGACCGGACGCCGGCGCCGTGACAGCCCACCACCGGTGTCCTCGCGCGGTCGAATCCCCAAGTCCGCGAACGGCAAGCAGCGAGCGGCCCGCAAGCTTGGAAGGGCCGCAAGGCATACGCCCGCCGCATAGCCATCGTAGAACGATCATCGGGCTGGCGCGCTCGGACACCGCCGCCACTCGGCTGGCGTCGCTGGTCGCCACCCCGCACCGCGGCTCCCTGGACGACCTCGAGAGCCTGCGCACGGGCTGCGAAGCTGCTGACGGCGTCCTGTACACGGCCTACAGCGGGGCGACTACGCCGATCCGAAAGACCTCATTCTCCGTGACTGCGCTACGACCGAGACGCTCGGCCGAGCGCTGGTCGGGTCCGACCAGCCGTTCGCCAGCATGTCGGGCACGTTGGTGACGAGAACCTGGCCGGGTCGCCACAGAGCAGGACGCGCCGGATCCCGATTCGGTCGCTGCTTTTCGCATCACGGGCGAGCAGACCTGTCTAAGTTTCGGTGATCGAGGAGTGCGAGCACCCACCGTGCACGGACCTGGCGACTGCGGGTTCATTCCGGCCTCATCGCAGCCGCACGCAGAGCGGGCGTCTCGGCTTACATCGGTGACGGCGCAATCGCGGGCCGGCAGTCCACCGCCTCGACGCCGCTAAGCGTGCTACACGGAGTCGGCAAACCCGCCGTCACGATCAGGAGCATCGCAGAACAGATCGCGCGGATCACCCTCGAGCGGGTCGCCGAACAGCTCGGAAACCCGTTCCTCGCCAAATTCTTCTCCCTCGACGTGCCCGTGGCCAGCGATCACACCCGGGCGCTCGTGGGCTTGGTCGCCCAAGCTCGTGAGGTTGCTCGAGGACCTCGAGAGCGGCGACTACTTCACTCCCCAGGCCAGCATCCGTGCCGACGAGATCTGGCTGCCGCACCACAACCCACGCAAGTACGGCCAAAGCTGACCCCCGTGCACCCGAACGACGCGACAACGGGATCCTGCTCATCACCATCGCCGAGCCCAAGGGATTCCCAGCCGCCACTCTCACACGCGGCCCCACCGAATTTAGTTGCACCTGGCTTGATTTCGCTGATAGCCCGACTGTCGCCCAATGCGGGACAAACGTGTCAGCACCCCGAGTGCGTTTCCGGGGTGCCGACGCCTAGCTGCGGAACCGGTGCGGCTTAAAGTCGGGGTTCAAATATGGAATGGACGCAAAGGTTGAGAAAGTCCGCGACCAGAAACAGCCTAACAGAAAGCGCTATTCGTCGGCTATGCGATCAATCAGCAAAGGCAGCGAGAGGTCGTCTGGTTGGATGCCGGCGAGAAGCTCATGCTGATCTGGCACGGGCTCATGGTCCACCGATCCCGAGAGATGACCGGATGGCTGCCACCCGGGGCAACTGGCTCCACGTCGAACGCCCCTCTGTCAATGCCCCTGAGCTCAACCCGATCGAACAAGTCTGGGGCAATGTGAAATCCACCGAACTGGCCACCCCTGTGCCCCGATATCCTCGACCAGGTCCGCATCGCGACCGAGACCCGGCTGACCCTAGTCGGCGCCAACTACGACCTGTGCCACAGCTTCCTCAACCACACCGGCTTTCCCTATGATCAGTTCTCATTCAACTACCGAAACATCTTTAGGAGGGGCTACCTTCGGCGCGATAACTGCGCTGCTCGGCGCATTTCGCCAGGGAAATATCCGGGCCACGCTAGGACGTTCAAGCCAGCTGCGGGGCGCTATTCGACAGATCTTGACCGCTATCAGCGGTAAGACTGGCGCGGCTCGGCGAGGTCGTGCCGCGCCTTCAAGGATCCGCTCTCGCTCTCAACCGTGTGCGCGAAAGCGAACGGTCACACTACGCGAAGACTCGCAAAGCGTCGCTTGTGTGACCGTTCGCTTTCGCGCTCCTGGGAGCTGGCGTTGCTCTCACCAACGTGCGGTGGGCGCTCCCTGCCCTACACCTCTTGGGAGCTACGAGTCCTGGAGCCGCGCTTCGAGCTCTGCGATTCGCGTTGCTGCGACAGCCGGGATTCCCGACGGCGTCGCGAGAGACCCGGCATCGATCGGCAGTGCGATACCCGTCACGTACTTGCCGGCGTCTGAAGCGAGGTAGACGACGGCCTCGGAGACCGCTTCAGGCTCCATCCACGTGAGCGGGAGGACCTGCACGGCACGGACCGGTAAGTCCATCGACTCGCGCGAGCCGCCGGGTCCGCCATTGAATAGGTCGTACATGTGCTGATTGTTAACCATCGGTGTGTCAATGCTACCTGGGCAGATCGCGTTGACGCGGACGCTTTGTGGGCCAAGTTCAACCGCGAGCGTACGAGCAAGTCCGATGACGCCGTGCTTCGCAGTCCCGTAGCTCAACAGGCCATAGGCGGGCCTTAGGCCCGCTGCGGAGGAGGTTAACACCAGCGATCCACCGCCGCGCCGCACGAGATGCGGGATAACAGCGCGCGCCGAGCGCCAAACTGCACTGAGGTTGGTTTCGATCATCGTGTCCCACAGTTCGTCGGTTGTCGCCGCCCACGAGCCGACCATGAAGATGCCATGGTTCACGACGCCAATGTCGACCCCGCCGAATTCCACGGCCGTGCACTCAGCGGCCGCGCTCATGGCCGCGCTGTCACGCGCGTCGACCTCGAAGGTGAGGCACGGTTGGCCGAGCGCTTCGACCTGCCGCGCCGTCTCCGCAAGATCCGCAGGGGTCGCCAGCGGGTACTCGACGCCTTCGATCTGCGCGCAGATGTCGACCGCCGCGATCCTTGCGCCTTCGCGCGCGAGAGCCACGGCGTGAGCACGTCCCTGTCCGCGTGCCGCACCAGTAATCAGCGCGACCTTGCCGTCCAATCGGCCCATACGGCTACACGCCCCGATCGTTCTTGATCAGGCGTCGCCCCGCCGAGACACCCCGGTGGCCGTTGCCGTTCGCACCGCCGCCCGTGTGCGAGGCGAGAAGCGACGCTGGCGTCGTTCCGGCAGACAGAACCAACATCATGCGTCCTCCCTAGACCACCGAGAAACCAGCTCGTAGTACGCCGACTGATGCTGCGGGTTCAAAGCCCAGATGCCCTCGGCAGGGCCGGGGATCGACAGGCCCGGCTCGTAGACACCAGATTTCATCCCTTGTAGATGGGCCGCGAACAGTCCATCAATTGCCCCCGCAAGGTCATCGGTCTCGTACTCGTACAGCCCCAGAACCTCGGGTAGCTTGACCGTCGTATCAGCAAGCTGCGCAATGCTCGGCCGAAAGAACTGACCTGACACTATCCCGGGCAAACTGCAGATCTCATCGAGATGCACATCGATGTACCACCGCATGACCTCTTCCTCGAGCGCGGGCTTCGTCGGCCCACCGAAGACCATAAAGATCGTCTTTGATGTGAGATCCCACCGCTCCCGCGAGTCCCGCGGGAACCGGGAAACCAGGTTGTAGTACGCCGACTGGTACTGCGAATCTACAGTGAAGGAACTATCCGGGGGCCCAGGAATAGACACGCCCGCCTCGTAGGCCCCCCGCTTTGCCCCCTCCGAATGGGCGGCCGCCAGCGCCTCGGCCGCCCCAGCATGATCGACGGTGTCGTACTCGTAGATCCCTAGGGTCTGCGGCAGCTTGGCTTTGGTACGAGGAAGCTGGTCACCGCTCGGGCGGTACAGGTGAGCTGCGGTAATTCCGGGGAGGCTACACATCTGCTCCAGATGCTGTTCGTACCAGCGATTGAGCTCTTCCTCATGCACGGGCGTGGTCGGCCCTCCGAACACCACATAAATTGATTTAGCCACGTCGTTCCTATCTCTCATGCACGATTGCGAACGCAACCGTGGGCACGGCATCCGATAGTTCCGCGTCTAATGCCGGCCTGATTGCAAGGTCTATTTCCCAAGCGTCCGTGCTCAGGTTCGCGGTTGGGTATCACCGCAAGGCCGCAGCCAGGTTGAATGTGGTGGCCCAAGCGCTTCGAGTCAGACTACGAACCGTGCGTGGCCATTGACAGGTCCAATTTTGGGGTCGCCTGCAGTCCACTCGACATCCGCGAGTGATTCAGAGGACACATTGACGAAAATCCCTTCCGGCAGTGAGACCGATCCGAGTTGTCGCGAACGCGAGGTGCGCGATGGCTGTTGCGGGTGGCATCACATGTCTCGTCGATCGCTTCCTGACCGCGAAGCCGCAGTGCCGATGTCCAATTCGGATCTTGCGACGAAGCTGAGCCAGGCCAAGATACTCATCGTTGGTCGCGTGACACCGCGACCAACAGCACCAATTTGAGTTTGATCAATACGGAGAATGGGAGCCGGCGATTGCCGCGCGTGACATCGCTCGCCTGCCGATCATCATCGGCGTTGCGTGACAAACAATTCAGGACTTGCGATGTAGTTTGGTCAGGCGCGGTCGATCGCGCTGTCACCGAACCGAACGCGTGGGGTTAAGCAGTGGCTTGACTTCTCCATCGGCTGTGCCGGAGTAGGCGGCGATGTGGGAGCCGATCCGCTGCGTCCATAGCAAGTACGTTGATCGTCGTACCGGGTGCGAACAGGACGATCCAGTGATTGAGATCTGCGTTCGTCCACTACGCGGTCTGTTCATGCCGCTCCTTGGGATCGCCCGTACTACCGAGGGTGTGACCACGAGCGCGGCATCGGACTGGACTTACTCAATACGCAGCGGCAAAATGGTCCGGTGACAGCACCGTCATCACGGGCACGACGATGTGCAGCATCGGTTGATGGCTGAAAACCTGTGTGGCTTTGCGGCGATCCAGGCGCTGTGACCTTCTTGGTCAGCTCGCGCGCCGGTTACGCCAAGGCGCGCGAGCAGAGTCAAATGGCGGGCCCGGTCCCGCAGGCACCACTCCGGCCGGCGAATGATCGTGGGTTGCAGAAGAGGCTCCAAATGCCGTCCAGCGACAGCGTCAACCCCATGTTGTTTTTCGCAGGTCTGGCGCTCGGAGGCCTGTTATGAGATGGATATCGGCGCCGACGCGATGTCCTTGAACACCGCGGTGCTGTTGGCGGTCTCAGACATTACCGGGAAGTGGAATCCGCACTGGGGGCACGGCTCGGCGAGAACTGCTTGCTCCTGCCGCAAGTCGAACTCCTTGTCTTGGACAAGGCCGCACGTGGGACAGATTCGAAGCAGGCGCGTGCCCTCCAAGTCGAAGTTAGTGATGATGTCCTCCATGATGGCGCCGTTCGCCGCCCAAGTCTTGGCGTACTTGTGATAAGTGTCCATGTGCCAGGCCATCGTGGCCTCTTTCGATGCCCAGAAGCTGACCTCGTTGTACCACGTGGGGTCATCCGGATGCACCCACCATGTGAGGTGAATGAATCCCGGCTTGGTAAGGAGATGGTGCCGGACGTCGCCGAAGACCACCGCGAACTTCTGGTAGGCATCGGGGCTGGAGAATCTGACCCTTTGCATGCTCAAGTAAACAGACATTTAGCGCTCCTTGGGATAATTCGAAGATTTACCACGGTGTTTGGACGGTTCTCAGTGTCCACCTCGCTCCGTTGCGTGGCTGGGCATCACCGCGAGGCCGCAGTCAGTTTGGACGCGACGCATGTGCCTGTTCGAGCTACTCTACGAACACGGCGTAGCCATTGACAGATCCAATTTCGGGGTCGTTTGCAGTCCACTCGACCCTTGCAAGTTACCTAGAGGACACATTGACGAAATCTCTTCCACCTGGCTATGTGCTAACCAGATCGGTGGTGGTTACCGGGTCGACGGTCTGGGGTTTCGGTGGCTGTTTTGGTTGCCGATGATCATGGCGTTCGCCGCCGCGGCGGCTGCGTTTTGGGTGATCCCCGAGTCGGATCACACCGCGCCCGGACGGATCAATGTGTCTGCGGCCGTGCTGTTGTCGGGGTGGTTGGTGGCCCTGCTGGTCGCGGTGAGCCAGGCAATTCCTGGGGCTGGACGTCGGGTGGGGTGCTCGGTTTGCTGTGGTTGAGCGTTGCGCTCTGCGTGATGTGGATTGCCGTGGAGCTGCGGTCGGAGGTGCCGTTGATCGTCATGTCGATGATGCGGCGGCGGACGGTCGCGGCGGCGTATGTGTCGTCGTTCTTGTTGGGGTAGGTATGTTTGCCGCCTTCGGGGGGTTGCCGCAGTTCTTGCAGATGCCGGCGTCGAGTGGCTACGGGTTCGGCGCGTCGATTACCGGGTCGGGGTTGGTGTTGGCGCCGATCCCGGTGGGCATGTTCGTGTTGGGGTTGTGTGCCGGTCGGTTGACGGCGAGATTCGGTGCTCGAGCGCTGTTGGCGGGCGGTGCGGGGGTGGCCGCCATGGGATACTTCGCATTCGCGGTGGCGCACGGCACGGTGGCGAGTGTGATGGTGGCGACGACGATCGTCGGTGTTGGCCTGGGGCTGGCGTTCTCGGCGGTGGCGATTGTGGTGATCGAGGCGATCCCGCATTCTCAGACGGGTGTGGCGAGTGGGATGAACATCAACATACGCGCGATCGGCGGGTCGGTAGGTTCGGCGGCAATGGCGAGCATTGTCAGCGCAGGAGTGCCCCCGGCAGTGTGCCGTCGGAGCGTCGGTACATGTCGGGGTTCGTGATGATCGGCGTGGCCGTGCTGTTGGCCGGTGGGGTTGCGATGTTCGCTCGGAAGTCGCGTGATCAACGTGGGGACTGCCCCGGTCTTGGTTGACATCTGATGCGATGGAGGGGCGGAGCTTCCGCTCCTCAAGGGTTCCCGGCGAATGCTGGGAGTACTCACTTCCGAACGAAAAGGGAGGCCCCTGCAGCCTGCGCCCGACGTTGAACCATTCTGACCTCGATCGGCATTAACTGGGCTGCGATTAGCCGGTCAATTTGGCGATGGAGTCGTTCTTCACACTCCATGCAACGCAACGTCCTCGCCCGCCAACGCTGGCGAAGCCCGCGAGCAAACTCCGCCTGGCAATCGTGCACTGAATCGGACGCATCTATCATCGCAAACGCCGTCGACGCTGACTCACACCGATCGAGTTTGAGACAATCAACCAGGCCACTACCGCGGCTTGAAAGACCCGACCCCTGCGTCAACTGAACCGAGGGCAGTCCCTGGGTGGTGTTCGATCGGTCCGGTGGAAGTTCTCAAATTGGACCTGTTGTGAGTTGGTTGTGGTTCGTACTGTGACTCCAGGAGATGCGGCACCTTCTCGCTGCCCACTGCGTAGCGCCCGACCATAGATCAGTAAAGAAAATGCAGGTCTCGAATGCGACACTGTTGGGTGCATGTCAGACCAGCAGTCCACCGGGTAGCCGCATCCCATTGCTCTAGGACAGAGCGCACCTCGATCCATTCGAGGATCACGTCAGTCGGTGCAGTTCAGTTAATGGAGGTCACGCATGAATGGGATCAAGCACTCAAAAGTCTGCATCTTTTCACTATCCGTAGCGATGACATCACTAACGGTCGCTTTCATTCTCTGCGGCATCTTACCGCCACAGTCCCCGGCGAACAGTGCGCAGACCGTCGCGGAATGGTATGCGTCGCACAATACCCGCATTCAGATAGGTGCCATCATCGGTTCCATTGGTGCAATTTTTTATGCACCCTTCGCGGCGGCGATGGCTTGGGAAGTGAAGCGCATCTCGGGCAATTCCGAAGCCGCCTACCTGCAGGTCATTCTCGGCGTAATCGCGACGTGGGGGTTCGTTTCGCCGTGGACGACCTTCATGTCAACCTCGTTCCGACCCGACCGGCCGGCTGAAATCACCCACGCCCTTTATGACAGTGCGTGGCTGCCGCTGTACACGGTCTCGGCTAGCTTCGGACTGCAGTTTGCGTTCTTGGCCTGGGCAATGCTGAACGACAAGAACCGGACGATGACGTACCCTCGGTGGTTCGCGTACTACACGGTCTTCACGGGACTCTCCCAGATGCTTGGCATCTTCGTGGTGCTGACTAAGACCGGTCCGTTCGCATGGAATGGCCTGATTGCGTTCTGGATTCCGCTTGTCATCTTCGGGGTCTGGACCAACTTCATGATGAAGTACATGACCGCTCGTCTTAAGTCCCCGGCTGCGGAGGAAGAAGACCCGTCTGTTGACGGCGTCGCCAACTCGATGTATGGGAGCACGAGCTAGGTCGGCAGATCTAGAACCCTTTGTCAACGGACCTCTCTTATCCAGATCACACCGGACAGGGCCCCGAGTACTGAACCGTCTGTAAGTGTTTGTGGTGGCTGGCCCGGGGCTGGCTGGCAGGATCGGTGCCGTCGTCGCGATTGGGTGTGACCCCTGAACCGCATGGCCCCTTTGGGGTGCACTTTCCAGGATCTGTCCACTCGGCCGAGACGGCGACGCTGACCCGGTCTCGCTTCGGTGGCTTGATCAGAAGCCTGCCCGACCCGTGTGCGCGGGTCGCGGCCCGTTACAGGCCTGCCCTCGAAGTGTTCTTCCCCGGGCCGACGCCGACACGCCGTCACCTCTTGGGAAGGAGTCCGCCGCAATGCCTATCGTTGCAGATCAGTACGAGTTCGTCATCGGGGTCGATACCCACGCCGCTACCCACTCACTGTCGGTTGGCACCGCCGCGACCGGAGCAATTGTCGACCAATCAATGTTTCCGACGAACCCATCCGGCCTCGAGCGAGCGGTGACTTGGATCAGCCGTCGCGTGGGCGAGCACGCGACTCTGGTGGTCATCGAAGGCGTCGGCTCCTACGGAGCCGGTCTCGCCGAGCGCGTCCTCGGTTCCGGATTGGCGGTCGTCGAACCCGCCGCGATGTCGGCGGCGCGTCGCCGCGGTGTCGGCAAGACCGACTCACTCGACGCCGTCCGGATCGCCCGGTCGGTGCTCGCGGTCGACATCTCCCGGCTCCGCTGGCCGCGCGCCGAGGGGGCCCGCGCCGCGCTTCGGGTCCTGGTCGTGGCGAGAGAACAAATGGCCGGCGAGCGGACCCGGGCAGTCAATGCGCCCACCGCCCTGCTGCGGATCACCGACCTTGGTGTCGATTCGCGCAAAGCGCTGACGCGCAAACAGATTGATGCGATGTCTACCTGGCGTTCCCGGTCGGAGGACGTCACCATGCAAACGTGCCGGCAGGAGGCGGTACGACTGGCGAGACGAATCCGCGCCCTCGATACCGAGTTGATCGACAACAGGAAGGCACTCGACTCTGCCGTGAACGCCGTCGCACCGGAACTGCTGGAATTACCCGGCGTCGGATCGGTGGTCGCGGCTTCGGTGCTCATCGCCTGGTCTCATCCGGGCCGAGTCCGTTCCGAAGCCGCGTTCGCAGCCCTCGCCGGGACCTGCCCGGTACCGGCGTCGTCGGGGAACACGTTGCGTCACAGACTCAATCGTGGCGGGGATCGACGATTGAACCGGGCGCTGACCACTATCGTCCTCGTCCGGATGCGCACCCACCCCGACACCCGCGCGTATGTCGCCCGCCGCCGCCGCGAGGGTCGCACGACCAAGGAGATCATGCGATGCCTGAGAGGTACATCACTCGGAAACTGTTCCGTACACTGACCGCTGCATACCTCGGCCCCAGCTTGACTTGACGGATATGGAAGCATCCTGGACGAGGTGGAGGCTCCTGATCTAACAGGGAGGATGTTGATCATGCCTGCACCGAAAAAGTACGACACCGAGACCCGGGAGCGCGCCGTCCGTATGTATCGGGACCGAATCACCAAGCACGGCGTCAGCATCGCCCCGTACACCTAATGGGTGGGTCGGCTTGTCCCGACACGGAAGAGGCAACCGGCAGGAGATCACTGCCCGTCCACGAGTCCGGGTGCAGAATAGCCGGTGAGCTGCCGGCAGGTGATCACTGCATGTGATGACACGGAACGCACCGGAGATCTCGTATGTAGACGGTGACCCTGCCGGTCCGCCACGAGGTGTATGTGTGAACGGCTGGTGAGATGCCGCGCCACAGAGCGCTGTCCATTAGGTTGCCGCACCCGCCTTGAGCTCAACGGAAGGTCACCGGCACAAGGAGGATGTATGGGCATCACCTGCGGGATCGACTGGGCCGAGGCGCATCACGATGTGGCTTTGGTCGACACGAATGGCGAGATCATTGCACGCACCCGAATCGACACCGGCGCAGCCGGATTCACTGACCTCCTGGCACTGATAGCGGAACACTGCGACAGCGTCGAGGACATCCCGATTGCCATCGAAACCGACAAGAATCTGCTGGTCGTCGCCCTCGCCGACGCCGGGTTCACCTTATACCCGATAAACCCGCGCGCGGTGGCCCGCTACCGCGAACGCCACGGGCAAGCCGGCGGGAAGTCCGACCCGGGCGACGCCGCGGTCCTCGCGCACGTACTGCGAACCGACCGGCACATGCACAGGCCGCTACCGGCCATCAGCGAGCAGGGGCGCGCGGTGAAGACGCTCGCACGTCAACATCAGGAAGCGGTGTGGGCGCTGAATCAAACGGTCAGCCGACTCCGCTCATTGCTACTGGAATTCTATCCACAAGCGGTGCAGGCATTCCCGAACCTCAAGCATCGCGCGGCGACGACTGTGCTCGCGGCGGTCCCGACACCCGCGGCTGCGGCCAAGCTGACAAGCCGGCGCGTCGTTACCCTGCTGCAACGCTCGGGTCGCGGCAACCACCCTGCCCTGGCCGAGCAGATCCTCACCCTCCTGCGGGCACCGGCTTTGCGGCAACCCCCGCAAGTCGAGACCGCATACGGCCACACCGCCACCGGGCTGATCGCCGTCCTGGTGGCGATGCGAGAGGCCGTCGACGCCCTCGAGGCGCAGCTCGGGCAGCAGTTCGAAGCGCACCCGCAAGCCGCTATTCTGCGGTCGGCGCCCGGCCTGGGCCCCGTCCTGGCCGCTCGAGTCCTCGGCGAAATCGGCGACGACCCTGAACGATTCACCCACCCGAACAACCTTCGCTCGTACGCCGGCACAGCGCCGGTGACAATGTCATCAGGCCGATCGCACTACGTCAAGGCCCGCAAGGTCCGCAACAAACGACTGGCCGACGCCTGCCATTGGTGGGTCTTCTCGATGCTCACCAAATCAGCCGGCGCACGAGCCCACTACGACAAGCGACGAGCCGCGGGCGACCACCACAACGCGGCGCTGCGTAATCTCGCGAACAAGCTACTCGGACGCCTGTGGTGGTGTCTGCGACACGACATACCCTGGGACGAGACCGCGGCATGGCCAGTCCTTACCGACGCCTTCAGGCCGGTCGCCAGTTGACGCTGACTCGCGTGGGATGTCTACTACAAGGCCGGCAGCGCAGACGCATCTTCGACGCCGAACTGGCCGACGCCTACGCCGCGAACGCCGTCCACACGGTGTACGTCGCCAACTGCCGGGTCTATGGCGCCTGCACGATGTGGCACGCGATGAAACGCCCTGCTCACGACATGGGGCGCGATCAGGTTGCCCGCCTGGTGGCCCGGGCCCTCGATGCTGTGCCGTTCGGGTGGTTGACCGGCGAAGAAGCTTACGGGCAGGTTGGCCGAATTCGGATGTGGCTCGAATCCCGTGGTGTGGACCATGTTCTCTCGCAGTTCCGAAGTCGCAGATGGTGATCTCGATGGAGTTGCGTCAGCGCCGAGCCGACGCCGTGATCGCCGACCTGCCGGCGACGGCGTGGCAGCGGATGAACTGCGGCGACGGCGCCCACTGGCCCAGGTTCTACGACTGGGCGGTCGTCGGCATCCGGCCGCTGCGCGAACGCGGTCGCGGTCACTGGTTGCTGGCCCGACGGTCGATCACCGACCCCGACGAGATTGCGTACTATATCTGCTACGGCCCTGCCGACACCGAACCCGCCGAGCTGGTCCGGGTGGCCGGCAGTCGCTGGGCGATCGAGGAGTGCTTCCAGGCCACGAAGAACGAGACCGGACTCGACCACTACCAGGTGCGTGGGTTCCCGGCCTGGTACCGGCACGTCATCTTGTCGATGGCCGCGGCTGCCTTCCTGACGATCCTGCGTCGCGGCGCTCAAAGGGGATCTCCAGCCGGTGCCTGAGATCTAATACCTCTGACAATCAACAAGATACGGCGATTGTTCAACCGCGTCGACTGTCCGGTGCGACATGCCTCGTCCACGTCTGGCACTGGTCGAACTGGCGCCGCGCCAGCCACTACAATCATAGACATCACAAAGTGTCGTTGCAGTAGTAAACGAAATTCAAGTGCCCCGGAGCAATCCGTTGGGTTCCACCGCGTCGACTCGGGGACGTGCCTCACCCGACGGCACTGTGTTGCCGGGCTTTGCACTCACGCATCGCGAGAAAGACCAACAACTCGCTCAAATGCCGCGAGCCTCCGATTGCGCTTGACCACCCCACCAGACGCTGCCCTTGCCAGCTCGATGCTGTTGTCGGGATCGTGATCTGGGCCGTTGCTTAACCTCTGGATGTCGCGATGCTGATGCAGCACGTGGGCGGCGGAATGGTTCATCACTGCGAAAGTGATGAACCATTCCGCACGACATTGCGGATCCCCAGGCCCGATAGCCGGTCAATGTGGTGGCAACGCGGCGATGGAATCGTTCTTCGCGCTACTGCAACGTAATGTTCTCGACCGTCACCGCTGGAGCAGCCGTGAGGATCTCCGGTTGGCGATCGATTGCGGCGTGACAACCACCGGAGCGGGTCACTGCGGCGCGTGGGACATTTGCTCGACCGGTCACCAGCGGCGCTCGCGCCATTCCTCGAGATGGGGGCGTTCGGCGCCGATCGTGGTGTCCAGGCCATGACCGGGGTAGACGACAGTGCTGTCGTTAAATCGGTTGTACAGCTTCGTCTCGACATCGTGGATCAGGGAGTCGAAGTCGTCCGGTGTCTGGGTTTTCCCCACGCCGCCCGGAAAGAGCGAGTCCCCGGTGAAGAGGTGGGTCACGTCGTCGTCGAAGAACAGCGCGATCGATCCGTCCGTGTGTCCCTTGAGGTGGATCGCCTCGAGGCGGAGATCGCCGATCTCGATGATCTCGCCCCCGTCGACCAACCTATCGATACGCACCTGGATGGACTCGGCGTCGATACGGCCGGTCACTGTGGGAAGACCCGTTGCCTTGACCACTTCCTCGAGTGCGATCCAGTGGTCGGGGTGCCAGTGGGTGGTGAAGATCGCCTCGATGTTGCCGTGCGCCCTGATCAGTTCAATGAGGACCTCGCCATCATTGGCGGCATCGACCAGTAACGCCTTTCCGGTGCCTTTGTCGGTGATCACGTAGACGTTGTTGTCCATCGGCCCGACTGACAACTTTACGATGGTCGCGCTGGGTGTCGACTTACGCTGTGGCACTTTGTTTTCTCTGAAGTCGCCGGTGTAATCGTCGGAGATCTGGGCAGCTGCACTCATGGCATCAACCTTAACTGTCGCGGAGTAGGTTGGGGACTCACTGGACCCTGGAAAGTCTGCCGATTTCCGGTCGGCGACATCCCGGTTGTTGGTGCAGTGGGTGTCGTCGACCGGCGTCCGTGACCAGGCCTGCAATTTAGGGCGGCCTCATCGATCGGGAGGTCATGTAACTCAGAGAGTTCCGTGCCCGGCGTTCCCCTGCTTCCGTACCTATATCACCAGGGTGTCACGATCTCTTTGCGAAATCGCTAGTTGAACATCCCAACGCCCATGCTCACCCGGTGCAGAGCTGTGCAACCGTCGGCGGTTCGATCTGGTTCTGTCCTGCCCAGCCTCGGACCGCCGACGTGGAGCTACCGTCGGCCCCTGGAGTCTAGTGGTCGACGTTCGTCTCGGTTGCCCAGATAGGCGAAGTGCCTGTCGGGCAGTAACTAATCCGCGAGATGATGTTACTGGTGTCCGGATTAGCGGTGATAGCCCTCATTTGCGGACGGCAGGAACGGCATGGGAGGAGTTCAGAGCTGAGTGGCTCCTCCGTCCACGGCGAACTCGACGCCGGTGGTGTAGGTGGCGTCGAAGGCGAGGAATGCTGCCGCCGTGGCGACCTCGTGGGGGGTGCCGAAACGCTGCATGGGGTTGTCTGCGGTCCGCTCGGCTTTGAATTGCTCGGCGGCCTCCTTGCTCATCGTGTTTTCTAGAATTCCTGTGTCGATGGGACCGGGACTAACCGCGTTGACACGTATTCCGCGCGGTAGAAGCTCGCGGGAGAAGCTGCGGGCCATCGAGCGCACTGCCGCTTTGCCGGCCGCATACACGCTGATGTCCTGTAGGCCGATAGTATTCGCGACCGAAGTGGTCAGAACGACGCCGGCGCCGGTGCTCAGTAGCGGGGCGAGCTTTTGCACAGTGAAGTGTGCGCCTTTGACGTTGATCGCGTTCAACTCGTCGTACACCTTCTCGGTTGTCGACTCGAAGGGTGTGAGGGGTGCGATGCCGGCGTTGACGAACAGGGCGTCGATCGTGCCGAGTTCGCTCTTCACGCGATCGGCGAGAGCATCGAGGTCTGGCAGTGAGGCCACATCGCTTCGCAGGGCTACCGCGTTCTTGCCGAGCCGGACGACCGCGGCGTCGAGTGTGTTCTGAGAACGACCGGTAATCACCACCCTGGCTCCGCCCTCAACCAGCAGCTCCGCTATTGCGAAGCCTATGCCGGCGCCGCCACCAGTGATCACTACATTCTTGCCGCTGTATTTGCTCATGTCAGGATTCTTTCGCTCGTCTTTTCGAAGTTCGGTGTGCCCCTGCCTGCGACGGGGGAGATGTTCAGAGGCGGAGCCCGGCTCCTCCGCCGACTACGATGTTCTCTCCCGTGATGTAGGAAGCGTTGTCGGACAGCAGGAATGCAACGGTCGTGGCGACTTCGCGGGCTTGGCCAAGGCGCTGGAGGGGAAGTGACTCGGCCATGTCCTGTTTGATTGTGGTGACCTGCTCCGCCGGCAGTCCCATCTTGCCCATGATCGGTGTGTCGATCGGGCCGGGGCTGACAGCGTTGACGCGGATTCCGCGGGGAGCGAGTTCGATCGCGAGCGACGGGATCATCGTCAACAGTGCTCCCCGGCTCCCCGCTGCGACACTCGAGCCTGCCATTCCACGGGTTGCGCCGATCCCGACGGTGATGACGACCGCGGCGTCGTCGGTCAGCAAAGGTAGCGCCTTCTGCAAGGTGAAGAACTGCCCTTTGGCGTTGACGGCGAACACGCGGTCCCAGGTGGCCTCGTCGACCGCTTCGACGGGACTGGAAGATACGATCCCGGCGTTGAGGAATACGCCCGTGAGCTTGCCGAAGGCTTGTTCTGCCTCGTGAACCGCTCGAGTGGTGTCGTCGAGAGAGGCCGCGTCTGCTTGGACGACGATGATCTCCTGCGGGAAATGTGCGCGCGCTGCGGCGACGGATTCCTCACTGCTGCCCGTGACCATCACGCGGACGCCCTGTTCGTGCAACAGTTCGGCGGTTGCACGGCCGATGCCGCTTGTCCCGCCAGTGATGAGGACTGCTTGTTGATTCATTTGGTGATTCCTCAATGGTGTGACCCGGCTAATGTCTGACCTAGAGATCCGGTCAACGTCTGGCCCAGGGAGGATGATTGTTTCTCCGGTGGGTACGAATCCGGGCAGGGCAGATAATCGGCTCAAATGGCAGATGTGCCACCGTCGACCGCCAGCTCCACACCGTTGACGTAGGTCGAGTCATCGGATGCGAGGAACAGTGCCACTGTTGCGATCTCCTCGGGACGGCCCATTTGTCCACGCGGAATCAGAGACTCGAACTGCCGCTTCGTCTCTTCGTCGAACAACTGCTCCTGGATCGGCGTCGCAATCTGCCCCGGGCTCAAGACGTTGACCCGAATCCGCCGGTCCTTCAGCTCGTACAGCCACACCCGAGCGTAGGCGAGCAGCGCGGCCTTGCTTGCCGCGTAGACGCTCCACCCCGGCCACCCCTTCACCGAAGCGATCGACCCGGTCATGACAATCGATCCGCCATCATTGAACAGCGGGAGCGCCTTCTGAACCGTGAATAGCGTTCCCCGTGTGTTCAGGCCGAAGGTCCGGTCGAAATGATCTTCGCTGATCTCCCCGAGGTCGCTTGGCTCTCCCATTCCCGCGCTGGCGTAGAGCGCGTCGATGCTGCCCTTCTCGCGCTTGACTGTGTCGAACAGGCGGTCGAGGTCTTCGAGGTTGCTCGAATCTGCCTGCACGCCAGTCACGTTCCGTCCGATCGATTCGAGGGCCGCATCCAGGGCCTCCTGCCTACGGCCGGTGATGAACACGTACGCGCCCTCCTCCACGAACAACTTGGCGGTGGCCAGCGCTAACCCGCTCGAACCGCCCGTGATGACCGCGACCTTGCCGTCGAGCTTCCCCATGTCCGTTCCCTCCATCGCTTGTCGTACTTCCAACATCGACATTACAACGTAGGTACGTAAAAAGACAAACCTTTGGGAATTGGATGCCACCTTCTGCATCGCCTTAGATCAGAAGGCGGGAAATCGGCGGTGGCAGTTCGGCCGGTTGTTCAGCCCGCGTGGCGCAGAACGTCGAGCAGGAAGGCGGGAACTCGGCGGTGGCAGTTCGGCCGGTTGTTCAGCCCGCGTGGCGCAGAACGTCGAGCAGGCCGGGAAGCCGTTGCTCGATCTCGGCGGATCGCAACGCTACGAAAACACGGTTTCCGTGGTCGATCGTCTCCACGATCCCGGACTCATGTAGCACACGCAAATGTTGAGTCAGCGTCGACCTGCTGACCGTCACGTTGAACGCGGCGCACGACGACACTTGATTGCCGGGCGTCTGCAGCAACGCCGTCACGACCTGACGACGGACCGGATTCGCGAGCGCCTTGAGGGCCACGTCGAGAGTGACCTCAACACCGTCTTCAGAACTACTATTCGACATTGGCCCTCCAGATCTCGCGTACGTTCGATATAAACCGTACCTCAAGAGGGTCTGATTACATACAGCCGGAGGTTGCGCACGGTCATACGCATTTATTGTCCAAAACGGACGTCGGTTCGAGTCCACCGCAGCCCTCGACATACCTCCATAATCACGACGTTGCTATGACCGGCTAAATCGGCCTCACGTATGCGGGGTCAAAAACCGACACTCCGGCCGGATCGACCACAACATCAATCCCGTCACATTGGTTCACGTGCTTACATTTCTAGGATCACACCAGGGTTGAGCAGTCCGTGCGGGTCGAGCGCGTTCTTGATGGTCGCAGTGAGCTCCATGACGTCGGAACCGATTTGATCGGGCAGCCAGCCCTTCTTCAACCGACCGACCCCATGCTCTCCGGTGATGGTGCCGCCCAGAAAGATTGCTAGATCCATAATCTGCCCGAACGCCACCTGTGCGCGAGCAGCTTCATCGGTGTCAGACGGATCGAAAACGATCAGCGGATGAGTGTTGCCGTCGCCGGCGTGCGCGATCACCGAGATCATGAGCCGGTTGTCGGCGGCGATCGCAGCGACACCGTCGATGAGCGTCGGCAGCTGGGGCAACGGGACGCCGACATCCTCCAGGAGCAGTGACCCGATCTTCTCGACGGCCGGGACCGCGGCTCGACGGGCGGCGGTGAACGCCTCACCCTCCTGCGGGTCATCGGTGTCGAAGACCTCGCTCGCACCGTACGTCTCGAACGCCTCCCGGATGATCGCGACCTCGGCGGCGGCGGCCGGGCCGGGTGCATCCGATTGGGCGACGAGCAATGCGCCGGCGTCACGGTCGAGTCCCATCCGCAGCATGTCCTCGACCGCGTTGATCGAGACGGAGTCCATCAACTCCAGCATCGCCGGTCGGATCTGCGAGGTGATGGACAGGACGGCCCGACAGGCGTCATTCACCGAGGTGAAGGTGCCCACCACGGTGGATGCGGGTGCCTGCGGCGGCAGTAGTCGCAGTGTCACCTCAGTGATGATGCCGAGAACTCCCTCACTGCCGACGAAGAGCTTCGTCAGGGGGAGCCCGGCCGAGTCCTTCATCTGCTTGCCACCGAGCCGGATGGCGCGACCGTCTGCGAGCACGACCTCGAGACCGAGCACATAGTCTGTGGTCACGCCATACTTCACGCAGCACAGGCCACCCGCGTTGGTGGCGACGTTCCCACCGATGGAGCTGATTTCGAAGGACGACGGGTCCGGCGGATACCAGAGCCCGTTCGCGGAGGCGGCCGCCTTCACCTCGGCATTGAACAGCCCCGGTTGGGCTACCGCAGTCCTCGTCGTCGTGTCGACAGTCAGCTCTCGCATCTTCTCCGTGGACAGCACCACCGCACCGTTGACCGCGGTCGATCCGCCCGAGAGACTGGTCCCCGCACCTCGGGTGATGACAGGGATCCTGTGTTGGGCGCACCATCGCACGACTGTTTGCACCTGCTCGGTGGTTGTCGGCCGGATGAGTGCCAGCGCAGTCCCGGCGTCCGGGTCCTGCGCGCGATCCTGTCGGTAGGCGGCGAGGATATCGGGATCGGTGACCACCATCCCGTCGGGCAACAAGGCGGCGAGCATGCCCGTATCGTCGACGACTCCAGTCGAGTTCTTCATCGGAAGCCTCTCTCGTTGAGACCGTATGTTCGAGACAGAAAGACTCAACGAATCACTTCGTGGAGCGAGACTGCCACGCTCCGGGTACCGGCATCGTGAACAGCCCGGGCGGGGCCTCGAGCACGACTGGGATGCAGTTGAACACGCTGGCCCCAGCAGCCTGGAACACACCCGAGGCGAGGGACGCCCCGGGCACAGCTGCGTTCGGATCGAGCGAGGGCGCTAGGTCGACGGTCGTCCGCGATGACGGCGACCCTTCGATCTCCACGACGAGACGAACTTCGAGGGGGAGCCCGGGGAAGTCGGGGTGATCTCGCTGAACGGTGTATATGAACTCGAAGTCCATGAACGGCCTGGTCTCACCGAAACGCGCTGCCGACCACTTGAAAGCCGCGCCGCACACGGTTCCCTTATTGATCTTCCCGACAGGGATCTCGAAGTCCCGTGTTGCAAGGAACAGCTCGAAGCTACCCTCGACCTTGTCCAGTTCCACGCCGATGTTCCTGGCCAACAGATGCAGCCATTCCGCCACGCTCTGCTGGAAGTACCCGCCCTCCTCCATCCAAGGCTCGAACTCGTCCGCGGGCTTACCCAATCCCAAGAGCTCGACCATCATGTTCAGGTTTGGGTTGGGCGAAAAATCGTCTATCTCCGCCAGGTAGATGTGGTCGACGTCAAGGGACATGCGCGTCAGCGCTGCACCCAACCAAGGCACTACCACATCCGGGTTGGCTCCAGCGGACATCAAAGTCGTCCCGCCCTCGCGGCACGCGTCCTCGATACGCTGAGCGTACTCCGGGCTCCGTAGCTCAGGAACAAAGTACGGCCCGGTCGACGAGACCACGTTCTTCCCAGATCTGAGCAAGTCGAAAACGTCTCGGTCGCGCTCTTCGATCGGCCCCTGCCCAGCCGGGCAGTGCACCACGACGTCCGCATCGAGCGCGATGAGCGCATCACGATCGTTCGTCGCCAGCACACCCGTCGGCGGCAGCCCCCCGGCCAACTCACCGGCGTCCTTTCCAACCTTCTCCGGCGTGTGCACCCACACTCCGACCAGCTCAAGATCCGGGTGCTCGATGATCGCCTTGAGCGTCGTGCTACCGACTGCACCCGTCGCCCACTGTATAACTCGAATCGTCATTAACTACCTCTCTCCAAACTTAAGGGTTCTATTGCCGACACAGGTCGGAAATACCGCCAGGCCTAGCGCGGAGTGTCTAAGAAACCAACCACTTGCGACGTCATTCGCGTTAGTCGTGGACAGCGAATTCTCCTAGCTCCGACCACGTCTCGCCAGACACAGTCGTGTTGATGATGAGTGGGGTTGCCACGAGATGCGGCGGCAATTTTTCCTGCGCCGCCTTGAAATGCGCCGACTGGACGTGCGCAGCGCCGGCATCGTCGTCGCGGAACGCCTCGATGAGCACATACTCGTTCGGGTTGTCGAGGCTGCGCGACCACTGATACCAGAGGCAGCCGGGTTCGGCCTGAGTCGCGGCGGTGAAGTCAGCGGCGATGACCGGCCAGAAGTCGGCGTCCTCGGGTTTGACGAGGAACTTGGCTGTAATGACGATCATGACTCTCCAAATCGGGCTCAGCTCTGACGAAATCAGGGGGGAAGGGGACCAGGACTGCCACGCGGATGCGTCAGGAGCTTCCGTTGGCGGGTTTCTCACGCATACCACTGCGCACGCTGTGACCGTAGAGCGCGCGCTCTACGGTCACAGCGTGCGCAGTGG